>Ga0066903_100004171_pt1 | contig 12118 bp, 4 predicted proteins | sample PanSoiMetaGPlot1_FD_67491 | JGI IMG/M metagenome (GOLD analysis project Ga0066903, IMG submission 67491) | Tropical forest soil microbial communities from Panama analyzed to predict greenhouse gas emissions - Panama Soil - Plot 1 (version 2) | ecosystem: Environmental > Terrestrial > Soil >...
CCGGTCAACCGCTCGACGAGCTCGCCGCTGTAGGTCAACCTCACGGGGCGGTCCTTGACGGCGACGACGATCGCACCCAGGAACGCGTCGTGAGCCACGACCGGAACCACGGCCATCGCCGCAAACGCGCCGTCCTCCAGCATCCGTGCCGCCGCCCGGTTCTCCGTCGCGGCGTCGAAGAAGCGCGGCCGCCGGGCACCCAACAGCTCGTTGACCAACGACGTGTCCATCTGGCCGCGACGGGTGTCGTCGCCGGACGTGTGGTCGCGCATCGCGATCGGGGCGAGCATACGGACGTCCGGGTCCCAGATGTAGACGCCGACGTGGTCGCAGTCGACAACGGTCGGGATTGATTCGGCGAGCCGGTCGCCCACGTCTCCGCTCGTCCCGGCCTGCGCCAGCAACTCCGACATCGTCAACAGCGCGCTGACGTCCCGATGCTGCCGGGCCGCGTCCTCGAGCGCGGTCGCCATGTCCAGGACCGCGGCGGCGTGCTTGGCGTAGAGCTCCAGCAGCTCGCGCTCCTGCGGGAAGAACTCCGCCCCCGGAGTGGTGAGCGCAATCAGATAGCCGTAGGCGCGGCGACCCGAAGCGACGGTCGCGACCACACCCGACTTGTCGACCTGGTGGCCGAGCTCGACCGACGAGACGATCGCGTGGGCCTCGCTCTCCCCCAGCCCATCGCAGTACACGCGAAGGTCGGCGGCCGGCGAGGTGCGCACCGCCAGCACGTAGCGGGGCGCGCGGACCGTGTTGGCGGCGCGGTCGAGAATCCGGGGCAGGACGATGTCGAGCTCATCCGGCGAGGTCAGGTCACTCGCCGTCTCGTACACGCTGCGCAGCCGCTTGCCCATCGCCTGGAGCTGGGCTTCCAGCGCCGTGACGCGCTTGGCCGGATCGGCCATCTCCGCCGCGTCGTCAGCGTCCCACGTCATCTCGTAGACGCAGCGCTCGCCGCCCTCGGCCTGGCACTCGGTCTCGACGACGTCGGCCGGCGGCAGGCCGAAGACGAGCGCATTGCCCGACAACTGGCCCGCCGTCCACTGGCAGTGCAGCTTGCTGCGGGAGTAGCCGGGTCGAGCCTGCGCGGTGATGGTCGCGTGGCCGGGGCCGGTCTCCAGCGCCTCCATGTCGGTCACGGTGCTGTAGCGGCCGGCCATGATCGCGACGCCGGCCATCAGCTCCTGCAGCGAGCCGAGCGAGCGCGCCACCGCCGCGAGCGAGCTGCCGAGGTTGAGGCGCACCGCCGCTTCGCCGATGTGGCGGGCGAACTGCGGGTCGCCGGTCATCCGCTGCCCGGTCTGCAGCAACGAGATCGCCTCGCGCAGTGACGTCCAGTTCTCGGGCCGCGACAGGAACTCGGCGTCGTGCTCGCACTCGGCGTCGCGTAGCAGCTGCTCCACCGCGGCCTCGCCATGCTCCTCGCGCATCACGGCGAGGATGGCCCGCGTCATCGTGCAGCAAATCTCGTGCTTGGGCTCGGACGGCTCCAAACCCTGGTCCTCCTCCGGGGAACTCACCCCCCGGTAATCGGAGTGTCGCCCTCAGTACTTGAGATGCACGTGCATCGTTTCGCGGAGGTCGTGCTCCGCGCGCACGGCGGCGGCCGCGCGCTCTCGCCAGATCAGCTCGACGAGCCGGGCTTCGTACTCGGCCTCCTCGACGAGGATCTCGTCGTACAAGGCGTTCAGCACGTAAAGCGGGATGGCGTCGAACCGCTCGCTGACAGCACGCAGGGTCTCGTCGCGCGAGTAGTCGAGCGATGTCAGGAAGCGGATCGCTGCGCCGGGAGTGTCAAGGGAGATGGACATGGGCGATTCCTCTCTACTTGCGAACGGGCTTCTTCTTCGGCGGAGCCGCCTTCTTCTTCAACGCCCCGCCTCGCACCAGCACTGCCGGCCCCGGCCGGTGGTCGTGGGCGCGCAGCGCGGTCAACGAGATGGCGGTCGGGCCGCGGCCGCGGACGTGGCCGATCACGATCTTGCGCGCCGAGGCGCCTAGCTCGTGGCTCTCGAGGCGCCCGTCGGGCAGCTTGACCTCGATGTCGTAACCGACCGCGCGGACCGCGGGGTGCCAGGTCACGGTGACCTTGCTGCCGCGGCGGCGCAGATGTACTCCGCGCACGCGCCCGGCGCGCGCCGGCGCCGGCGCGACGTACGAGCCCACGACCAGCTCGGTGCGCGGCGCCCCGTTCTGCTGCACCTGGGCGACGATCTGCCGACGGCCGCCAGCGCCGAACGTGGGCGAGAAGCGCAGGCTGCCGTGGCTGCCGCGCGCCTCGCCGATCAGATGGTCGATCCCGGAGTCGGTGTGCTCGTGCAGGAACACGCGCTGACCCGCGAGCGGCGTCACGGTGTAGTTCAGGACCCGCGCGCGCCCATGGTCGCGGCGCACGCGCGCGTGGATCTTGGGCTCGGGCAGCGTGTCGGCGGTGCGCACGGCCGTGATCGGGACCGAGCCCTCCTGCGCGGCGACGGACCATGCCCCGCCGGCCGGGTTGCCGATCAGGACGTACGTCATGTGCTGGGTCGGGATGCGCCACGACGCGTGGTCGGGGGTCTGCGTCAGGCCGTCGGTGCGCGCGCTCTCGATCCGGCGCCCGTCGGGTCCGGTGAGCACGACGTCGGGCGCGCCGCCGGCGCCTTCGATCCCGACGAGCTCCGCCGGCTTGCCCTTGGGCAGCGTGAAGCCCGACGGCGGGCCCGCGGAGGCGGCACGCGCCGTCACGCCCGGGGTGTGCCACTTGTCGACGTCGCACGCACTGGTCATCGCCGTGGACGTCGACGGTCCGCTGAGGCCGTTGGGCCACACGATCGCGGCACCGACCTCGATGACGTGGGCGAGCACGCTGATCCCGCCGCACGCCGACAGAGCAATCTGGTCGCCGTGCTTGGACGCCCGCACGCGCGCCTGGACCGCGCACGTCGTGTCCAGCGTCACGATGACGATCGAGCCCTTGATGCAGAGCTGCGCGGAGCCGCTGACATCGAGGCCCTGGTCGTTCAGCGTGCCCTGAACGCCGGCGTTGATCGTCGTCGACAGGTACGCCTTGTCCGGATTGGAGGAATCGCCGACGGTGAACGTCTTGCCGACGCTGGTGTTGAGCTTCCAGCCCTGACCATCGGTCCATTCCAGAGACCCACTCGCCACCTCGTTGCCGAGGAATGAGCCGTCGCCGGATAGCTTGACCGTCGCCGCGCCCGACGCGGTCTTGCCGAACGTCAGGTCGCCGTTGACGTCGGCCAGGAACTTGGTCGTGCCGGGGACCGGCCCGTAGACGACGCCCGAGCCGAGCGTCATCAGGAACGGATCGAACGTCGCGGCGCCCTTCAGCCGGCTGAGGAACAGGCCGGGAACGGGCGGAACGGGGATCCGCAGGCCCTTGAGCTCGAGCGAGAACTCGTTCATCGAGCCATCGCGCCAGGCCACCGTGTTGCTTACCGTCAGCGGCGTCCCGCCGACCGGGAAGGTCGCGGTGCCACTCGCCCTCCACGAGTCGTCGGTCGCGCTGTAGACGATGCTCAGCGACCCCTTGACCTTGGTCGTATCGAAGCCGAAGGTCCCCTCGATCTTGCCGCCGAATTTGTCGAGCGTGGCGCCGGCGGCGTTGGTCGTCTTGACCGTTCCGGTGAGGCCGGGGCCGGCGGCCACGCCCGCCTCGAACTGCGAGTTCTTGCACTGAGGGTCGGCGGAGTCGATCTTGCCGTCGACGTCGTTGTCGATCCCGTCGCGGCACTCGCTGCTCTCGGCGGCCTTGGGGTCGTCGAGGAACTGGCCGTTGAACATCGGGATCGAGACGGAAAGCTCGATCTGCGTGTAGCCGGCGGTGACGCTCGATCCGACCCCGACGGTGACGCCGAGGCTGCCGGTCAGCGCGAAGCCACCGATCTTCACTCCCCCGTTGGGCTTGATCATCTCACCGTCGGTCGGCGACACAGAGCCGGCGGCGCGCGGGTACGTCCAGTCGAAGGAGTGGTCGTCGAACAGCTCGATCGGCACGTCTGGCCGCGGCAGCGAGATCGCCGCGTCAGTCGACGACACCTCCCGCTTCGTCGGGTCGATGTCCACGCTCTTGCCGGGGAGGGGCTTGAAGTCGACGCCGTCGATGCGGACCACGCCGAGGGCGGCGTACGACCCGTCGCCGTTCTTCTTGAAGCACTGCGACATCGCCTCGATCGTGCCGGCGCGGATGATCCGCAGCGGGCCGGCGGGCCCATCCCAGCCGACGAGACCGGGATCGGCGATCACCGTCGGGCCGCCCTTGGCGTCGTTGTAGCCGGTGCAGTCGGGGCCGCCAGGCAGCTGGCCGTCGGGCGAGCGATCACCGAAGACGAGCTCTTTGGCCACGCGATAGAACGTGTGCGGCGCGCGGTTCCACTGCACCACGGCATCCGAGCCCGACGAGACGTGGGTGTACTGGATCGTCGCGTCGTTCTTCATGTCGACGTCGGTGAGAAAGCCGGTGTGGTCAAACGCCGGCTTCATGTAGGTCGTCTTGTGCTCGGCCGACATGCCCAGCGCCGAGCTGACCGGGACCATCTTGTCCCCGTTGGAGGCGATCGCCGACCAGTCGGTGCCGCCGACGCCGTTGGGGTGCTGGCCCTCGGACGTGTTGAGGACGCTCCACAGCGCGGTGTCGGACGCGGCGAGTTCGCTGCACTCGGGACACGCGCCGTTCATCGTGGTTGTCGCCTGGTGCGGTGTGCCGAGCGTGACGACGTCCTCGACGTGGAGGTCGTCGGGGTACAGGGTCACGATCCCGCCCTGGCCTTCGGCGTGGCGCTGGCTCTGGGCCAGCGCGTAGCGCACGACGAGGCCCGACACACCGGCCGCGATGATGTCGACCGGCTTGCCGTTGTAGTTCGTGTCGATCCACTTCGCGAGCTCGAACGCCTCGCTCGTCAGCGGCGGGCTGGAGTCGCTGGGCGGCACCAGCGTGGCGTCGCAGCCGCTGACCCCGCGCATCCCGATCGTCTTGATGTCGCCGGTGAACTTCTCCTTGCCGGTCGGCGTCGTGATCGCGGTCTGAGGCAGACGCCTGACGTAGCGGCTGAGCGCGCTGCAGTCGCCACCCATGTCCTTGCTCAGCAGCAGCAGGACGGGCTTCTTGGCGTCGTCGGTGCGCACGGTGCCAGCAGCGTGCGCGGGGATCGTCGGGATCAGGGCGGCGGCCGTCGCGGCCGCGAGGAACAGACGGCGCATGATCAGCGGTGCCTCCGGTGGCGGGGTGCGGTGTGGTGCTTCTTGCGAGCCGGACGCAGCACGGCTCGCGCCGGCCGGCCCTGGGCCATGTCGGCGCGCAGCGCCGTGACGGTCACGCGCGTGGCGCCGGTGCCGGGGATCGGAGCGAGGAGCAGCGTCAGCTGCGTCGGCTTGCAGACGTACAGGCGGCGGGTTCCGTCAGCGCCCTCGACGACGACGTCGTAGACGGCGGTCGGGGCGGCGCTGGCGACCGGCGCCTTCCACGTCACGGTGATCTTGCCGTTGGCGGCGCGGCGGACGTGCAGCGCACGCGGGCGCCCGGCGCGAGCCGGCTTGGGCGCGACGTAGCGCGCAACGACGACCGTCTTGACCGGCTGGCCGTTCTGCGTGATGAGCGCGAGGATCTTGCGCGTTCCCGAGCGGCCGAGCGCCGGATGGAAGGTGATCCGCCCGCAACGCACGCCGCGGCCGCCCGCCTTGCCCGGGACGTGCTCTGGGCACGGGCCCCCGGCGGCGATGCCGAGCGTGCGCTGCGAGTCGGGACCACGCTCGACGAACGTCACGCGTTCACCGGGGACAGGCGACCACGCGTAGCCGAGCGAGCGGTTGCGACCCTTGCCGCCGACACCGGCGACGACGGTCGGCGCCGGCGCGACCTCGGCGCGGTCGAGGCCGCCGACGATCGAGGCCGAGCCCTCCATCGCCTCGATCGTCCAGCGGCCGGCCGCCGGCGCCACGATCATCACCTGGGTCGTGTTGTCCAGCGGGTTGGTCGCAAGCATGTACTTACCGGGGACGAGCGCGCCGTCGCCGTTGGCCGGCGTCTCGATGCGTGTGCCGTTCGGCCCGACGAACGCGACGCGCGGCGGCGCGCTGTCGCCGTGGACGCGCAGCGTCAGCACCGGCGTGTTCGGGGCCACATCGGTGGTCAGCGCGCCAGCCTGGGCGGCGACCGCGCGCAGCGAGCGCTGCGTCGTGCGCTGAGCGGTCCATTGGCCGATCGAGCACGTCCCGGCCATCAGGTCGAGGTGCTGGGTCGCCCATGCGTAGCCGGCGCCGCCGGTCACGGTGACCGGGTGGCTCTCCCAGTGCATCCGCCACGGCGCCCACCAGACCCAGTCAGCGTCGGGGACGAGCACCGGGACGCTCATCACGGTCACCGTCACGCAGCCCGCCGCGCCGGTGCTCGAGAAGACGCCGTTGCCCTTTGCGCAGGCGACGTTGTCGACGCACACATCGACGTTGCCCTCGACGTCAAAGGCGTTGGACGGCGCGGGCTCGGTCCAGCCGGCGACGCTGCCGTGGATGTGCGCGGGGCCGATGTCGAGGCCGGCGTTGAAGCCGAAGTCGATCGCGCCGGTCGCGTAGTACTTCACGTACGCGGCCGCCATCTGCTTGTCGAACAGGGTCAGCGAGCCGCCGGCCTCGATCGACCACGGCTGGCCCTGGAAGGCGTCGGTGTAGGCGAAGTAGCCGTCGACGAGCGCGGCCGGGTGGCCGTTGAAGTTCGGCCCGAACGAGACGCCGGCCTCGCCCTTGATCTTGAACGGCGGCGGGTTGATGCAGACGCCGACGGCGACGCGGTCGAGGAACACGCCGGGCGCGATCGGCACGAGCGACCCGAGGTGGCTGACCGACGCCCCGGCATAGGACAAGGCGCCACCGCTGAGGCCGGCCCACAGGCCGAGCTCCGTGTGGCTGGCGGTCGGCAGCACGATCGCCGCGGCGCCGTCCCAGCGGTCGACGGTGGGGTTCGTGTTGCACTGCAGGAACGGCTGCGAGCCGTTGCCACCGATCTTCGGCGGGTCGCACGGGGCGACGAAGGTGGCGTTGGCGGCGACGAAGCTCAGGCAGACGTTCTTGACGCCGATCGAGCCGACGTAGGCGTTGGCGACCGCGACCTTGAGGCCGTCGAGGTGCACGCCCGCGTCGTCGATCTGGAAGGCGACGTCGCCGGTCACGCCGCCCGCGCCCGGCGACGGGCCGGCCTTGAAGATGTCGGGCAGCGCGAGGTGCAGCCCGGCGACCGCGTAGTAGCTGTCGTTGGACTTGCGGTGCCCGAGGCGCAGCGCGACGAGGCCGTCGACCTTCAGGCCCAGCAGCTTCTGCCCGGCGCCGGAGAGGTCGATCTTCGTGACCTCCTTCTCGTCGCCGGCCTGGCCGTCGGGCAGGTCCCAGTGCAGCGCGCCGGAGAACAGGCGCACACCGGCCAGCGTCAGCGTGATGTTGGAGACCGAAAGCTGGCCGCCCGCGTGGCCCGCAGACGGGCCCTCGAGCACGACCTTCGCCGACCCGGGTGCGGGGATCGGCATGCCGTTGAGCGTGATGTCGCCGTCGGACTCCCACCGCGGCTTGTCGGGCGTGCCGACCTGGAGCAGGCAGGCGCCGCGGGCCTGCGCGAGCCCGAAATGGACCTCCTGCTCGCACACCGAGACCCTGAACGTCGAGCGCGCGGGCGTCGGGTCGACGTTGCCGGCGGCGTCGATCGCACGGACCTCGAACGTGTGCAGCCCGGAGTCAAGCGACGGCGTCGCGAACCCGGTCGTCGCGTCGCACGGCTGCCATTCGGCGGTATCGATGCCGTTCTGGACCTGGTTGTCGAGCCGGCACTCGAAGCGCGGGCCGCCCTCGGAGCTGGCAAACGAGAAGACCGACACCGGCGTGCCGATCGTGGACCCGTCGGCCGGCCCGGCGACGATCGTCGTGTCGGGCGGGTCGGCGTCGAGCGTGAAGTTGCGGCGCGCGGGCGTGGGGTCGACCGTGCCGTCGGGCGCGATCGCGCGGACGGCGATCGAGTACGTGCCCGACGCCAGCGCCGGCGCGGTCCATGGCGGCGTGCACGGCGTGAACGCGGGCACCGACGAGCCGGCGCCGTCGATGCGGCATTCGAATGTCGCGCCGGGCGTGTCGCTGGAGTAGTCGAACGTCGGCGTCGAGTCGTTGGTCAACCCGTCGGGCCCGGCGTCGATCTGCGTGTCGACCGAGCTCGTGTCGACGGTGAAGTGCGCGACCGCGGGCGTCGGGTCGGTGTTGCCGGCGACGTCGGTCGCCTGGACGAGGAACTCGTAGTCGCCGTCGTCGACCTGCAGCGTGCGCGGCGACGCGCACGGCTGCCATGCGCCGGCGACGCCGTTGTGGTCGAGCCGGCACGTGAAGGTCGCGCCGTTCTCGGTCGCCGCGAACGTGAACGTGACGGTGTGCTCGGTGACGGTGCCGGCCGGAGCACCGGTGATCGTCGTGCCGGGCGCGGTGTCGGCGGAGGCCACAGCGGGCACCGCGACGAGCAGGGCGGCGGCGGCGAACAGTGTCGTGAAGAGGCGCATGGTCGCTAGGTCACTTGGGGTTGACGGTGCTCTGGACGGCGGGGCCGGGCGCGTTGTCGGCGCGCAGGCCGACGACGCGGACGGTGGCCCGCACGCGCGCGGGGACGCCGGTGAGCGTCAGCACGCGGTTGGATGCGGGGCGCAGGAAGAACAGGCGCCGGCCGTCGGACAGGGCGACGCGAACGCCGTAGCGATCGGCCCCCTGAGCCCCGAGCCAGCGGGCGACGATGCCGCCGCGGCCGCGTGACAGCTCGAGTCCGCCGGGGCGGCCGGGCCGGGCACGGCGCGGCGCGGTGAAGCGGGCGAGCTGCAGGCGGGCCTGGGGCAGCCCGTCGCGCTCGACGAGTGCGACGATCCGCCGCTTGCGCGCGTCGGCGGCCGCGGTGCGGAAGCGCACGGAGCCGCGGCCCGCGCGGACGCTGGCGACGACGTGGCTGACGCCGTGGCCGCGCTCGAGGAACACGACGCGCTGGCCAGGACGCGGGGACACGGCGTAATGCAGGGTCCGCGCCCGGCCGCGTCCTGCGACGACGGTCGCGCGGACGGCGGGCGGCGCGAGCAGCGGCGCGGTCGAGACCTGGGCGACGGAGTCGGGCGTGTCGACCCGCCACGAACCGCCGGCGGGCGTCGCGAGCACGACGTAGGTCGTGCGCATCGCGCGGTTGGCGAACGCGAACGCGCGGTTGGTGCGCACGGCCTGATCGACGTCGCGCGGGCCGCGGACGACGGCGCCGTGCGGGCCGTGCAGGACGACGACCGGCGCGCCGTCCGTGCCGCGCACGGCGACGAGGAAGCCGCGCTGGCCGGCCGGCAGCGTGAAGGCGCGGGCGGCGGTGGCCGTGGCGGCGACGCTCGACGCCCGCGCCGCACTGGCGGTCGTGGCCGCGCGCGTGACGCGGTAGGGCCCGACGTCGCACGTGCCGGCCATGAACTTCAGGTCGCCGCCCCAGTGCTCGCCGGCGCCGATCGAGCCCAGGTCGTGGCCGCCGACGTTGAGCGAACCGCAGAACGCCAGGCCGTCGCTCGAGACGACGCCGGTGACGGTCGGGCAGACAGCGGAGAAGTTGACCGGGACCGTTCCGCCGACCTTGAACGTCCCGCCGAAGCAGCCCTTGGCGGTCAGGTCGGCGTTGTAGCGGTCGCTCTGGATGAAGCCGTCGAGCGTGGCGCTGACGTCGACTGCGGCGTCGAGATCGCCCAGCGACCCGACCGGTCCCTTGACCGGGATCGAGAACGCGAGCGCGCCGCCGAAGCCGACCGTCCCGGACGAGTCGTAGTCGAGGTGGACGCCGGTGATCTTGTAGTCGCGGTCCTCGTGCAGGGTGATGAGCGGCGCCTTGACCGACAGCTTCCACGGGTCGCCCGCGGTGAACGAGAAGCCGGCGTCCGGCACCAGCAGCGCCGGCTTGCCCTTCGCGTCGGGCAGACCGGTCAGGCCGATGTGGCCCTCGAGGTGCAGCGGCGGACCGGCGCAGAACTGCAGGCCGATCTTCTGCACGCGGAAGCCGGCGCCGATCGACTTGCCGGGCGCGGCGAACGTCAGCGTGCCCTTGGCGTAGCTGAGCGCGCCGTCGGCGAAGCCGACGCCGACGTCGTTCAGGGTGAGCTTGTCGGGCGTCGGCAACACGACGGCGTCGGCGCCGCCGTCCCAGCGCATCCCCGGCGAGGCGGCGTTGCATGTCGACGACGCGTCGCCGTTGTGCGCGCCCGAGAACGAGACGAACAGGTTGTGGAGTTCGAGCGAGCCGACGAATGCGAGCGGCGCGGTGACCTTGACGCCGTCGAGCTGGACGCCGTTGTCGTTGTCGGCCTTGATGGTCACCGTGCCGGTGAGGCCGTTGCCCTCGGCGTCGGTGAACACCTTCGGCAGCTCGATCGTGCCGGTCAGCAGCGTCGCGCCGGCGACGAGCTCGAGCTTCACCTCGCCCTTGAGGTCGAGCCCGCCGACTTCGCCGCCGTCGTCGCCCTGGAGGTCTGTGCCCGCCTCGCTGTCGTCGTCCTGCCCACCTTCTTCGAGCTGGTGGGAGTCGAGCGAGATCTTGGCCAGCAGCACGCGGTCGCCGGCCGGGACCTTGTAGGTGAACTTGCCCTCGAACAGGACGATGTCGCCGACGCGCAGCTGGATGTGCTGCATCGAGATCTCCTGCGTCGTCGGGTCGATGGAGATCTGGCCGCCGGAGATCGGCGCGATCGTGATGCCGTTGAGACGAACGGGCCCGTCGGAGACGTACGCGGTCCCGATGTGGGCGAAGCACGACGCGCGCGCGTCGATGACGCCGAATGTGACCTTCGTCTCGCAGGAGACGACATCGAAGCCGCGCTGGGCCGGCGTCGGGTCCTCCTGGCCGCCGGCGTCGATCGCCTTGACGGCGAGCGTGTGGTGGCCCGAGGCGAGCTGGGGCGTGGTGAACGACTCGCCGCACGGGGCGTACGCGGCGCCGTCGAGCGAGCACGCGAACGTCGCGCGGGCGCGCGGTGAGGAGAAGCCGAAGCTCGGGGTGGTGTTGCGCGTCGAGCCGTCGGGGCCGGCGTCGATCGACGTGTCGGGCGGCGTGGCGCTGAGCGCGTACGCGGCGTCGGCCTCGCGGGTGCCGCCGGCCGCGGTGGCGATGACGCGCAGACCATGGGACCCGTTGGCGGCATCGCGCGTTGTGTAGGGCGAGGTGCACGGCTGCGGCGTGTCGCCGTCGATCGCGCAGGTCGTGGTCGCGCCGGCGTCGGCGGTGAAGTGGACCGTGACGCGCGTGTCGTCGACCGGCGCAGGCGGCGCGTCGAGGATCGTGACGGCGGGCGCGGCGGCGTGGGCGGCCGGCGCGAGCGCGGCGGTCAGCAGCGCGGCGGCGAGGATGGCACGGCGAAGGCTCATCGAACGGCTCCGGCGGTCTCGAGGATCAGGTCGGCGCGGGCGCGCACGACTCCGTGCACGTCGCGGAAGCGAAGGACGGCGGGCACCGCACGTGTGCGGCCCAGCGAGTGGATGTGCAGGCGCACATGTCCGGAGTGACGGACGGTCACCGGCGCGGCGAGCGCATGCATCGCGCCGGTCGCGGTCGGTGCGCTGCGCAGCTCGAGCCGACCGGCGCACGCGCCCGTCCGCGGACATGCGATGCGGACGACGGCCGCCCCGCGCACGACGGTGACGTCGGCGCCCGCGTCGAGCAGCCGGGGCGCGCGCGGGTCGGCGCGTAGCGTCAGGGCGTGCGGAGCGCCGGCGCCGGTGCCCGCCCACAGCGCGACCTTGCCGTCACGCTGCACGCGGTCGCCGAGGGCGTCGGGGAGCGCGAGCTTGAGCGTCGTGCTCGTGCCGGCGTCCAGCGCGTAGTCCGAGCGCGCGACGAGTGAGGAGCGCGTCGACAGCGTCAGCGTGCCCGCGCACGGCGCATCGGCTGAGCATGCGACGCGGACAGCGGTGGAGTTATCGGCCCGCAGCGCCAGGCGCGTCGCGGTGACCGACGTGCCCCGCGGACCCGCCAGCACGCCGGGCGGCAGCGGACCGAAGATGGTGTCGGGGGGCGTCCCGTCGACCGTGAACGTGCGCGACGCGGGCGTCGGGTCGGGGACGCCGGCGGCGCTGACGGCGCGGGCCTCGAAGC
>Ga0066903_100004172_pt1 | contig 12117 bp, 10 predicted proteins | sample PanSoiMetaGPlot1_FD_67491 | JGI IMG/M metagenome (GOLD analysis project Ga0066903, IMG submission 67491) | Tropical forest soil microbial communities from Panama analyzed to predict greenhouse gas emissions - Panama Soil - Plot 1 (version 2) | ecosystem: Environmental > Terrestrial > Soil >...
AAATTGTAGCCGACAATGCCGTCGAGCTTGGCGCCGACCGCGGCGCTCAACATGGTGAAGAAATCTGCGACCACGACAGCCATGTCGTCGATCTTAGCACCGCCAAGTTGAAACGACTGCAACAGCCCAGCATGGAAATCTACCGCCGCGCCTCCGGTCGTTCCTGCACCGACTGGCGAGGTGGTAATCTCGAGTTGTTTTGCAAGCTCAGGCGTGATCGCGGTCGTTGACGTGCCGGTATCGATCGCGAATTGAAACGGACCGCCGCCGTTTGCGTGAACATCAACCAGAATGAGCGGCTTGGCCGGGTTCGCGAGCCGAATCGGAATTTCGGTTTGAGCGCCGCGAGCAAAGGTTTCGACGCGCTTCGGATCGTCCAAACGAAGTTCGCAGTCGCGGTAGTTGATGGTGACGCGAAAATGTTTCAAGAAATTGTAGCCAAGATCGCCGTCGATTTTTGCACCGACAGTCCGGCCGATATGGGCAAGATCGACAACACCAACGTCCACCTCGCCCAATTTTGTTTCACCGACGGCAAGAGAGTCGATCTTCGCCAGCGAGACGGCCACTTTGCCGCCGGCGCTTTGGCCCTCTTTGGATCCAATGATTTTGACCGCGAGCTGTTTTGCCAGCTCTGATGAAAGCAGCGACGTCCCGGCGCCGGTGTCGAGAATGAATTCGAACGGTCCGTGATTGTTTACATGAACCGGAAGCAGAATCAGCGGCTGCGCTCCGCCAGCCAGACGAAATTTAACTTTGGCGCTGCTCGGCGAAAATGTGGCCGTGGTCATTCAGGCAGTTTCGGTTCGCCCTTATGTGACCATTCGTTCTTGCTGTCCTCGACAAATTGTTGGAGCACGTCGAAGCGAACTTCGCCGTAATTGAGCGCGTAGCGAAGATCGCCGCCTTTGTAGACCCATGTCGTCGGAATCCATGAGACCGGCATGCCCGCGAACTGTTTGATCTTGTTGTCGCCACCGCGCGGTCCCGGATCGGCCAGAATTGTCACGTTCGGTTGATCGGCGATTTGAAATCGTTGCAACATCGATTTGCCGTCACCGCCGTCGTTCCACACCGAAACGAAATAAAATTTCACCTGCGGATTGTCTTTCACCATTTTCAACCAACCACCGTTTTTCAATTCAGCCTGGCAATTCGAGCACCACGGCGCCCAAAGATGCACGACGCTCAGCTCCGGCGATTTGACCGCGTCGCGAACTGTTTGGTCCGCCGATATGTTTACGAGCCTTTTGTCCAAGTCGTCTTGTGCTCGAGTAACGACGGTCAAGGCCAGCAGCGTTACGAGAGTAAGTATTCGCCAGGTCGGCATCATGTACTAAATATGGAGAGAAGCGCGTCTCGCTCAAGACTCTGGGGAGCGCACCCGCCTCGGGTGCAAAGCCAGTCAAGCTCGGACCGATGGCGCCATCGCCATCGCGAACTTTTCGAAAGATCCTTTCGGCGAGGCGCCGAAAGCGACACGCGAGGGCGCGTGTGCTCCCCAGACATCGTTTGACCGCGAGCGATAAGTTCGCTAGTGTGGCGTCCCGTTTTTCGCGGTTAGCGCCGCGGAAATTTCCCCCGACGGACCACAGGCCAAGGAGCCTTTTTAATTATGGTGCAAATGCAGGATGTCATGTCGAGGCCAATGCCGGATTTCCGGGAGGGCTCGATCGTGAAAGGAAGAATTTTGGAAGTGCGACCACGCGAAGTGCTAGTCGACATCGGTTATAAATCCGAAGGCGTCATTCCGCTTAGCGAATTTGAGGATGTCGAAAATTTGGAAGTCGGCGACGAGGTCGACGTGTTGCTGGAGCGATTAGAGAACGACGAAGGCATGGTCGTCCTCTCGAAAGAGAAAGCGGCCTATCGCCAGAACTGGAACAAGATCGCGAGCGTGTTCCAGGAAGACGGCCTGATCAAAGGCAAAGTGAAGTCGGTCGTCAAAGGCGGACTCATGGTCAATATCGGCGTCGAAGCATTCTTGCCCGCGTCGCAGATCGACATCGTGCCGCCAAAAGACTTACAGCAATTCGTCGGTAACACCTACGATTTCAAGATCGTCAAGATTAACGACGATCGCCGGAATGTCGTGCTTAGCCGGCGCGAGTTGATCGAGCAGGAGCGAAGCGAAAAGCGCCAGCGGTTCATGGACAGCGTAAAAGTCGGCGATCGCGTCACCGGCACGGTAAAAAATCTCACCGACTTCGGCGCATTCATCGATCTCGATGGCATGGACGGTTTACTTCATATCACGGACATGACCTGGGGGCGGCTCGGCCACCCCAGCGAACTGGTGAAGGTCGGGCAACAGCTCGAAGTCCAGGTCCTCGATATTAATAAAGAGAAAGAGCGCGTCTCGTTAGGCCTGAAGCAAACCCAGAAAAATCCGTGGGACCAGATCGAAGAGCGCTTCCCCGCCGGACAAAAAGTAAAAGGCAAAATCACCAACCTCGTTCCCTACGGTGCGTTCGTGGAATTAGAGGAAGGCGTCGAAGGACTCATTCACGTATCCGAGCTTTCCTGGACGAAACGAATCATGCGGCCGTCGGACATTTTAACGATTGGCCAGGAAGTTGAAGCCGTTGTTCTCGGCGTGAATAAGGAAGAGCAAAAGATTTCGCTCGGTTTGCGTCAGCTCGAACCGAATCCGTGGGACGAGATCGAGAAGAAATTCACGATTGGCAGTCGCGTGAAAGGCAAGATCCGCAACATGACCGCCTATGGCGCGTTTGTGGAATTGGATGAGGGAATCGACGGCATGATCCACGTCTCGGATCTGAGCTGGACCAGGAAGATCAATCATCCGAGTGAAATGTTTAAGAAAGGCGACGAAGTCGAAGCCGAAGTCATCGACATCGACAAAACCAATCAGCGAATTAGTCTTGGCATCAAACAACTGAGCGACGATCCGTGGAAGACGATCGATCAAAAATACAAGATCGGCGATCTGGTGAAAGGCAAAGTGAGCAAGCTCGCCAGCTTCGGCGCGTTCGTGGAATTGCAGGATGATATCGACGGTTTGGTTCACATTTCGCAGTTGAGCGAAGACCATGTCGCGAAGGTGAAAGACGTGCTCAAAGTCGGACAGGAAGTCGAAGCGCGCGTGATCAAAGTCGACAAAGTCGAACGCCGCATCGGGTTGTCGATCAAAGCCGCGAACTACACCGAAGAACAATTGCGCAAGGAAGCTGAGACTTTCGACACGCTTCGTCCCGGCGAAGACATGGTTGGTCTGGAGAAAGCATTCGCCGCCGCCGAACAGGAAGAATATCGCCCCGGTGAATCGAAGAAGGCGCCGGCCAAAGAATTAAAGCCAGCCAAAGATTCGAAAGAATCCAAGCCAAAAAAAGACGCGAAGAAGAAGTAATTACGGCCGGCTTAGCGCCGGTCGCTGCCGAAGTCCTCAAACGGATTGTAAACGTAAATCGTGTAGTAATACACGAATCCGTCCATGCGACGCGAGACGGCTTGAGCGTGACCAAACAGCGCGTCGACGGAGCGAACGGTTGTACGCCCGCGAATGAGCGAGCCGATGCGACGTGTGTAGAAATCATTCAGCTGCGCGTTTGCAATGTAGGCCGGCGAGATCAATAAACGCCGGCTTTATCGAATCGAAAAGCTAGGACATCTGCGCCCTGTCCATGTCGAAGGCGATCGCTCGTATTGATGAAAGGAGCGTCATCCAGACCGAGTTGGTGCCCGAGTGGCGAGCCCTCGCGCAAAACATAGTAGCCGGTCCGCGAACCGAGTCTGACGTAATGCGAATCGTCACGAAACGAATTGGCAAGGCTTAGCCTAGCGCATGCGAGAAGCAAAACGGCGATCGAGAACAAAATCCGTTGAACACTTTGCATCCGTTCGAGGTCAGAGAGGCAAGCTCAGCAACATAACGCGAAATTATGCCCAACCAACATCAACTGAGATTCGTCCCAGGGTTCGCTCTAATAATTGCCGTCATCGCAACCGCGACACCGGTGCTTTGTGATGAAGCGGTGACCGCGCGCAACAAGGAAATTGTCCGAAATTTTTACACCACAGTCCTCGTCGGCCGCGATGTCGATGCTGCCCCGAAGTTTTTGCGTCCGGATTATATTCAACACAACCCCCAAGTGCCGACCGGTCTGAAAGGTTTCATGGACACGTTTCGTGCGCGCTTCGCGCAACAGTTGCCCCCCGATTACAAGCGCGAATTGCTAAATGTTATCGGCGACAATGACATGGTAGTGGTTTATGTGCGCCAAACCTGGACCGGCAAAGATGGTCAGCATCATCAAGCGCTCGGGTTCGACATGTTCCGTGTCCAGGACGGCATGATTGCGGAACATTGGGACGCGGATTAGATACGTACGCAAAAACGCGCCTTTCCGGTCGCGCGTGGCGACCAGAAAAGGCGCGAATTTTTTGGCTCTAGTGATTAACTCTTAATCCTCGTCGAGGATCACGCGATCGACGAGCATGCTGTCGCCTTCACCCACATAGTGAACGCGCACCGGCACGCCCACTCTTACGCGAGTGCGGACAGTTGCTTCGTCGAGCTCCTTGCCGCTTCTGGTCACATAAACGACCTTCTTACCGAAGCGATAATGTCTCGGGCCGGCAGTCTCCTTGAGCACGATGGTACTGCCCGGAGTGAACTCCGTGATCGTGCCAGTGCCCTCAGTCGTGGTTGTAGTAGTGGTGGTTTCAGTAACCTGTGCCCACGCGAACGGAGCCGCGACTGCCAATGCCATACTCAGTATTAGCTTCTTCATTTCAATTAGACGAACGCAGGAGCCACATATTCGGATTGGAATTTATTTTTCTCGGCGATTTACCGAGAAAGTTGAAATCCAAAATCGCAGCGAAAAATCAGAAACGTTGAACGAAGCAACTGATTGCAGACCAAGAGAACCGGAGCGCCGCTTGACGTTTTGCGCATTTTTTCGGCTTGTCGCTGAAGCCGAAGATGGTCACTCTTGCGGCGACGACAGCGGTTAGCGAAAGGAGTTCACCATGTTTGGCCGTGTTCTCGCGTTTCTCTATGGCTTGGTTTGTTACCTTATTTTTCTGGTCGCGTTTTTGTACGCGATCGCTTTTGTCGGAAACATCGGACTCGTTCCAAAGACAATCGATTCCGGCGTAGTATCGGCGTTGCCTCGCGCGTTGATCGTGAATGCAATACTACTCAGTTTGTTCGCCGTGCAACACAGCGTCATGGCGCGACAATGGTTCAAGCGCGCCTGGAAGAAAATTGTGCCCGAGCCGGTCGAGCGCAGCACTTATGTGTTGCTCGCCAGCCTGATCCTCCTGCTGCTCTTTTGGAAATGGCATCCGATGAAAGGAATTATTTGGGACGTGCGCAACCCAAACGGCCGCGCCGTGCTCATTGGTTTATTCTGGATCGGCTGGGGCTTGGTCCTGGTTTCGACTTATCTGATCGATCACTTCGGTCTCTTCGGAATGAAGCAGGTTTACAATTATCTTGTCGGCAAACATGACGAGCCACCGCCGTTCAAAACGCCAACGTTATATAAAATGGTCCGTCATCCACTTTATCTCGGCTTCATCATCGCATTCTGGGCGACACCGCGCATGACCACAGGGCACTTGTTCTTCGCGATCATGACCACGGGTTACATTCTGGTCGCGATCCAATTCGAAGAACGTGACCTGATCAAATTCTACGGTGACAACTATCGACGTTATCGCGAGCAAGTGTCGATGTTGTTCCCGCTGCGTTTGCGGCGGCGCTGATCAAGACATTAATCGCGACCTCGCTCGGAATTTCCGTGCACGATATGCAATCCGACAAGGCGACCAATTAGTGCGACGAGATAAAATTGGCCGAGCATTGCTTCGAGCAACGCCATCGTGCGCGCTAATTGTGAGTGCGGCACGATGTCGCCGTAACCGACACTACTCAGCGTAACAAAACTGAAGTAGCGCATTTGCATCACCCGGCTCACGAGATCGTGCGGACCGATCGTGGTCAGCGTTGTGAATGAGCCCGGTTGCACCTCTTCAATCAACGAATAGGTAAACGTCCACGCGTAACCGAAAAGAAGATAAACACAAATCGCGCCGTAGATTTTATCGACGGTGACTTTTCCACTGCGCAGGACGTAACCAAGAATCGCCACGGCAAAAAAACCAATCACGACGACCAACGATCCGTGCGAAATGATGATCAACCAGTGAGTCGGCCCGGCCGCGAGCCAGAAATTCAGCCCAATTGAAACCACCGTCAGCGAAAGCCCGAAAATCCAAAAACTTCGTCGAGCACCTACCGCATAAGTCGCCGATAGAAGGACAATCGCCGCGATGACGTTCAGAATCGTCGGACCGTAATGATAAGGCACCACAAATGGCGACAAAATAAAGATGAGCAACAGCATGATCAGCAATCCGAGATGTCGCGGCTGATTCGCGCCGGGCCAGTTCATCGCGCCAAAATGAATCTACGATTTAAAAAGCTCGAGATATTTGATCCCCGAGCCGGTGTTGAAAATCACGACCCGTTCGCCGATGTCGATCTTTCCGGACGCGCGCAATTTTTTTAACGCGACGAAACACGCTGCGCCTTCCGGTGCGACGAATAAACCCTCCTTCGATCCGACTTCGCGAACAGCTGGGATCATTTCCTCGTCATCAATCGCAATCGCGCCGCCGTTTGATCTGCGGAGAATGTCGAGCATCAAAAAATCGCCAATCGCTTTGGGAACCCGGAGACCTGATGCAGCGGTTTGCGCGTTCGGAAATTCGGCGGCGAATTTTTCACCGACTTCGAACGCGCGCACGATCGGCGCGCAGCCGCTCGCTTGAACGGAAAACATTCGCGGCCGTTTGTTGTTGATCCAGCCGAGCTTTTCCATTTCATCGAACGCCTTCCACATTCCGATCAACCCCGTTCCGCCGCCAGTTGGATACAAAACCACATCCGGCAATTTCCAATCAAGCTGTTCGGCAATTTCGTAACCGAGTGTTTTCTTTCCTTCGATCCGATACGGTTCCTTCAGCGTCGAGAGATCGAACCAGCCTTCTTTTTCTTTGCGCTTTGCGATTTCGGCCCCGCAATCGGTAATCAACCCGTCGATCAAAGTGACGTGCGCGCCGACTTCGCGGGACTCAACGATGTTCGCGCGCGGCGTATCGCGCGGCATGAAGATGTGCGCTTCCAGTCCGGCGCGCGCGGCATACGCGGCCAGGGCGCCGCCGGCGTTTCCGGCACTCGGCGCGGCGAGTTTTTTCGCGCCAAGATATTTCGCCATCGAAACCGCGACACTCATTCCGCGGGCTTTGAAACTTTGCGTCGGATTTACCGACTCGTCTTTGATCCAAAGATCGACCTTGGCTTCGCCGCCGAATTTTCTTGATTGAAGCAGGGGTGTGCCACCCTCGCCCAACGAAACCGGTGTGACATCTTTCGGCAGCGGCAACAACTCCCGCCAGCGCCACAATGATTTCTCACGTGCTTGAAAACGTGACTGTTTCAGACAGTCGAGTTTTCGGAATGCCTCGAGATCGTAAATCGCGAGCAATGGTTTGCCGCAAGCGACGCAAAGGTTTTGCCATCGCGACCAGTCATGCTGCTTTCCGCAGGCGCTGCATTCGAGATGAGTCAGAAACACGAACCAATTGAGCGTACGTTTCGCCCGGCCGCGAATTTCTGGGGAGCACACGCGCCCTCGCGTGTTGGTTTCGGCGCCTCGCCGAAACAATCTTCAAAGTTCGCGATGGCAGGGGGCGCCATCGGTCCGAGCCGGACTGGCATTGCACCCGAGGCGCGTGTGCTCCCCAGATTCGGAACTCACGCTGTTTCAATCTCGACGTTTGTGCTAACAGACAGCGATGGAGCTGCCCCGAACTCGCCGACCTTGGTACCGGCCGTCGCTAACGACCCAGATCATGATTGGCCTTGTCCTCGGCGCGTTGATTGGATGGCTCCGGCCGGATTGGGGAAACAAAGTTTATTTTCTCCGCGACATTTTTATCAACCTCATCAAGTCGATCATCGCGCCACTGGTTTTCTCCACCATCGTGCTCGGAATTGCCGGCGGCGGCGCGCTGAAAAAAGTCGGCCGGATCGGAATCAAGGCGCTAATTTTTTTTGAAATTGTCACGACAGCTGCGCTTTTTATCGGACTGGCGATCGTTAATTTCACAAAACCTGGAGCTGGCGTGACCCTCACCGCCGAAAACATCGACATCACTAAAACGATCGGGCAAACGCACGCCCAAAGTCTGGTCGAGACAATCGTGCATGTGTTTCCCCCCAGTATCATCGACGCGATGGTGCGCGGCGACGTTCTGCAAATCGTCGCGTTCAGCGTTTTGTTCGCGCTCGCGGTCTCGGCGGTCGGCGAAAAAGGGCAGCCGATCGTGCGCGCAATGGACAGTCTGGCGCAGATCATGTTCAAGTTCACGAATTACGTGATGATGTTCGCACCGATCGGCGTGGGTGCGGCGATGGCGCACACGATTGGCACGCAAGGACCGGGGGTGCTTGTGAATCTCGGCAAACTGATCGGTTCGCTTTATCTGGCCCTGATTGTTTTCGTGGTCGTTGTTTTTGGAATTGTGATCGTCGTCGTCCGGATTCCGTTGCGGCAATTTTTCCGCGCTGTTCGCGAACCGGCTGCGCTCGCGTTTGCCACCACGAGCAGCGAATCGGCGTTGCCAAAAGCGATGCAGGCGATGGAACGCTTCGGCGTGCCACCATCGATCGTCGGTTTTGTGATGCCGACCGGTTACTCGTTCAATCTCACCGGCTCGATTTTATATCTCGGAATGGCGTCCGTGTTCGTCGCGCAAGCGGCTGAGACAACAATGGGCTGGCACATGAGCTTCGGCCAGCAAATCACCATGATGCTGACGTTGATGCTAACTTCGAAAGGCGTGGCCGGTGTTCCGCGGGCCGCGCTCGTGATTTTGCTCGCGACTTTAAATTCGTTTGTGCCGGCCGGTCTTGGACCGATCGGCGTCGCGATCATTTTCGGCGTCGATGAATTGATGGACATGGGACGCACTGCGGTAAACGTCGTCGGCAATTGTTTGGCGACGGTCGTGGTCGCGCGCTGGGAAAAAGAATTCGACGAAGATCGTGCTCGCGTTTTCGGAACACCGCAGGAGGCAGAATTCGATCTTAAAGCTGGCGACGTCGCTTTCGCCGAGGCGGTTCGGCAAGGCGACTAACTAAAACTCCGCGCTGCCAGGCGTGCGCGCGAACGGAATCACGTCGCGAATGTTCGAGATGCCGGTAACAAACATGAGCACGCGCTCAAAGCCGAGACCGAAGCCGGCGTGCGGCACGGTGCCATAACGGCGAAGGTCGAGATACCATTTGTAATCGGCAGGATCCATTTTGTGGCGGCGCATGTTTTCCATCAAAACATCGAGACGTTCTTCGCGCTGACTGCCGCCGACGATCTCGCCGATTCCGGGAACGAGCAGGTCCATCGCGGTCACGGTTTTGCCGTCGTCATTCAACCGCATGTAAAACGGTTTTATCTCTTTCGGAAAATTGAAAACGGTGACCGGACATTTGAAATGCTTCTCGGTCAGCCAGCGCTCGTGCTCCGATTGCAGATTCAATCCGTATTCGGCCGGGAACTCGAATTTCTCGCCGCTCTTTTTCAAAAGATCGACCGCTTCGGTGTAAGTCGTGCGTTGAAACGGTCGCTCGAGAACGAAATCAAGCCGGGCGAGCAGCTCTTTGTCCACGAACTTGGAGAACAATTCCATTTCGTCAGGACAATTTTCCCGAATGTCGCGAATGAGGTATTTCACGATCGCCTCCGCCAGATCCATGTCGCCGTTCAAATCGCAAAACGCCATTTCCGGCTCGATCATCCAGAATTCACTCGCGTGGCGCGATGTGTTCGAGTTCTCGGCCCGAAATGTCGGGCCAAATGTGTAGACCTTCGACAACGCGCAGGCGAACGCTTCGGCTTCGAGCTGACCGCTGACAGTGAGATAAGTTTGGCGCGCGAAAAAATCTTTCGCGTAATCGATCTCGCTGCCCTTTCGCGGCGGATTCTTGAGATCGATGGTTGAGACGCGAAACAGCTCGCCGGCGCCTTCGCAATCACTTCCGGTAATGATCGGTGTGTGGACGTAGACGAAACCGCGTTCCTGAAAAAATTTGTGAATGGCAAAAGCGAGCCGGCTTCGAACCCGAAAGACCGATCCGAAAAGATTTGAGCGCGGCCGCAAGTGCGCGATCTCGCGGAGAAATTCCGGGGTGTGTCCTTTTTTCTGGAGTGGATAGGAATCGTCGGTCCCGCCGACGATGTCGATCTTGTCCGCGACCAGTTCCCACTTTTGTCCCTTGCCTTGCGACGCGACCAACGCGCCGCTGACGCGAATCGAAGCGCCGGTAGTCAGTTTTTGAATTTCGCCGTAATTCGGCAGCGAATTCCGCGCGACGACTTGCAGATTGCGCAGAGACGAGCCGTCGTTCAACTCGATGAACGAAAAATCCTTCGAATCACGCCGCGTCCGGACCCAGCCCTGAACCTGGATCGAATCGATTGGCTTTGCGCTTTGCAAAGAGTCTTTGACAGGAGTTGGAGCTAACGTCATTTGAACGGAGAACCTTCAACGCTCAATCCGCCTTCGCAACAAGCTACGGCGGGAGAGGCGTTCAACGCTGACAAGATTTACATTTCTAGCGCCTGGCGCAGATGCGGAACGAGGCGCTTGCTGAACTCAACGGAATCGCCAGCACTTAAATGGGACCATTCGGGACAAGTAAATCCAGACAAGTCCGGAAAGTCTGAATAGTAAATTCCGGGTGCACCAGTCATTTTCAAAAGCGGGTCCCAAGTTTTGTCGCGGGGCGTCGTTTTATCCTCGAGATCCTTTAATCCCCCACTGTAGGGAAAGCGCACGAACACAATTTTTCCGCCGCGAGCCTGAAGCTCTTTCACAGCTGCAGTTATGTCCACAAAACGCTTTTGAATAGCTTCGCCGATCTTTGCCATGAAAACATCTTTCGGAACATAACTTGGCGGCGGCGGTGGCGTGAAAAGCGGAATCCAGATTTGTTGAATCTCTTTCGCGAGCTCGCTCCCCGGCTCTGAGCATTTCCCCCACATCCGCGCGCGCCTTTCGCGGTCGACCGTTCCGAAGTACGGAGGCAAGCGCGGCGGAACGAGTGCACCCGGCCGATTCGGAATTGGGACTTCTTGCAAAAGTCCGTCGAGACCGAGATCTTCCTGTTTCAAAAACGCGACCCGCTCCTCGAGCGGAATGGCGAGATATTCGCTCGCGCGTTGAGCGAGCGTTTGGTCGTGAAAACGTTTGACCGCTTTTTCACCGCGCTCCATCGGTGGCGTTCCGGGCGGTGCGAAAAAAATACGCGGCACAAAGGCGCAGATAATCGTTCCATGGAAACTTTCGTCTTTCGCCAGATCCTCGAGTACAGGAAAACCACACATGCCGCCGCTCGCAAGCTGGATTGGACGTTTGCCAAGACCTTTTTCGAATTCATCAAGATCGACGTCGTACCAGCCGCGCGAGTCGCCGATGATGACGAGCGATTCCGGCTCGACCGCGCGGCGCCGCAATGTCCATAGATCGGAGTTGTCATTCGGACACGGACGATAACCGACCGAACGCGCGTACAATTCCCACGCCGCGGTTGTCCCAATGGCAACAATGGCAACGACGACCGTAATTCCGCGCCATGGCGCCGGTGGAATCGGCCGTTCAAATTCCAGCGGTGGGCCACCGTGAATTTGTTCTTCACGCGAAGGCCGCCGGAAGAACAACCGCGGCAGGCGCAGCCGTTCTCTAAAATTGGAAATAGATGAACGCATTGCTGCTTCCTTGAGTGAAAATGATCGCGACCGCCATGACGGACCAAATGGTCGTCACCGCCCACGCCGGCAATTTCATAACCGTGGTCTCGAACGCATCCTCGCGCATCAACCAGTGAAGCGAGAGCAGACCGATGGTCACAATGCCGATTTGCAGAAGCTCGCGCGTGGTCAGGATCATGTCGCCGTGCGCGTGACCGCCGAACATTCCGCTCAACATCCGGCTGGCGATCGTAAAATCAGCTGCGCGAAAAAATACCCAGGCGACGCAGACGGCGAAGTAAGTCGCAAAGCCGGCAAGCAATCGGACAGGCAA
>Ga0066903_100004173_pt1 | contig 12117 bp, 12 predicted proteins | sample PanSoiMetaGPlot1_FD_67491 | JGI IMG/M metagenome (GOLD analysis project Ga0066903, IMG submission 67491) | Tropical forest soil microbial communities from Panama analyzed to predict greenhouse gas emissions - Panama Soil - Plot 1 (version 2) | ecosystem: Environmental > Terrestrial > Soil >...
GAATCCGCTGCTCTGGTGGAATGGCCAGTTTGTCTTCGAGAAATTTCAGCCGTTTGATCAAGGTCGGTAAGCGTTCTTTTTCGCCTTCGTCGTAGAGCCCGCGCAAGCGTTCGTAAGCATCGCGCTCGTGGCCTTCGCAATATGAAAGTTCGTAGGCCGAAAACCGCCGGTCGAACGTCGGCGCGCCCGGCAACCTCGCCGCGTTGTCATAAAACTCCGACGCGCGCTCGTGATCGTTCAACTTGTCGGCATAAAGTCGCGCCAGCGCTTCGTAGAGCAGTGGTTTGTCGGGATTATTTTTGATTCCGTGCTCGAGGAAATCTTTGCCGAGCCCGAAATATTCACGCTGCGCTTTGACTCGCAGCGCCATTCGCGGTTGCGACGTATCGTTCATCGCCGCCGTGCTTGCGTTCCAAGCCATGTGCCAAGCGGCCATGTCCCAAAAGAGCGGGACGTGCGGCTGCAATGTTGTCACCTGTCGAAACAAGAACAAAACGCGGCCCCATTCCGTTCGTTCCCAAGCGGCGTGCGCTTCGATGAAAAGAAAATCGGCAACGACCGCGCGAAAGCCGCTCAGCGCGGCAATGAAACCGAGTTGCCCGAGTTTTTCGCGCAAATCGAGATTTGCAATGTCGGCAAATTGCAGTTGTCGATGTTGTAACGTGAGCGCGCGCTCGGCCGGGAGCTTCATCACGCCAAACACGAGCAGCATTCCACCCACGAGTACGACGCGTCTCATAATTCTTTGCCGTAAAACACGAACATTGCTGCGAGCGTGTAGATCACGACGTAGAAAACTCCGAGCAACACGGTTTTCGTGAACAGCGCCAGCGGGATTACCGTGCCGGCGACGATCTCATCGACCAGATTGAACGCCTGAAGGTCGGGAAAAAGGAGCGCGACGATCGCCAGAAACGCGCGCGCCACCCACCCGGCGCTCTGTTGGTCGAGCCAGTAGTCGCGCGCCGTCGCCTGTAAATGACCGATGAAATAGACGAATACCATCACCACGACGGTGAAGATGTTTGTGGTCGCGAACGTCGAAACGAAAAGCGTGAGCGCGGCGAGCAGACAGGCTTTTAAAAAAATAACTGCAATTCCTCCGAAGATGTCGATCTTTATCCCGCTGGCGCGGATCGCGTTCAACGCGTCCACCAATTGGTCGCGCGGCGCGCTACTCATTTGGCGCGCAGTCTCGTTGAGCACCACCTGTTCGCGCGCGTAAAGAACCACTACGAACAGCGCGCTCATAAGGACAATGCTGATCGCTAGCAGGAACAGGACGCCGAGCAGTTTGCCGAGCAAATACTCAACCCGTGGCACCGGCTTCGCCAAGATCGTGTAAACGGTCCGGTCTTCGACCTCTTGCGGAATTAAGCGCGCGGTCGCAACGATCGCCAACAGTGAACTGAAGATCGACATTGCACCAAGGGAAATGTCTTTCAGGATTTGGAATTCCTGCTGAAATGTAAACCGTGCCATGAAAACGGAACTCCCGATCAGGATCAGACCAAAAATCAGAAGGACGAAGAAAACTTTCTGGCGCGTGAGCTCGGTTAGCGTGTTCGACGTGATCGCAGCGATGCGACGCGGCGAAAATGGGTGATGTCGCGAAGGCGTCATTTTAGTTTGCCCGCGAATAAGGGCAATTGGCGCGAACGTTGAGAACCCAATTTGTCATTCCCGCTTCTTCGCGTGATTTGCGGGCTCACCTTCGTTCGTCGCCTCGAGAAACAAGCGCTCGAGCGTAGTCGTCGATCTTCGCCGCCCGATCACTTTCGCGTTGGAACGTTCCGCCAGCTTTTTGATTTCCTCCACCAGCGTGTCGGTGGCGTTTTCCAGTACGAGTTCGCTGCGGTTCTCAATCGCGATCAATTCCTCGAGGCGGCCTTCGCGCACTAAAACGCCTCGCGCGAGAATTCCAACGTGGTCGCAGATTTCTTGGACGTGCGAGAGTAAGTGCGAGGAAACAAGCACGGTCGTCCCTCGCCGCTTTAGATCCACGATGAGGTCGCGAATGTCGCGCGAGCCCCCCGGGTCGACGCCTGCAGTCGGCTCGTCGAGCACGACGAGCTTCGGTTGGTTAATGAGAGCTTGGGCGAGTCCGATCCGTTGCAGCATTCCTTTGGAGTACGTCTTCAACCGTTGATGCCGCGTGTTCGTCAGACCGACGAGCTCGAGCAATTCGGCAACACGCTCCTGCAATCGTGCGCCGGTCAGTCCGCAAAGTTTTCCAAAGAATCGCAGCGTCTCTTCGCCAGTGAGAAATTTGTAGAAATACGGATTCTCCGGCAGGAACCCGACCGCTTCGCGACTTTGCACGAGCGAACTGTCCAACCCGAAAATTTTTGTTTGTCCGCGCGTCGGCGAAACCAGTCCAAGGATAAATTTCAGCGTCGTGCTCTTACCCGAACCGTTCGGCCCGAGAAGTCCGTAAACTTCGCCGGGTTCAACCCGCAGATTAAGATCCCGCACCGCAACGATCGATTGTCGATGAAAAGGGATCGGAAAAACTTTGGTCAATCCCTCGACCGCGACCGCTGCTTACTCATGGCGAATGTCGAAACCGTGCGCCTTGAGCGGTTCTGTCAGCGCCGTTCGCATTTGCTTGTCAATATGCGACCGCAATTCGCTTTCCATGACCGAATCCAAAAACGCGAACACCTCGCTCTCTTCGCCGCCGACCTGAAGCTCAACGCGCCCGTCGGGCAAATTTCGCACCCAGCCGACGACATCGAAGCCTTTGGCGATTTGTCTAATAGTCCAGCGAAATCCGACGCCCTGGACATTGCCTTCGTAGAAAACCTGAAGCGAGATCATCGCCGTGCGTTCTGGATGCTAAATACGCGATACTCGATGCCCGACGGCCGAGTCAAAGCCTTCATCCAGCATCGAAGATCGAGAATTGAGGCCCGGCTTTATTTATACGAGTAAACAAGGCAAACGCTGCTCTCGTTGCCTTCCAGTAAATCGACCAAGACGTAATATTGGCCGCTGCTCGTCGGCGAAAAGCCGGCGGCTGCTTTTTCACCTTCACTGTAACTGTCGGTCTGAACCAGCTTGCCCGTTTCGTCGTAAACGTTTACCGACATTCTTTTCGCCGGCTCAGGCGCGCCGACCGAGAACCAGTACTGATTGCCGGCGTAAAGATTGACTGCGACGAGCACGTGCTCTTTGGGTCTGATCGTGCCCGACCAGTGTCCATCGCGCATTTTGAATCCTTCATTGGAAAACGCGCCTGCCAGATCGAGCGCCGCCTTACGTGCAGCGACTTCGGTGTCGCTCTCCGGCGCAGCGAACGTTGTGGTTACGGCAAGAATAATTGCAGCGAAGATCGATCCGCAAAGCCTCCGACGGGCAGCCGATTGTTTCAATCGGCTGGATCGCCCAGCTCCTTCTGGCACTGTTGCTTTGCAAGGTGGTCGCCTTCTTTTGAAGGAGCTGCCCGGTGAAAGCGGGTTCGGTGACATCCGCGTTTTCATTTTCCTTCCTTCGCCTGGATCTGAGTCATGATCTTGCCGACCGCTTCGTTGACCTTCTTCACATCATCGGGAGTTGGCGCTTTGCCTACGGGAAACGACACCAGTTTCTCGATTCCTGGAAGTTCGCCGCTCACTTCCTTGATCAATGGCTCATCGCGAATGTCGGGCGAAACCTCGTTGAGTTTCGATTGAATGAAATTCACAAGCGCGGGTTGACGCAGAACTTTGGCCGCCCGCTCGTCGTAATTCTGCAGGACTGCCGCACTGACAACCTGCGTCCCGCGGATCCAACCGCCGACGCTGACGAGAATGATCAAATCCTGGTCGCGATGCGATTGCATTGACGATTTCACTTCATTTTGCGTGGCTTCGAGTTCTTCCTGAAGCGCGTCCCACTCGTCGTTCTCGGCGAACTCGTTGATACTGTTGCCGCGACTGAGCACGTTCTCGCTTACTCCAAGCGCTTTCGCCATTTTGATGATGTCGGTGCCGATGTTTTTGACCTGCTGGCTGTCTTTCGCTTCGACCGCGATGAAGCCGTCTGCGATCAAGCTCCCGAGATTGAGCGCGATCTGGGCCCGATTTTTGTAACTCGTTGCGATCGGACCACGCATCTGGGCGACCCAATTCGGCCGGCCTGGTTTCTCCAATGCGGCAAAAAGTTCGCCCGGAGTTGGAATGCTGATGTCGTCGGTGCGAATCGCGTGCGCGAGCTGATCTTGCGGCAGGCGACCTGGTTCTGCGCCGATCACGGCACAACAAGCCAGTAAAAATCCCCCGGCGGCGACTCGCCTGACACGGCTCATGAACGCCCACCGTACGCACACCGGGGAAGATTGCCAGCAAGAATCGCAGAGACGTGGATCGGCTTCTCCAAAGACAATTCGGCGGCTCTGCCTATTTTCAAAACGCGCTGGGGACAGCGCGTTCCACCTTGTCAGTTCTTCAAAACTGCTCTAATCGAGAGGGCGCATGGCCAAGACGACCATCAAAAAAATTCATGCGCGCGAGATTCTCGATTCGCGCGGCAATCCGACGCTTGAGGTCGACGTCCAGCTCGAGAATGGCGGGCTCGGCCGCGCGGCAGTGCCGAGCGGCGCCAGCACTGGGGAGCACGAAGCATGGGAATTGCGCGACGGCAACAAAAAACGTTACAGCGGCAAGGGCGTGACGAGAGCAGTCCTGAATGTGAATGAGAAAATTGCGCCGGCCATCATCGATTGGGACGCGCGCGATCAATCGAAGATCGACAATGCCATGATCAAGATGGACGGCTCGCCCAACAAAAAGAATCTGGGCGCAAACGCGATCCTCGGCGTGTCGCTGGCGGTAGCGCACGCCGCAGCCGCGGCGGAAAAGCTGCCGCTGTTTCGATATCTCGGCGGTAATGAAGCGCGCGTGCTTCCTGTTCCGATGATGAACATCTTGAACGCCGGTGCGCACTCCGACGCGCCCATCGATTTTCAGGAGTTTATGATCATGCCGCGCGGCGCGCCGACGTTTGGTGAAGGACTACGTTACGGCGCGGAAGTTTTTCACGCGCTCAAAGGCGTGCTCAAAGATCGAAGTCTCTCGACAAATGTCGGTGACGAAGGCGGGTTCGCGCCGCAGTTGAAATCGGCCGACGACGCGCTCGAATCGATCATCAAAGCGATCGAAAAAGCCGGCTACAAAGCGGGAAAGGAAATTTTCATCGCGCTCGATGTCGCGTCGTCCGAATTCTTCGACCCGAAGCAAAACGTTTACGTGTTCAAAAAATCTGACGGTTCAAAACGCGCTGCCGAAGAGCTGATCGAATACTATGTCGATCTTTGCGGCCGGTTTCCGATCGTTTCGATTGAGGACGGCTGCGCCGAGAACGATTGGGACGGTTGGAAAAAGTTAACGAAGCGACTCGGCGACAAAATTCAGCTTGTCGGTGACGATCTATTTGTGACGAATGTGGAATTTCTTCGCAAAGGGATCGCCGAGCACGTCGCCAATTCGATTTTGATCAAAGTCAATCAGATCGGCACGCTCACTGAAACATTGGCCACGGTCGATCTCGCGAAGAAAAATAATTACGCGTCGGTCATCAGTCATCGCTCTAGCGAAACCGAGGACACAACGATCGCCGACATCGCGGTCGCGACCAACGCCGGCCAGATCAAGACCGGTTCGCTTTGCCGGACCGATCGCGTTGCCAAATACAATCAGCTTCTACGAATCGCCGAAGAACTTGGTGACAAAGCGATTTACGGCGGTAATATCCGCTGAGTGGATTACACCGATTTCCGCGCGCGTCGCGAAGCCACTGTTTGGCAGCGATGGAACCGGGTGCTCCTTCTCCTCCTCCTGCTTTCGGTTTGGCTCGTGATCGTGAGCTTGTTCGTCCCGCCTTATAAAAAACTGAAAATCGGTCACGATGAGATCGACAACTTGCAAGCGCAACGCGACGAGCAACAGGCGTTGCTCTCGCGCCAGACCAAGGAAGTCAATTTGCTCAAGACCGATCCAGCCTATTTGGAAACGATCGCACGCGACCGACTCGATTTAATGAAAGAAGGCGAAACCATTTTCCGGATCGAATCCGCCGCGGCGCAGGCAGACAAACGCAAAGAAAGCGCCAGGCGCTGATCGCGATTGCGCGCCGCGCACGTTGTAGAGGCGCTTATGCAAGCGCCTACTACAGCGCGTTGCGCATTTTTGTGCTTCGAGTAATTTCCCCGATGCCTACCGAAACCACCGTTGACGCCGAAGATTTGAAATCGCGCGTGCGCGAGCTGCGGAGGTTTCTTTGACCTGCCCAAACTCCAGGAAAAATTGACCGCGCTGGAAGCGCGGATGGCAGAGAAAAATTTTTGGAACAATCGCGAGCGCGCCCAGACCGATGTTGATGAAGTCTCGCGCCTCCGATCGTTGATCAATCCCTTCTTCGAGATCGAACGCGAGGTTCACGATTTCGAAGCGCTCCATCAACTCGCCGCCGAGGAAAAGAACGACGCCCACCGCGCCCAGGCCGAGCGCGAAGTCGCCACCGAGCACGACCGTCTCCTGCACAAGCTCGAGGAATTTGAGTTGCGCCAGTTTCTTTCCGGCGAAAACGATTGCAACAACGCCTTCCTCACCATTCATTCCGGCGCCGGCGGCACCGAATCGTGCGATTGGGCAGACATGCTCCTGCGCATGTATCAACGCTGGATCGAGCGCAATGGCCTCAAGTCGCAGATTGTCGATGTGCAGACCGGCGAAGAAGTCGGGATCAAATCGGTCACGCTGCTCGTGAGCGGCGAGTACGCTTACGGTTATCTCCAAACCGAGCGCGGCGTGCATCGGCTGGTCCGGATTTCGCCATTCGACGCCAACAAACGCCGGCACACGTCGTTCGCGAGCGTCGATGTTGTTCCCGAAATCGCCGACAGCGCGCCTATCGAAATCAATCCGGCCGATCTCGAGATCGATACCTTCCGGAGCGGCGGCAAAGGCGGCCAGAACGTGAACAAAGTGGAAACCGCAGTCCGCATTTTGCACAAGCCCACCGGCATCGTCGTCGCTTGTCAGGCCGAACGCAGCCAGGGCCGCAACCGCGATCTCGCGCTCAAAATGTTAAAAGCGAAACTTTACCAGATCGAGCAGGACAAAAAACGTGCCGAGATCGACCGGCAATACGGCGAGAAAGGCGAGATCGCCTGGGGCAACCAGATTCGTTCCTACGTTTTTCAGCCGTATCAAATGGTTAAAGACCACCGCACCGGCGCCGAGACCAGCAACGTCCAGGAAGTCATGGACGGCAAGATCGACTTCTTCATCCAGGCCAAACTCCGCGGCCAAAAAGCGGCGAAGGGTGAGACGAATGATGAAGTTTAATTCCGAAATCAGTTAGTTCTATTTCTCACCATGAAAATTCGGTTATTGTTTATTACGTCAGTGTTGTTGGTCTGCGTTTGTCGCGCTGAGACGTCCGCCGATTACGATGCTGGCCCGGCCGGTGTCGAACTTCCTAAGAGCGCAAAGGAACTTTTAATCGCAAAACTAGACGCGAAGAAAATTAGCGGCGTATCTCGAATCGTATTTAGGCGACTTCATGATTTCGACTATCTCGCCATCGAGGCGGGCTTTGAAGTCCCATGGCATTGGGAAAATGCTTTCATACATGATTTCATTTTGCGCAAAAAAGCGAGTGATCCGGATTGGTCGAAAGCAGAGTTATTCGATGCATCGGAGCCTGAGGCGGCTGCGCTTTGTTACATCCCGGATGAGAGTCAATTGAGACGATGGAAAAACCCGAGCCCGGCGCAGACGCATTGAAAATTGTAGCGACGCTCCATGAGCGGCGGGCGAATTATGCGGCGGTCATAGACCGCCGCTACAAACACGCTCTGTCATTCTGAGCGAAGTCGAAGAATCTCTGACTTTTCTGTTTTAGATCCGCTCGTCAGCACGGAAATATTTAGAGATGTCTCGACGCTGCTCGACATGACAAGCGTTGTAGAGGCGCTTGTGCCAAGCGCCTGTTTATTTGATTCGGCTTTTGAGAACAAACGCCGCTACAACTTCGTCGTGAGTTTGAGCCGAAATCGTGGATCGAACTCGCCACCATTATGTTTTCGGCAACAAGCCAAGCACGCGATCGCGCGGCGAATTCGGCGGACGCGTGGAAATTCTTTTTTGCAATTCGGGCAACGATAAACATAGCGCGCTGCGTACGTTTTCGCGGCGAACGGCAGATTGTGACAACGCGCTTCGTCCGCAATTCCCAGATCGCGGCACGCGCAACGCCATTCTGGTCCGTGCGGCGCGATTCGGCGTCGCCCAACTCGCCACTGCGCGAGCAAATGCGCCAGCTCATGCCGCAACGTCCGATCCACCTCCGAGCCGGAGTGGCCATTGACAGAGGGGAGGTCGAGAAGCCGGGGGTTTAACGAAATTAACTTTTTGCGATAATCCGCGCGACCGGCGCAGGTTTTGAGTCGCGGATTCCATTCCACCCGCACCTCCCGCGCGAGTTTATTGGCGCGGAGCGAGCGCAACAGCTCACGCGCTTGTGATTCATGCCCCGAGCAGGAGTGGCATTTCGCGTCGCACAGCGACGCGACGACAACCTTTGATGGAAATGAAAATTCGAGTTGATTGAACAACCGCCGCATCACTGATTAGGTTTTATTAACACCTCACTTCAGTGAGGCGATAGGCTGAGGGTGAGCCATCGCAAATACCCCGGGCTAAAGCCCCGGTGTTAATGAGAGGTCCGAGCCGGACGGGCTCCTCAGGCCACCGCATGCGCGCTCTTTCGCTTGGTCACGCGATCGACAATTTCGCCAACAATCTTTCCGGTCGCGGCAATTTCTTCGGCCGTTGTTTGTTTTCCCAACGAAAACCGCACTGCTGATCGCGCGCGGTCGATCGGCAATCCCATCGCGAGAATGACGTGCGACGCTGAAACGGTTCCAACCATGCAAGCCGAGCCGCTCGATGCGCAAACGCCTTTCAAATCGAGCGCGATCAGCGCCATTTCTGAATCGATCCCGAGCAAACTGACATTCAACGTGTTCGCGAGCCGAGGCGCATTCTCTCCATTCAACTTGGCGTCGGGCACATTTTGCGAAATCAAATTCCAAAGCTCGTCGCGCAGTTTCAACAGCCGATCTTGTTCGGCTGCGCGATTCGCCAGCACGAATTCCGCGGCCGCCGCCATTCCGGCGATCGCCGGAACGGTTTCCGTTCCGGGTCGTCGCTGATTTTCGTGCGAGCCGCCGAACAACACAGGTTGCAGCGAAAGTCCGCTCCGGAGAAAAAGAAATCCTGCGCCTTTCGGACCGTACAACTTGTGCGCAGCGAAACTCGCGGCGTCGACCAACGACATGTCGATGTCGATCTTGCCGAACGCTTGCACGCAATCGCTGTGCAAAAGCACGCCGCGCTCGCGACAGATTTTCGAGATCTCGCGCATCGGTTGGATCACACCGGTCTCGTTGTTCGCGGTCATGATCGAAACCAACCGCGTTTCCGGACGAATCGATTTCGCGAGCTGATCAAGATCGACAACGCCGTCATTGATGGTGTCGAGCCAGGTCACTTCGAAGGCCTCATGTTTCTCCAAGTGTTCGACCGAATGAAGAACCGCGTGGTGCTCGGTCTTTTCGCAGATTACATGACCGCCGCCGTCCATTCGGCAGCGCGCGAGTCCAAGCACCGCGAGATTGCACGATTCCGTTCCGCCACCGGTGAAGATAATCTCGTTCGGCTTGGCGCGAACCAGCGTGGCGATTTTGTCGCGCGCGTTATCGACCGCGGCGCGCGCGTTGCGCCCGGCGCGATGAATACTCGACGGGTTCCCGAAATGTTTGCTGAAATACGGCTCCATTGCTTCGCGCGCGGCGTCGCACAGCGGCGTGGTGGCGTTGTAATCGAGATAAATCATTCGGTGGCGCCCTACTTTATCCTGTCATGTTGAGCGAAGCGAAACATCTCTGACTTAGTCCGATCAGAACATTCAGAGAGTCTTCGCTCCGCTCAGAATGACAAGCATCATTGGGTGCTGAATTCTTCGCGGCTGCTGGTGGGTTTCTTTTTTCGCTTCGGCACGATGCGGAGTTGTTTCTCCTCATAATAGACCAGCGAATCGGGCGGCACGCTTTGCACGAGGAAAACATTGCCGCCGATTGTCGATCTTGCGCCGATCACGGTTTGGCCGCCGAGAATGGTTGAGCCCGGATAAATTGTCACGTCATCCTCAACCGTCGGATGACGTTTGCCGCCTTTTTTGATTTTGCCGTGCTCGTCCTTTTGAAAACTGCGCGCGCCGAGGGTGACGCTGTGATAAAGTTTCACCCGGTTGCCGATCTCGGAGGTTTCGCCAATCACTACGCCAGTGCCGTGATCGATAAAAAAGTGCGTCCCAATTCTTGCGCCGGGATGAATGTCGATCCCAGTCCGGCTGTGCGCCCACTCGGTCATGATTCGCGGAATGAGCGGCAGGTTCATTTCGTAAAGCACGTGCGCCATTCGCTGGATCGCGATGGCTTCTAGCGACGGGTAAGCGAGAATGATTTCTTCATAACTTCGCGCCGCGGGATCGCCTTCAAACGCGGCGTCGATATCGGTCCAAAGAAGCCGGCGGACGTTTGGCAGGTCGGCGAAAAATTTGGAGAGAAATTTTTCCGCCTCGGCTTCGGTCGCTTCATTCGGCGGAATTTTGCCGAGGCTGCGACAGATTTCCGTTTTGAATCGCGCGCGCAAAGTCCGCACGCGCACGCGCGTGATCTCGGCCAAATCTTCCGAGCTGATCACCGGTTCGCTTCGAAAACCTGGAAACATCAAACTCATCAGATCGGTGCACGAATTTTCGATCGACAATCGCGACGGGAGGGTGGCCGCCGCGTCGAGGTAATTAATCCCGCCGGTCTCGCCGTAAGTTTGGAGGAGCTCGTCGACTGCGTCGGCCTCGGATTTGTGCATTAGTTGAACTATGCGCCTCGTCACGCGACGAAGCAATTGTAGCCACGGTGCTCTGTCTGTGCACGCCCCGACAGAGAGGGGCGGCTACAGCTGATTGAAAAGCGAAGGACGAACTCTAGGTTGAGATGATGAAACCATTCTCCGTCGCCGGGCTGCCGCCAAATGAGCTGAACAGCTTTCTCTCCGGCACCCATTCCGATCCGTTTCGGATTCTCGGTCCGCATCGGATGGGGGACGATCTTGCGATTCGCGCGTTTCGGCCTGACGCGCGCAAGATCGACATCGTCCAAGACGGGCAGGGGGCGATTGAGGCTGAGAAAATTCATCGGGACGGATTTTTTCAGGCGAGAATTCCGAATGCGACGCGCGACCTCGATTATCACCTGCGGGTCACGAACTGGGACGGATCGGAATACGCGATGCGCGATCCGTATCAATACGGGCCGATCATGGGCGAAGTGGATCTGCATTTGTTCAGCGAAGGCCAGCATTGGCAGCTTTACGAAAAATTCGGTGCCCATTTACGGAAAGTGGGGGACACAACTGGCGTTTATTTCGCGGTCTGGGCGCCGAACGCGCAGCGTGTAAGCGTGGTCGGCGATTTCAATGGTTGGGACGGGCGCGTGAATCCGATGCGGAAACTTCTCGGCCGCGGCGTGTGGGAGTTATTTTTGCCAAACGTCCGCGAAGGCGTGCATTATAAGTTCGAGATCCGCACGCCAACCGGCGCGCTTTTGCTCAAGAGCGACCCGTTCGCGTTTTTTAGTCAGCACGGAACATCGACATCGTCGTTGGTTTACAATCTGGAGCGCTACACGTGGAGCGACGCCGATTGGATGGAGCAACGGCGCAAACGCGATTGGCCAAAATCGCCGATCAGCATTTACGAAGTGCATCTAGGTTCGTGGCGACGTCGCATCGACGAAGGCAATCGGCACCTTAGTTATCTCGAACTTGCCGAAACTCTGATTCCGTATGTGCTCGAGATGGGTTACACGCACATCGAGGTGCTGCCGATCGCGGAACATCCGTTTGAAGGTTCGTGGGGCTATCAGGTCACCAATTATTATGCGCCTACGAGCCGTTACGGAAATCCGGACGAGCTGCGCCATTTCATCGACAAATGTCATCAGGCCGGGATTGGCGTGATTATGGATTGGGTGCCGGCGCATTTTCCGAAGGACGCGCACGCGCTGGC
>Ga0066903_100004174_pt1 | contig 12117 bp, 12 predicted proteins | sample PanSoiMetaGPlot1_FD_67491 | JGI IMG/M metagenome (GOLD analysis project Ga0066903, IMG submission 67491) | Tropical forest soil microbial communities from Panama analyzed to predict greenhouse gas emissions - Panama Soil - Plot 1 (version 2) | ecosystem: Environmental > Terrestrial > Soil >...
GACGACTTCATCGATCTCTTCCGTCTCGATCAGCGGACTCCCGAATACGAGGAAATCCTTTCGCATTGGCGCTCCCTCTTCGGGCCAGTTGTTGCCGCGTCGGGATGAACTTAGACCGTTCCGCCATCTCCTTACCGAGCGTCTTCCTGCGTCATGTAGGGGCCGAGAGTGCTGCTAGAGTGAAAACCCTGAGGAGGACAATGCGCTTCGAAACTCAGAAGCCCGGCATCAGCGTCACCTTCTTATCGCCGCTCTTTGCCTTGACCGCGAACCCTGCTAGCCGTGCTGGGGCCCAGAGCGTAGGCAGTAAGTCGCATCGTTGTCAAGCGCCTGTCCGGGAAGCTTTGCTAGACTCGCGCGGTGTCCTACGTGCGGCGGTTGCGTCAGCTCGTCTCGGCGGTACTTCCGCGAGCTGAACGCCCTCCGGCCCTGATCCAGCAATGGGAGGACCGGGCACGTCGGTTCGGCGTCCGGGCGGTTCTGAACATCGGGCACTCGGACGAAGAAGTCGCCCGCGTCACCGAGTTCCAGCGACGCGAGCTCTATCCGTGGTTTCGCGCGGCGCTACGGGGCGACGAACGGGTCATTCTGGACTTCGGCTGCGGACCCGGCCGTTTCACCTTGGACCTGGCGGACATGATCCGAGGGCGGGCGATCGGCGTCGACCCCATCCGATCTCTGTTGGATCTCGCGCCGAGGCACCGAGACGTGGACTATCTCGTGATGTCCGAAGGTCGGATCCCGATCGCCGGCGCCTCGATCGACGCCGTGTGGATTTGCCTCGTCCTTGGAGGCATTCACGGCCAGATGCTCGAAGCCACGGTGGGCGAGATTCATCGGGTGTTGCGGCCGGGCGGGCTTGTGTTTTTGGTCGAGAACACGAACGACGGCCGAGGCAATGCGTTCTGGGCGTTTCGTACAGTCGCAGAATACCAGCGACTGCTGCGCCCGATCGCGCTCGCGCATGTGCACGACTACACGGATCTCGGCGAGCGCATTGCCGTCATGACGGGCCGAAGATCACCGTAGCGCTCGTTCTCATCGAGCGGGACTGGACCCCGCGCGTCCCGTGAAGCGCGGCGGCCGCTTTTCGCGGAAAGCGGCCACGCCTTCCGCGCGGTCCGGTGTGCGGGCGGCGATCGCCTGGTTCCGCGCCTCCATGTTGAGAACGTCTTCGAGCGACATGCCGAGCCCCTGGTAGAGTCCCGTCTTCGCCAGCCCGTACGCCACGGTCGGCCCCTGGGCCAGTCGTTCGGCGAGCTTCAGCGTCTCCTGCTCGAGCTGCTCCGCGGGGACCACGCGGTTCACGAGGCCGATGCGCAGCGCCTCCTGCGCGTCGATGATGTCGGCGAGCAGGATCATCTCCATGGCCTTGGCCGTGCCGACGAGGCGCGGGAGAAAATACGTCCCGCCGCCGTCCGGCACGAGACCGACTCGCGCGAAGACCTCACCAAAACGCGCGGTATCGGACGCGATGCGCAGATCGGTGGCCAGCGCGATGTTCATGCCCGCGCCCGCGGCCACGCCGTTGATGCTCCCGATGATGGGTTTGTGCAACCGCTGCATGCGAAGGATGCAGCGGTTCAGACGCTCGATGAGCGCGCCGCCGGGATCGCGCTCGAAGAACGACGGCGGGACCTCCGCGCCACCGCGCTTCTGATCGCCGCCGGATGAGAACGCCCTTCCCGCACCCGTGAGGATCACCACTCTCACCGCGGCGTCGGCTTCGAGCTCGATGAGAATGCGCTCCATCTCGCCCATCATCGCCTCGTTCATCGCGTTCAGGCTCTCCGGGCGGTTGAGCGTGAGCGTCACGATGCCTTCCTGCCGGTGGGACAGAACGGGTCCGTTCGTCATTACTTGAGCTCCTTGATAGCAGCGCGCCTCGGCCGGCGGGGCCCCAGCCCCGCGACGGCCTGCCGCGCGCACGGCCATTTATACGCGCCCCTCGGCCGGCGGGGCCCCAGCCCCGCGACGGCCTGCGGCGCGCACAACCTAGTTCGGGTAGACGATCGTGCGCAGCATGATGCGGCGCTCGTCGGGTCGGTAGTCGCCGGCACCGCGGTGCATCGTCGCGCGCTCGTCCCAGATCAGGACGTCGCCGACGCGCCAGCGGTGGTAGTAGACGAACCGCTCCTGGGTCGCGTGCGCAGCGAGCTCGTCGATCAGCGGCCACGCCTGCTCCCGGTTCATGCCGACGAAGCCGTGCGTGTGCATGGGATTGACGAACAGGATCGGCCGTCCAGTCACCGGATGCCGCGTGACCGCGGGCCACTTTACTTCCTCGTACTTCTTGTCGGTCGCGCCCTTGTCGTCGCCGTACAGCCGCTCGCCGGCGGGCCCAGAGGTGCGGCCGTGCAAGCCGGTGAGGCCTGACAGCAGCTGTTTGCGTGCCTCCGGCAAGGCATCGTAGGCCGCGCGCATGTCGGCGAACATGGTGCCGCCTTTCTCCGAGGGCACCTCTTTCGCGTGCAGCATCGCCAAAAGCGGCAGCGCGTCCTCGAACGTCGAGTCGGTGTGCCACGCGGTGGCGCGCTTGACGCCGTACCAATCGATGTCGCCGGTCTCCTCCACGTTCGTCAACCAGGAGACTTCTGGACAATCGACGTGCCGATACTTGGTCAGCGCGTGAGGACGCGGGGTGCCGAAGCGGCGGCCGAACGCGGCGAGCTCGCGCGCGCCGAGATTTTGATCCCGGAAGACCAGCACGGGGTGTTCGGCGAAGGCCGCCTGGATCTCCTTGAAGGTGACAGCCTCGAGCGGCTTCGAGAGATCGATCCCGAGGACCTCGGTTCCCAGCGCTGCGCCGAGGGGACGAGGCTGCGGTGTCTGTGTCATGGCCGATCCTCCATCGTCGTGCATTAACTCCAGCCCCACCAGGCGCGCACGGCCTGGCCCATCACGAGAGGCTTGTCATGCTCTGGCAACCAGGGTAGCTCCTCGGTGAACATCGTCACGCACTGCCGCCAGGAGCACGGCATCTTCGTGATGTCGGTTCCCCAGAACATGCGCGCCGGCCCGAAGGCATCGTAGATCTGGCGCAAGTACGTGTGCATGCTCTTGAACGGGTACGGTCCGCTGCAATAGCCCGGCGCGCCGGTCGCCTTGACGGCGATGCTGGGATACCGCGCCAGCTTGACGAGCTCCGGCATGTGCGTCATCGCCGCGTCGTCCTTCAGGGTCGTGGTTCCTCCTCGGCCGCCGAGATGGTCAATGGTCAGCCGCAGGCCCGGATGGCGCTCGGCGATCCGACCGATGTGCGCCAGTGAGTCCGTCGCCAGCATGGCGACCGGCACACCGGCCCGCTCAGCGGCGGCCCACAACCACTCGAGCGTCCCATCGGCCAGCCAGCCCCGCATCGGCTCCTGAAGAAATCCGTAGCGCAGACCCAGCATGCCCGGCTGACTGCGCCACTTCTCGACGAGAGCGCGCTGGTCCGGCTGATTCAATGGAAAGGAGCCGAGGATCGCGAAGCGGCCGGGAAAGTCTCGCACGGCCTTGAAGGCCATCTCCGTGGAATTGGGATCCCAGCCCGGCGGGTGAATGACGGCGGCGTCGACACCGGCCTCGTCCATGAGGCCCACGGCCTCCTCGGTGGTGAACGAAGTCACCTGGCGATGGGCCATGTTGCTGGGTAACCCGCTGCCCCAGAGATGGATCTGAGCATCCACGATGCGCATCAGGCTCCCCTCCCCTCGATCCGCTTCGAGAGTATCGTGTCTCGGCGCGTGGCGCACGGCAGCTAAACCTTCCGGCCGCGGCGGTCCCCCGTTTACCGTAGAGAAAGCTGCAGCCCGCCTATAGCAGGCGGTCTGACGCTGGCACCTTCCCGAGGGATCTCCGATGCGTCTCCAGCCGGCGGAATCCGACGCAATCGACCTCCGCATCGCGACCGTCGAAGCTCGCACCGGCGTGCAGGTGGTGACCGCGGTCGTGCCGCGATCGGACAGCTATGTCGAGCTTCCGTGGAAGGCCTTCGCGCTCGGCGCATCGCTGGCGGCCTTCGGCGTCGTGCTCGCCGACTTCTGGCTCCGGCCATGGCTGACGTCGGCGACGGCGTTGCTCCACGCCGTCGCCATCCTGGGCTGCGCGGCGGCGTGCGCGCTCCTGGCGGTTTTCGTTCCGCCCTTCGCGCGCGTGTTCCTGCGGGGGACCCACGGGCACGCGGCGGTGAAGGAGCGGGCTCAATCGTTCTTCCTGAGACACGAGCTGTTCGCGACGCGCCACCGCACGGGTGTTCTGATCCTCGTGAGCCGATTCGAGCGTCGAGTCGAGATCCTCCCTGACGCGGGACTTCGTGAGCGAATCAGCGAAGCGGAGTGGCGCCAGGTCATCGATATGATGACGCCTCACCTTCGCGACGCACGGGCATTTCACGCGCTCGAGGCCGGGATCGCCGCCGTCGAGCGCCTTCTCGTCGCTCGAGGCTTCAACACCGACGTTGGGGCGGCGAACCAGCTGCCGAATCGTCCCTTCGAGGAGAGCGGCGAATGACGTCCGTCGTCGTCGTCACGGCCCTTCTATTCGCTCTTCTCTCGCCGGCGTCCGCATCGGCCGCCGACATCCCCTACCTCACCGGTCGCGTCGTCGACACCGCGCAGATCTTGTCGTCCGACGCCCGCACGCGGCTGACCGCGGCGCTCAAGACTCACGAGCAAGCGACGTCGAACCAGATCGCCGTGCTGACGGTGCCCACCATTCAGCCGGAAGGCATCGAGGAGTATGCCGTCGAGGTGTTCAACAGCTGGAAGCTCGGCCAGCAAGGGCGGAACAACGGCATCCTCGTCGTCGTCGCGCCTCAGGATCGCCGCATGCGTATCGAGGTGGGGTACGGGCTCGAGCCGGTGCTGACCGACGCCATGGCCGGCGCGATCATTCGAGACGTCATGGCCCCGGCATTCAAGCGCGCGGACTATGACGCGGGAGTCGAAGATGGCGTCGCGGCGATCATTGCCCGACTCGAGGGCAGAACCGTCGCCGCTCCGACCAGGGCGGCCAGCCGGCCCGTACAGTTGCACAATGGCTTTCATCGTGCCGAGATGCCCTGGCCGCAACGCATCCTCATCAGCCTGTTCGTCTTCAGCATCATCGGTCTGTTCACGTTCTTCGGCATCGCGACGCCGGACACAGGCTGGTTTCTGTACGTCTTCTTGATTCCGTTCTGGTCCATGTTTCCCATGTTCCTCATCGGGCCGATCCCGACTCTCGTGCTGGTCGCGGCATACCTGATCGGCTACCCGCTCGCCAAGCTACGTCTCGCGCGCACGGCCTGGTATCAGCGGAAGGCCGTCGAGCTGAAGACGAAGGGCGCCACGACGATCGGCGGCTTCGCCGTCGCCTCGGGCGGCGGTGGTGGATTCTCGTCGGGTGGCGGTTTCTCGGGCGGTGGCGGAAGCTCCGGCGGAGGCGGCGCCTCGGGCAGCTGGTGAGTGCGCGACGCGCTTGACGAGGCTCGGTGGCGGGGCCATTGTGAAGCCCCGCCGCGGTGCCGAGGAGCCGAAAGCGCCGACGCGGGCACCAGGAGGGTGCAACGGAGACGCGCCGGGTCGCGCTCTACGCCAACGTCGGGGCCGATCTCACTCATTACGATGTCGACGTCGCGGGCGCCGCCCTGACCAGGCGTGCCACCGTCGCCCTGCCCGCAAGCGTGCAATACGCCTGGCCACACGTCTCGCGGCGGTATCTGTACGTGGCGACCAGCAGCAGCGCGTCCGGATACGGCCTGGCGGGAACCGAGCATCACGTCACAGCGTTTCGTATCGAGGCCGGCAACGGCGCGCTCACCAAGCATGGCGAGGCAATCAGGCTGCCCACGCGGCCCATCCACATGACCACGGACATTCCCTCGGAGAACATCCTGGTCGCGTTCAACAATCCGAGTGCCTTGCACGTGTATCGGGTCAGCCCCGACTTCACGCCCGGCGACGAAGTGAAGCAGCCGAGCTCGATCGACGCCGGCATCTTCGCGCACCAGGTGCGCGTCACGCCCGATAACCGGCTGGCCATTCTGGTGACGCGTGGCAACGAAGGCACCGCGACGAAGGCCGAAGACCCGGGCGCGCTCAAGGTCTTCGACTACAAGAACGGCGTGCTGAGCAACGAGGTGTCGGTCGCCCCGGACGGAGGCAGAAACTTCGGGCCGCGGCATCTCGATTTTCATCCGACGAAGCCGTGGATGTACGTGTCGATCGAGACCCAGAACAAGATGTACACGTACAGGATGCAAGCCGGCCGGATCGATCCGGAGATCGCCTTCCGTGCGGACACGCTGGCCGAGCCGACGAACCGCCGAGCGCGTCAGGCCGCCGGCACAGTTCACGTGCACCCGAACGGCCGGTTTCTGTACGGGGCGAATCGCGCCCAGGAGACGGTCGATTTCCAGGGCAAGAAGGTGTTCAAGGGCGGCGAGAACAGCATCGTGGTGTACTCGATCGACCAATCCACGGGCGAGCCGACCGCGATCCAGCACATCGAGACCCGGGCGATCCATCCGCGCACATTTCACATCGATCCGAGCGGACGTATGCTCGTGGCCCAGCACAATCTACCGGTGGACGTGCGAGACGGCGACGCGGTCCGGACCATTCCGGCCGGTCTGTCGGTCTTCCGCATCGGTGACGACGGCAAGCTCACGTTCGTACGCAAGTACGACATCGACGTCGGAGACAAGACCATGTTCTGGATGGGCATGGTGCAGCTGTAGCGGTCATACGGTGCAACAACATACTTTCGTTCACTGTGAGGGGAGACCATGCTGAGAGCCACGATCCTGTTCGCGGTCGGCCTGTGCGCCAACCTTCTCATCGGCCTGCCGGCGATGGCGCAAGCGCCGCAAGCGCCGGCCGAAGTCACGCTGACACGCATCGACTGCGGCACCGGCGCCACGCCGACTGACGTCGCCCAGCGCTTCACCGACACGTACGCGTACAAGGACCTGAAGCTGACATTCACCTTCAGCTGTTACCTGATCAAGCACGGCAACGACTCCATGGTGTGGGACACCGGCTTCGCGCCGGGGACGAATCCCAACGCGCCGAAGGTCGGTATCGCGGATCGCCTGAAGGAGCTCAACGTCACGCCCGATCAGGTGAAGTGGGTCGGCATCAGCCACTTTCACGGCGACCATACCGGCCAGCTCGCGCCGTTCACGAACGCGACTTTGCTCATCGGCAAGGGCGACTGGGATCAGATCATCTCGCCGACGCCGATGCAGGGCGCCAATGTCGCGGGCTTCAAGAGCTGGATCGATGAAAAGAGGAAGGTCGAGCCACTGACCGCGGACAAGGACGTATTCGGCGACGGCAGCGTGGTCGTTTTGAGGACGCCGGGGCACACGCCCGGCCATAGCGCGCTCCTGGTCCGGCTGAAGGAGATGGGCCCGGTCCTGCTCAGCGGCGACGCGGCCCACTTCCACGAGAACTACGAAAAGAACGGCGTGCCGGCCTTCAACTTCGACCGCGCGCAGACGATCGCCTCGATCGAGCGCATGAAGCAGATCGTCGGCAACGTCAAAGCGACCGTCATCATCCAGCACGACATGCGCGACATCGCCAAGCTGCCGGCGTTCCCCGCGGCCGCGAAGTAGCGGTGCGCATCGCCGTTCTGAGCTTCGTCCATGAGACGGTGACGTTCCTGCCCAACGACACCACGCTCGACGATTTCGTCTATAACGGGTCGCCGGCCAGAGGCGAGGCGCTGCTCGGCTGGGAGCCGCGGTCTTACATGGGCGGCTTCGTGAAAGTGGCGCGCGAGCATGCCGGCGTCGAGCTGGTCGGCATCGAGTCGCCGCTCTGGCCCAGGACCGGGACCGGCTCGGGCTGGATCACGACGGACGCCTACGAGCACTTTCTCGGCCGCATGCTTGCCGAGCTCGAGAACGGTGGCCAATGGCACGGCGTCTATCTCGCCCTTCACGGCGCGATGGGCGTGCGCGGCGTGGCGCGGCCCGAGGCCGACATCGCGCGCCGCGTGCGCCAGGTCGTGGGCCGCGACGCCTTCATCGCCGGCACCTTCGATCCGCATGGCAACGAGGACGCGGAGTTTCTGCGTCAGGCTGACTTCGCGTTCTGCGCGAAATATTTCCCGCACTACGACAGCCGTCTGCAGGGTGAGCGCGCGGCGCGCATGCTGATTCGCGCCATCCGCGGCGACTACTCTCCGACCTCCGCAACGGTGAAGGTGCCGATCCTGACCGCGACGGTGCTGCAATGGACCGGCGCCTCACCGTGGATGGACCTGGTCCAGCGCGCTCTCACCTGGGAAGCGCGGGAGCCGGACCTCTACATGAACGTCTTCTTCGGCTTTCCCTTCGCCGACGTGCCGGATGTCGGCATGACGGTCCAGGCGATGGCCAACGGCAAGCCGGAGCTTGCGCGCAAGGCTGCCGAGGACGTCGCGGCCTGGGCATGGCGACGGCGCGCGGCATTGCTGAAGACGGCGACGGTGCATCCCATCCCTCACGGCGTGAAGCTCGCCAAGGAGGCGGTGGCGCGCGGCGCCTGGCCCGTGGTGCTGGCGGACCACTCCGACCGCTCCGGCTCGGCGACGTTTATCTTGAAAGAGGTGATCGCGCAGGACCTGGCCGACGTGCTGATCGCCACCGTCGCCGACCGCGCCGTGGTCGAAACCGTCGTGGCCAAGGGCCTGAAGGCGGGCGATGCATTCGACATCGAGGTCGGCGGCCTCGCCGACGAGTCGGCCGGTGAGCCGGTACGGATCAAGGGCACGATCGCGGGCGTGGCGAAGATCGCAGGCAGGCACTGGGTGAGCGTCGCCTTCGGGCGAGGCAACGTCGTGCTGATCAGTGAATATCTCGCGCAGGTCATGGACCCGCTCGATCTCACGGCAGCGCCGGGCTTCACCATCGATCAGTTCAAGGTCTTTGCGATCAAGTCGCGCGTACACTTCCGCCGCGGCTTCGACGATTCGGGCTTCGCGAAGACGATCTTACTGGTCGAGCCGGAGCAGCCGTTCCTCGGCACGGTACGGCTCGAGGCGCTGCCCTACCGGAACGTCGATATTTCCAAGTTCTATCCGTACGGCGACGTCAGCTTTCCCTGAGTCGCCTTCATAACCTCGACATGACGCTGCCAGTGTTCGAGACGCCGCGCCTCACGCTGCGGGCCATCACCGAGCACGACGCGGACGGTCTGCACGAGGCGTACGGCGATACCGTCGCCATGCGGCACTGGGACCACCCTCGATCGCGGGACGTGTCGCAGACCGCCGAGCGCATCCGCGTGTCCGCTGACGCCGACCCGCGCTGGCACGGCATGTGGGCGATCCAGACTCACGCGGGCCGGTTCGCGGGCGCGATCAACTGCCACGCGCACAACGAATCTCAACGACGACTCGCACTCGGGTGGATCGTGGTGCCGTCGTGCTGGCGCCAGGGCCTCATGACGGAGGCCGCGCCGCCGGTGATCTCGCACTGCTTCACGCAGCTGAAGGTGCATCGGATCGAAGCTCGGATCGAGCCGGACAACATCTCGTCACGGCGGCTCGCTGCAAAAGCTCGGCTTCACCGAGGACGGCATGCTGCGCGACTGGCTCTGCGTCGCGGGCGAGTTCCGCAGCATCGTGATGTACAGTTTGCTCCGGCCGGAGTGGATGACGTGAGCGTGAGGGCGCTGGTACTCTCCGAGCAAAGGAGCCGACCATGCTGATCGTCGATGCGCAGATTCATCTCTGGAATGCGGGCAATCCCACCAGCCCGTGGCACCGGCAGATCCCCAGGTATCTGAAAGAAGATGCCCTGAAGGAGATGGACGCCGGCGGTGTCGATGCCGCCATCCTCACGCCGCACACGCCGTGGGATCCGAACGCGAACGAGCTCTGCATGGACGCCGTGCGCGCCCATCCCGACCGGTTCGCGATCCTCGGCAACTTCGCCCTCGACAAGCCCGAGAGCCGCGCGCTCGTCGACACGTGGAAGCAGCGCCCGGGAATGCTCGGCTGCCGCTTCACCTTCATCGGGCCGGAGCAGAGCAAGTGGCCGACGGACGGCACCGTCGACTGGCTGTGGCCGGCGGCCGAGCGGGCCGGTCTGCCGATCGCGATGATGGCGGCGAACTTTCTTCCGAAGGTCGCCGAGATCGCCCAGCGACACCCGAGACTCAAGCTGATCCTCGACCACCTCGGTCGCCCGCGGGGAGACACGAGCCCGAGCGAGCGGTGGGCGAATCTGCCCGAGGTGCTCGCGCTCGCGAAATTTCCCAACGTCGCGATGAAGGCGACCGGCGCGCCGAGCTACTCCGATCAGCCCTACCCGTTTCGCGACATCCACGACAACCTGCACCGCCTCTACGACGCCTTCGGCCCCGCGCGCTGGTTCTGGGGCACCGACATCACGCGCATGCCGTGCCCGTGGCGTCCGTGCGTGACGCTGTTCACGGAAGAGCTGCCCTGGCTGAAGGGCCGTGACCTCGAGCTGGTCATGGGCCGCGCTGTCTGTGACTGGCTCGGATGGAAACGATAGGAGAGACGCCATGAGACCCAACAAGCTGCGCGAGCTCCTGAAGTCCAACAAGCCCACCTTGTCCACCCACATTCACACCACGTGGCCGTCCGTCGTGGAAGCGATCGGGCACACGGGACTCTACGACTACGTCGAGTTCGTGGGAGAGTACGGCCCGTTCGACCTCCACGACTTGGACAACCTCGCACGAGCCGGCGACATCTACAACATGTCGATGCAGCTCAAAGTTGACCAGGAGCCGCGTGGCTTCCTCGCTCAGCGGGCAATCGGATCCGGATTCCACAGCATCCTGTTCGCCGACTGTCGCTCTGCGGCCGACGTGCAGGAGTGCGTGCGCATCGTGCGCGCCGAGACCCCGGAGGACAAAGGGACCTACGGCGTGGCGACCCGTCGGTTCACGTACATGGGCTATGGCGGCACCAAGGAGTACGTCCAGGCGCTGCGCGACATCGTCGTGGCCATCATGATCGAGAAGCCGGGAACGGTCGACACGCTCGAGGAAGTCCTGAAGGTCAAGGGCGTCGACATGGTGCAATGGGGCGGCTCCGACTACTCGATGGGCATGGGACGGCCCGGCGAGCGCTACTCCCCGGAGCTACGCGTGGTGGAGCGCCGCGTGTTCGAGACGGCCATCAAGATGGGTGTGCCGCCCCGCGCCGAGATCGCCACCGCGGATCAGGCGAAGTACTTCCTCGACATGGGCGTCCGGCACTTCTCGGTCGGTACGGACATCACCGTGCTGCATCAGTGGTGGAAGTCCCAGGGTGAGGACATGCGCAAGGCGCTCGGCGGAAGCTGATCTGGCGGGCAGCCGAACCGGAAGACCGATTAGAATAGGCCGCTCGAAGGGCTTGAGGAGGAAGCGATATCGTGGACGCGACAAGACGCACCCTGTTGACTGCTGGCGCCGCCGCGGCAGCGATGGCCGCTGCGCCAGGTGCGTTCTCGCAACAAATCCAGAAAGAGGGAGCCATGCCGATCTACCAGAAGGGCGACGTCCGCATTGCCTATGAGGAAGCCGGGAAGGGCTTTCCGCTGCTGATCATCTCCGGCGGGGGGCTCAACTCCACGATCGAGTGGGCCAAGAAGAACGCGCCGTTCAACGCCATGGAGGAGTTCAAGAACGAGTATCGCTGCATCGTGACCGATTTGCGCAACGCGGTCGGCGGGCAGTCGACCGGCCCTCTCGAGGTCGACCGGCCGTGGGACTCCTACACTGACGATCTTCTCGGCCTGATGGATCACCTCAGCATCAGGCGCTTCTTGGCGCTGGGCTACTGCATCGGCGCTCCGTACATCTGGAACCTCGTCAAGCGAGCACCGGACCGGGTCGTCGCCGCCGTTCCAGCGCAACCCGTCGGCTGGAACAAGGCTCACCCGCTCTATATGCGCGAGCTCAGCATGAAGAGCTGGGCTCCCGAGCTCATCAAGCGCGACCCGAAAGTCACGCCGGACATGATCGAGAAGTTCCTGACCCGGATGTTCCCCAATCCCGACTTCCTGTTCACTGTGAACCGCGATTTCGTGAAGAGCTGCCAGACGCCGATGCTAATCCTGCTGGACGACACCCCGGGACACCCGTACGACGTGGCCTGGGAAACGGCGATGCTCGCGCCGAAATCGGAGCTGGGTCACTACCC
>Ga0066903_100004175_pt1 | contig 12116 bp, 13 predicted proteins | sample PanSoiMetaGPlot1_FD_67491 | JGI IMG/M metagenome (GOLD analysis project Ga0066903, IMG submission 67491) | Tropical forest soil microbial communities from Panama analyzed to predict greenhouse gas emissions - Panama Soil - Plot 1 (version 2) | ecosystem: Environmental > Terrestrial > Soil >...
ACGCTCTTCGGCACTGACTTTCCCAGCCCCGGCGTTCCTACCATCGAACAGAACCTGGAGCAGTTCCGCGACCTGACGCTTCCCAGCCCGATCAAGGAGCAGATCCTCAGCAAGACCGCGTTGGAAATCTGGCCGGCATAGAGCTTCGCGGCGTTCTGACACCGGGAAGCGGTTCAAGAGTTGAATGTCCAGGAGCAACGCTCGTCGAGCAGGCTTTCGGAGCGCAATCAAGAGTTGATAAAGCGCGCTCTGGAGGTTCAGAAGACATTTTTCTCGCGATGCGTCTTTAGGATCGCCTGGAAATCATTCCGCCATTGCTCGATACGGTCACTCTCATCATCGGATGTATTCTTAAGTCGCATAAGCAGGTCGCTGGCGTTTTCGTGATCAGTCATGAAGCCCTTCCATTTTTCCCGAGGCTTCAGCCATGCATCCAGCGCCGTACCGATGGCCACGAGGACCCCCAATTGGGTGAATGTCAAATCTTTGAGGATGTCCTTCAGTCCGGCTTTGGCTGCGACGATTGCACTCGCGATGATCAGAGCGCCCTTCAAAACGATGGAAACGGTGGCATATACGCGACTCATGAACTTCCAGTTTCTGATGTATCGGTCCATGGTGCTGGTAAGGTCCTGCTTGATTGGCGACATAGATTTGTTCCCTCTCGTCTTGCCGGGGATAGGAGTGCATAGATTAGTATCAAATAGATTATTATCAAACGGAGTCTCAGCCGATGTTCTCCCGCGCAGATATGTCAGGTAGCCTCATGGCATCTGCGCGTGCCGCGAGTCGCCGGCAGAAGGTGGCGCAGAGGGCATTCCTCGCACTTCGCCGTGGCCCGGCAGAACTGGTTTCCCACGCGCACGATCAGGGCATGGAGTTCGTTGTAATGCTGCGCCAGCTCGCTGCGCGGCGCCCGGCTCATGCGCGACACCTTGTGCCGCGGATCAGCGCCCGCCTGTGAAGCTCGCAGCGTTCCCGCCTCGGCGTTTCCGACGACGCGCTCGATCAATGCGCGGATCTCTTCATATCCGGTCTTTTCCTTGATGATGGCATGCCGTTGCAGCAGGCGGCGCGTGTATGCGTCCACCACAAACACCGGATGATTGCCGGCGTAGAGCAGGATGGAGTCGGCTGTCTCCGGGCCAACGCCGTTCAATGCCAGCAGCTCGGCGCGCAAACTCTCCGACGGCTGGGCGAACATGCGGTCGAGCGATCCTGAATATTTCTCGTCTAGGAAAGCGATGAACCCCTTCAGCCGGGCCGCCTTCTGGCGAAAGTACCCTGACGGCCTCACCAGCTCTTCCAGCTTCGCGAGCGGCAGCGCGCGCAGAGCTTTCATATTAAGGGCTCGTGCACGCCGCAGGTTGGCGACGGCCTTTTCCACGTTGCTCCAGTTTGTATTCTGTGTGAGGTACGCTCCGACGATCACCTCAAAACGCGACTGCGCCGGCCACCAGTTCTGCGGACCGTAGCGCTGAAGCAGCGAGGCATAGTAGCGAGGGATCGCGGAGGCTTGAGTCAACTGTGGCATTTGGTAATTGGGTAATTTCGTAATTGGGTAATTGAAACCCGGTCGGACCCGTGCTCTCATTTACCAAATTACCAAATTACCCATTTACCAAATCAGAGATCGTTCTCGGCGGTTTCATTCCTTCATCTTGACCTGGGCGTGCATGTCACAGGATTCGCGGCAGGGACGGCAGTAGTACTGGCCGTCTTCGCACAGGCGGACCTCATGAAGGCTCTGGCACAGCCAGCAGTACTTGTGGCAGCTGCAGCTCCGTTCCGGTTGGTCGCACTGCGTACAGGTGAATTCCTTGGCCATATAGCCGCAGATTAACCCGAATTCGCTTCGTGGGCAATACGCGTTTGTGCTCGCGCCCGGAGCGACGGGTGCTCTACCGCGCCAACACTCTTCATTCAGGCGCTAATGTCTTGAAGTCAGGATGAGCGAGCCCAATCAGCGCCAGCGCCTCGGCCATCGAACGGGCGACCCTGAAGGTCGGACGGCTGCGTTCGCCAAGGATTTGAAACATACGCGACATGGCGTAGATATGCTGGGCGGGGGCCACAACCACCCGCGGGCACGAGGCGTCCGGGATCAGGGGCGGGGCCTCGGCCAGGCCGTGGACGGACCCGGAGGAAACATCGAAAGAGGTTACTTCCGTGAAGTCAAAAATCACGGCCCGGGGACGAATGCGTTCTATCTGGGCGCCGGCTTCGCGGTAGAACTGGCCAATTCGCTGTTCGCTGACGCTTTCTGAAAATCTGCAGAGAAGCACGCAACCGGTTGCATCCAGTTCAAAACGATAAGCCATCTGTCAACCTCGAGCCAGGGGGGGAAGTAACATACTATCCGCTTATTGGTTCGAACTTACAGTTGATTTTCGGCGTTCTCGGTAGTGGTACAGTCTGGCTTGGACTCCAATACTCGTGTGGCACAGCCGCCCCCGGCTGTGGCTATTCTCGATAAATCTGCACCGGCGAGGGTCCCGGCGCCACATGTTCCTGACCAAACTGGACCACTACCGCGTTCTCATCTTCATTGACCCCTGCAAAACGCGGATGTTAACCTTGAGGGTTCGTCGCGCCTCATCGGCGCGTTCTGTCTCCGGCATCAGCCGCTGGGAAGGGTCAAAAAGCTTGTCTTCAACCATAGAAAGCCAGACGCTCAGGAAGACTGCGCTCAACGCGCTGCACCGGCGCTCCGGGGCCAAAATGGTGGATTTCGGCGGCTGGGACATGCCCGTTGAATACCCTGCCAGCGGCGGACTGGTCAAGGAGCATCTCGCCGTGCGCACCGGCGTGGGCATGTTTGACGTCTCCCACATGGGCGATATTCTGATCCGCGGCCCGCAGGCCCTTGATGCCGTGCAGTGGGTCAGCATGAACGATGCTTCCAAACTTCAGGAAGGCCAGGCCCACTACTCTGCCCTGCTTTATCCCGAGGGAACCTTCGTGGACGACGTGATCGTCCACAAGCTGGGCGCGAACGATTACCTGCTGGTGATCAACGCAGGCACGCGGGAAAAGGACCACACCTGGGTGCGTAAAAACGTCAGCCGCTTCCGCTGCCACGCTGACGACGTCGGCGACTACTACACCCAGATCGCCATTCAGGGCCCGAAGGCCGAAGCCACGCTGCAAAAGCTCACCAACGTAGATCTCTCGCAGATCAGGAATTACTGGTTCAGGCACGGAACAGTTTGCGGGCTGCCTAACACCCTGATCGCCCGCACCGGATACACCGCCGAAGACGGCTTTGAGATCTACGTGCCCTCTGACGTGGCTACCAGCGAGCGCGTGTGGAATGAAGTGGCCGAAGCCGGCAAGGAATTTGGCATGGTGGCGTGCGGGCTGGGCGCGCGCAACACCCTGCGCCTGGAAGGCAAGATGGCCCTCTACGGGCACGAAATCTCTGAGAGCATCAACGTCTGGGAGGCCGCGCTGGACCGCTTCTGCAAAATGGAAAAGCCGGACTTCATCGGCCGCGGCGCGCTGGAAAGGGCCAAGGCTGCCGGGCTGAGGCGCATCCTGGCCGGCCTGGAAGCGGTCGATCGCGGCATTCCCCGCGACGGTTACAAGGTGTACGACGCGGTGGGCGCGGAGATCGGCTACGTTACCAGCGGATCGCCGGCCCCGTATCTCAAGAAGAACATCGCCCTGGCCTACGTGCCGCCGTCGCATGCCGGGATCGGCCATGAAGTGTTTGTGGAGATACGCGGCCAACAGGTCAGATGCAAGGTCGTTCCCACGCCTTTTTACAAGCGCGCGAAGAAATCCTGAGTTTCCGTCAAAAAAAAGGACAGGTAAGAACGAATGGCATATCCGAAGGATTACAAGTACACCAAAGAGCACGAGTGGATCCAGGTAAAGGGCAATACCGGACTGGTTGGGATCACCAACCATGCCCAGGAGTCGCTGGGCGACATCGTGTTTGTCGAGCTGCCCAAGAACGGCGCGCAGGTGCAGACGGGCAAGAGCTTCGGCACCGTGGAGTCAGTGAAGGCGGTCTCTGAGCTGTACGCGCCGGCCTCCGGAAAGGTGATCGAGGTGAATGAAATGCTGAACCAGTCGCCGGAAGCCATTAATAAGGATGCGCACAGCACCTGGATGATCAAAGTGGAGCTCTCCGACATGAAGGAAGTTGACGCGCTGATGTCCGCCGACGATTACGAAAAGTACATCGCGGAAGAGAAGTAGGCCGGGGCCATGCGGAATGGGGCGGCGAAGGAACCCATGATCGCCCGGGTATGGTTTGGCCGGACACTCCCGGAGAATGCTGAAGCCTATTACACATACCTTACCGGCAAGGTTTTTGCCGGACTGCGCAACATTGCGGGCCATCAGGGAGCGTTTGTGCTGCGCCGATCACACGATGGCCGGACCGAGTTCCAGGTGACGACGTTGTGGCGGTCAATGGAGGCTGTGAAAGAGGTTGCCGGCGCGAATCCGGATACGGCCGTGATTGAGCCGCAGGCCCGCGCGCTGTTAGTTGAGTTCGATCTTTTTGTCCGTCATTATGAAGTCGTCTACGCATCGGAAGAGCTGGGCAGCCTTAAACGCTAGATCCAAATTCTCAAAGTTCGGCCTCCAGGCAGGTTAAATGCGCTACTTACCCAAATCCCCCGCTGATCGCGCGCAGATGCTGCGCGAGATCGGCTGTAAATCCATCGATGACCTGTTCGCGCAGATCCCCTCGGAATACCGGCTCAGCCGCGACGTAAAGGTTCCGCGGCAGATGGCCGAATCGGAGATCATCGACTACTTTCATGACCGCGCCGTCAGCAACGCCGCGGGCTACGCCATGTTTCTCGGCGCCGGCGCCTACCATCACTATCGCCCCGTGGTGATTGACGCCATGGTCTCACGCGGCGAGTTCCTCACCTCGTACACGCCCTACCAGGCGGAAATCGCCCAGGGGACGCTTCAGGCCATCTTTGAATTTCAAACCATGGTGTGCGAGTTGACCGGCATGGAGGTGGCCAATGCCTCGATGTATGACGGTTCCACCGGCGCAGCTGAGGCCATGCTGATGGCCGTGCGCGTGACCGGACGCAAGGCTGCGGTGGTGGCGCGAAGCGTGCACCCGGAGTACCGCGAGGTCATGCACACTTACACCCAGCATCAGGGCCTGCCCATTACGGAATGCGGCTTCCGGGAAAATGGCCGCGTCGACATGGCCGACCTGGAGAAGAAGATTACGGCTGACACCGCTTGCGTGCTCATCCAGTCCCCCAATTTTTTCGGCAGCATTGAAGATGTGGCCGCCGTGGCCGACCTTGCCCACAAGAAAGGCGCGCTATTGGTGGTTTCAATCGCCGAAGCGCTGTCGCTGGGCATCGTCAAGCCGCCGGTCGAGGCGGACATCGTCTCCATGGAGACGCAGTCCTTCGGCGTGCCCCTCGGTTACGGCGGGCCGTACGCGGGCGTGATGGCGACGAAGGAAAGGTATGTCCGGCAAATGCCCGGCCGCCTGGTGGGCGAAACCAGGGACAAGGACGGCAAACGCGGCTTCGTGCTCACGCTCTCCACCCGCGAGCAGCATATCCGGCGCGAGAAGGCGACCTCGAACATCTGCACCAACCAGGCGCTGATCGCCACCATGGCCACCATATATATGACCATCTACGGGCGCGAAGGCCTGAAGGAGCTGGCGGCGCAAAACCTGGCCAAGGCGGCATATGCGGCAGCCGAGTTCGCCAAAAAGGGCAAGATCCTCTTCTCTGGCTCGCCCCGCTTCAATGAATTTGTGGTGCAGACCAAGGACGATCCCATCAAGCTCAACGAGCGATTGCTGGCCAGGAAGACCATCGGCGGATTTCCCCTGAGCTGGCACTATCCCGAACTGGGCAATGCGGCGGTGTGGTGCTGCACCGAACTCAACTCCAAGGAACAGATTGACGCTGCGGCGCAGGCGGTGGGCCAATGAGCGACAACGACATCAAGAAAGCTACGCGGCACGTCAACCAGAATGAAGGGCTGATTTTCGAGCGCTCGTCGCCGGGCAAGAAGGGTTACCGGCTGGCGCCGCTCGACGTTCCTGAGGTCGATTACAAAAAGACGCTCGGGGCCGCGGCCCGCGCTGACCTGGGCAACATGCCCGAGGTGAGCGAGATGGAAATCATCCGCCACTTCACCCGGCTCTCCACCTGGAACTACGCCATCGATCTCGGCATGTATCCGCTGGGTTCATGCACCATGAAGTACAACGCCCGCGTCAATGAGGTGGTGGCGCGCCTCCCCGGTCTGGCGAACGCCCATCCATTCCAGCCGGCGGAAGCCTCCCAGGGCGCGATGCGCGTGATGAAGACGCTCTCAGACTGCCTGCTCGACATCACCGGCATGGACGCCATCACGCTGCAGCCCGCGGCAGGCGCGCACGGCGAGATGACCGGCATTCTGCTCATGCATGCTTGTCTGCGGTCGCGCGGCAATCCGCGCAAGAAGATCCTGATTCCCGATTCCGCCCACGGCACCAACCCCGCCACGGCCGCCATCTGCGGCTACGCCGTGGAAAACCTGAAGTCGAACTCCCGCGGCATGGTGGACGTAAGCGCGCTGTCCGCGCAGATGAATGAAGACGTCGCCGGCCTGATGCTCACCAATCCCAATACCTTGGGCATTTTTGAGCAGGAGATCCACAAGATTGCCGACATCCTGCATGAAAAAGGCGGCCTGCTGTACATGGACGGCGCCAACATGAATGCCCTGGTGGGGAAAACGCGCCCCGGCGACTTTGGCGTGGACGTGATGCACCTGAACCTGCACAAGACTTTTTCCACCCCGCACGGCGGCGGCGGGCCCGGCTCCGGCCCGGTGGCCTGCAAGAAGACCCTTGAGCCCTTCCTGCCTAAGCCGGTGATCGTGGAGCGGGCCGGCGGCACGCTGGCGTGGGACTACGACCGGCCGCAATCGGTGGGCCGCGTACGCATGTTTTATGGGAACTTTGGCATGCACGTGCGCGCCCTGGCTTACATCATGGCCAACGGTCCCGACGGCCTGCGCCAGACCACGGAAGACGCCGTGCTCAACGCCAATTACATCCGCAAAAAGCTCGAAGGCGAGTACCAGCTTCCCTATCCCAGCCCATCAATGCACGAGGTGGTCTTCAGCGATCACATTCAGGAGCAGAAGGGCGTGAAGACCGGCGACATCGCCAAGCGCCTGATCGACTACGGCTTCCATCCCTACACGGTCTCATTCCCGCTGGTGGTGCACGGGGCCATCATGATCGAGCCGACGGAAAGCGAGTCATTAGAGGAACTGGACCTGCTGGTGGATGCAATGAAGTCGATTGCCCGCGAAGCCGAGAGCGATCCCGAGATGGTGAAGAACGCGCCGCATACCACGCGCGTCAAGCGGCTGGACGAAACCGCCGCCGCCAGAAAGCCGGTGTTGCGCTGGCGCCCCGCCGCAGCCAAGACAGCCGGTGAGTGAAAGAACGGCGTCATGAGCTTCACCGCAGACAACACAGAGAAAGCGGGTGTCGAGCGCGGATACATCGTTTTCAGGTGTGCCCTCCCCGTTCCACGATCAGCCGCATGGCCGGTTCGCTCACGAAGATTTTTTTGTGAAAATGCTGGCCCCATCCCAGCGGCGTCACGTCACGATACTCACGCATAAGCGCCTCTTCCCCATATCCCGGGTGCAACTGCTTCCGCAGGGAGGCGCGCGCATTGGGATCAGCGCCATGTTCCAGCAGCAACTGCGTGAAGGGCGCTACCTGCGGCCTGTCTTGGAGGTTCATCCAGAGGTTCGGTTGCGATACCACCGTAGCGAAGAGCGCGGTATGGCCGCCGAAGCCGTCGCCGCCGACAGCGGCCTTCGCGTCGACGTTCATTCCTTTTTCCAGCAGCCAGCGCGCAATCTCCATTTCGTCGTAGTCGACGCACATATGCAGCAACGTGGCCCCTCCGAGCGGAGTTCCGTGAGTCGGGTATGGGTCTTCGCCGCATCCGAGCTCGGGCGGATAGATCTCCTGGAACGTGAAAGTTCGCTGCAAGAGGCCGGCGTCGCGGCGAAGATGCTGTTCCAGCAGGTCGATGCGTCCGCGATGCACCGCCATCGGCGGGGTGTCCGGCAGCGTGAGGCCGTGTTTGACGTACATTTCCAGAATCTGGTGCTTCTCGCGCGGCTTCCGGCTGTCGGTTTCCAGGACCACGTGCACGGGCGCAACCCGCCGCCCGGTCTCATCGTGGACCTTCACGCCCAGTTCGAACAGAAGCGCGGTTCCCGAAGCGCTGAGCGTATAGGCGGGTCCGCCAAGCTCGTCGGCGGTGAATTTCACAGCTCCCATCATGGCGTGCAGCCGCCGCGCTGTCTCGATCTTGCTCTGCAGAGCTGCCCGGCCGAACGCGTACAGGTGGTCCCTGGCTCCCAGCGAGTGCAGCAACTCAATGATGCGATCGCGCCCGAGATTTGCCGCGTATGACATCGGCGGTCCCCAGCTGCCGTTTCTTTGCACCCGCGCATCTTCATGCAGGATGTGCGGATACTTCAGCACCATCGCGCGCACCGCATCCACATCGTCATGCCAGATGGCATCGATGAGGCGGCAGGCCAGCGCCAGCCGCGGCCAGCTCGGCGACTGGTAGCTGCGGGCCAGGACAAGCTGGGCGTCAGCCAGCCTTGCGTCTGCAGGTTCGAGCGGCTCCGGATGATACTTCCTGAAATCTTCCAGGGCGGCCGGATCGCCGCGGCGCAGCTCGCGCAGCAGGTCCTTGGCCTGGTGTTTCAACTGTTCAAGGTTAGGGCGAACAGGGAGATGACGATCGGGCATACGAGCCTCCTTTTCAGTAGTGCCCGGAGTCCGCTCGCGTCGGGCGAAAAGGAAGTTCGCTAAAAACAACTTTCGGATATCAGATCAGGTGGACTCAGTCCTCTCCGCGGACAGGCGGCGCCCTGCACGCCAGGAATGAGAATAGCGCTGGGAAATTGCAGGGTCAAGCCGATCAATCGGAAATTTAAAAATTTCAAATGCTAAATTTCAATTTCCTCCCGCCAGCTCCGCATACCGGAAGCAGCCCGTGAGATGGTCGTTCACGATGCCCACGGCCTGCATGAAGGCGTAACAGATGGTCGGGCCGACGAAGCGAAAGCCCCGCTTCAACAGATCTTTGCTCATAGCTGTGGACTCGGGCGTGCTCGCGGGCAGGCCCTTCAGCGTTTCCCACCGGTTGACCTTCACCCGGCCTCCGGTGAACTGCCAGATATATTTGTCGAACGAGCCGAACTCCTTCCGCACTTCCAGAAGAGCCTGGGCGTTGCTGATGGCCGCGGCGATCTTCAACTGGTTCCGGACAATGCCCTCATTGGCCATCAGCTCCTTTACTTTTTTGCGGTCGAACCTCGCCACGCGTGCGGGGTCAAAGCGGCTGAAGGCTTTGCGGTAGGCCTCGCGCTTGTTGAGGATGGTGGACCAGCTCAAACCGGCCTGCGCTCCCTCCAGGACCAGAAATTCAAACAGCACGCGGTCATCATGTTGCGGAACGCCCCATTCGCGATCGTGGTAGGCGATCATGGCCGGCGTGGTGGCCCAACAGCGGATTAGCTCGGTCAAAGCAGTCACCTCCGTGAATGACGGTAAGCTTAGCAGACGTCGGTCGGGCTAGCCGAGGTCCCCAGTGCTCGCTGGTGTTGCGCGCGCTGGGGTGAGGTAGCGATGAATCCGCGTCAATTCTCTAACCAAACTGCATAAAGCCAAAAAGCCTGTCATCGTTGACAGGCTTATGGCAGAAATACGTTCAGCCCTTATAGTGGAGTGCAATCCTGCGCCGGCGGCGCAGCATGCCCAAAGGTTGTATTCAATGACGGCGAGGTGTTGAAGTCGAACAGGTCGAGCAGGGGGTTGGCGAACCGGTCGCGCAGCGTCAGAAAGGGATGCGCGACCGCGTCTCCGTCATCGTCGTCTTCGTCATCTTCGCCAGTCGAGCGCTGACTTGTGGGCGTCATAAAGATGGTTTCGATCAAGGCCAGGATCGAAGTGTGGTCGCCCACGGTGTGGGAGACGTAGTGCGGCTTGGAAAAGGGAGAAATGGCAATAAAAGGCACCCGGAATCCCAGCTGATCAAAGTTGGCGCAGGAACCCGGAAATGGACCCGCGGGAGTAAACCCCGGGCAGAGCCCGGCTGCGGTGGCCTTACTGATGGTACACTGCGCGCCTCCGCCCGGCTGCTCGCTCGCCGGAGGATTTGAAAGATCGGCGCATTGGCCAGGGTTAATGCCGTCAGGGTTGGGAGCGTGATGCCGCTGAGCCCGCGGCGGAGCCACGTGATCGTACGATCCGCCATGCTCATCGTATGTGATCAGGATGATGCTGTCCTTCCAGAACGGGCCATTGCGGACCGCGTTCACCACCTGGGAAACGAATGCCTGCCCGCGCTGAATGTCGGTGGGCGGGTGCTCGTCGTTCTCAGTCCTGAATCCGCCCAGGACGCCGAAATTGGGATCAACGAAGGAAACCTGAGGCAGTGCGCCGACCCCGGGAACGCCTCCAGCCTGCGCCAGAAAGAGCCGCAACGGCAGGAAATGCGGATCGGGCGGAGCCACGAATCCGAGGGAGCGGAAAGTGCCGCCCTGGGGAAAGTCAGAAAAATAATCCGCCCAGGTCACGTTGTTCTTTTCCATGAGATCGAAGATGGTTCCAGTGATCGGCTTGTACCCGGTGGTGCCCGCGGGAGGCCCGATTTCCGCGGTGGTCAGGTGTCCAAACGAAGTAGCCGCCAAAAGGTAGGCGCGATTGGGAAACGTGGGCCCCAGGACGGAGCAAAAATAGCGATCGCTGATGGCAAACTTCTGCGCCAGCTCGTAATAAAACGGGATTTCATCCTGGTTGTAAAAATTCATCGTCTGGTCGTCGGTCGGGTTCTCCACGCCGTTGTCGACTTGCTCCGTGACATCGTTCACGCGCACGAAACCGTCGCTCAGCGTCTTGCCCAGCGCGTTGTTGGGATCGAGAAAGTTGGCCTCCTTATGCGTTCCCGCCCAGCCGTGGTCCAGGTCCGGCGCGACGCAGCGCCGCGAATCATGGAACGCAAAGACGGTGCTGCCGTCGTCATCCAGGTTGGAGTTGGAACAATGAAAACCGCCGGCTGCATCCACGCGGCAGGTAAGGCCATCCACGCAGCGATGGTCGTTTTTGCGGCAGCCGCCGTCGCGGTCGTCACCATCATGATCGCCATCCCGCCTGGGCGAATGGTACGGGCTGCCGGGAGCGTAGGCCAGGGCCCCGAAATAATTGTCGAATGAATGGTTCTCCTGCATGATGACGATGATGTGCTTGGCTTTGTGCGGATCGCCCTGTGCCCGGGCCGGCTGCATCAGTGCCGGAACGCAGGCAAGCAGTAGCAAAGCTGCGCGGTATGCTGCTGAGAAGCGCATGGGGAGTCTCCTTTGGTTCGGCAACTTTCTCGAACCGACGCATTCAACATTAGCTTTGAGAAACCTTGGTGAAAGGCTGTTGAAAATTGTGTTAACAGATCGCAGCAGGGCTGAACGGCAGAAGCTAGGCAGGCGCCTTTCGCCGGCGCGTGCCTGTTGCAAAGTAAATGAGCTGCAGCAAGCCATAGTAGTAGGCAATCTGCAGCACGGCAAAGACAATCATCGATAGGAAACTCGTGGCGTGTAGGAACGGAATTCCCACAGGCACCCCCAGCCGCGTCAGTATGATGCTGGGTAGAAGAAAGAAACCTCCGATGATCGCGACTGCCTGCGGCCCGTGCACTCCAATCGCTATCAGCGCGACGCCCAGAATTGAAAACACCAGCGTAGAGACCAGCAGAAGGACGATCCTGAATGGAGTCAGTGTCATTTGCAGTCGTGCGAAGCGCGTGCCGCTCCCTTTTTGGAAGGACAACCATATCACAAGCAACCAACTTGACCTAATCCAATTCTGCCGGCCCAATCTGATCAGCGACAGGGTTTAGGTTGACCGCTTCCGCCACAGGTCTGCTGGATGGTTCCCTGGTCTTTGAGATAGTTATTATCCTGACCAATCCCATTGGGTTCCATTACGGGAAGTAGTCTGCAGTTAAGTAAAGTTTCTCTTGACTTCGAAATAAATGCTGGACTACAAGTACCGTCTATTCTCAGCTAACAATCGCAGCAACTAT
>Ga0066903_100004176_pt1 | contig 12115 bp, 10 predicted proteins | sample PanSoiMetaGPlot1_FD_67491 | JGI IMG/M metagenome (GOLD analysis project Ga0066903, IMG submission 67491) | Tropical forest soil microbial communities from Panama analyzed to predict greenhouse gas emissions - Panama Soil - Plot 1 (version 2) | ecosystem: Environmental > Terrestrial > Soil >...
CCCGAGATGCCATACGGAATAAACGGGGAGCGCACCGCGTCGTCCAGAGCGGTCAAGCTACTTTGCAAACCGAAAAGTCCAAGTAGCCCCCAGCGGTCGCGGGTCCTGCCCGGGGCTATCTTCCGTGCCTTGGCTAACAACTCGGCGACAAGCTTTTTGTCCTCGGCGGTGGTCGGTAAGTTCGGACCGTACTTTTTCTCCGCTCGAGCAATGACTGCAGGGTCCTGAGTGCTCCGTGCGCGATCGAGACGAAATTGCGCCTGGGCCTGATCTGCAAGTCGCTCGCTGCGTTTGTCCAGCGGCTCCGGGCTGTCAACTTGTTTGGCAAACTCGCCGGCCAGCTCCGGAATCAGCTTTTCCTCGGGCTGTCTGCGCTCGCTTGGAGGAATAGAGGTCCAGTTTGCCGGGTTCACATAGACCCAGCCGGCCAGGATGACAAAGATAACCACTCCTACTTTGAGGATAACCAAGGCCGTGTTGGAGAAGGCGCTTTCTCGAATGCCGATCACCAGAATGACAGTGATGAAAGCCAGAATCAGCACCGCGGGGAGATTGAACCAGGCCCCCGGCTGAGAAAAAGGATCATGGCAAAGGTAATCGGGAATTCGCCACTTGAAGAGGATGAACAACAATTCATTGAGATATTGCGACCACGAGGCGGCCACAGTGGCGGCGCTCATGGCGTATTCCAAAATCAAATCCCAGCCGATGATCCAGGCAAACAGTTCCCCAAGAGTGGCGTAGGCGTAGGTATAAGCGCTGCCGGCGACCGGAGCCATGCTGGCAAATTCGGCGTAGCACAGAGCGGCCAGGGCACAGGCGATGCCCGCGACCACGAAGGAGAGAAGGATCGCCGGTCCGGCGTCGTCCGCAGCCACCTGGCCCGTCATCACGAAGATGCCCGAGCCGATGATCGCCCCGACTCCGAGGGAGGTCAAACCAATCGGCCCCAGGATGCGCCGCAGGCGGTTTTCACCCACCATCTCCGCGTGCAGCATCTCGAGCGATTTCGTCGCGAACAGCCGCTTCCAGAACATGGGCATCCTCCTGCCTTCACCGCCGCCACAGCCAGTACACCGGTATGCCCGCCAGGATGATGATAAAGCTCGGCCAGCTATACACCGGCTTCACGATGAGCAAACCGAGCATGATGATGGCGCACAGGGCGATGTAGATGGCCGGCAGCACCGGATAACCGATGGCACGATAGGGCCGGGGCCAGTCCGGCCGTTTTCGCCGTAGCACGAACAACGCTCCCACCGTCACCACGTAGAAAAGCAAGGCGGCGAATATCACATAATCCAGCAACTCGATGTAACTGCCTGAAAAGACGAGCAAGATCGACCACAGGCCTTGCAGGATCAACCCGGCCGCCGGCACTCCGCGCGCATTCAGGCGGCCCACGCTCTGGAAGAAAAGCCCGTCCCTGGCCATGGCATAATACAGCCGCGAGCCGGAAAGTACGATGCCGTTCACGCAGCCGAACGTGGAAATCATGATGGCAATGGCCATCACGGTTACCCCCAGCTTCGGTGAAGCACGCTCCATGACGGCCGTGGCCACGCGCTCATCCTTGGCCTCCACGATGCCCCGATCAAATGTTGTCGCCCTTTCGAGCAGACCATTGATCTCGTTTCGTATGGCCCTGGCTTCCGCCGGCTTGTTGGCGTTATCCGATTCCGCGGCGACGCGCCTCAGCGCTTGCAGTTTGTGATTCAGCTCCGGCTCGCTCTGGATGGGCAAAGCCGCCAGGTACGCCACATTGGCCAGAAGATACAGGACGATGACCATGCCGGTCCCCAGCACCAGGCTCCAGGCCAGGTTGCGGCTGGGATTCTTGATCTCACCGGCGGTGAAGGTGACATTGGCCCAGGCATCGGAAGAAAACAGGGAGCCGACCATGGCGCCACATAGGACCAGGATGATCGCCACCGACGTCAAGGGCACGATCTTGGAAACCCCCGCAAATTGCTCGGTCTTGTAGATACCTCCCCAGGGATCTGCGCCGTTCATGGTCCAGGCCTCGGCGTTGCCGGCCACAAACAAGCCGACCACGATCAAAAGCAGCAATCCCGCTGTTTTGGCCACGGTGAAGATGTTCTGCACCCACTTGCCTTCGCGGACCCCCAGGCAATTGAGCAGTGTCAAGCCCACGGCAATCGCCACGGCCACGAGCTGACCCGCATTGATCTCGAAATGGTCGCGCTTGAAAAAGTTCAACGGCTCGTCCATCCACGGCACGTTGATAGACAGATCGATATTCAGAGGCGTTGTCCAGAGGACGTTCGTGGTGCCCAGTGTTGGAACGAGGACGCCGAGGAACTTGGCGAAGGCAACACCGACCGCGGCAATGAAGCCGGTTTGAATGATCAGGAAATTGGTCCAGCCGTACAGAAATGCGGGCAGGGGCCCATAGGCCTCGCGCAGGTAGATGTACTGTCCGCCGGCGTTGGGCATCATGGCCGCCAGCTCGGCAAAGCTGAGGGCGCCGCTGACGGTCATGATCCCGGTCAAGATCCAGACGAGCATGAGCCAGCCGGCGGAACCGACATCACGAGCAATGTACACCGAGACGATGAAGATGCCCGAACCGATCATGCTGCCGGCAACCAGCATGGTGGCGTCAAACAGCCCCAGGTGCTGGCGGAAGCCGGAGCCGTCCGGAGTTTGGGGCGCGGCACTCATGGTTGCTTGGGCCCGTCCAGGGGCATGCCGGCCGGCGAGATGCCGTGCGTGCTGATCTCGCCGCGGAGTTGCTTGCCCAGAACACTATGATGGCGACTGTAGGTGAAGTAGATGATCAAACCCAATCCCAACCAGGCGAAGAGCCGAAACCAATTGGCCTCCGGTAGGGCGAGCATTAGCAGAAAACACAAGCCCATGCCCAGGATCGGCACGACTGGCACCAAGGGGCACCGGAAGGGGCGGTGCGCGTCTGGATTCGTCCGCCGCATGATCAGTACCGCTCCGCACACGATGATGAAAGCGAACAAGGTGCCGATGTTGGTCAGGTGCAAGAGGGCGTCGATAGGCAGGAAACCGGCCAGGGTGGCCACAAATACTCCGATCAGGATGGTGCTCTTCCAGGGGGTCCTGAAGCGCGGATGCACGTCCGCGAAGAACTTGGTGGGCACCAGACCGTCGCGGGCCATGGCCAGGAACACGCGCGGGGCGCTGAGCATCATCACCAGCAGCACCGAAGTGATCCCTGCGACGCCGGCCACGGAGATAATGATTTCGGCCCAGCCCAGCCCTTTCTTGCCGAACGCATCGGAAACGCCGGCATCCGTGCTAATGTTATTGAAAGGAATCATGCCGGTGAGTACCGCGACCACGCCGATGTACAAAACGGTGCAGATAATCAGGGAGGCGATAATGCCGATGGGCACGTCGCGCTGCGGATTCTTGGCTTCCTCGGCGTGGGTAGACACCGAATCGAAGCCGATGTAAGCGAAGAAGATGATGGCCGCCCCCGCTATCATTCCCACCGGTTCCCCGGCCGAGTTGAATTCGCTCCCAAACATTGGATTGCCGAAAAGGCCGACGCCGGTCCAACCGAACGGCGCGAAATTTTCCGTCCAGTGCTGTTCCCCCGAACCGATGATCAAGGAGGCTCCAACAATGATAACGAAAACGACGGCGACGACTTTGATAATGACCATGAGAGCATTAAAGCTGGCACTTTCGCTGATGCCTTTGACGAGGATCGCGGTCACCACCAACACGACCAGAATGGCGAGGAGATTGATATAAGCCTGTTCTCGTTTGTGGATTTTCGCCTCGACCGGGGCCTCGCCCACCTTTCCGAGAACGATGGTCTGGGTTTTCGATTCTTCTTTGTCACCGACTTTCAAGTCGAAGACCCAACAAATGCCGTCGGCGGGCCTCATGCCGCCGTCTGCCCAAAGCACCGGGGCCGGCACTTTCTTTTTTTCGTCTTCCACTTTGGCCCAGGCAGTGCCTTTCATGACTTTTTGCGTCACCGAAAATGGTTTGTCGCCCTGCTCTTTGGCGGACTCCTTGTTCTGTTTCGCCAGCACTTCCGCACTGACTTCGCTACGGGCTACCTGGCCCACAACGTTGGGGAGCACGTGGCCTTCATCGTACTTGTGAGGCGCCCCGGATATGACCATCGGCAAGATGATTCCGACCTTCTCCAGGATGCTGCGGAAGTAGCCTGCCCAGCCATTGGCAACGGTGGCGGCCCCAACGGCATATTCCAGCACCAGGTCCCAACCGATGATCCAGGCGAAAAGTTCGCCCATGGTGGTGTAGGCGTAGGCGTAGGCGCTCCCGGCCACCGGTGCCATCGAAGCAAACTCCGCATAACACAGGGCCGCGAACACGCAGGTCAGGCCCGCCAAACCATAACTAATCATCAAAGCCGGACCCGCAGTGCTGTTGGCCGCTTTGCCTGTGGCAACAAAAATGCCCGCGCCGATGACGGCTCCAATGCCCAGCGCCGTCAAGGTGACCGGCCCCAAGGCGCGTTTCAGCCGGTGCTCACCCGCCATCTCATCCAGCAGCACCCGCAACGATTTCTTGGCAAACAATTGACTCAAGGTTGTCCTGCCTTCCGTTGATAGTGGCGGAGGAGCCCGAAGATTCCCTCGCTAGCGCTTCGGGCTCCCATCTATGTTTCCGACAAAGCTACCAGGAGTTCGCTCCTGCGCAAAGGTTATTTGCTGTCCACAATCAAGGTCACGGGGCCGTCGTTGACCAGTTCGACCTGCATCATGGCGCCGAAGCGTCCGGTGGCTACACGAATGCCGCGAGCGCGCAGGCCGTTGATGAAAGCCTCATACAACGGCACGGCCAGCTCTGGGGCGGCGGCGCCGATGAAGCTCGGCCGGCGGCCCTTCTGGCAATCTCCATACAGGGTGAACTGACTGACCACCAAGATGCTGCCCCCGGCCTCCTCCACATCCCGGTTCATCTTGCCTTCATCATCGGCAAAAATCCGCAGACCGGCAACCTTGTCGGCCAACCATTGAGCCTGCGCCGGGCCGTCGGTCTGGCAGACCCCCAGGAGCACCAGTAAGCCGTGGTCGATCTGGCCCACCACTTCTTCATCGACCAGGACCCGGGCCCGTGTCACGCGTTGCAGGACGGCCCGCATGCCATTTTCTCCATAGAATAAGCTTGCACTCTTTCGGCCTACCGAACAAAATATAATTTCATTGCCAGAGGCACAGCCTTTTTGCAATCTGCACGAGCGTGACATGAACTTGGTCGCCCAAATTCGGGAGCTGGCAATCGTTCCCGCCGAGGATGCGCCGGCGCAGCGCTCCCTGGATGATCTGGCCCGCAAGTTTCCCGAGCCGCGAAACCTCGCCCGCGAACTGATCCAGCGCAATCTCCTCACCCCCTACCAGGCCAATCAGCTGCTCACCGGCAAAGGCGATGGACTCCTGATTGGAAAATACCTGATCCTGGATCGCCTGGGAGAAGGCGGCATGGGCAAGGTGTTCAAGGCCCGGCACCAGAAGATGAATCGCGTGGTGGCCCTCAAGGTCATTCACCCGTCGCGAGTGACGAATCCGGTCGCGGTGGAGCGCTTTTATCGGGAGATCCAGGCGGTCGCGAAGTTGTCTCATCAAAACATCGTTTGGGCATTCGACGCTGACCATGTCGGGTCCATCCACTTCTTTGCGATGCAGTATCTTCCGGGCATCGACCTGTCACGCATGGTCAAGGAACAGGGCCCGCTCGATGTGGTCCGGGCGTGTGATTACATTCACCAGGCCGCCCTGGGTTTACAACACATTGCCGAGCATGGCATGGTGCACCGCGACATCAAGCCCAGCAATTTGCTCATCATCAGCAAGGAGGAAATGCAGGCCAGGCCTGAGAGCGGCGTCCTGAGCACCGCGGTCAAGACCGATCTGGTCAAGATCATGGACCTCGGTCTGACGCGCCTGGGAGACGGCGAAGACGTGGATCATCTGAGTACCTTGACCCAGCACAACACGCTGATGGGTACTCCGGATTACATCGCTCCCGAACAGGCGCGGAACAGCCACCTGGCCGACATCCGCAGCGATATCTACAGCCTGGGCTGCACGATGTTTTTCGCGCTGATTGGCCGGGCGCCGTTTGGCGGCAAGACAGCGGTGGAAAAAGTCATGAAACACCAGGTGGAGGATATTCGGCCTTTGGAAGTCCTCCGGCCCGGACTACCGGCCTCCTTGACCGCCATTGTTCAACGCATGATGGCCAAGAACCCTCAGAACCGATATCAGATGCCCATCGAGGTGGCGCAAGTGCTGGAGCCGTTCACGCGTGGGCAATTCGCACCGGCCGCCCTGCCGGTCACCCAGGAGGCCGCACCGCCGACCGAGGACCTTCGGCAAACGCAGTCACTATTCCAGTTCGGGGAAACGGAAATCCAGCCGGTGGTTCGACCGACAACATCCGCCCCGCGCCCTCCTGCCGGCCCGTTCCACCAATGGCTGGGCCTGTGGATTGCCGGCGGCGCCACCCTCCTGTTGCTGATCATTTTGCTTCTGCTCCGATTATTTCTTCGCTGATGTGACTGGAGTTGAAAGTCATGGCGGATTTTTCACCCTATCAGCAAAAGGTCATCAAACGCTACTACGACAACCAGGACACAATCCAGCGCCAGCGACTGGCGGAACTGGTCGGCGAGTTGTTTCTGGCACAGGGCAAGAAGAAACAGAAACGCGTTTGGGAATCGGCAGCTGCCGCCATGCAAAAACTGGGTGTCCCCCAGACTCGAATTGACCATTTGCTGAAGAGCGCAAATCCGGCGTTGGTGGCGGAACTGGTCAAGGAACTGGAAGGCAAGTGACCGGTTACACGCTTTCGAATTGCGTATGAATCACACCGCGCAAGCGAATTCCCAGTCGGGAAATCTCCTGGATTAAGGTTGTTTCGGGGCTGACGTTTTGCGGCATCACCAGGTACATGCCGTCGCAAGTCCCGGAGAGGGGGGCCAATCTTTGCACTTGCTCCAGGCCGGCTCCATCAACCAGCACCAGGTCGAACCGGTCGCGCAGCCAGCCGAGCACCCAACGTTGGGCCTCGGCAGGGACATCGTCACATTTTTCCCTGGCGGGAAGACAAGACAGAAGGGGATGAGAGGTCGTTTGCAAGGCCTTTTCCAGGGCAACGCTGCCGGCCAAGAATTCAGCCCAACCTGGCGAAGAGGGAATGCCAAGCCTTTCGGCAAGGGCAGGTCGGACCAAATTGCTTTCCATCACCACCAGCTTCTTCCGGAAACGCATGCAGCCGCTGAAGGCCAGGTTCAATAAGACCGTCGTCGTTCCGGCTCCTTTCGCTCCAGCAAACAGAAGGACGCGGCAACCTTCGGTCACTTTCTCGAACAGGGAATCATATTGCTTGCTGACCGGATGTTCCGGTTGATGAAAGCTGATAATCTCTGAGGCGGGGCAAGGTTTTACCTGGGCTGGCCAGGGCTCGAAAGCGACCGACATGGGCCGGGGCTGTGACAGTGTGGGCACAAGGGGTCCCGGACCTTGGGGCGGCGGCGGAGCCTTTTTCCCCGGGATGGGGGGCAGCGGCGTGGCCAGCACCGCGGCGGATGCTTCCAACTTTTTTCCCGGTCCGCCGCCGACTTCGATGAACGGGAATTCTTCCGAAAGGGGCTCTTCGCTCTGCGCTGTCACTTGAATCTCGGTTCGCAAGGGTTCATCGGGAATGATGGCCGGGGCCGCGATATTCAGACGCTGCCCGTTCCCTTGTTTCAGCGCTTCGAGCATCCTGCCCATTGGGACCTCTCCAAGCTGCGTTAAACTCCCGAAGTCTTCAAGACTTCGGAAGTTTGGTGACCGTTACGCCCGCCGCGGCGAATCGAACAACCGCACCCCGGGGGATTCCTCTTCGGTTAATTCCCTTGCCACGGACAGTGTTTCTTCGTCCTCGTCATCCTCACCATGTTCCATCTTGGTTTCCAGGCCGAGCATTGCCAGCGCTTCCAGGGCGGCCTCGGCGTCGATGCGGCTCATTTCCGCCTGATGAGCCAGCAGCATCGCCTGGTGGCCGGCCTGGTTAAGCAAGCGAGGCACGCCCCTGGCGCCGCGGGCCAGGATTTCCAGGGCCGGTTCTTCCCAGATTGCATCCGGGTTGCCTCCCGCAAGGCGAACGTGATGCAGCAGATAATCGACCCCTTCCTCAATCCCCAAAGGCTCGATTCGGGCACGGACTGCCAGGCGCTGAAGGCAGGCGGTCATCTCCGGTCGCGACAGCGTCTGCATCAGACCTTCCTGACCCGCCAGAATTACCTGAAATGCCTTTCCTCGCCCCGCTTCCAGGTTGCCCAGGAGCCGCAATTCTTCCAGCAAATCCTGCGACAAGTGCTGTGCCTCATCTACCAGCAGGACGGCTCGGCGGGCCCCGGAACAGTTTTTCAAAAGGTAATCGGTCAGGCGCAAACGCAATACCTGTTCGCGGCCATCCTCGTAGGGCAGGGAAAAATCGAACAGGATTCCCTGTAGCAGGCTCAGGCGGTCGGGAATATGGCTGTTACTGAGAAATGCGCTGGTCACATTCGGCCCAAGGCGTTCGAGCAGGCAATGGCACAAAAGGGTTTTGCCGGTTCCAGGGTCGCCGGCAAGAAGGGAAAATCCTGCATCGTCCTCCACGGCGCGCAGCAGGCTTGCCAGGGCGGTTTCATGGGTGGTGGCAGGATAGTAAAAAAACCGATCCGGAGTGGCCGGGAAAGGCCGTCGCGCCAGGCCAAAATCCGTCAAAACCATGGACCTTCCCCCCAGGGTCGCGGGATACGAAACGACCCATCTTTCCCATCGGCACAGGAGGCAGCTTGACTTTAAGAATGGTGCGCTATTTGCACGAGGAGAATTGGCTTGAACACTAAACGCAGGCGGGCGGCCGGTCAGGCTCCGTTTTGGCCGCCGATAACACTTGCGTCTGGCCGGTTTCATCTACCCGCACTCTGGCCGCGAAGATCTGGGGCTCCCCAAGCACTTCGCGAGCCAGGTTCTGGTAGTCCTGGGCTCCATGGCAGTCGGGAGCGTAGGCAAAGATCGACTTTCCGAAGCTCGGACATTCCGCCAACTTGATATTGCGGCGAATCCGTGTGGCAAACACCCGCGCATTGGACCAGGGGACATTCGTCTCCCGGCTCCGGTCTAGATAATTCTTCAAATCACGCTGCACCTCTTGGGCCAGCCTGGTGCTCGACTCATAGAGGCACAGAATGATGCCGGTGACGCGCAGTCCGGCGTTGATGCGCTTGCCCACCAGGGCCGTAGTTTCCAGCAGTTTACCCATGCCGTGCAAGGCCAGGAAATGGGGTTGCAAGGGAATAAATACCTCGCTGGCAGCCGACAGGGCATTCAGAGTCAGGACGCCCAGTGATGGAGCGCAATCCATCAGGAGGAAATCAAAATTCTCCTGATCGGCTTGCATGAGGTCGCGGAGGATGACTTCTCTGCCCACGACGCCGGCCAGTTCGACTTCCGCAGCAGCCAGATTGATGTCCGATCCGACGAGCCAAAGGCGCTCCTCGACTTGCCGGCGCACCTCTGCCAGGGGCCGCGAGTCGATGAGCACGTCATACATCGAAGGAGATTTACCGTCCGGCTCGACCCCCAGGTGGGTAGTGGCGTGTGCCTGCGGATCGAGGTCGAGAACACATACCCGCTGACCGGTACGGGCCAGCCCCGCGGCCAGGTTAACCGCTGTAGTTGTCTTCCCAACGCCGCCTTTTTGATTGATGATCGCAATCAGTCGCATGGCGTAATCCTCCTGATTCGGTCCGATTATAAGATAGCGAGGAAGATCGGGAAACCCCAATGAGCGCAGCGCAGGATTACGCGCTCGCGCCCAACGCAATCAACTATAATACCGCGAGTGAATCTCAGTTAACGAGGGGTGCCGATGATTCCGATCGAAGGCGCCATGGTGGCTCAGCATCAGGCGGCGGCGGAAAAGGAAAGAGCCCGCCGACGTGAGGAGGAAGAACTCATGACCGGCTACAGCCCGGGCGATTTGCAAGGCAACTGGCAGTTCAAGATCGTTCGGGGCACTTTCAAAACGCAGGCCCAAATTGATGCGGTCATCCACGAGCAGGCGGAATACGGCTGGACGCTGGTGGAAATCTTCGATCACGGCCGCATTCGTTTCAAGCGCCCGGCCGGTGAGGCCGAGAAGGACACCTACCGCGAGGGTAATCCATATGGGACCGTGAGTAAGGCCAGCAAACCGGGTTGTGGAACTGTGATGGTGCTGCTGGTGGCCCTGGCCGCAGGAGGATGGTATCTGTTTGCCTGAATGTGGCCGTCGCACGTCTCACGTGGCCAGGCGCAGCGTCGGTGGATGGGGGAGGCCGATTTGTTTGGTATCTGACTTCATTTCCTGAACGACACGTTGCCGAATGGAGATGAAGGCGGTGGCAAACTCCGGATCGAATTGCTTGCCTTTTTGTTTTTCCAGCTCGGCAAACGCTGCTGGCTCGGGCATCCCAGGGCGATAGGGACGATCAGAAGTCATGGCGTCAAAGGCGTCGGCAACCGCAACAATTCGAGCCAGCACAGGAATCTGAGCTCCCTTGATCGCATCAGGATAGCCCAGGCCGTCCCAGCGCTCGTGATGGGAACGAGCTATGGGGATTACGGGGGCGAGATCGGGCACCTGTTCCAGAATCTTGGCGCCCTTTGTGGTGTGCGTTTGCATGATCTTGAATTCGTCGGCAGTAAGCTTGCCTGGCTTGTTCAAGATTTCATCGGGAATGCCGATCTTGCCGATATCGTGTAGGGGAGTGCCGATGCGAATCCAGTTCAGCTCCTCGGGGGAAAGATCCAGATGTTCCGCCAGAAGCATGGAATACCTGGTAACCCGTTCCGTGTGGTTTCCAGTGTATTTATCCCTCAGCTCGACTGATTGCGCGAGGATCGTGATTGTGTGAGTAAAGAGGTCGCGCTGTTTGCGCAGCAACTGAGCGCTTTCGATGCCGGCCGAAACATTGGCGGCCAAGGCGTCGGCCAAGTGCAGATCGTCGTGGGTGAACGGCTGCTGCATGGGGCCGCGATCCAGGTGCAGAACTCCCAATTTTTTGCGTGGGGTTCGCAACAGAACGCACAGAACGCTCGCCATGGTTCCTTCGGCAATGCTGCGGGCGCCGGCAAGCTCCGGATCCTCCTGGACACTGCAACACAGGATGGATTCGCCGCGTGTGAAGGAGCGCTGGGCGAGGCTCTGGCTGTATCCGGGCCGGCTGGGCACCTGGCTGTGACCGCTGGCCAGGGCACGCAGGCGCAATGGATCGTTGGGCCCATCCGCCAGAACGATAGCGCCGCGCTGCGCTTCCAGCGTGCTGACCGCATCGTTCAAAATGGTGTGGAGCAAGTCTTCTTCGCTTTCGAGGTGAACGAGGTGATGGCCGGCGCGGAGGAGCGCCTTGAGCTGCTCCCCGGGACGCGGACAGCGATGCCGGTCAAAGGCCAGGCCGCTCAGCGCATCTTCGTAGGACGTGGCCGTCGCTGACACCAGGAGATGTTCCGTCGGATCCTTGAGGTGATCATCTCCGTTTTCGCGCAGCAGATCGACCACCACGGTGACATTGCCGAAGCGTAGAATGTCGTGGGCGCGGATGGGCCATTCTCCCGGTCCCAGGCGGTTGCCGTTTAGAAACGTGCCGTTCGTGCTGCCCAGGTCGCGGATCCGCCAGCCGTTGGCTGTCGAGCGAATTTCTGCATGACGCCGGCTTACCGAGCTATCATCCAGCACCATTTCCAGAGATGCTAGCCGGCCGGCGCGGAGCATGGCTTCGTTTTCCCAAACCAAGCCTTCCACGTCGCCGTTGACGCCACGCAAGCGAATGTGCCGCTTCACCCCAAACTCCTCTCGCGAGTCGACCCCGTTCCGATAGGGGCATGCGCTATGGGCGAGCAGGGAAATTTTCCTCAACTATAGCTTGTAAATTGCTGATTGGCTCATGAGAAAAAAGATTTCGCATGACCAGTTGCTCATTTTCGACAATCGATTCCGTCGTTATTTCTGCGTGAGCAACCTGGGCGAAGGGGAAACGTCCCTACAACTATAGCCTGATAATTGCAAAGGGAAACAGAAATTTGTATAGAATTCATCGCTCATTTCAGGTGAGGCCGGAAAA
>Ga0066903_100004178_pt1 | contig 12115 bp, 6 predicted proteins | sample PanSoiMetaGPlot1_FD_67491 | JGI IMG/M metagenome (GOLD analysis project Ga0066903, IMG submission 67491) | Tropical forest soil microbial communities from Panama analyzed to predict greenhouse gas emissions - Panama Soil - Plot 1 (version 2) | ecosystem: Environmental > Terrestrial > Soil >...
GCGATCGCCCGAGGCGACAGATCGACGGCGACGACCCGGCGCGGGCCGAACGCCCGGGCGACGTAGGCGGCCCCGCCCCCGCGGCCGCAGCCGACCTCCAGCAGATCCCGTCCGGCGAGCGGCGCGCCGCGCGCGACGACGTCGTAAAGCTGGATGTACGAGCGGTCGTCCTCTTCGGCCGGATCCAGCGGCGCCGCGGGCACGTCGGGTGACCGGTAGCCGTAGTTCATGAAGGTCCAGCCCGCATCGCGGTAGCGCGCCGCCAGGAACTGGTACCAGCCGCGCCACAGCAGTCGCTTGCCACCCGCGGTCCGACTCACGAACGCGACGAAACGGGCAAGCAGCATCACCGACGAGTACCACGAGCGCGCCCGGGCCGCGCTCGGGTTGCGGTTCGAACGCTGACGAGACAAAGTCGCGCCCGTGCAACCATCCGTCACCGGACACGACGACGCGACGACGTTCCCCGTCGGGGACGACCGCGCGCGCGAGGCCGCGGAACGCGTGGCTTTCGCGGCCAACGCCGTGCCCGCGCTGATCGGGTACCTCGACTGCGACGCGCGCTACGTCTGGGTGAACGAGGGGTACCGGCGGTGGTTTGGCCGCCCGCTGGACGAAATCATCGGGCGACACGCAAGCGAGCTGCTCGGCGCCGCAGGGTGGGCCACCGCCCGGCCCTACGTGGAACGCGCGCTGGCCGGCGAGGAGGTCACCTTCGACGGCCGGTTGGCCTTCGAGGGCGGTCCGACGCGCCACGGGCGGGTGGTCTACGTTCCCCACCGCGATGCCGACGGAAGGGTGCTGGGGTTCGTCGTGATGGTGTCCGACATCAGCGAGATGAAGGCCGTCGAGATGGCGCTGCGGCGGAGCGAGCGGATGCTGGAGCAAGCGCAGGCGGCGGCGCAGGTGGGAAGCTGGGAGGTGACCTTCGAACAAGGCCTGATCGAGGTTCCTGGGAGCTCGCTCTGGTCGAGCGAGACTTACCATCTTCTCGGGTACCCGCCCGACACGCCCGCCAACCTGGGGCGGTTCTACGAGCGCGTGCACCCCTCCGACCGCCCAGAGGTGCACGTGCGCGCCGCTCGCGCTCTTGAACGCCACGAGCCGTTCGAGATGGAGTACCGCATCGTGCGTCCGGACGGCGCGGTCCGCGTGCTCCACGCGTGGCTCCACTTCGAGCGCGCGCCGGACAACAAGACCACGCACGCGTTCGGCACGTGTCAGGACATCACCGAGCGCAAGCAGGCGGAGCTGGAGGTCGCTCGTGCCCGCGAGCAGCTCCAGCTGGTCGTCGACTCGACGCCCGCCTTCATCGCGCGCTATGACCGGGAGCGACGCCTGGTCTGGGCGAACAAGAGTTACGCCGCCCGCTTCGGCAAGCCGCCCGAGGAGCTGGTGGGGACGCGCCTCGTCGATCTGGTCGGCGAGCAGGCCTTCCAGGTGTTCCTCCCATTCTCCGCGCGTGTGTTCGCCGGGGAGTCGATCCAGGTCGAGCTGGAGGTCCCGTACCCGAGCGGCCCACAGTTCGTCCACCTGATAGCGGCGCCCACCCTCGACGCGGCCGGCGCCCCCGACGGCGCCGTCGTGGTGCTGAGCGACCTCACGCATCGGCGCCTGCTCGAACGAGAGCGAGAGCGCGCGCTGGCCGAGCTGCAGGAGGCGGATCGCCACAAGGACGAATTCCTGGGCATGCTGGCGCACGAGCTGCGGAACCCGCTGGCGCCCATCCTGAACGGGGTGGAGATCCTGGAGAATCTCGGGCCCGGGCATGAAGCGATCGCTGGCCAGTACCACACGATCATCGCGCGACAGGCCCGGCACATGAAGCGCCTGCTGGACGACCTCCTCGACGTGTCGCGCGTCAGCCAGGGGAAGGTCCAGCTGCACAAGGAACGCGTGGACCTGAACGCCCTCCTCCAGCAGGCCGTCGAGGCGACCCGTCCCAACGTCGTCGAGAGGCGGCACACGCTGTCGCTGACGCTGGCGCCGCAGCGGCTGATGCTGGAGGCCGATCCCACCCGCCTGGTTCAAGTGTTCGCCAACTTGATCAACAACGCTGCCAAGTACACCGACGCCGGCGGGCAGATCGCCATCATGTCCGCCGTCGAGGCGGGCGAGGCAGTCGTCTCGGTGCGGGACAACGGGGTGGGGATGACACCGGAGCTGCTGACGCGGGCCTTCGACCTGTTCGTTCAGGAGACGCGCTCTCTGGATCGCGCGCAGGGCGGCCTGGGCATCGGCCTGACGCTGGTACAGACGCTGGTCAAGATGCACGGCGGTTCGGTGCGCGCGGCCAGCGAGGGACCGGGGCGCGGCAGCGAGCTGGTGGTGCGCCTGCCCCTGGCGTCCGGGGCGGAGGCGCTGCCGGCGGAACAGGCGCCGAGGGCGCGCGACGGCGCCAGCGTCCCTGTGCGCGTGCTGATCGTCGACGACAACGCCGACGCGGCCTTTGCCCTGGGGAAGCTGATGCAGATCCTGGGGCACGAGGTCGTGCTCGCTCATGACGGCCCGGAGGCGCTGGCGGCGGCGACCGCCGCGCCGCCCGACCTGATCCTACTCGACATCGGGCTGCCGGGGATGGAGGGCTACGAGGTCGCGGCGCGGCTGCGGGCCGCCGGACACACCCGCGCGACGCTGGTGGCGCTCACCGGCTACGGCCGAGAGGACGACGTGCGACGCTCGCGCGACGCCGGCTTCGACCACCACCTGGTCAAGCCCGTCGATATCGCGCAGCTACGGAAGATCACCGCCGACCTGCGCGGACAGGCTCGAGCGCCCACGAAAATCTGATGAAGCGGGCGACGTCGGCCCGCAAGCCAATTCGCGATCAGCCGGGCCGGCGGCGGCGTACACTTTGTAGCGGACCACGCCCATGAAATGGACCCTGATCGCCTTCGTGCTCGGCGCCGCCGCTTCGCTCGCTTGCACGGCGACGAACAACGGGGGGGCCACCGCCAACGACCTGAAAAATCGCCAATGTAGTTGGCCGTCGACCCTCGACGACGCGGGCGCCGGCGGCTGTCACGCGGCGGCCGCCCTCGCCGAATGCACGAACGCGGGAGGCGCAGGCTGCGGCTGCCTCACCGACAGCTCGCTGACCTGCGACGGCTGTCAGATCGCGGGCGTGACCTGCAGAGACGTCTGCGCGGCGAATCAGTTCGCGATCGCATGCGGCCAGATCGGGCCCTCTACAACCGAGGTCATGCCACCGACCAATTGCACGTTCGCCGAGGCCAATCCCGGCGGCATCTCTTACTACTGCTGCCCCTGTCAGTGAGGCCCCCGGGGATGGCGCAGCCGCGTTAGCCCGTAAACCCGGTCGTCTTCACGCAGTTGCGCGGCTGCGGCATTTTGTGCCGTGGGTCTGCCCGACTGCGGAAATCAACAGAGTGGCGCTTGATGAAGCACCCTTGCCTATGCGCGCTGATCGGATGCATCGCTATCCTGTCGGCGTGCGCAGGACAGATCGACGGGGCGGGAGGAGGCGGCGCGGGCGGCGCGGGCACCGGAGGCGCCCCGAGCCCGGGCAGCGGCGGCAGTAGCGGCGGCGGCACGAGCGGCGCGGCGGGCACCGGCGGTTCTTCGGGCAGCGGCGGCGGTGTGAGCGCGGGCAGCGGCGGCGCGAGCGGCGCGGGCGTGGGCTCGGGCGGCGCCGCCGGCAGCGGCGGCAGCGTCAGCACGGGCGGCGCGACCGGTGGTGGCGGCGGCTCGGCGACGGGTGGCGTGACCGGCAGCGGCGGCGCGAGCGGCGCGGGCGGCGCGACGGGGACGGGTGGTGCCGTCGGCAGCGGCGGCAGCGGCGGCGGCGCTGGGGGCGCGAGCGGCAGCGCCGGCACGCCGCCCAGCTGCGCGCCCGGCGGGCCCGGGATGACCGACTGCGGCCCTGGACACGAAAGCTGCTGCATCAGCCTCGACGTCGCGGGCGGCACATACAATCGGACCTACCGCAACGGCGGCAGCGGCCCGACCGGTCAGGCAGATCCCGCGACCGTCAGCAGCTTCCGCCTGGACAAGTACCTGGTGACGGTCGGCCGATACCGGCAGTTCGCGGCGGCGTGGAGCGGCGGCTGGACGCCTGCCGCGGGCGCGGGCAAGCACGCCTACCTGAGCGGCGGCGGGCTGGCGGCGACGGCTGGCGGCGTCGAGACCGGCTGGAGCACGAGCTTCGCGACGAACGTCCGCCCGACGACCTCCAGCCTCACGGGAGGAAGCTACTGCGACGGCACGCACGCGACGTGGACCGCGTCCGCGACCGGCGGCCGAGAAAATTTCCCGATCAATTGCGTGAACTGGTACGAGGCCTACGCGTTCTGCATCTGGGACGCCGGTTTTCTGCCCAGCGAGGCGGAATGGGAATACGCGGCCGCCGGCGGCAGCGAGCAACGACAGTACCCGTGGGGAACGACCGCGCCGGGGACGATGAACCAGTACGCGATCTACGGCGCGTACTACACGGCGAACGCGACCGGTCTCGCGCCGGTCGGGACGGCGGCGATGGGAGCCGGGAAGTGGGGCCAGCTGGATCTCGCGGGTGAGATCTGGGAGTGGAACCTGGACTGGAAAAACACGTACGTCAGCCCGTGCACCGACTGCGTCAGCCTGACGGCGGCCTCTTACCGGATCGTCCGCGGCGACAACTACGGCGGCTCCGTCAACAACCTGGTTCCGACCGTCCGCGGCGGCGACATCGCGCCCGAAGGCCGCGACAGCAACTTCGGCTTCCGGTGCGCGCGCGCGCCGTGAGCGAAATGATCCGGCGGCTCAGGGCGGCGAGCCGATGAGCGGCGCGTGCACGATGTCGAGCGGCATGTCCGACGGCAGCAACGCGATCGCGTCGCCGCCGAGGTAGGCGAAATCGGCCCACGACACCGTCATTAAGGCATCCGGCAGCACCACCGATCCGACGGTGGTGAACGTGGTGGTGTCCAGCATGCGCAGCACCGGGCCGTGCATCCCGTCGGGATTCGGGCACACCATCATCGCGCGGGTCGCGCTGCGGATCGCGAGCGCGCAGTACGGGAATGAGAAGCGGCCGGCCGGCACCGGCGCATCGATGTTGGTCAGGTCCACGACCTCGCCCGTGCTCGCGTACAAGTAACCGGCGCTGTAGGCGAGGCCGATGGCGGAGGAACCGATCAGGCCGCCGTAGGACTCGTACGTCACCCCCACGGTGCCCAGCCTGAAGACGTTGAGGCTCGCGCTGTCGCTGCCGATCCCCAGCAGGTATCCCGGAGGTCCGTTGGTGACATAGAACGCGCCGACCTCGGGCGGCTGGATGTAGTTCGCGCGCGGCTGGCCGTCGTCGAGGATGAACAGACCCCGGCCACCGTAGGACGCCCCGTAGACCGCGACCGCGATCGACGACGGCATCCCGGGCAGAACCGTCAGCGAGTACGGGATGGCCTTCTCTCCGGTCGTCAGCAGCATGGGCAGCGTGGTCGCGGTACCCGGCGTGGGCGTCGGGCCGGGCGTCATCCGGCGGACCCGGAAATCCGCCGCCAGACCGACCCACAGCGCCGAGCCGTCGTCGGACAGCGCCAGCGGTTGCGGATCGTTTCCGACCGGAACGATCGACGTCACCGACGACGCCGCCGCATCGACGGTGACGATCGAGCTCGGGTGCAACATCGCCTGGGCGTGGGCCGCGACGTAGATCAAGTTACGGCCCGGATCGGGCGCCATGTGAAGGCCGTACGCCTGCACGGTCGTGTACGAGCACCCCGGACAAGGATCGGACGCGCCGCCCGTCCCGCCCGCACCGCCCGTTCCACCGGCGCCGCCCGTTCCGACCGTGCCACCCGTTCCGCCCATCGACGGGCCGAACTGCGGATCGTGAACGACCGTCACGTGCGTCGTCGTCGTGTAGGCCGCGTTGTCGGCCACGATGAACGCCACCGCGTCGCCGCCGGCGTAGACGATCTTCCCGTAAGAGCCGTACGGAAAGACGGGACTGGCCGGAACGGACACCGATCCGATCTGGCTGAGCGATCCGGTCGCTATGATCCGGACATCGGTCCGGTAGAAGGGCGCGGACGATGTGTTCGTCGTCGTCAGCTCCAGCAGCGTCTGCGGGTCCCGAAGCGCGACCGGACCCTGGTATTGCAAGCTGCCCGCCCGGAAGGGGGCGCTCGGACTGTTGACGTCGACGACGTCGCCGCTGTCCGCGTACAAACGGCCGCCCGAGTAGATCAGAGTGCCGGTGAGGTTGCGAAGGAGGCTGTAGTTGGGTGTCCAGCCCGCGATCCCTGAAGGCGAGAGCTGGAACGTGTCCACTTCGCCGAAATTGCCCGAGGCGCCGAACACGAAACCGGGGGGCCCCGCCGCCAGCGCGTTCACGTTGACGTAGTTCATCGTGCCGGTCGGTCGCTGCACCCCGTCGTCGAACATCAGGACGTCGCCGTAGTACCCGCCGGACATCGCGACCGCCACCGAAAGCGGCGCCCCAGGCAGCACGGCCATCGCGGCCACGTCGAAGAAAGAAGTGGAAGGAAACGCCCTCGGGAGGTGGACCAGCGGGCCGACGACCGGCGTCGCGCCGAGCGTCACCTTGCGGAACGCGTGGGCGCCTTCGATCGCCACCCATAACGTCAGGCCGTCGTCGGAGATCGCGAGCGCCTGCGGATCGGAACCGATCGGGATCGTCGACACGACCGACGACGTGTTCGGATCGACGACCACGATCATGTTCGCGTACGTGTCGGCTTCGCCCGAGACGCTGGCGTAAATTTCGTTTCGCGCCGCGCTGTAGGCGATGTCCCGGGCCGAGATCGGCAAGTCAGTCGACCGGCAGGTCAGGCACGCGCCGCCGGCGCCCGACGCGCCGCCGGTGCCAGCCGTGCCGCCGCTGCCCGACGTGCCGCCGGCGCCGCCGCTGCCGCCGCTGCCCGCCATGCCAGCGCTGCCGCCGCTGCCCGAGGTACCGCCGATCCCGCCGCGCCCCCCGAAACCGAACGTGCCGCCCTCGCCGACGCCTCCGAATCCGGACATGCCGCCGCGACCGGACACGCCCCCGCCGCCGCCAGCGCCCGACGTGCCGCCCGGACCTCCGTTTCCGCCCGTGTCGATGAATCCGCCGCGGCCACCAATTCCGCCGCCACCACCGATACCGCCGCGGCCGCCGGTTCCGCCGACGCCGCCGGTTCCGCCGCGGCCCGATACGCCCCCGCTGCCGCCCATTCCGCCGCGGCCGACGCTGCCACCCGAACCAATCACGCCGCCCGAACCAATCACGCCGCCCGAACCGATCGCGCCGCCCGAACCGATCACGCCACCCGAACCGATCACGCCGCCCGTGCCGACCGACGCGCCGGACCCGCCCCTGCCCGACTGACCTCCGGTGCCGGTGCCCCGACTTGGTGCTCCGTCCATCTGGATCGCGCCGCCGTCGCCGGTCAGGGCCCGGCTCCCGCACGAGGCGACCAGAACCAGTCCCATCAGACAATGACGGATGCGCAAGTTCATCTCAGTTGATCGGCAGCGGCTTGGTCGCTTCGAGCCAGCGCCCGCTCTGCGGGAGGCTCTGCGTCAACACGCGCGGGTCGTCGGTTGGGTAGCCGAGGTAATAGCTGAAGTTGCTGTCGAAGATGCTCGCGAACCGTGCCGAGTGATTCGTCGAGAGGCCGGCCTGATCCAGCATCTGGTGCCACACCGTGTAGCTATCCGCGTTCGACAGTCCGTCGAGCAGGCGGGGCATGAGGCGCATCCACCCGTCCTCGGTGGCGCGGGCGATCGCGTCGTACGTCATCCGGAACGTGTCGCTTTCGTCGGTGACCAGGGCGGCTGCGTCGAACAGCACCATGGAAAAGTCGATCTGGACCCGGCAAGGCGTCCCGGCGGCCAGCGGCAGTGGCGGATCCACCGTCACCGCGTAGGTCAGCTGGCGCTCGGACAGCCGCGCGCCCGCCGCCGACTGCTGCCGCACGTACCGCGGGCTCTGGAAATGCGCGCCGTCGGTGCTGGTGTAGGCGCTGCCATCGATCGCGAGATAGCCGGCGCCGGTCCCCGGCGTGGCGATTTTGGCTGTCAAGATCGGAAACCGCTCGACCTGCACGGCGACCGGCGTTTGCGGTGGGCTCATACCCAGATATGGCGTCCCCGTGCCCATTCCATTCAGGGTCATCTCGAGAACGCGATCGCTCAACGTGTAGACGCCGGTCAACTTGGCGATCAGCCGCAGGCCGTAGCAAGCGTTGTCATCGATGTCGCGCTCCGTGAGCGAGCCGTCCGCACCGAAGGTGTACCAGCTGCTGACGTCGAGGCAGTCCCCGACGTCGCGGCCCGCGCTGATCCAGGTCCTGGCGAGCTGATCGGCCAGCGGGTTTCCGCCGATGGAAGCGTCCGTCGCGTCGGACGCACTCGCGTCCGTGGAATCACCGCCGCTGCCTCCCGTTCCTGCGCCCGCCGCCGCGCCGCCGGCGCCCGCCGTCGCGCCGCCCGCGCCTCCAGTGCCTCCCGAGCCGCTGCTGCCAGCGACCGCCGACGACGTGCCGCCGCTTCCGGCCGCCACCGCCGCCGTGCCGCCGCTCGAGCCCGCGACACCGGTCGAGGGCTCGGCGCCCGCGCCCCCGGCGCCGCCACCCGAGCTTCCGCCCGACGACCCCGTCCCCTTGCCGCCTCCGCACGCCGCAACGAGCACGAGCAAGGCCGCGACCGCGTGCCGCGGCAGCCTAACGTTCGCCCACGCCACGAGCAGAGGATTTCACCGGGCCCCCGGGGCGGTCAAGCAGGCGTCCCCGCCGGCCGCGCCGCCGGTTGCCTCATCGTCCTCGCGCGTCAGGTACAACCGCGCCCCAGCAGAGCGATGGCGGTCGCGATCAGCATCGAGACGAAGCACAGGGCCAGCGTCCTCCCGATGCTGGCGCCGTACGAGATCTTCAGCGAGGCGAATACGGTGAATGCGCCGAACGGAAGCGACAGCAGCGGCGGAAGGCCGATCAGCCGGACGACCACCAGCACGCCCGAGATGATCGCGGCGGCGACGAACGCCTGCGTGAACCGCGCGCGTTCGAGGACCAGCGTGGCCGCGAGGTGAAGCAGGGCCGCATGAATGAGGAGGCCGATCAGCAACGCGAAGGCGAGCATGACCGCCAGCGGGCCCGAGATCCGTGGCGTCGATTTCCCCCGCGCGTGCGGAACGTCGATCGGCTGCGGCGCCAGCTTCGGGTGCTCGCTCGCGGTGAGCGGCCTCGGGAACTCCTTGTAGTCGGAGGGGACGTGGAACATCGCCTGCGGCAGGGGTTCGCGGCTGAGCTTCACGATCTCCGACAGGTCGCGGCTGCCGTCTTTATTGACCGACGACGACCAGACCTGGAGGCCCTCCTTGCGACCGAGCAACGGCGGCGCACGCGCGATGGCCTTCCGCATCGACTCTCTCGCGACATCCCCGGTCAGGCGCTTCATGAGCTCGTCGAACCAGGCGAAGTCCTCCGGCGCCCCGACGGTGCCGCCCCAGGCCGCGAGGCAGACCTGGCCATCGACCCGGCCGTCGACCACGCGCTCGTACATCGCGCACGAGAACCCGTTCAGCTGTCGGTTCTCGCCGAGGGCGCGGTAGCTGACGGCGGCGGGGGGATGTTCCGCTTCGAGCTGGTGCGTCTTCTTCAACTGCTCCATGGCGGCGCGGACCTGCGCCACCGTCTTGTTGAAGTCGTAATAGGCCTTCGCGTCGTCATAGACGGCGACGTACTCGGTCGTTTTCAGGTCGATGATCCGGGCCTCGCCGTCGTCAGTCCCGCTCGGATTGTCGATGCGGACGCGGTTACCGTCCTGGTGAAACGTCATCGTGTGCCCGTGCTCGTCGCGCAGGGCCATCGTCATCGAGGCGGCGACCGGCCACGCCGCCAGGACGCCGGCGGCCAGACAGCCGAAGGCGCACACGCGCAAGCCCACCCTCACCCGGCAATTATCGCGCAAACCAGGTAGCAGGGCGATCAGATAGACTGCGCCCCGATCGCGCCCGGCTGCTCATGAAAAAGAAACCCACGAAGAAAGTGAAGCCGGCGAAACCGGTCAGGCCGGCGAAACCGGCGAAGTCGGGGGCGAAAAAGACGTCGGCGAGACGGCCCGTTGGCAAGACGGAACCGACCGGCCGCGTCGTGATCCCGGACAGCGGCTTCAGGAAGGGCCTTCGAAACGCGGGCTGCACGGTGAAAGATGGGTCGATCGCCGAGGAGGCGCTGGCCCGTCTCACGGACTTCGACTGGTCCGACGAATGGGCGGAGGCGTTTCCCGGGCGCTGGGAATCGATGGGCGACCTGCGCGGGCTGGAGCACGCCGTCGCTCTTCGCAAGCTGAGCATCGGCGAGAATCACGTCCGCAGCCTCGAGCCCGTACGACCCCTCGTCGAGCTGGAGGAGATCTGGGCCGCCGGTAACCAGATCGAATCGGTGGCGCCGCTCGCGAACAAGCCCAAGCTGAAGCTCCTTTACCTGCGCGGCAACCCTCTGAAGAGCATCGCCGAGTTGCGCGGGCTCCCGGCGCTCGAAGACCTCGACTTGCCCCAGACGAAGGTCGCGGATCTATCCCCGCTCCTCGAGCTGCCGAAGCTGCGAAAGCTGGACATCTGGGAGGTCGAGGGCGCGCGGAAGACGAAGAACCTGGACGTGCTCGCCGCGCTCGCCGGGCGGCAAGTGGTTCTCCGCATGGATCCCAAGACGCAGCAGGCCCTCGACCAGCACCAGGCGGCGGCCCTCATGGAGGAACCGAGCACCGATCCCGTGCTCGAGCGCCTCCGGCAGCTCGCGCAGCCGGCGCTCGCGCTGCTCTGGAAGAAGGGCGGCGCCGCGGCACGCGACGACGAGTGGAACACGGTGCTGCACCGGGTGATGATGCTCGACGACAAGGACCTGTCGAAACACGGCAATCCGGACGCCCTGCGCATCGAGCTCGTCAAGGCGCTCGCAGGCGCCGGCGTCGACGTCGACGCCCAGAACGACGATCACGGCCACCACACGGCGCTCAGTCAGGCGGTCAACGAGGGACGTTCTGCGGAGGTGATCCAGGCGTTGCTCGCCGCGGGCGCCTCTGTCCGCCTGCCGCGCCGTCGTCCCGTCCTCGCGATCGCGCTCGAGAAAGCGCGGCCTTCAGAAGCCACGATCGAGCAGCTGCTCGCGGCGGGCGCCGACGTGTCGCACCTGGCGGTGCTCGCCGAAGCGGCCAAGAACGAGAAGCGCCGCGCGATGATCGAGCCGGCGCTCCGCTCCGTCGACTGGCGGAAACAGGCCCACCTCAAGACGCCCGCGCTCACCGAGGCCGTCAAGGCGGGCAACGACGCGATGATCGATCTCTTGCTGGACGCCGGCGCTCCCCCGAACAGCGGAGCCACCTACCCCCCGGTGTTCTACGCGAAGACCGTCGCCACGCTCGACAAGCTGGTCGCGCGCGGCGCGGACCCGCTGGTCCGGACTGCCTACGGAAGTGCCCTGCACCATCTGCGGAACGCCGCGCTGGTCGACCGGCTGGTCGACCTCGGCGTTCCGATCGACGGCCGCGATTTCCATTGCTACACGGCCCTGGGCGATCTGGCGCACCACGGGGAAATGTCGCTGGAGACGGGCCAGAAGCTGATCGCGCGCGGCGCGGACCCGAACGCGTGGTCCTGGACGCCCGGCGACCGCTGGCCCGAGGGATTCACGCTTCTGGATACGACCCTGCCGGGCGGGCGGGACATGGTCCGCAAGCTCGGTGGCGTGACGACCAAGGTCTGGGTGAGCCAGCAGGTCAAGATCATCACGGGCGCCAAGGTGCTGGAGGGTGAGGCCTGGGAGGCGCTGGTGCAGCTGGCGCTCGCCGGCCATCTGGAAAAGCTCGGCGCAGCCAAGACGCGCATCGCGAAGCAGGTGAAACAGATGTTGGCCGCGCGAACCGATCAAGTGAGCAAGACGTTCGCGTCGCTGGGCCTCCATCCGATCCCGATCCTGTGGCTCGCGCGCGGCATCGAGGGGCGCGACCTGTTCGAGCGCGGGTTCTTGCAGATCGCGGCCCACTATTCGTCGCCTTGGAATGGCGCCAAGCTGCACGCTCTCCTGCGCGCGCTCTGCGAGCAGGGTGCACCCGTCGATTTCACGGACGGATGGTGCAACGGCGCGCTCGAACAGTACGTCGAGAAGGCGATGCG
>Ga0066903_100004179_pt1 | contig 12115 bp, 11 predicted proteins | sample PanSoiMetaGPlot1_FD_67491 | JGI IMG/M metagenome (GOLD analysis project Ga0066903, IMG submission 67491) | Tropical forest soil microbial communities from Panama analyzed to predict greenhouse gas emissions - Panama Soil - Plot 1 (version 2) | ecosystem: Environmental > Terrestrial > Soil >...
CGTGCCGTACTACTCCGGCGCCGCCCGCAGCATGTCCGAGAGCTGGCGCGCCTTCCTGTTCGGCGCGTTCGACCCGGCCTCGTCGATCACGATCGACAAGATCCCCGGGTTCCTCTGGCCGCAGGCGCTGGCCGCCCGCATCCTCGGCTTCCACGCCTGGGCGCTGACGCTGCCCCAGGTCGTCGAGGGCGTGATCACCGTCCTCGTCCTGCACCGGGCGGTTCGGCGCTGGGCCGGCGACGCGGCCGCGGTGCTCGCCGCCGCCATCCTCGTCATCACCCCGGTCGTCGCCTCGATGTTCGGGCACGCGATGGAGGACGGCGCGCTCACCATGTGCCTGGTCCTCGCCGCGTGCGCGTGGATGCGGGCGGTGGAGACGGCCCGCCTCCGGGCGCTGGCGCTCGCGGGCGCGTGGGTCGGCGCCGGGTTCCAGGCCAAGATGGCGATGGCCTGGGTCGTGCTGCCGGCGTTCGCGCTCGTCTACCTCGTGGCGGCGCCGGCGACGCCGCGGCGCCGCCTGGCCCACCTGGCGGTCGCCGGCCTCGTCGCCGCCGCGGTGTCCGCGTCCTGGACGCTGGTCGTCGCGCTGACTCCGGCCGCCGACCGGCCGTACGTCGACGGCACCACCAGCAACGACGTGTTCGGCATGGTGCTGGGCTACAACGCCGCCGACCGCTTTGGCGCGCACGGCCTGCTGGGCGCGCTGCGGGTGGACTTCGGGCAGCTGCCGCCCGTGGCGACCGGCTGGTTCAAGCTCCTCGACCCGCACCTCGCGACGCAGATCGGCTGGCTCTATCCGCTGGCGCTGATCGCGATCGCGCTGGGCCTGTGGGATCGGCGCCGGCGCGATCGCACCGACCTCGTGCGGGCCGGCTTGCTGATGTGGGCGCTCTGGCTCGCCGTGACGGCGGCGATCTACAGCGCCGGCGTCGTCCTGCACACGACGTACATGGCCGCGCTGGCGCCGCCGATCGCGGCGCTCTCCGGGTACGGCATCGTGCGCCTGGTCCGGGAGCGGCGACCGTGGGCGCTGCCCGCGGCGGCGGCGGTCACCCTCGCCTGGGCCGCGTGGCTGGCCTGGTCGTACGCGTGGTTCCTGCCGTGGCTGATCCCGGCGGCGGCGGCCGCGGGCGCGCTGGGCCTCGTGCTGCGGAGTCGCGGCGGCGGCCGCCTGGCGGCCGCCGGCACCGCCTGCGCGGTCGCGGCCATGCTCGCCGCGCCGGCGGGATGGGCCGCGTCCACCGTCGACCCGCGGTACGACGGGAGCGGCCTCGACGCGTCCGCCGGTCCGGGCGGGATCTTCGAGCTGGTGGCGCCGGCGGTGGAGGCGGCGAGCCGCGCCCGCATCGAGGGCGTCCCCGGCGGCGGCGCGCCCATCGGCGTCGGGCCGCCGACTCCCGCGCAGCGCGACGTGCTGACGTACCTGGAGGCGCGCCGGGGCGGCGCGACGTACCTCGTCGCGACGCGGTCGGTGTCGGCCGCCACGCTGTACATCCGCGTGTCGGGGCTGCCGGTGCTGCTGGTGGGCGGGTTCTCGGGCCGCGCGCCCTACCCGACGCCGGCCCGGTTCCGCGAGCTGGTCGCTGGCGGGCAGCTCCGCGCCGTGCTGGCGCCGCCGAGACCGACGGGCGACCCCATCGACGCGTTCGTGCGCGCCAGCTGCCGGCCGGTCCGCCTCGGCGAGCCCCCAGCCGTCGGCGGCGACCTGTGGGCGTGCGGCCCCTGACCGCGCCGCCGGCTCAGCCGACGAAGAAGACGCCCAGCTGGCTGGAGCGGGCGAGCAGGCGGCCGTCGGCGCCCCAGACCGCGCCCTCCTCGCGGAAGAACCCGCCCTCCGCGGCCGGCGCCTCGAAGACGGTGAGGAACCACGCGTCATCCGCGAGGCCCTCGGCGCCGTCCAGATAGTTGACGGTGAGCTCGACTGTGGAGGTGCCGACCCGCTCGCTGAGGCGCGTGAAGACCGGCGGCATCCACATGTCCGTCAGCGCGGTCGTGAGCAGGTGGTCCGGCTCCCTCGGCTCGCGCAGGCGGATCCACCCGCCGGCCCTGGCCGGCTCGCCGCTCAGCGGCCGCCCGATCGCGAACCGCTGCTCGTAGTGGTCGCTCGCCCGCGGGCCCGCCGTGCGGGCGCGCGGCGTGGGTCCGGGCAGCTCCTCGGGCGGCGGCACGACCGGCATCTCCGCGTCGCGGTACCGCGGCCCCGGCCGGTCGCACGCGAGGGCGGCCAGCGCCAGCGCGATCGGCCGGCCGGACTGCGTCGCCCGCACGGACACCGTGCTCAGCGTCCGCCCGCGGCGCTCCAGGGCGGTCTCGATCTCCAGCTCGCCGGGCTCGGCGCGGCTGGTGAAGTGGACAGTCAGGCTGCGCGGCGCCAGCGCCGGGTCGACGGCCTCGAGCCGCGCGGCCCGCAGCAGCTGCGCGGCCAGGTGGCCGCCGTGGGGCCCGCCGCCGCCGAACCAGTCGGGGTCGGCGGGCGCCAGCCAGCGGTGAGGCGCGACCGGGCGGACGCCCGTGGCGAGATCGAACGGATGCGGCCCGGGACTTCGAAGCGGCTCTTCCACTGGCCGGATAAGGTACCGGACGGTACGGAGGGAGCCCCGCCGCCGGCGCGTGACGCGCCGGCAGCGGGTGCAGGTGGTGGGATCAGAAGTGACCGGACAGCGTCGTCGACGCGGCCCCCGTGCTGTACGTGACGGTGAACGTGTCGCCGCTCGTGGGGTGAGCCGTGCCGCTGCCGCCGGCCTGGCCGGCGAACGTCCAGCCCGTGCCGCGGGCCAGCGTCTGGCCGCTCGCGAGCGTGAACGTGTACGTGATCGCGGACGCGGTGCTGCTGTTGGCCTGGAGGATCTGTCCTCCGACCGTGTTGAACTGGCCGCTGAAGCTGACGCCGGTCGTTCGCTGGATGACGATGGTCACCGTCAGCGCCGTCAGCGGCGACGTGTTCGCCAGCTTGACCTCCTCGTCGTTGAAGAAGGCCGTGTTCTGGGCGATGACGGTCGTCGCCGTCACCGCGGCCCCGGTCGGGGTCGGGGTCGGCGTGCCCGTCGGGGTGGGCGTGGGCGTGGGGGTCGGGGTCGGGGTCGGCGTGCGCGTGGGAGTCGGGGTGGGCGTCGGCGTCGCCCCGCCGTCGAGGCCGAAGAAGTGGATCGTGTTGGCCTCCTGGAGCGGGATGTTGTGGGTCACGCCCTGCTCGCTGGTCGCCTCCACGACCACCCTGCCGGTGCTGTCCTTATACGTGGTGTGGGTCCAGCCCGACTGCGGCGAGTCCGTCGTGCTCGGCGTCTGGCTGACGCCGTTCGCGTTCGTCCACTGCTTGATCTCCTCGCCGAAGTTGACGAAGTTCAGCGTGGTGTCGGCGGTGCCGTGCCAGAGCTGCATCCTGGGCCGCTGGCCGGTGAACCCGGGGTCGGCTGCGCGGACGGCGTCGCCCCACTGCTGGGCCGTCTTCGTGATCTGGCCGTTGGCGCAGGGCGTGCTCCAGAGGGAGCCGTCGGTGGTCGCGAAGCACGTGTAGGGGACGCCCGCGTAGGCCGCGCCCGCCTTGAACACGTCCGGGTACTCGCCGAGCAGGACGTTGGTCATCATGGCCCCGGACGAGAGGCCGGTCGCGAACACGCGGTTCGGGTCCGCGTTGTTGTGCTGCTCGACGAACGTCACCATCGAGACGATGCCGACGGGGTCGCTGGGACCGCCCCTGGTGAGCGACTGCGGCGTCGACACGTCGAAGCACTGGCCGCTGCGCGGCGCCGACGGGTAGATGGCGATGAAACCGAACCGGTCGGCCAGCGCCGCGTACTGCGTGTTCTGGAACATCACCGGCCCGGACCCGGTGCAGAAGTGGATGACGACCACCACCGCCGGTCGCGCGGTCACCGTGGCCGGGACGTACTCGAACATCTGCAGGCCGGACGGGTTGTTCCCGAAGTTGGTCACCTGCTGGAGCGTCGACGTGAGCGCCGAGGCGGGTCTCGCCGTGGAGACGGCGACCACGCTGGCGACCACCAGCGGCAGGACGCAGACCAGCGCCCTGAGCGTTGCCCGGGTCTTCATGGGACGGCGGCTCCTTCTCCTTCCGAGTGTCGAGTCGTCGGGCCCGAAACTTCCGGAAAGTCTCCGGAAATTACGCTGCATCCTATGCCGACACTTCCCGGCCGTCAAGCCGCCGCCGTGGGCGCTTCTAGACGAGGGCGGCGTAGCGGACCGGCGTCGGGGTCGGTCTGACCCCAGGCGCTGCCAGCGTGGCGCTGCCGCCGTCTCGGGGGCGATAGCGGCCGGTGAACGGCGCGACGGTCGCCGACCACGTCCGGGTGCCCCCGTCGCACGGCAGGCTGAGCGGTCCCTGGCCGCGGGCGTACTCGGGCTGGCCCTCGGACAGGAGAACGGTGAGCGAGAGGCGGCCCTCGCCGCACCGATACGTCCCGGTCACGACCGCGTGGCCGCCGGCGTCCACCCCGATGCGCCCGTCGACGGTGGCGATCGGCGCGCCGCCGCCCGACGACGCGGCGCCGACCGCCATGCCGAGCAGCACCGCGACCAGCGCGGGAACCACGAGCAGCCGTTCCGGAATTCGAGTCACGGTCGTTCCATCCCCCTAGCAGCGGCCTGTCCGTCGGCGCGCGGTCGGCGATCGCCCGCCAACGATAGCGCCGGTACACTCCCGACATGCCCGTCACACTGCGGCCCGCCAGCGAGCCCGAGGTGGCCGCGTACCTCGCGCACGCCCGCGACCACTACGTGTCGGAGCGGATCCGCGCCGGCGACGCGCCCGTGGTGGCGGCCAGGAACGCGGACCAGTCGTTCAGCCGCGCGTTTCCGGACGGGCGCCCGGCGCCCCCCAACCTGGTGTTCACGGTCGAGCACGACGGCCGGCCCGCCGGCGTGCTGTGGATCGGCCCGCAGGGGGCGCAGACGCCCGACCGCTGGTGGGTCTGGGACATCGTCATCGACGAGGCGTTCCGGGGCCAGGGCGTCGGGCGCCAGACCATGCTCCTCGCGGAGACGGAGGCCCGCGCGCGCGGCGCGATCGAGCTCGGGCTGAACGTGTTCGCGCACAACGAGGTGGCGGCCGGCCTGTACCGCTCGCTGGGATACGAGGTGATGGCCATGCAGATGCGCAAGCCGCTCTGAGAGGTCGGCCTAGACTCGGGGGCATGTCACTCACCCTCGGTCCAGGCCCGCTCGGCACCCGGCCCGGCGGCGACACCAACTACACGATCGACGGTCCGCAGCACCGCATCCTGTTCCAGGCGTACCCCAGGCGGGTGCGCGCGGAGATCGGCGGCCGGATCGTGCTCGACACGGTCGGGGCGCACCTGCTCCACGAGAGCAACCTGCCGCCGCGACTCTACGTCCCGCTCGACGACTACGACCGCGACCTGCTGGAGCTGACCGACCACACGTCGCACTGCCCGTTCAAGGGCGACGCCGTGTACTACACGGTCCGCGCGGGCGACCAGGTGCGCGAGAACGCCGTGTGGGCGTACCCGCGGCCGAATCCCGACGCGGCGTGGCTGGCGCCGTTCGCGTCGCTGTACTGGGAGCGGGCGGACGCGTGGTACGAGGAGGACGAGCGGCTGCCCGGCAGCCTGCGCGACCCGTACCACCGGGTGGACACGCGGCGGTCGAGCCGGCCGGTGCGGGTCGCCACGGTGGACGGCGCGGAGATCGCCGGCAGCGTGCGGCCGCTCATGGTGTTCGAGACGGGCGCGCCGCCGCGCGCGTACCTGCCGCGCGAGGACGTGACGGCAGAGCTGGTGCCTTCGGAGAAGCGGACGATCTGTCCGTACAAGGGCGAGGCGTCGTACTGGTCGATCCGCGCCGGCGACCGGCTGATCGAGGACGCGGCGTGGAGCTACGAGCACCCGCTGACCGAGGCGCTGCCGGCTGCTGGCCTGGTGAGCTTCCTGCACGACGAGGTTCGGGTCTTCGGCATCTGAGCGGCCCCCCCTCCGGCCTTCGGCCTCCTCCCCCGCGAGGGGGGAGGGGCCGGGAGGCGTCTGAGCGGCCCCCCTCCGGCCTTCGGGCTCCTCCCCCGGGAGGGGGGAGGGGCCGGACCCGGTTGACACCCTCTCCCCGCCGTCCTACACTCCGGGAAACCCGCGGGAAATCGATTTTCTTATCGGAAGGGAGGGAACCATGAAGGCCCGGCTCCTGGCACCCGTCCTGGGACTCCTGCTCGGGCTCGCGGCCTGCAGCGGCGGCAGCTCCGGATCCGGCACCACCACGCTCACGCTGTGGGCGCGCGACAGCGAGAAGACGTTCATCGGCACGATCGTCGACGCGTTCAACAGCTCCCACAAGGGCATGCACGTCGACGTCACGATCATCCCGGCCGGCAACCCCTTCGTCCAGAAGCTGGGCACGGCCACCGCCACCGGCTCGGGGCCCGACGTGGTCTCCATCGACCTGGTCTACGTCCCCTACTTCGCCAAGGCCGGCGCGCTCAAGGACATCACCAGCCAGACCGACTCGCTCTCCTACAAGTCGGGCTTCGACTCGGCGCACATGCGGCTCGCCAACTACAACGGCAAGATGTACGCCCTGCCGTTCACCGCCGAGTCGTCGGTCGTCTACTACAACAAGACGCTGTTCCAGCGGGCCGGCCTCGATCCGGCCAAGCCGCCCGCCAACTGGGCCGACCTCCAGGCCGCCGCGGCCAAGGTCCGGGGCCTGGGCAGCGACTACTACGGCTACGTCTGGCCGGGCGCGAACGGCGGCGCCAGCATCTTCGAGATCGCGCCCATGGTGTGGGCCAGCGGCGGCGAGGTGCTCGGCGGGACGCCCCAGCAGTCGGTCCCCATGTTCAACAGCCCCGCGGTCACGGACATGCTGACGTTCATGCACGGCATGGCCCAGGCGGGCCTGATCCCGCCGTCGGCCGCCACCGACACCACGTCCAACTCGCTGACCGCGTTCCAGAGCGGCAAGGTCGGCATGGTGCCGGCCGGCGCCTTCTACATCCCGCAGCTCGAGGGCTCGAAGACGTTCGACTACGGGGTCTTTCCGATCCCGGGCAAGAACGGCGGCTACAGCTCCTTCGCCGGCGGCGACGAGATCGCGATCGGCAAGAACACCAAGAACGCCTCCGCGTCCTGGACGTTCGTCCAGTGGGCCACGGACATGGCGGCGCAGCAGACGATGGCCAAGCTGGGCGTGATGCCGGTCCGGCTCGACCTCGCCCCGACCATCTACGAGCCGCTCAACCCGATCTACGCGACGTTCGTGCAGGCCCTTCAGCAGGGCCACACCGTCGACTCCACCGTGGAGAACGCGCTGATCAACGACAACAATGGTCCGTGGGCGACGATGGTCCACGACGCGATCTTCAACGGCAACATCAAGGCGGCCCAGGACGCCGCGCAGGCCAAGGCCCAGGCGATCGTGGCCGCGGGCTGACGGTATGGAGGCCGCCCGCACGCGGGTGGGGGTGCGGTCGCGGCGCCGGGTGCTCACCTGGCGCCGCCGCCGCCAGCTCGCCGGTCTGCTCTTCGTGCTGCCGGCGCTCGCCTGCACGACGCTGTTCTTCCTGATCCCGCTCGGCCTCGACTTCTGGATGTCGCTCAACCAGTGGCCGCTGCTCGGCGACCACACGTTCGTCGGCATCCAGAACTACGCCCAGGCGATCCACGACAGCGGCTTCCTGGGCAGCGTCGGCCTGACGCTGCTGTACACGCTGGTCGTCACCCCGGCGCTGCTGTTCCTCGCGTTCGTCCTGGCGCTGCTCGTCCAGGGGACGGACCTCGCCTCGCGGTTCTTCCGCACGCTCTACTTCCTGCCCGTCCCGGTCGGCCTGGCCACCGCCAGCTATCTGTTCGTCTGGCTCGTGCAGCCGAACGTCGGGCCCATCATCCGCGGCCTCGAGCTGGTCAGGGTCCTGCACCAGCCGCCGCCGGTCTGGCTGGCGACCACCATCCCGGCGCTGGCCGTCGTGATCGGCATGGTCGTCTGGAAGGTGACCGGGCTGCAGATGATCCTGCTGATGTCCGGCATGCAGTCGATCCCCGGCTCGCTGCACGAGGCGGCGACGGTCGACGGCGCGGGCTGGTGGCGGCGGTTCGTCCACATCACGCTGCCGCTGCTGCGACCGACGCTGGCGCTGGTGCTCGTCTTTTCGATCGCCGGCTCGCTGCTCGCCTTCGACCAGTTCTACATCATCACCGCGGGCGGCCCGTCCAACTCGACGCTGACGTCCGTGTACTGGATCTACCGGACGTCGTTCGTCAGCTTCCACCTGGGCTACGGCGCCGCCCTGTCGATCCTGATGATGCTGGCGCTGGGGGCGGTCAGCGCCCTCCAGCTGCTGCTGATCCGGCAGTCCGCGGAGCTCTCGTGACGGCGGCGCGCCCCGGCCTGCCCCGCGCCGCCTGGTGGGCGGCCTGCGTCGCCTTCGGCGCCCTCTTCGTCTTCCCGCTGTACCTGACGGTCGCCCAGTCTCTCAAGGCGCCGGCCGAGGCCGCGGCCTCGCCGCCGACGCTCTTCCCTCACCAGCTCTCCATCCAGAACTACCTGAACCTCAACGGGCAGGGCGGCAGCCTGAGCATCGGCGAGCACGTCCTCAACAGCCTGCTGGTGGCGCTCGGCACCGCCGTGGGCACCGCCATCCTGGCCACGCTCGCCGGCTACGGCTTCGCTCGCCTGCGCTTCCCGGGCAGCGGGCTGCTGTTCCTGGCCATGCTGGCGGCGTTCATGATCCCGTTCCAGGCCGTGATCACGCCGCTGTACGTCGTGCTCCAGGCGATCGGCCTGTCCAACTCGCTGGTCGGCCTGACGCTGGTGTACATCACGTTCCAGCTGCCGTTCGGGCTGTTCCTGATGCGCAACTCGTTCGCGGCCCTGCCATCCGACCTGGAGGAGTCGGCGCAGCTCGACGGCTGCTCCATCGTCAGTACGCTGTGGCGGGTGATGCTCCCGCTGGCGGTGCCTGGGGTCGTGACGACCGCGCTGTTCTCGTTCTTCACGTCCTGGAACGAGTTCTTCGCCGCCCTGATCCTGATCACGGACCAGTCCCGGTTCACGCTGCCGGTGACGCTCTCCATCCTCCAGACCGGCCAGCTCGGCACGATCGACTGGGGGGTGCTGGAGGCCGGCGTCGTGCTCTCGGCGGTCCCCTGCCTGGTCCTGTTCCTGCTGCTGCAGCGGTACTACGTCGGCGGGCTGCTCAGCGGCGCCGTGAAGTAGGGTGACCGACACGCGGGACGACCGGCCCCGGGCGACCATCGCCGACGTGGCGCGGCTGGCCGCGGTGTCGATCGGCACGGCGTCGAAGGCGGTGAACGGCAAGGGCCGCCTCCGCTCCGAGACGCGCGACCGCGTGCTGGCGGCGGCGCGCGAGCTGGACTACCAGCCGGACGCCCTGGCCCGCAGCATGCGGGCGCAGCGCACGTTCACGGTGGGCCTGATCACGAGCGACAGCTTCGGCCGGTTCAGCATCCCGGTGCTGCTCGGGCTGGAGGACACGCTGGGCGCCGACCGGATCTCGGTCTTTCTGTGCGACGCGCGCGGCGACCCGGTCCGCGAGCGCTACTACGTGGACTCGCTGCTCTCGCGGCGCGTCGACGGCATCGTGGTCGCGGGCCGGCGCACCGACCCCCGCCAGCCGATCAGCCGGCACGACCTGCAGGTGCCGGTCGTGTACGCGATGACCCAGTCCAGCGCGGCCGGCGACCTCTCCCTCGTGCCGGACGACGAGCAGGGCGGCCGGCTGGCCGCGGCGCACCTGCTCGAGCGCGGCCGGCGGCGGATCGCCCACATCACCGGCCCCGTCCGCTTCGAGGCCGTGCGCCAGCGGGCGGCCGGCCTGCGCGCGACCCTGGCCGAGGCCGGCCTGGAGCTGGCCGAGGAGGAGCTGCTCGCGGGATCGTGGAGCGAGGCGTGGGGCCGCGAGGCGGTCGACGCGCTCCTGCGGCGCCAGCCGCGCGTCGACGCCGTCTTCTGCGGCAGCGACCAGATCGCCAGGGGCGTGGCCGAGGGGCTGCGCGAGCGCGGCGTGGGGATCCCCGACGACGTCGCCCTGATCGGGTTCGACAACTGGGACGTCATGGCGCTCGCGGCCCGGCCTCCGCTGACCAGCGTGGACATGCGGCTGGACGCCCTGGGCCGCGCCGCCGGGCAGGAGCTGCTGGCGATGCTGGACGGCCGCCGGCGGGCCGGCGTGCTGCGCCTGCCCTGCGAGCTGGTGGTGAGGGCCTCGACCGGCTGGTAAGGTGGTGGCAGCCCTGTAGAGGGGAGTAGCCCCTACGTCGATCCCGTCAGGACGGTGGCGGCGCCACCCGGGACGGCGGCGGACTCACCCGTGGCAAGACCTCTACCAAGATTCGCAAAACGTGGAGGTCGTGCCGTGAGGAGCATTCGAGAGGCGTGGCAGCGGCTGCCGCGACAGGTTCGCCAGGGCGGGGTGGCCGTCGTCGGTGTGGTCCTCATCGCGGTCGGCGCGGCGCTCCTGTTGCTGCCCGGTCCCGGCCTGCTGGTCATCGCCCTCGGCCTCGGCGTCCTCGCGACCGAGTTCGCGTGGCCGCGCCGGCTCCTCCAGCAGGTGGCATCGCGGCTGCCCAGGCGCCGGGCCCCCTGACGGCGCGCGGGCGCCGCTCAGCGACCTGCGTCCGGTCCATGAGCTCAGTCTGGGCCCGGGGACTCGTGGGCGCCGAGGAGGCGCGTCAGCAGGCGCAGGAGCTCGACCTCCTCCTCGGGGGTCAGCGCCCTGACCAGCCGGCGGGTCATGCGGTGCGTGCGCGGGATCAGCTCCTGGAGCAGTGCCTCGCCCTTCGGCGTGAGCTGGATCACCTTGCGCCGGCCGTCCGCGGCGTCGCGGTTCCAGCGCACCAGGCGGCGCGCCGTCAGGCGGGCCACGATCTCTGCCACCGTCGACCGGTCGAGCGCGGCCCGGCTGCCCAGCGTCTGCTGGTCGATGTTGGGCTCGCGCAGGAGCGTGTTCAGCACCGCGAACTGGGGCGACGTGACCGTGCGCGACACCTCCTCGGCCCACACCGTGTTCATCGCCTGCATCGTCCGCCGGACCAGGTGGCCGGGGTGTCGGGAGAGGTCCTCTGGCGGCAGCCGGTCGCCGGGCGTCACTCCGGGCCGGCCCGGCTGACGTGGTAGCCGACCGGCAGCAGCCGGACGCCGAGCCGCCGCTCGACCACGCCCCAGATGCCGCGCGGCAGGAGCAGGGCGAAGGCCGCCGCGGCGGCGCCGAGGCCGACCAGGTACCACGCGCCGCCGGCGCTGAACACCGTCTGGATGCCGAACAGGAGGAGCGCGCCCAGCAGGGGCCCCTCGAACGTGCCGAGCCCGCCCACCAGGACCATGAAGATCATGTACGCCGTCCACTGGACGCTGAAGATCGAGCCCGGCTCCACGAAGTGCGTGTTGGCCATGATCACCGCGCCGGCCGCGCCGCACCCCACCGCGGCGAGGACGAAGAGCACCCGCTTGCTGGTGAGGACGCGCACGCCCAGCGACGCCGCCGCGTCCTCGTCGTCGCGGATCGCCTGGAGGGAGAGGCCCATCGGGCTCCGCAGCAGCACGAACAGCGCCGCCACCACCACCAGGGCGAAGCCGAGCGCCGACCAGTACGTGTACGCCTGCTGGTAGGCGGGCGCGTACTGGTTGAGCTGGATCAGCGAGGTGCCGGTGCCGCCGCCCAGGCCGGCGTCCAGCGTGACCAGGATGCGCAGCACCTCCGCGATCACCCACATCCCGATCGCGAACTGGGCGGCCCGGAGCCGGAGCGCGAACAGCGAGATGGGCAGCGCCAGGAGGCCGGCCCCTGCCGCCGCCAGCACCATCGCCGCGTAGGGCGGGATGCCGAGGCCGGCGAGGAACACGGTCGTGTACGCGCCGATGCCGATGAACGCCTGCTGGCCGACCGAGACCAGGCCGCCGTAGCCGGCCAGCGCGTTCCAGGTCGTCGCCAGGAGCACCAGGACCAGCAGCGTCGTCAGCTTCTGGGTGGTGTCGGGCTCGAACAGCAGTGGGACCAGCGCCAGGACGACGGCCAGCGCCCCGGCGCCGCCCATGGTGAGCTTCGAGGCCGCGGTCCAGCGCCCGACGCGAAGCCGCTGCTCGGGCGCCGCCATGGCGTGGTCGGTCAGCGACTCACCCACGCGAAAAGCCCCGG
>Ga0066903_100004180_pt1 | contig 12115 bp, 10 predicted proteins | sample PanSoiMetaGPlot1_FD_67491 | JGI IMG/M metagenome (GOLD analysis project Ga0066903, IMG submission 67491) | Tropical forest soil microbial communities from Panama analyzed to predict greenhouse gas emissions - Panama Soil - Plot 1 (version 2) | ecosystem: Environmental > Terrestrial > Soil >...
CATGTAGCCGATGCGCTCTTTGATTTTTTCGGCCTCACGCGCGATGTCGTACCCGACGACCTGGCCGCGCCCGCTCGTCGGGTCGAGGATGCCGCACAGCATGCGGATGGTCGTCGACTTGCCGGCCCCGTTGGGCCCGAGCACGCCGAAGATCTCGCCGCGGTTGACGGTCAGCGACACGTCGCGCACCGCGACCAGCGCGCCGAAGCGGCGGGAGAGGCGCTCGGTGACGATGACCGGTTCGCTCACGGCGGTGGCCCCGCCGCCGGGCCGGGCGCGGCCGCTCCCCGCGCGATCCGGACGAACGCGGGCGGGCCGGCATGCAGCACGCGGCGCGGATCGTCGATGCGCACGCGCACGCGGATCGACAGGTTGACGCGCTCGCCGCGGCTGAACAGGTACCGGGGCGTGAACTCCGTCCGCCGCGAGATCCGCTCGACCCGCGCGTCCAGCTCGCCGCCGGCGGCGTCGACCCTCACGCGCGCCGGCGCGCCGATCTGGATGCCGCCGATCTCCGCCTCGGGGATGAAGACGTCCGTGTACGGGTGGTTCGTGTCGGCCAGCGTCACCACCGGGGTGCCGACCGCCGCCATCTCGCCCAGCTCGAAGTGCACCTGCAGCACCTCGCCCGGGCTGTCCGCGCGCAGCTCGTAGCGCTTGATCCGGGTGTCTTCCAGCGCCACCTCCGCCTCGGCCGAGGCCAGCCGGTGCAGCGCCATGTCGATCTCCTCCGGGCGGGCGCCGTGGCGAAGCGCGCTCAGGTTCTGCTCCAGCCCCTGGCGCTGGGCCGCCGCGCGGTTGAAATCCGATTGCAGCTGGTCGACCGACGCCGGCGGGGCCGCCTTGCCCTCGAACAGCTTCTGCGTCCGTTCCAGGTTCGTGCGCAGCAGCGCCTCGCCCGCCCGCGCCGCGCGCACCTGCGCCTCCATCGCCCGGATGTCCTCGGCGCGCGCGCCCGACTTCAAGAGGCCGAGCTGATCGTGCATCGCCTGCGCCTCCGCGGCCCGGGCGTCGCGCGCGCTCTTCTCCAGCGTGTCGTCCAGCCGCGCCAGCAGATCGCCCGCCTTCACGCTCTGTCCTTCGACCACCGGCCGCTCGACCAGGCGCCCCAGCACCTCGAACGCGAGGTCGCGCTCCTCGTACTCGACGACACCCTGATAACGATCCTCGTCGGCGTCGCCGCGGCGGCAGGCCGGGCCCGCGATCGCGAGCGCCGCCGCCAGCAACATCGTCCCCCCGCGCATGCAGGGAAAATAAACGGTCTCGCCCCGCGACGCGAGGGGCGGCTGCCGATCGGCTCCGGTCAGCGAATAAGGCGCGCCGCGATCAGCGCGGCCGCCAGTAGCCCGGCGATCGCGATCACCGCCGGCCAGGCCAGCCGGTGGGCGAAATTGATCGTCCAGCCCGCGCCGCTCAGCCTCGGGACCCAGAGCCGCGGATCCCGCGGGTTGCGGTAGGCGATGCCGTTGTAGCCGTCGGGCAGCGCGACACCCGTCGCGCGCAGCCGGCGCATCTGCCGGTCCGCCCAGATCAGGATGCACCCGATGACGACAGCGATGTCCGCGAGGACGGCGACGAGGATCGGCAGGGAAGTCCGCAAATGCAGCAACGGCAACGCCAGCGTCAGGCCCGCTGTCAGCAGCGCGATGGCGAGGCCAGTGGCGCGCGCGATAGCGGCTTGGATGGCGAGCACCTCGGCAGGCAGGGCAGCCGTTCTTCGCGCGCCGCCCCGTACGATCCAGACCGCTGCCACCTCCATCACCAACCAGACGCAGGAGCCGATGACAAGTGGCGCGGCCGCAGCCGCAATGCTTTTCGTAGCCCAGGCGTCAGGCCGACCGTGCAGTCCCCAGTGGATCACCCACCGATCCGGGACGTCGCCCCAAAACACCGCGAGCAGCACGCCCGCCGCGACCAGCACACTCAGCGAAATCCAGCGCACGAGGGAATTATCCCTCGCGCTGTCGCGTCGGCAATCCCGCGGCGTCTAAGGCCGCGTCAGTTGCGGCCGCGGCGCGACTTCTTGGAGGCCTTGCGGCCCTTCGAGGCGGCCGGCTTGTCGTCCGAGGCGAGCACGCTGTCGAGCCCGCTGCTGTGCGTGCCCGCGGTCGGGTTGTTCGGCTTGACGCCCTGCTCGTCGAGCAGGTTGTCCAGCGCGTCCCGCTGGCGCGGCGCCGGTGCGGCGGCGACCTTCTTCTTGTGCTCGACCGGAGCGGCCGGCTTCTCGATGTCCTGGGTCGGGATCGACGCGGTCGAAGGCTCGGCGACGGTCCGCTTCACCTTCTTGGGAACCTCTTTCTTGCGTTCCTCTTCTTCGCGAATCCCGCGCTCGCGCGTCGCTGCCACCTTGTCGTGGTCCAGACCCTCTTTCGGGCCGACGACTCTGTTCTCCCACTCGAACTGCTGGTTGACTGCAGCCGGTACTGCGGTACCCGTTTCCTTCTTGCCTCCGCGCGCGAAGGCCGGCGAGGCGCTGACGCCCAGCATGAGGGACAGGAACGGGGCGGCGACCGAGGTCGCCAACGTGAACTGCCGCATGGGGGACCTCCGTGACATGCGTCTCAAAGTATCCGTTACGCAACGGACACGGCAACTACAATGTAGGCGATTGGCGTCGAAAAACGCCAGTTCAAAAAGCCAATACTACATAGGACTACAAGTACGCCCGACCTGACGCACTGGTGCTCTATACTGCACCGCCCCGGAGCTCCCGCCTTGGCCGCCCCCGACAAAACCGCCCCGCCGCCCAAGCCGAACAAGATGGCGCGCGTGCGCAACATCGGCATCGTCGCCCACATCGACGCGGGCAAGACGACGGTGACCGAGCGCTTTCTTTTCCATTCGGGCCGCATCCACAAGATCGGCGAGGTGCACGAGGGCGAGGCGACGATGGACTGGATGCCGCAGGAGCGCGAGCGCGGCATCACCATCACCGCCGCGGCGACCAGCTTCGCCTGGCGCAACCACGACATCCATCTGATCGACACGCCGGGTCACGTCGACTTCACGATCGAGGTCGAACGCTCGCTGCGCGTGCTGGACGGCGCCGTCGTCGTGTTCGATGGCGTCTCGGGCGTCGAGCCGCAGTCGGAGACGGTCTGGCGCCAGGCCGACAAGTTCCACGTGCCGCGCATCGCGTTCATCAACAAGATGGATCGCGCGGGCGCCGACTTCGCGGCGGCCGTGACCGAGATCCGCGAGCGGCTGGGCGCGCGGCCGGTTCCGATCCAGCTGCCGATCGGCGCGGAGGACAAGTTCGCCGGCGTCGTCGATCTGATCCGGCAGCGCGCGCTGTACTTCTCGGGCGACGAGAACGAGGCGCCGCGCGAGGACGACGCGCCCGCGGCGATGGCCGACGAGGTGGCGGCCGCGCGTGAGAAGGTGATCGAGGCAGCGGCCGACATCGACGACGCGATCGCGTCCGCGTTCCTCGAGGGGCAGGCGCTGGACGAGGCGCAGATCAAGGCGGCCCTGCGCAAGGCGACAATCGATTGCAAGATCGTGCCGGTGCTGGCGGGCGCGGCGTTGCGCAACAAGGGGGTGCAGCCGCTGCTGGACGCCGTGTGCGACTACCTGCCGTCGCCGCTCGAGGTGCCGGCCGTCGCGGGCGTCGTGCCGGGCAGCGAGGAGCCGACCACGCGGCCCCCCAGCGACGACGCGCCGTTCTGCGCGCTGGCGTTCAAGGTCGCGATGCAGGAGGGACGCAAGACCGTCTACCTCCGCATCTATTCGGGCGTGTTGCGGCCGGGCGACGAGATTCACAACGCGCGCACGCGGCGCAACGAGAAGGTGGCGCGGCTGTTCTCCGTGCACGCCAACCGGCAGGAGAGGATCGAACGCGCCGGGGCCGGCAGCATCGTCGTCGCCGCCGGGCTGAAGGACGCGGGCACGGGCGACACGCTGGCGTCGCCGAAGGCGCCGATCATCCTCGAGCGCATCGACATCTACGAGCCGGTGATCGCGCGGGCGATCGAGCCGAAGACCCAGGCCGAGCGCGAGAAGCTGGACTTCGGGCTGAAGAAGATGGCCGACGAGGATCCGACGTTTCGGGTCAACGAGGACGCGGAGACTGGCCAGACGATCATCCGCGGCATGGGCGAGCTGCACCTCGACATCATCGTCGACCGGCTGCGCCGCGAGTACGGCGTCGACGCGAACGTCGGCCGCCCGCAGGTCGTCTACCGCGAGACGCTGGCCAAGCCGGCCGACGGCGAGGCGCGCTTCGAGCGGGTCGTCGAGGACGAGACGCTGTTCGGGCACGCGCGCGTGCACGTCGCGCCGCGGGCGCGGCGGGCCGGCAACGTGCTGCGGATGGACATCGTCAAGCCGGCGCCCCGGCCGGGCGTGAAGATCCCGGAGACGCCGCAGACGATCCTGGACGCCGCGATGGAGGGCGCGCGCGAGGCGATGCACTCGGGTCCTCAGGGCTACCCGATCGAGGACATCGAGGTCGCGATCACCGCGATCGAATACCGGCCGGACGCGTCGACGCCGGCGGGCCAGAAGGCGGCGGTCGGCGAGGCGCTGCGCCACGCCTGGCGCGAGGCGGGGACGCGCCTGCTGGAACCGATCATGAAGGTCGAGATCACCTGCCCGGAGGCCAACGTCGGCGACGTGCTCGGCGATCTCAACACGCGGCGCGGCCAGATCGAGGACGTCGGCTTTCGCGGGCAACAGCGCGTGATCCAGGCGAAGGTGCCGCTGCGCCGCATGTTCGGCTATTCGACCGACCTGCGCAGCGCGACCCAGGGCCGCGCCAACTACTCGATGCACTTCGACAGCTACGACGCCTGGGAGTAGGTCTCAGGGGCCACAGTCACCGATATCGACGCGCTCGGGTTTTGTCGGGACCAAGAGCGCCACGATCCCGGCCGTCACGATCGCCGCGCCTCCGATCATGATGGGGACCCACAAACCCGGATGCTTGCCGCCCGAGCCGATTTCCCCGCCGGTGGACACCGCCAGAACCCAGCTGCCGATGATCGCCCCAAATGCTCCGCCGCCGAAGTAGTGCCGCTCCTCGACGCTGCAGAGGTTGTAGCGGGGGATCTGGATCGTGACGGACCTTCTGTCGGACTTGCTCCGAATCGCCAACACGTCGATGTTCAGGTTCTTCTCGGACAGTCGCCAGCTCTCCTCCGCGGTGTCCTGGACGACGAGCCAAGCGTCGTCGGGCCCCTCACGGTGATACCCGTAACGGTTTGCGCCGACCGTCACGCCCTGATCGGAGAAGACGAATCCGCCGCCCTGTTTCGTCTCGTGGTCGGCGCGCAGGCGTTCGACGGGTCCGTATATCTGGACGCTCAGGTCCTCTGGATCCCTGACGACGACCCGCAGCTCCTGGTGATAGCAGGCGCCTTCGAGCAACGACAGCGCCACCGCCGCGGCGGGCAACCAGGTCATCGACCGTGTCATTCCCGCCCGCCGCGAAATTCTGCGCTGCCGTCCAGAGAATTGCAAAGCTCGTGGGACGGCTGACCCGGTCGCAGAGTGTCGGAATCGCCCGAAGGCGATCGTTAAGGATCTCCGGACAATCGATCCGCTCAACTGAGCTAGTCTTCCAGGACATGAATTGGTATCCGCGGGTCTTCGCGCTGGCGATCGCTGTCGTCGTCACTGGGATCGGGGGTTGCGGCGCCGAGCGACCGCCTGACGTCGTCAGCAGCGGCTCGCCGATCCAGGGCGGCATGAACGACGGCACGCATACCTTCGCGGTCGGAATCCTCGGCCAGACCAGCCGGGGGACCGCTCTCTGTTCGGGCGCGCTGCTGGCGCCCAACCTGGTCGCGACCGCGCGCCATTGCGTGGCGGCCATCCCGGCGAACGGCGTCATCGCATGCCCGACCACACAGTTCGGCGCGCTGACCCCGACGAGCAGCCTCGTCGTGACGACTGACAGTGACATCCGGACGAACGCCACGCGGTTCGCGGTGAGCCAGGTGATCGTTCCTTCCGCCGCCGACCAGACAGCGGTCTGCGGGGACGACGTCGCGCTCCTCATCCTGTCGCAGAACGTCTCCTTGCCCGTCTACGTGACGCCCGTGTTGAACCCGCCGATGACAGATCACACCGTCTACTCGACGACGGTGACCGCCATCGGGTACGGCGTCAGCTCGCCGACCGACATGACGGGGACGACCGCCGGGATCCGCCGCATCAGGCAGGACATCCCGCTCACTTGCATCTCGAACGACAAGACGTTTCAAGACTGCCTTCCGTCGCTGGCCTCGGAGGTCACGGCCAGCGAGTTCGTCTCGGGCGACGGCACCTGCGAGGGCGACTCGGGTTCGAACGCCTTCGAGCAAACCAACTTCGACGCGGGCCGGTGGGTCTCCTTCGGCGTTCTGTCGCGGGGTGGCACCTCGGGCGGGATGTGCGTCGGTGCCATCTACTCGCGCTTCGACGCCTGGAGCGCGCTCATCATCGACGCCGCGAACCAGGCCGCGACGATGGGCGGTTATCCGGTTCCGTCGTGGGCGGCGCGCGACGGCGGCACCGGTCCCGTCGATGCCGGCGGCGATGCGTCCCCGCCTCGCGACGCCGGCCCTGCCGCCGACGCATCACGCGATGCCTCGTCCGACGCCGCGAAGGACGCTTCGTCCGACGCTCCGTCCGACGCCGCGAAGGACGCCGTGCGCGAGGCCGCTCCGCCGGGCCCCGACGGTGGGACGTCCCGAGACGCGGGTGCGGGCGATGGTTCGCGGCCGGACGGAGGCGGCGGTGCGGGCGGTCAGGGCGGTTCCAGCGGCGGCGTCGGTCCGAATGGGCCAGCGGCCAATGGTTGCAGTTGCGCCATGGTCACGACCGGCGCGCCCGGACGTTCGCAAGGGTCGGACGCGTTGCTCGCGTTCGGCCTGGCGTCGGTCCTCGTCGCGATCGGCAGGCGACCGCGCGCCAAGTCACGCTCCGCTGCCGAAAGATCGACGAGCTAGTTCCGATCCCCGCGACGCGCGGGAGTAGTAGGCTAGCGCGCAGGGAGGCGCGATGCGGACAGCGATCGGAGCGGTGATCTCGGTCCTGGTTGTCTCGGGTTGCGGCGGCGGGCTGGGAGGATACGACGGAGGCACCGGCGGCTCCGGCGGCGCGTGCGTCCCCGGCATGTCGGTCAGCTGCGCGTGCACGACCGGCCTTCATGGCGCGCAGGTCTGCACGGCGGACGGGGCCGGTTACGGGCCGTGCGCCTGCACCGGCCAGGCGGGGGCCGGGGGAAGCGTGGGCGCCGGCGGCGCGGCGGGAACCGGTGGGACGGGCGGGACGATCTGCGACGCCCCCCACCAGGTGTTCCAGTCGACGGACACCCAGCGAGGCTGCGGCAGCGATAACGGATGCCACGGCGCCGTGTTGCACGAATCCGGACTGGACCTCGTCTCGCCGGGCGTCATCGCGCGGCTGCTCGACAAGGCGCCCGACCCGACCACCAGCATCTCGTGCATGGGCAGCACGATGCCGTATCTGATCCCGAATTCGAACCCCGCCAGCGGTCTGCTGATCGACAAGTTGAAGTCGTCGCCCAGCTGCGGAGTGGCGCAACCTTATCCGCTCGGCAACCTGCCGGCCGACCAGAAGAGCTGTCTCCTCCAGTGGGCGACCGCCGTGACGACCGGCGTGATCACCCAGTGAGCCGACGCGCGGGGATGCCCGCGCGTCTTCGAACGATTAACCGCCGCCGCCGGCGTCGTTGTTGTTCGTCGGTGGCGTGGCCGTGACGGTTCCGCACGAGGCGACGCAGTTGTCGAGATCGGTCGAGCAGACCGTCCTGCACTGCATGTCGCTGTTGCACTTCTGAACGCAGGTATTGTCGATGTCCTGGCACTTCACCTTGCAGTCCTGCCCCGTGATGGTGTCGTTGCAAGCGCCGTAGAGTCCGGCACCCGCCATCAGCACCGCCGCGCAGTAAGCGAGCGTCCTCTTGGTCATGCTCCTGCCCCCCTTCCTTGTGCGGAGATTACGTACGCAAGGCGGGTGCCAGGAGCCGAAGCACGGGGCGGGGGACTTTGACGGGGCAGTCACTGTCGGCGCGGACGTTGATGGCCGTGGTGGAGTCGTAACGCCCACGCGCCTCGGGCGTTACCTATCGTTGATCGGATGGGGCGGATCCGGACATATAAGGGGAACCATGCATGACCGGAATCCTCTGACGGCCAGGATCAAGTTCGGCGCGGCGTTCTTCGTGGTCGCGCTGATCGCCCTTTCGTCGACCGCGGCGTCTGCGCAGGTGCGCGTCCCGACGCACGTGGCCTGCGTCGGCGACAGCATCACCTACGGCTATCTCGCATCGTCGCAGGCCACCAAATCGTATCCCGCGGATCTGCAGACGCTGTTCGGTAGCACGGCGATGGTGAAGAACTTCGGCCGCAACGCCGCGACGCTGCTCACGAGCGGCGACCAGCCGTACATCGTTGTCGACAACATGGCCGAGTACAACGCCGCGACGACGTTCGTCTCGGGCGCGGGCGCGAACGCCGTCGTCGACGTCATCATCATGCTCGGAACGAACGACTCGAAGCCGCTCAACTGGAGCCCTGCGGATGCCGGCGGCGTGACGCGGGCGCAGGAGTTCGCGACCGACCTCGGGGCGCTGGTCGATCACTTCACCGGCCTCTCCACGCACCCGGTGGTCTACCTGGCGATTCCGCCGGCGATCTACACCAACACTTTCGGCATCAGCGAGTCGGTCACGCACAACGAGATCGCTCCCATCATCCAGCAGGTCGCGACGCAGAAGGGGATGCCGGTCATCGACATTCACGCGGCGACCGCCAATCACCCCGAATACTTCCAGGACGGCGTCCACCCGACCGACGCCGGGTACATGCTGGTCGCCATGACCATGTACGACGGTCTTCTGGCGCCGTCGGGCGGCGGCGGCGCCGGCGGTGGCGGGGGGCGGGGCGGATCCGGCGGCAGCGGTGGCGCGGCCGGTCGCGGTGGCACGGGCGGCAGTGGTGGGTCCGGCGGTGGTGCCGGCGGTCGCGGTGGGGCGAGCGGCGCCGGTGGCGCCAGCGTCGGTGGCCGCGGCGGTGGCGGTGGCGCTGCTGGTGGCAGCGGCCGCGGAGGCGGCGCCGGTGGCGCGTCCGGCGCCGGTGGCGCGTCCGGCGCCGCAGGCGCGGCGGCCGGCCGGGGCGGCGGCAGCGGGGGAAGCGTCGGCGGCTCGGCGCCGGGCGGTTCGGGCGGCGCGGCTGGCGCTGGTATCGGCGGCGCCGGCGGCTCGAGCACCGGCGGCGCCGGCGGCTCGAGCCCTGCGGGCGCGGGCGGCGCAGGCACGACCGGGACGGGCGGGGCCGGCACAGCCGGCACCGGCGCGACCGGCACGGGCGGCGCCGGCACGGGTGCGACGGGCGGAAGCGGCGGTGGCGGCGGCGGATGTGGATGCGATCTGGGGGGCGGACCGCCCGCGAGCTTCGCCCTGTTTGGTTTGCTGCTGCTGGTGCTGGCGCGGCGGCGCCGGACCAGCGGCTGAGCGCGCCTCTCGTCGCGCGCCCGCCGAAATTTCCGCTTCGCGGTCGGCGGGTAGGTGGCGGTGGGATGATTCAAGCTAGACAGCCCGGCGGTCGATTCATGGCCTGGGGACCGTCATGGGCGCCGCCGCTGCCGCAGCCGACTTGATCGCGCCGGGCACTCAGCTCGGAAAGTACCGCGTCATTCACCGCATCGCCTTCGGCGGCATGGCGGAGATCTATCTGGCGCGCGCGTCCGGCATCCAGGGGTTCGAGAAGTACGTGGTCTTGAAGCGGATCCTTCCCCAGTTCGCGGAGAACCACGAGCTGATCCGGATGTTCCTTCAGGAGGCGCGGCTGGTCGCCCTGCTCGATCACGCCAACATCGCCCAGGTCCACGACATCGGTGAGGACGCGGGGCTGTTCTTCTTCACGATGGAGTACCTCCACGGCGAGGACGTTCGCCGGATCGTGAAGCATCTGCACGAGCAGGGCGAAGGGATCCCGCTCGCTCACGCGATCCACATCATCATCGACGTGGCCGCGGGCCTGCATTTCGCCCACGAAAAGCAGGGCGGCGACGGGCGGCCCCTGGGGATCGTGCACCGCGATCTGTCGCCGTCGAACATGGTCGTCACCTACGCGGGCGGCGTGAAGATCGTCGACTTCGGCGTGGCGAAGATTGCGGCCGGCGCCGATCTGTCCGCCCAGTCGTCGCTCAAAGGGAAGATCGCGTACATGTCGCCCGAGCAGATCACGCACGGCGCGATCGATCGGCGCAGCGACGTGTACGCGCTCGGCATCGTCCTGTACGAGCTGACGACCCGGAAGCGGATGTTCAAGGGCGCGAACGAGGTCGAGGCGATCCGGCTCGCGTACGAGGCGAACGTCGTCAAACCGACGGAGATCTGGCCGGACTACCCGCCCGAGCTGGAGCGGATCGTGATGCGCGCGCTCGAACGTTCACCCGAGCGGCGCTACCAGACCGCCCGCGAATTCCAGCTGGATCTGGAGGCGTTCGCGCGCGATCGAAAGCTGGAGATTTCGTCGGCGGCCCTGGCGGAGTGGATGGAGAAGACGTTCGGGCCGAAGCGCGAGATCTGGCACACCTTGCCGTTGCTGTCGGAGAGCGTGGACCTGGCGCCCGAGAACACCGCGGCGACGCGCAAGGTCTCGGATGAAGAGCTGGCCAAGCTGCCCGCTCGCTTCGGGGCGCACCCGCGGCGCTCGCGGCGTTCCGCGCTGATCGCCACGCTGGTCATCCTGCTGTGCCTGTCCGTCGGGGGCGGCGCGCTCTCCTGGCGACACCGGGCGACGGCGGAGTCGGCGTCTGCGGCTGGCGCCGGATCCGGCAGCGCCCCGGTGCTGGTGGTCGCCGAGAACGGCAACGTGGCGATCGAGGCGAGTCCGCCCGCCGCGGCAGCGGCGTCCCCGCCCGCGGGTTCCGCCGCGCTGGAGCACGGACGGCCAGCGACCCGCGGACACGGGCACGCCCATGCTCACGCCGGGCGCTCCCCGAGCGCACCGAGCGGGGCCGAGGCGCTGTCGTCGTCGCTGGCGAAGCGCGAAGGGGACATTCGGCGCTGCTTCATGGAGCTGGACGGCCACGGCGTCGGCGCGGGCGATGTCGCGCTGCGCTTCGAGGTCGGCGTCGACGGCTCGGTCACGTCCGTCGCCGTGCTGCCGCCGGCGATCGCCGCCACGCCGCTCGGCGCCTGCCTGGCGAAGGTGGGCCGCGCCACGTCGTTCGCGCCGCAAGCCAAGCCGATCTCGTTCCGGATACCGCTCAGCGTGCAGCTGCGCCAGGAACGCGCGCATTGAGGTTCGCGGCGATGCGCGGCGCGGCGATGTTCGTGACCGCGACTCTGATTTGCGGGCGGGCGGGGACGGCGCTCGCCGCGGACGCGGAGGCGGGTACTGCGCTGATCGCGGACGCGGAGCCGTCGGGCGAGCGCATCGGCGATCCGGCCGCGGCGCAGGCGCTCGGCCGCGTGTTCGCGGCGGGCCCCACGGCGCCGGCGTTGCAGCTCGCCTCGTCGGGCGGCTACGGTTACACCGAGTCGGTCCTGCACGCGGGCGATTCGCACCAGCGGGCCGCGGGCGCGGTCGCCGTCGAGGGTCGCCCGGTCGACTGGCTGGGCCTCGGCCTGCGCTTCGACGGCCGGTACGATCACCATCGGGTCGGGCAGACGACCGACGACGGGTGGGTCGGCGATCCGCGGCTCTATGTTCGCGTCGACGGCGCGCTCGGCCGTTCGCTGCGCCTCGGCGGGCGGCTGGGCGTCTGGTTTCCAGGTACGAACGCGCCGTCGATCGATCTGTCGGCCACCACGCCGGAGCTGGTCGCGGCGCTCACCTGGGCGCTGCGCACGTCGCCGGTCTGGGTCAGCGCCAACGCCGGCTATCGACTGAATCGCAGCGCCCGCAGCGCGGGCGATGCCGCGCTGCTGAGCCCGAGTGATCGCCTGGGGCTCGAGCTCAGCGCCTTCGATCAGGTGCTGCTGGGCCTGGCCGCCGCCACGGGCGCCGGCCGGACGCAGCTGTTCGCCGAGCTGAGCGCCGAGGTGATGGTCGGCGCGGGGAGCCCGTCGCCGTCGGCGTCGCCGCTGCGCGCGGGCGCCGGAGCGCGCTACGCCGTGACGGCGGACGTTCGTCTGGAGGCCGAGATCGAGGCGGAC
>Ga0066903_100004181_pt1 | contig 12114 bp, 7 predicted proteins | sample PanSoiMetaGPlot1_FD_67491 | JGI IMG/M metagenome (GOLD analysis project Ga0066903, IMG submission 67491) | Tropical forest soil microbial communities from Panama analyzed to predict greenhouse gas emissions - Panama Soil - Plot 1 (version 2) | ecosystem: Environmental > Terrestrial > Soil >...
AGCCGATCGGTGTCCTCGCGCCCGACCACCGCCGCCTCGAGCACCGCGTCGTGCCGGATCAGGGTCCCCTCGACCTCGACCGGCGAGACCCAGATGCCGCCGACCTTGAGCATGTCGTCGGAGCGGCCGCAGTACCAGTAGAAGCCGTCCTGGTCCTGGTAATACTTGTCGCCCGTCTGGATCCACTGACCGAACAGCGTCTCCTTGGTCTTCTCGTGCTTGTTCCAGTAGTACGCCATCGTCGAGTCGCCCTTGACGCGGATGTTGCCGATCTCGCCGCGCGGTACGGGCCGGCCGTCGTCGTCCACGATGGCCAGCTCGTAGCCCGGCACCGCCACGCCGGTCGAGCCGGGCCGTGTGTGGCCCGGGCGATTCGAGATGAAGATGTAACCGATCTCGGTCGTGCCGATGCCGTCGACGATCTCGACGCCGAAGCGGTCGCGCCAGCGGTTGTAGAGCTCCTCGGGCAAGGCCTCGCCCGCCGACACGCACAGGCGCAAGGACGAGGCGTCGAAGCGCTTCTCCGCGTCCTTCACCGCGAGCATCGCGGCGAACAGCGTCGGGATCCCGAAGAAGAGCGTCGGCCGATAGCGCGTGATCGCCTCGAAGACGCCTTCGGGCGTCGGGCGCTGCGGAAAGAGCATCGCCTGCGCGCCGACGCTCATCGGCAAAAAGCCGGTCGCGCCGAGCCCGTAGGCGAAGAACAGCTTCGCCGCCGAGAAAATGCGATCGGTCGGCCGGATGCCGAGCACCTGCTTGCCGTAGGTCTCGCAGCACATCACCATGTCGTGCTGCAGGTGCACGGCGCCCTTGGGGAAGCCGGTCGAGCCCGACGAGTACTGCCAGTACGCCGGGTCGTCGCGTGAGGTGTCGGCCGCCGTCAGGCTCGGCGACGCCTTCGCGATTCGATCCTCGTAGGCCGCGTAGCGTCCCGGCGCGCCGCCGGCGATGAGCACGTGCTTGAGGTACTTCGCCTCGGCGAGCGCGGGACCGGCCTCGGCGAGCAGCGGCGCCGACACGACCGCCACCCGGGCGCGGCTGTCGTTGAGGAAGTAGAGGTAGTCGGCGGTCCGCATCAGCGTGTTGGTCGGGATCGGCACCGCGCCGATCTTGATCGTGCCCCAGAAGGTGCCGAGGAACTCCGGCGCGTCGAGACAGAGCATGAGCACGCGGTGCTCGGGCTCGACGCCGATCTCGGCAAGCGCATTGCCCGTGCGGTTGACCAGCTCCTGAACATCCGCGTACGTGAGCGTGCGGCCCTCGTACGTGAAGGCCGGCGCGGCTCCCCGCCCCTCGTCAATGTTGCGGTCGACGAACCAGGTCGCGGCGTTGAACTGCGCGGGGAGCAGCTCGGACGCGTTCATGCGCTCAGGCCAGGCGCACGTACTCGAAGTCGACGGGCCGGCCGTTGACGCCGCGAGCCGGCGGCGCGATCCAGTTGGCAAAGCGGCCGATCTCGGTCACCGGCTGCATCAGGCTTTGCACGTACTGCTTGTCGGACTCACTCGGGAGCCACTGGTGCTTCTTCGCGTCCCACTCGGCCTCGCTGATCACGCGGCCGTCGGGCGACACCTTCACCTCGGCACAGAGCCCGATCGCCCGGTGGAAGCCGCGGTGCGGCAGGCGCAGCTCCGCGTCGATCTCGTGCTTTTTGATGACCTGGTTCCAGCGGTCGAGCCCGCGCTGGCAGTCGGCGATGTAGTCGTCGCGTAGCCGCTCGTTGAGCGAGGGCAAGGCCGGCGCCTCGCGGGTGGAGATCCGGTCGCCGTCGAGCTCGTTGATCGAGTACGTGCTGTCCTTGAGTCGATGGTCGTCGCGCTTCTTGCTTTCCTCGAAGCGTCCCTTGAGCCCCATCGTGTAGAAGTTCGCGGCGTTGGTCGAGATCTCCGAGCCGAACAGGTCGAGCGAGACCGAATAGTGGAAGTTGATGTACCGCTGTAGAGTTTCGAGGTCGATGCCGCCGAGCCGGCGGACGTCGTCGGTCTTGCCCTCGCGCATGAGCTCGCAGGTCCGCTGCACCACGCGGCCGATGCCCGTTTCGCCGACGAAGAGATGGTGCGCTTCCTCGGTGAGCATGAAGCGGCACGTCCGCGACAGCGGATCGAAGCCGCTCTCGGCCAGGCTGGCCAGCTGGTACTTGCCGTCGCGGTCAGTGAAGTACGTGAACATCAGGTACGAGAGCCAGTCGGGCGTCTTTTCGTTGAAGGCGCCCAGGATCCGCGGCTTGTCGCGATCGCCCGAGCGCCGCTGCAGGAGCGCCTCGGACTCCTCGCGGCCGTCGCGGCCGAAGTAGGCGTCGAGCAGATAGACCATTGCCCAGAGGTGACGGCCTTCCTCGACATTGATCTGGAAGAGGTTGCGCAGGTCGTAGACCGACGGGCAGGTCCGGCCCAGATGACGCTGCTGCTCGACCGACGCGGGCTCCGTATCGCCCTGCGTCACGATCAGGCGGCGGAGCACGCCGCGATACTCGCCCGGCACGTCTTGCCAGGCGGGCGCGCCCATGTGATCGCCGAAGCCGATCGTGCGGCCCGCCTCGGGCTCGGCCAGGAACAACCCCCAGCGATAGTCCGGCATCTTGACGTAGTCGAACTGCGCCCAACCCTGCGCGTCGACGCTCACGGCGGTGCGAAGATAAACGTCCTTGGCCTGGAAGCCATCGGGGCCCATCTGCATCCACCATTCGAGGAACTTCGGATGCCACTCCTCGAGCGCGCGCTGCAGACGGCGATTGTCGGCGAGGCTGACGTTGTTCGGGATGCGCTCGTTGTAGTCGATACCGGGCATTACACTCTCCTGCGATCGAACTCGCTGCGCCGGCCCGTTCCGTACACCTCGAGCGCGCCCTTGGGCCCGACGGCGTTGCCTCGCTGGAAGATCCAGTTCTGCCAGGCCGAGAGCCGGCCGAAGATCTTGCTCTCGAGCGTCTCGGGCCCGCCGAACCGGATCGAGGCCTCCATGCCGGTGAGAGCGTCCGGCGAGAACGCCGCGCGCTCCTCCATCGCGATGCGGACCTCGTCGTCCCAGTCGATGTCGTCGGGGGTGAAGGTGACAAGCCCCGCCTCGGACGCCGCGGCGGCATCGAGCTCCTCGCCGATCCGTGCGCGCAGCTTGTCGGCGCGGCCGGGTTCTGCGAGGAACCGGCTCGCCAAGCGGGTGAGCCCGTTGACCATGGGGTACGCGCCGAAGTTGAGCTCGGTGAGCCGGATCGTCGCCGGCGACTCCTTGTCGTCGGGCCGCGCGCCCTCGAGCATGTAGGAGCGGTCGGCGGCGAGCGCGAGCTCGAGCAAGGTGCCGGTGAAGCACGAGCCGGGCTCGACCAGCGCGAAGATCGACCGCGACGACACTTCGATTCGCTTGAACGTACGCTTGAGGTAGAGCCGGATCTCGCGAACGAGCCAGTCCTCGCGGTGCGCCGCCAGCAGGCGGTCGTACGCCTCGACCAGGTCGGCGCGGCCCGACGTCCTGAACACCCAGAGCCCGATCTCGTCCTCGTTGGTGCGCAGGTGCAGGATCAGGTCGTCCAGCTCGCGGGCCACGGCCAGGGGCCAGAACGCGCACCCGGCCTCACGGATCCCGGCGGCATCCGCGGGCGACGGCGCGCTCGGCCCGCCGACGGTGATCTCGGCGAGGCCGTGGGCGCGGTCGATGTCGCACGCGACGTGAGCATAGCGGACGCGGTCACCGTCGGTCGCGCGCTCGAGCGGCGTGAGCGTGATGCCCCGAGCGCCGGCCGGTCGGTCGGTACGCGCGGCGAGCTCGGCGGCGCGGCGCTTCACGACCTCGTCGAGCTTCGAGCGCGGCGCGATCTCGTCGACCAGGCCCCACTCGACGGCCCGCGCGCCCTTGATGCCTTCCTCCACCGTGCAGAAGAAGTCCGCGCGGTCGCGGCGCACGCGGCGCTTGTCGACCAGACGCGTGAGGCCGCCGGTGCCGGGCAGCACGGCCAGCAGCGGAACCTCCGGCAGTGAGACCGCGGTGTTGCCGTCGTCGGCCATCACGATCCAGTCGGTCGCCAGCGCGAGCTCGTAGCCGCCGCCCGCGCACGGGCCGTTGACGGCGCACAGGTAGATCTGGCGCGACTCGCCCGTCGCCTCCTCGATCGCGTTGCGGGTCTCGTTGGTGAACTTGCAGAAGTTCACCTTGAAGCCGTGGGCGGACTGCGAGAGCATGCGGATGTTGGCGCCGGCGCAGAACACGCGCTCCTTGCCGGAAGTGACGATCACCGCGCCGACTTCCGGATGCTCGAAGCGCAGCCGCTGGATCGCGTCGTAGAGCTCGACGTCGACCCCGAGATCGTACGAGTTGAGCTTGAGCTCGTAGCCCGGACGGAGCCCGCCGTCTTCCTTGACGTCCATCGCGAGCGTGGCGACCGGCCCGTCGAACGCGAGCTTCCAGTGCCGATACTTCGACGGCTCCGTCCTGAAGTCGACCCGCACGCGGTCCGCCGTGTCCGCCATCGCCACTATCCGAGGATGACCCAGAGCGCTTGGGCCTGCTTGCCGCCCAGGTTTTCCCAGCCGTGGGCCACGCCGCCGTCGAGCAGCGCGCTGTCGCCCGCCTCGAGCAGATGACGATCGCCGTCGTAGTGGAGTGCGACCTTGCCTTCCAGCACGTAGAAAAGCTTCAGCTGACCCGGCTTGATGATGACCTTCTCGGTCGTGAAGCCGCGTGACTTCGGGCCGAGCGTCGAGACGACCGCACGGATCTTGCCCTGAAAGAGCCCGGCGCCGAGGACGGCCCAGCGCTCCGAGGAGCCGTCGAACGACACGACCGGGTAGTCGCGCTTGTGCGAGATGACGATGCTACCGTTCGGCTTGCCGTCGAACAGGGCCGCGATCGGCACGCCGAACGCCGACGCGATCTTGCCGAGCGTGTGGAGCGAGGGCGAGAGCCGGCCCGACTCGATCTGCGAGACCATGCTCGGCGTGAGGCCCGCTTTCTCGGCGAGTTGTCGCTGCTGCAGCTCTCGCTCGCCGCGAAGTCGCTTGATGCGCTCACCGAGTGCGGTCACGCGACCTCCTCCGACGCGGGGCCGAGGTCTTCGAGCCCCGCGACCGCGGCGACGGCCCGCGCGACGAAGACCCGAGTAATCTTCTTGCGATACGGATGGCTGAAGTCGGTGTTGTCCAGCGGCTTCGCTGGACCGGCCGCCAGATCGGCGACGCGGGTAATCAGCTCACGGGTCACGCGCTGGCCCACGAGGGCCGCCGCGGCCTTCTCGACCGGGCGCGGCTGCGAGGCGACCGCGCCGAGCACGATCCTCGCCTCGCGGACGATCTCGCCGTCCATCCGGGCGGCGACCGCCACGCCGAGCACCGGAAAATCGAACGAGCCCCGGCGTCGCAGCTTGAGGTATGCCGAACGCCAGCCCTCGGCCGGCGGCAGCTGGATGTCGGCTACGATCTCGTCGGAGCGCTTGGCGAGGTACTCGATGCCGTCGTCCTGGTAGAGCGCGGCCATCGGAATCGTACGCTCGCCCTCCGCATCCACGAGTCGAAGCTTTGCGCCCAGCGCCCAGAGCACGGGCGCCGTGTCCGACGAGGACACGGCCCAGCACCGGGAGCTCCCGGGCGCCACCAGACAGATGTCGCCGTCCTTCTTCATGCAGAACCCGATGGCCCTACGCCATTCGTAGGACTGATTGTAATAGTTGCATCGGGTGTCCACACAGACGTTGCCCCCGATAGTACCCATGTTCCGCAGCTGAGGCGAGGACACAAGTCCGGCGGCCGCGGCGAGCGCCGGGAAGTCTCGGTCGATCTCGCGGTGCGCCGCGACGGCCGAGAGCGTCGTTCCGGCGCCGATCGTGAAGCCGGCTTGCGCCGAGCCGCGGATTCCGCGCAGCTCGCGCAGACCCCGGAGCCCGATTAGCACCTTCGGCTCGAATTGCCGCCGCTTCATGTTGGGGTAGAGATCGGTGCCGCCCGCTACCAGCATTGCCTCGCGCCCGTGCTCGGCCATCAGGCGCGCGGCGCCGGCGAGTGTGGTGGGCGCCAGGTACGTGAACGGGGGCAGTCTGATCATTGTAGCGGGGACCTCGGGGCCGGCTTGGACCGAGGGTGGCCTGAGATAGGCGCGAGCCGGCTCCGCACGGAGATGTTCACCGTTCTACGGTCCATGACCCGGCCCGCTGGACTCGGGCCCGGTGGTGGCTGTTTGTATTTTTCATCGCGCGAATGGACGGCTTACTACCGCGTCGGCGGGCTGGCCGAATGCGGATTCGACCGCGAGCGGTGCCTTGAACGTGAGCAGCGGCAGCCGCTCCGGCCCCACGCGCGCCGGCTTGCCCGCGCGCTTGAGCTCCAGCGCCTTGAGGATCTTGTCCGGTGTGATCGGCACCTCGTCGATGCGGATCCCGAGCGCGTGGTGGATCGCGTTCGCGATCGCCGGGATCACCGGCAGGAGCGGGCCCTGCCCGGCTTCCTTGGCGCCGAACGGCCCCTCAGGGTCGTTGGTCTCGACGAGGATCGTGTGGATCTCGGGGGTCTCGAGCGTGGTCGGGCTCTTGTATTCCAGCATGGACGGGTGCTTGTGCAGGTTCTTCCTGAAGACTTGCTCCTCCATCAAAGCCTCGCCGATGCCCATGTAGATCGATCCCTCGACCTGGCCCTCGACCAGCAGCGGGTTGAGCGCGCGGCCGATATCGTGGCCGATCCACACGTTCTCGAGCTCGACGGCGCCGGTCTCCTCGTCGACGGTCAGCTCGACCACGCAGGCCGAGTACGAGTAGCAGGGCGACGGACCGACGCCTCCACCCTTGTACTTGCCGGCGCGCTTGGGCGGCGCGTACGAGCCGGGAAAGGCAAGGACACCGTGCATCGCCTCGCCGAGCTCGACCGCCCGCGCGAACGGCACCGCCTTGTCCCAGTCGTCGGGCACCCCGACCTTCCGCTCGCGTGCGACGAGCGCAGCCGGGCTCACCTCGAGCTTGCGCGCGACAGCCTTGAAGATGGCGTCGCGCAGACGCTCGGCCGCCTGGATCGCCGCCATCCCGCACATGAGCGTCACCCGCGACGAGTACGAGCCCAGGTCGACCGGGGTCAGGCTCGTGTCGGCCGGGTGCACGTGCACGTCCTTGGGCTCGAGACCGAGCACCTCGGCGGTCAGATAGGCCAGGATCGAATCGGAGCCCTGGCCGATGTCGGTCGCGCCGCACAGCACGGCGACGCCGCCGCTGCGATCGGCGCGCGTGAGCACGCCCGAGTGGGGCATGTCGTTCCAGTAGATCGCGGTACCCGCGCCCGTGAGGTATGCGGAGCACGCGAGCCCCAGGCCGCGCTTCTTCGAAGACCGCGGCAGCGCGCGTCGGGCCGATACCCCGTAGCGGGTCCGCTTGTCGCGCCAGCCCGAGGCTTCCACGACCTTGTCGATGCACTCGCCCAGGCCGATGGTGGTGACGGTCAGATGGTTCGCGGTCTTGGTGAACGGCTCGGCCACGATCCGTCGCCGCATGTCGGCAGGATCGAGCCCGAGCTGCTCGGCCGCCTTGTCGAGCTGGCATTCGAGCGCGAAGCGGGGCTGGACGGTGCCGTGGCCGCGCTTGGGCCCGCACGGCGGCTTGTTGGTGAAGATGCGCGCGCCCTCGAACTTGTAGACCGGGATCTTGTAGGTGACCGGGTTGATCACGCCCGTATAGAAGGTGGACGCGACGCCGTACGAGCCGTAGGCGCCGCCGTCGAGCCACGTCCGCAGATGACAGCCCGTGATGTCGCCGGCTTTCGTGAAGCCCGTCCGGATCCACATGAGCACGGGATGGCGGCCGCGATGCGTGTAAAACACCTCTTCCCGCGTGAGCGCGATCTTCACGGGCCGGCCGGTCAGCTTCGAGAGCTGGCAGGCCACGATCTCGTGCGAGAACGGATCGGTCTTGCCGCCGAAGCCGCCGCCGACCGGCGTGGCAATCACGCGGACGTGCGCGGCGGGCGTGTCGAGCACCTTGGCCAGCACGCGGTGCACGTAGTGCGGCGTCTGCGTCGAGGACCAGAGGGTCACCTTGCCGTCGGGCGCCCAATGGGCGACGGCGGCGTGCTGCTCCATCGGCATGTGGTTATTGCCCTCGAAGAAGAAGACGTCCTCGCGGACCAGATGCGAGACATCGAGGGCCGCGTCGACGTCGCCGAACTGGAGCGCGACGTTCTTGTGGACGTTCGGGCCGTCGCCGTACTCGTGGATGCGCGCCTCGGGATGGGCGAGAGAATCAAAAATCGACATGAGGGCCGGCAGCGGCTCGTACTCGACCTCGATGAGCCGGCACGCCTGCTCGGCCGTCTCCTCGTCGACGGCGGCCACCGCGGCGACCGGGTCGCCCACCATGCGCACCTTCTCCGCGCAAAGCGCCTCCTCGTCCTGCGACACGGGCAGGATGCCGAACTTGATGCGCGGCAGGTCCGCCGCGGTGATGACCGCGAGGACGCCCGGCAGCGCGCGGGCGCGCGCGGTGTCGATGGACCGGATGCGGGCATGCGCGTGGTCGCTCCGGAGCAGCTTGGCGTAGGCCATGCGAGGCAGGAACAGATCGTCGGCGTACTTCGTCTCGCCGACGACCTTCGCCCACGCGTCGACCTTCGGCAGCGGCCGGCCGACGACGGCGAACTCGTTCTTGGTCATGCGCGGGCCTCCTGGCGTCCCATCCTGAGGGCGGCGAGCTCGACGGCATCGAGGATCTTCGTGTAACCGGTACAGCGGCAGAGATTGCCGGCGAGCGCCTCCTTGACTTCCTGCCGCGTCGGGCTCGGACGCTCGGCGAGGAGGGCCTGCGCCGTGAGGAGAATTCCCGGCGTGCAGTACCCACACTGGGCGGCGCCGAGCTCGGCGAAGGCCTGCTGCAAGGGATGGAGCCGCCCGCCGTCCGCCATCCCCTCGATCGTCGTGATCCGGGCGCCCTCGCTCTCGACCGGCAGCGCCAGGCACGAGAGAACCGGCTCGCCGTCGATCAGCACGGTGCAGGTGCCGCACTCGCCGAGCTCGCAGCCGTGCTTGGTGCCGGTGAGACCGAGGTCCTCGCGCAGGACCTCGAGCAAGGTCTTGTGGGTCGCCACGAGCGCCTCGCGGGGCTCGCCGTTGACGTTCAGCGTGACGCGAACCTTCATCGGGGCTCCACCAGGGTGAAACTGATTTACCAGGACTTAAGGACAATTTAAAAATACTGAATCGCCCGAATCCGTGTCAAGTGCGAAACCTTGGGCACCTGTGCCGGCCCGCGAAACGTCGGCGCGGGCAGCATGTCCGCGCGTCACACCCGTGCCGGCTCGAGTGCCCAACCCTCCGTCCGGGCGACGTGATCGCCGGTCGCTCGCGCACGCACGCTCTGCCCTCCGAGGCGGTCGTCAGGGCGGCGGGCGATCAACTGGCGAGCTGTCTGCCACGAGCGGTTGAAACCCGACGCCAACTGAGGATGGCCATACGGATTCTGGTGCCTGGAAACTCGTAACGATGATTGAGTCTTTTCACCGTTCTCCTGTCGCGCTGCTAAGTTCGGTAGTCGCCATCGCCGAGTCCCGGCTCGCTTTCGCATCGCCGCTGTCATGCTCTGTGGCGCCAATGTCGGCGCGGCAGTAGGAATCGGACGCTCGAGCCTTCGCACTGCGTTGCCCGCCACGACGAAATACCCCTGACCTATGGATTGACAGCCGCATCGGGCATCACCGGCCACAAGTGCAATGCTCGTCACTGCTTCGGACCGTCGTTGTTCTCGATCCGGACGTCTCTGGGCGCATTGAAGTCCAGATAGGCCGGGCGTCACTCGACAGAGGCGAGCAGTACCACCTCGCCAGGAGGACCGTCTGGCGCCTCACAGATCGACTGAGCTTGGATTTCGTTACAGCTTTGTAAGGTCCAGTCGAACGGGTTGGAGTGCTAAAGTCCCGGCGGATGACTCGCGCGCTCGGGGTGCTCTTGGTCGCGCTCGCCGCATTTGCCATCGGCGTCGCGGCGAGCGCCGACCCGCCGAACCCACATGGATCGCCGGATTCTGGGGCGCTGATGACCAAGACCGTGCGGTCAGCGCCATCCTGTCGATCCGCGGCGTCGTGACTCACCGCGGTCTGAATCCTCCTACGCTCTACCTCGTCGAGCCCAGTGTCCTGGACGTGACCGAACCGGCCATCGCGGGCACGGTCTTCCCCGACGTCGAGTCACGAGCTCCACCACTTCGCGCCGAAGCACCGCATCTGAGGTTTTACGCCACACATCAACGCAGTTAGAGCCTCGCCGAGAACCTATCGGGGCGACGCTCGACGCAGAGATCGGTGCACAACGATAGGTGTCGGCCTGTTCGGCACGCGGAAACGGAGGCTCGATGAATGTCTTGCTGATCGGTCTGGGCCGCTGGGGTGAAAAGCACCTGCGAGTACTGCGGGAGCTCGGGGTGACGCTCTGGGCGGCGGACGTCTCGCCCGCTCGCCTCGATTGGGCACTCCAGAGCGGTGTCGACGCTGGCCGGGGAATCCTGGACTACCGCGAGGCGCTCACGCGCGTCGATGCGGCCGACATCGTGACCCCGGCGGATAGCCACCTGGCGGTCGTGCGGGATTGCCTCTCCGCCGGCCTGCCGTGTTTCGTCGAAAAGCCGCTCGCGCGCACGCTGGAGGAAGCACGCGCACTCGAGGCGACGGCGCGCCTCGCCAGGCAACTCGTCCAGGTGGGGCACATATTCCGCTTCCACCCCGTGACCACGACCCTACGCGAAGCTCTCGCGGATGGACGTATCGGCCGCGTTCGCTACGCGACGGGACGGTTCTCCGGATTCAAACGGCCGCGCACCGACGTTGGCGTCACTCAGACCGACGCGATTCACTACATCGACCTCCTCGGGCATCTGCTCGGTCGGGAGGCCACGCGAGTCACCGCGCTGCAGCGCGATTACCTGGGCCGCGGGCTAGACGATGCGTCATGGACCGTCGTGCACTACGGCGAGATTCCCGTAGTGATAGAAGCAAACTACTTCACCCCCGGCATGTGGCGAGACTGCCTGATCGTCGGCGAGCGCGGCGCGCTCGTGGCGGACTACGGCGCGTCGACCGTCACCCTCCACCTCGGCGAACATCTCGAGCGCGGCGGAACGTGGGAGGCCGTGGAGACCGGGAAAGAAGAGCTCTCGACCGGGCGAGAAGAGCCTCTCCGACTGGAGCTCCAGGCATTCCTCGACGCATGCGGCGGTCAGGGGCCGAATCGCGTCCCGGTAACCGATGGAGTCCGTGCACTCGCCGTGGTCGAGGCGGCATGCGAGTCGGCACGTCTCGGTCGCACCGTGGAGATCCGATGACGAAGCGGGGGCGTCTGACGACGAAGAACGTGGCGCGTGATTTCGTCTCGATTCCAATTCCGCTGTCGCGCCCGCCGGTTGATGACGAGTTGAAGCGGGCGGTGCTGGCCGCCATCGATTCTCGGCAGTACATCCTCGGCCCCGAGTGCCGTCATCTCGAGGCCGAGCTGGCACATGACACCGGTGTTAAGCACGCGCTGCTGACGAGTTCGGGGACGGCCGCCCTCTGGTTGACACTCCGGGCACTCGGTGTGAAGGCGGGTGACGAGATCCTCGTGCCGTCGCACACGGCGTTCCCGACGGTCGAGGCCATCTGTCACGCAGAGGCGACGCCGGTCTTCGTGGACGCCGACGAGTTCTACACATTCGACGCCGCCGACGCCGCGGGGAAAGTGACGGCCCGGACCGTCGGGATCGTCTCCGTGCATCTCTACGGGCAGCCGGCGGATCTGTCCGCCATTCAGGAGCTCGCTTCGCGTCACAGCCTCTGGCTCCTCGAAGACTGCGCTCAGGCGCACGGCGCCGAATGGGATGGACGGCGCACAGGTACCTTTGGCCGCGCGGCGGCCTTTTCTTTCTACCCGTCAAAGAATCTCCCCGCGATGGGGGACGGAGGCGCCATTCTCACTAGCGACGACGAGATCGCGGCCCGCTGCCGCCGACTTCGGGACCACGGGCGCCTCGAGAAAGACGTCCACGCAGAGGTTGGCTTCAACCTGCGCTTCAATGAGCTGCAAGCGGCGGCACTCCGCGTGTTGCACCGACGCCTCGACGCGATGAACGAACGGCGGCGCACGCTGGCGGCGCGGTACATGCACGGGCTGAGAGACCTTCCGCTCGCGCTGCCC
>Ga0066903_100004182_pt1 | contig 12114 bp, 7 predicted proteins | sample PanSoiMetaGPlot1_FD_67491 | JGI IMG/M metagenome (GOLD analysis project Ga0066903, IMG submission 67491) | Tropical forest soil microbial communities from Panama analyzed to predict greenhouse gas emissions - Panama Soil - Plot 1 (version 2) | ecosystem: Environmental > Terrestrial > Soil >...
CGCTTCCAGTCCGCCAGCGGCCGCCGCTTCAGCTCCTTGTCCAGCGCCTGGAAGAACGCGGGCTGGGTCACGTCGAGCACCTTCGTTCCTGGAACGCCGGCGGTGGCGAAGTAGGTCTTCCAGTCGAACGTCGGGGAGAGCGCGAGCAGCTTCTCCACCGGGAGCCGGTGGAAGACCTTGTGCGGATCCCGCTGCTCGACCCGAGTCAGCGTTGCCCGGGCGAGCGTCGTCTCGATGTCCATCGCCACCGCGGCGGTGCGGTTCGCCGTCGCTGAGTCGTCCCCGAGGAGCTGGAGCATCTTCACCGTGTGCTCCCGGTACTTTGCTCGCTGCTCCTTCGCCTTGGCGTCCTGGTCCAGGTAGTCGTCGCGATCGAGGAGCCCGAGGCCGCCGGCGTAGACCCCGGCCAGGTATTGGGTGGCGTCGGAGGCGTCCTGCTCGGCGTCGAAGGCGAACATCAACCGCGAGGTGCGGGTCATCCCATGGGCGCGGGCGAGCCACGCGGCGAGGGTCCGGCGGTCCTTGACCGCGGCGAGCGCCGACAGCTCCGGCTCGAGCGGGCGGACGCCCAGCGCTTCCACCTTCGCCTCGTTCATGCAGGCGGCGAAGTAGTCGCCGATCTCCCCCTGCACCTCGCTACGGGCCGAAGAGGGATCCGCGGCGGCCTGGAGCAGCCCCCAGAGGTGCCGCTCGATGTTCGCGTCGAGCTTCCCGTAGACGCTCCACGTCGCCTGGTCGGGCGGAATCGGATTCTTCGCCTGCCAGCCACCGCAGGAGAAGGCGTAGAAGTCCACGCAGGGATCGACGCTCCGGTCCATCGACTCCGGATCCAGCCCGGGTGTGTAGGGGAGCGTCGGGAGCGGGGTCTCGGGGGTCGTTGGCTCGGCCGCCACCGCGGACGTCAAGAGACATAGGGCGAGGACGGGCACGAAACGCATCGGAGCTTCCCCTCCTGAGGCACGCAGACCGTACCTCGAACGGCTGGCGGTCAGCGGCGACTTTCGGAGCTCCCTGGGGACGCAATCGGCATCGGCAGCGAGGCGCTCTGACGCGCGGCGTGCCGATCGATCGTCTTCAGTCGTCCCGTCCAGCCTCGACCTCCCGCGAGTCACCAGACGCGGCAGATCTTGTCCGCCGGCTTGGTCATCGGTTGCCCGGCCTTGCACCCGAACGCGGCCGAGAACTCGGGCATGTTCACCATCAGCCCGTTGACCCGGTACTTCGGAGGAGAGTGCGGGTTGGTGCGCACCATCAGCCGCATCGTCTCAGGACGCACGTTGCTGCAGGCCCATTGAGCATTCCCGACGAAGAACCGCTGCTCCGGAGTGAGCCCGTCGAGGGGCTGGAGCCGGTCGTTGGCGGTGGCCGCTTTCCAGGCGCGGTAGGCCAGGATGAGCCCGCCGAGGTCCGCCACGTCCTCTCCGAGGGTCAGCTTCCCGTTGACGTGGAGATCGTCCACAGCGACGAAGCTCGAGTACTGGTCGGAGACGCACGAGGCGCGGCGGATGAACTCGGCCGCGTCCTCCTTGGTCCACCAGTCCTTCAGGTTCCCGTGCGCGTCGAACTGGCGGCCCTGGTCATCGAACCCGTGGGTCAGCTCGTGGCCGATCGTGGCGCCGGTGTTTCCGTAGTTGGGCGCCGCATCCATCTTCGGGTCGTAAAGCGGCGGCTGGAGAATCCCGGCCGGAAAGTTCATGTCGTTCATCGTGGGGTTGTACTCGGCGTTGACGGTGGGCGGGCTCATCTCCCATTCCCCTCGATCGATGGGCTTGCCGATCCGCGCGAGCTCCCGAGCGCTTTCGAAGCGCACCGAACGCGTGACGTTCCCCTGAAAGTCGTCACCGGAGAGATTGATGGACGAGTAGTCGCGCCAGCGATCGGGGTAGCCGATCTTGTTGGCCATCGCCACGAGCTTCTCGAGCGCCCGGGCACGCGTCGGCGCGGACATCCAGTCGAGATTGCGGAGATCGGCCTCCATCTCGTTCTCGATCAGCAGCACCATCTCCAGGGTCTTTCGCTTCAGCTCGGGCGAGAAGTTCTTTTCGACGAAGACCTGACCAAGGGCTTCGCCGAGATCGCGATCCACCCAGCGCACGCAGCGCTTCCAGCGCGGGGCCTGGACCTCCGTCCCGCGGATGAACTTCGAATTGAAGGCGAAGTCCTCGTCGGCGAATGGCTTCGAGAGATACCGAGCCTGAGAATTGACCAGATGCCAGCGCAGATACCGCTTCCAGTCCGCCAGCGGCCGCTTCTTCAGTTCCGCTCCTAGGGCGTGGACGAACTTCGGCTGGCTGACGTTCAGGACCTCGGTCCGCGGAAGGCCTGCTCCGGCGAGGTAGGTCTTCCAGTCGAACGACGGGGCCAGCTTGTTCAGCTCCGCCACCTTCATCCGGTGGAAGACGTTGTACGGGTCTCGCCGCTCCACCCGGGTCAGGCTCGCGCGGGCAAGCGTGGTCTCGATATCCATCACCAGCGCCGCGGTGCTCTTCGCGGCCGCTGCATCGTCACCGAGGAGCTGAAGCAGGGCGGCGACGTGCTCCTTGTATCGATCGCGGAGCGCCTTCGACTTGGCATCCTGGTCCAGGTAGTCGTCGCGATCCGGCAGTCCCAGACCTCCGGCGTAAGCCGCGGCGATGAACTGGGTGGCGTCCGAGGCGTCCTGCTCGGAGCCGAAGTTGAAGAGCAGCTCGCCGGTGGTGGCCGCTAGATGCTCCTGGGCCAGCCACGCGGCCAGGCCCTTCCGGTCCTTCACCTTCGCCAGCGCGGAGAGGGCCGGCTCCAGCGGCTTGCTTCCCAGCGCCTCGATGCGCGGCTCGTCCATGCAGGCGGCGAAGTAGTCGCCGATCCTCGTCTGAGCCGGGCTCCGCGCCGTGCTCGGGTCTGCCGCGGTCTGCAAGAGACCCCAGAGATGGCGCTGGATCTCCTCCTGAAGCCTTCCGTACACGCTCCAGAAAGACTGGTCCGGCGGGATGGGGTTGAGCTTCTGCCAGCCGCCGCACGAGAAGGCGTAGAAGTCCACGCACGGATCGACGGAGCGATCCATGAAGCGTGGCTCCAGCCCGGCAGTGTACGGGAGCGTCGGGAGTGGGGTCTCGGCGGTGGAGGGGCTGTTGGCGGCGAGGGCGCCGCAGCAGAGACTCAGAGTCGGGACAAGGAGACGTCGCATCGCTCTCCTGAACGTGGGGGAGCGGGACCGTACCCGCGCCTGGGCAGCCGACGACAGCGCTCTTGCAGCGAGCGGGCCGGAGAGTCCACCAGGACCAAGCTGAACATCCGTCCAGCGGGCCGGAGGGGCGGTCCGGTCGCGTGGACACCTCCGACCGCTCTTGCCCGGAGCGAACCACTGGCATGGCCGCTGCTCCACTCAGGCCGGTGCGGTTCCGCAACGACGGGCCGTCGCCGGGCCATGGTGGTCCGGGCTGGGCGTGGAGGTGGAAGGTGCTGACGACAGGAAAGCGGCTGGCGGTGTTCTCCATCCGTGAGGGCAAGGGCGGGACGGTCTGGGTGCGGGCGGGGTCGGCATTCGTGAACCGGGACGGTTCGCTGAACGTGCTCCTCGACGTGCTGCCGCTGGATGGCAAGCTGCACGTGCGCGAAGCGGGCGACCGCCGCGACGCGGCCGAGGCACCAGCGGCAGAGACGAAGCTGGCGGCGCTGGGAGGTGCCCAGTGAGCGGCCGGGCGCTCCTGGTCACGGCGGCGGTCCTCTGCGGATGCTCGGCACACGCGGCTCCGGTGCCGCCAGGCTCGGCGACGGCGGGAAAGGCCAAGCGTGCGGTCGGAAGTGGGGTGCTGAACCTGAACACCGCGACCCTCGACCAGATCGACGGGCTCCCGGGCATCAGTCCGGGGGTGGCCTCCGCCGTCGTGGCGGAGCGAACGGCGCGCCCGTTCGGCCGGCCGGAGGACGTGATGCGGGTCCAGGGGTTGAGCCGGAAGCGCTTCGAGCGCCTCCGTCCACACCTGACCGTGACCGGACCCACCAACTTCGTCCCCACCTCCGGTCGCCCGAAGCCGGCCGGCAAGGCGAGCGCGCGCCAGCGGCCAGGGGGGACGCGTCCCTGAGTGGACACGCCGGGGACGGCTGGCCCGGGGTGGGTCCCAGTCCGCCGTTCAGCTGAGGCCAGCTGACTGGGCGCCGCCACTTCCCAGGACACCCCACCACGGGCCATGCTTCACGGGTAGGGCCCGCCCAGGAAGGGCGGAGCGGGGTCCGGGGTTGTCGCCCCGGGCTTCCGGCTCTTCTGCCCCGCCGAACTTCCTGTGAATCTGCTGCACTCCGCCCCGGAGCCCGACTCCGCTCCCAGCCCGCTCCCGGACGCAGCGGCGGGCGCGACCGTCAACCGCTTTCTCCAGTCGGTCCGGCGCCGGCAGGCCCGGGCGGTGGCGCTGGAGGCCACGCTCCTGGCCTCGGCGATCCTGGGTGTGGGGGTGGTGCTCGCGGCACTGCTGGCCAAGGCCTCACCGCGCGGCGTCCGGTGGGTGCTGGCGCTGGCCGCCCTCGGCGCGGTGGCGCTGGTCGCCGAGCGGGTCTGGCGGCACTGGACGCGGGCCGCGGGGAATCCCTTCCGGACCGCGCGGCTGGTGGCGGCGCGGGTTCCCGGCGTCTCGCTGGACCTCCTGGCCGTGCTCGAGCTGCGGCGGGCGATGGAGCACGACCCGTCCTTCTCGACCGAGCTGGCGCTCGCGCATCTCAAGGCGGTCGATGCCCGGACCGCGCTGCTGGATGCACGGAGCGTGGTCGATCGTGCGGCAGTTCGGCGGGCGGGCTTCCTCGCGCTCGGGGCACTGGCGGCCCTCGCGCTCGTCGCGGGGCTGTGGCCCGACCGGATGCGAGCGCTGCTGGTCGCGCTCCGGCCCGCGACCACGTCCGGACCGCAGGGCGCGCGGGAGCCCATCACCGCCGAGCTTGAAGTGCTCTACCAATACCCTGCCTACACCGGGCTCGCGCCGCGCACTGCCACGAGCACCGGAGACCTCGCGGGACCGAAGGGCACCGTGGCCCAGCTTCGTACGCGGGCGGACCGGATGGTGAACGGAGCGCAGCTCGTGCTGAACGACGGCACGGTGGTTCCTCTCCGGGTGGACCACGGGCGGGACCTGAGCGGCAGCCTCGTCCTCCGCGCGACGGGCACCTACGCGGTCGTGTTCACCGGCCGCGGAGGACGCGAGGCGGCGCGCGGGCCGGACTTCCCGATCACCGTGGAGCCCGACACCCCGCCGCAGGTCTCGATCCTGATCCCCGGGCCAGAGCTGGAGGTCGATCCCGACCAAGAGGTGCTGCTGCGCTGGGAGGCCTCGGACGACTACGGCCTTTCCGACCTGGCCCTGGTGTGGACCGGGCCCGACGGCCAGCCACAGCGACAGAAGCTCGCCCACGACGACGGCCGGAAGACCACGGGCCAGTACCGGTGGCCGCTCGCCGCCCTGAAGCTCGGCGCAGGTGACCGCGTGACCTACGGCATCGAGGCGCTCGACAACGACGCCGTGGATGGGCCGCAGCGGGGGACCAGCCGGCAGCAGACCCTGGTCGTGTACAGCGCCGCCGAGCACCGGCGGGAGGCCCTGCGCAGGGCGGCTGAGCTCTGGGAGCGGCTCCTGGCGCACCTCGCGACGCGGATGGAAGGCCCCGACCGCGACCCCCGCAAGACCGAGGACAAGGTCCGGGCCCAGGAGCCGGTGGACATGTCGGGCCTCGCGCTCTCCGGAGACATCGTGGCCACCGCTCGGGCGCTCGCCCGCGAGCGCGACCGGAACGACGCCCTGGTCTCGGCGCTGGAGCACGTCGGCGCGGACGTGGCGGCCCGCGTCCGCGCCACCTCCGAGTCCAGGAAGCTCTGGTTCCGGCTGGTGGGCCGCCGCACCGAGCTGGACATGGACGGCCGGCTGAGCCGCGTGGCTCAGGAGGAGATCTCCGCGCTGGAAAAGGACGCGCTCTACCTCGAGTCGCTCCTCGACCAGCAGCGGCTCGAGGAGCTCCGGGAGCTCGCCGGGCAGCTGGCCCGGGACCAGCGCGAGCTGGCCCGGCTCATCGAGCAGTTCCAGAGCACCCGCGACCCCGGACTTCAAGAGAAGATCCTCCGCCAGGTCGCCGGACTGCGGAAGCGGATGGACGAGCTCCTCCGGCGGATGGCCGAGCTGCAGAAGAGCATCCGCGATGAGCATTACAACCTCGAGGCGCTTCAAGAAATGGCCCGCCAGCAGGACATGCAGGGCGGGTTGGACGAGATCGAGAAGCTCCTCAAGGAGGGCAAGACCGAGGAGGCCCTGGCCAAGCTCCAGCAGCTCCAGGCACAGATGAGCGAGCTTCAGAAGCGCCTCGACGAGGACGCCGAGACGATGGGCGGCCGGGCCAACCCCGAGCTGGTAAAGCGGTACCGCGAGTTCAGCGACGCGCTGAAGGCCACCACCGAGGAGCAGAAGCAGCTCGCCGAGCAAACCCGCGCCGTGCGCGATCGCTACCGCGAGCAGATGCGGCAGCGGATGAAGCAGGCCGCGCAGGGGCTCAAGGAGTCACTGCAGAAGAAGGCGGACCAGGTCGCTCAGGACTACCTGAAGGTCGGTCCCAACGACCTCAGCCCGCGAGCCGATCAAACGCTGGAGCAGGCCAAGTCCGAGCTGGAGAACCTCAAGTCGGCGCTCAAGTCCGAAGACTTCGATCTCGCCGCCGAAGCCGCGCAGCATGCCGTGCGCCAGGCCGAGGAGCTCTCCCGGGCCGGCGAGCAGCAACGGGCGCTGGACGAGGCGTACCAGAACCCTCCCGACGTCCGGGAGAAGTCCCGCAAGCTCGCCCAGCGCCTGGAGAAGGACGCCGAGACGGTGCGGGACATCCGGAAGAAGCTCGATCAGCTCTTCCCCCCGCTCTCCTCGCAGCTGGGCCAGGCGGATCGCCAGAAACTCCAGGAATTGTCCGGTGCGCAGCGAAAGCTCGGACAGCGCGCGCAGGACCTCCAGGGAAAGATGCGCCAGCTGGAGCAGATGGCGCCGCTGTTCGGGGAGCAGGGCGAGGAGGCGATGCAGCAGATCTCCGACCGGATGGCCGGGGCCTCCGAGCGGCTGGAGGGCAAGGACCCCCAGCGAGGCTACGGCGAGCAAAAGGCGGCCCTCGACTCGCTCGAGCAGCTGCAGCAGTCGATGCAGCAGAGCCAGCGCGGGGGCGGGCGAGGTGGGCTCCCATTGCCGCTGCTTGCCGGCGGTGAGCAGGAGGGCGGCAACGAGCTCAGCCGGCAGAAGGTGGAGGTCCCGGACGCCGACCCCAACGGCGCGCCGCGGGAGTTCCGGAAGGACCTCCTGGACGCGATGAAGCAGGGCACGCCGGAGCGCTACCGGGACCAGGTGAAGCAGTACTACGAGGAGCTGGTGAAGTGAGGCGAGCCCTCGTCCTCGCCATAGTTCTAGTATCCGGGCTGGCCTGGGCCGCTCCTCCGGCGGACGTGCGGGCACGGGTGAAGGCGCTGGAGGAGCTCCTCGACGAGGAGGACTACGCCGGCGCCCGGGCGGAGCTGGAGCGGCTCCGGCCGGGACACGAGCAGACCGAGTCGCTCGACTTTTTCTCCGGACGGATCCTCTTCGGCGAGGGCAAGTACGCAGAGGCGGTCTCGGCGCTCGAGCTGGCCGGGGTGGAGGACCGGCCCGGGAGCTACCTCCGTCTCGCGAAGGACACCCTCGCCATCACCCGCGATGACGAGCGGGTCGAGAGCCAGCACTTCATCTTCTTCTACCCGCGGGGCAAGGACGCCGTGCTCGCTCCCTACGCCCTGGAGGCGCTCGAGGCGCAGCGGGCGGCGCTGGAGAAGGACCTCGGTCACGCCCCGCCGGGCAAGGTCCGGGTGGAGGTGGTCAACGACGCCGCGGAGCTGGCGCGGGTCTCCACCCTCTCCCAGAAGGAGATCGACCAGACCGGCACCATCGCCATCTGCAAGTTCAACAAGCTGATGGTCACCTCCCCCAAGGCGGTGCTCCGCGGCTACGACTGGCTGGACACCCTGGCCCACGAGTACACGCACCTGGTCGTCACCCAGACCGGCCACAACTCGGTGCCGATCTGGCTCCAGGAGGCGCTGGCCAAGTACCTCGAGTCTCGCTGGCGCGGCCCGCCGGGCAAGGCACTCCCCCCGAGCTCCCGCACGCTCCTCGCCGAGCGGGTCCAGAAGAACGACCTCGTCCCCTTCTCCAGGATGCACCCCTCGATGGCGAAGCTGCCGACCTGGAAGGACGCGGCCACCGCCTTCGCCGAGGTGTTCTTCGCCGCCGAGTTCCTGCACAAGGAGCACGGGATGAAGTCGCTGCGGGCCATCGTGGAATCGATGGGCGCCGGGGCGACGGACCAGCAGGCGGTCGAGAAGGCCACCGGGAAGTCGTTCCCCGCGTTCGAGAAGGCTTGGATGGCTTACATGAAGGCCCAGCCGCCTCCGGCCACCCGGGCGCCGGCGACGGCCGAGCGCCCCATCCTCAAGGGGAAGAACACCCCGCCCGAGGAAGGCAAGAAGGGCCGGGAAATCTCCTTCGGTGACTTCGACGAGGTCGAGAACCCCGTGGCTCGGCGCTGGGCACACCTCGGGGAGCTGTTCCGGGAACGCGGGCGCTTCGTGGCCGCTGCCGAGGAGTACGGGAAGGCCCATGCGCTGGTGGGGAGCGCATACGAGACCATCTCCAACAAGTATGCGCTGGCGCTGATGGCAGTGAAGCGGCTGGACGACGCGGAGAAGGTGCTCCTCTCCTCGCTGGAGGCACACCCCGGCTTCGCCTCGACCCAGGTCCACCTCGGCCGCATCTATCTCAGCCGTGGCCAGTGGGCGGAGGCCCGCGCGGCCTACCGGGGAGCGCTCGCGCAGGACCCGTTCGACCCGGAGATCCACCTAGCGCTGCTCCGCTCCGCCCAGGCGCTGGGCGACGGTCCCCTCGCGGATCGGGCACGCAGCGCCTCCACCATCCTCACCGGCGTTCCGGCCGAGCGCCTTCCAGAGCTGCTGGCCCGGCTCCCGGGCCCCCATTCCGACCCGTCCGACGTCGCGCTCCCACGCGGCTCGGCCGAGCCGGCCCATCCACCCAAGCCCGCCCCGAAGAAGTCCAAGGCGACCGAACCCACGGCCACCGAACGGCTATGACCTCTCCCATGTCCTCGACCCCCCTGACTGCCGTGGAGCCCGGTGCCGACCTGCGCGCGGTGGAGGCGCTCGCGCGAGCTCGCTCGGCCATCGTGGAGCAGATCGAAAAGCGGGTGGTGGGCCAGCGCGAGGTGGTGGAGCACCTCCTCATCGCCCTCTTCTCTCGCGGGCACTGCCTCTTCGTCGGCGTGCCCGGACTGGCGAAGACACTCCTCATCTCCACCCTGGCCGAGGTCCTGAACCTCACCTTCAACCGGGTGCAGTTCACTCCGGACTTGATGCCCTCCGACATCACGGGGACGGACATCCTCGAGGAGGACAAGGCCACCGGCCACCGCGAGTTCCGCTTCGTCCGCGGGCCGCTCTTCGCGAACATCATCCTCGCCGACGAGGTGAACCGCACCCCGCCGAAGACGCAGGCGGCACTGCTCCAGGCGATGCAGGAGTATCGGGTGACCGCCGGCGGTGAGACCTATCCGCTGGACCTGCCCTTCCTGGTGTTCGCCACCCAGAACCCGATCGAGCAGGAGGGGACCTATCCCCTGCCGGAGGCGCAGCTCGATCGGTTCATGTTCCTGGTCGACGTGGGGTACCCCTCGGCGGAGGAGGAGGTTCAAATCGTCAAGAGCACCACCTCCGGGACGGCCCCGCGTCTGACCAAGGTGCTTTCGCCGGAGCAGATCATCGCGCTTCAAGAGCTGGTCCGCCGCGTCCCGGTGCCGGACCACGTGGTCCGCTATGCGGTGGAGCTGGTGCGGCAGACGCGGCCGAAGGAGCCCGGGGCACCCGAGGTGGTCAGGAAGCACGTGAACTGGGGCGCCGGGCCGCGGGCCAGCCAGTACCTGGTGGTGGCGGCGAAGGCCCGCGCAGTGCTCGAGGGCCGCTACGCGGCGACGGTGGAGGACGTGCGCGCGCTGGCGCTCCCCGTCCTTCGCCACCGCGTGCTGCCCAACTTTGCCGCCGAGAGCGAGGGCATCTCCAGCACCCGCATCGTCCAGCAGCTGCTCGAGCTGGTGCGGGGCTAGGAGCCGGCACCCGTCCCGTGGCCTCGCTCGACGCGGAAACGCTGGCCAAGCTCGCTGGGGTGAAGCTCCGCGCCCGGGCGGTGATGGAGGGCGTGCTCTCCGGCCTCCACAAGAGTCCACACCAGGGCCAGAGCGTGGAGTTCTCCGAGCACAAGGAGTACGCCCCGGGCGACGAGCTGCGGCACCTCGACTGGAAGGCGTTCGGGAAGTTCGACCGGTACTACGTCAAGCGCTACGAGCACGAGACCAACCTCCGGGCGACGCTGGTGATCGACGCCAGCGGCTCGATGGGGTACCGGAGCGGTCCGCTCTCCAAGCTTGAGGTGGCGACGACGCTCGCCGGCACCCTCGCCTACCTCCTGGTCCGGCAGCAGGACGCGGTGGGCCTGAGCGTGGTCACCCGCGCCGGTGCGGCCGACGTTACCCCGCGGGCGGCGGCCGGCCATCTGCACACTGTGCTCGACGCGCTGGACACGCTGCAGCCCGGAGGCGGCACGGATCTCTTCTCCGCCGCGGACCATCTGGCCGAGCGGGTCCGGCGCGGGCAGCTGGTGGCAGTCTTCTCCGACTTCTTCGACGACCGTGACGAGGCGCTGGCCCGAATCCTCGCGCTGCGGGCTCGGCGCAACGACCTCGCCCTCTTCCACGTCCTCGATCCTGCCGAGCTGGAGTTCCCCTTCGACGACCCGACCCTGTTCCTCTCGCTCGAGGACGAACGGAAGATCGAGGTGAACGCCCGGGAGATCCGCGAGAGCTACCTCGAGGAGTTCCGCGCCTTCCTCGACCGGACCCGCGCGGCCTGCACCGAGGCCGACGTGGACTACATGCTGATCCGGACCGACGAGCCGCTCGACGGCGTGCTGCTGCGCTTCCTCGGGCGCCGGCAACGGAGGGCGGCGTGACCTTCGCCCAGCCCTGGCTGCTCCTCGGCGCGCTGGCGGCGCTGATCCCGCTCGCCGTCCACCTCTTCGACCGGCGCAAGCCGCGGCCCCACCCGTTCGCCGCCATCGCCTTCGTGCTCCGGAGCCAGCGGCGCACGGCATCGCGGCTCAAGCTCAAGCGGCTCCTGCTCTACACGCTCCGGACGCTGATCCTCCTCGCGATCCCGCTGGCGTTGGCGCGGCCGGAGCTGCGGCGTCCCGGGGCGGCGGTATCGAAGGCGGCGGGACCGGCCGCGACGGTGGTGGTGGTCGACCGCGGTCTGGCGATGCGCTTCGTGGATGGACAGAGCATGTTCGAGCGGGCGCGAACCGAGGCCCGGAGCGCGATCGCCACCCTCGGTCCCGAGGACCCGGTGACCGTGCTGCCCTGCGGACCGGAGGTCACCCCGCCGACCGCGCCGGGGCTCGACCGCACCGAGGCGCGCGAGACGCTGGACCGGATGCAGCCGGCCTGGTCCACCGCCGATCTCGCCCGTTGCTTCGAGGTCGCCGCCCGGACCCTGGAGGAGAGTCCCACCGCCGGCAAGCGCATCGTGGTGGTCTCGGCCTACACCGCTGGCTCGCTTCGCCTCGAGACGCCCCTGCCGCTCATCCGCGGGCCGAACGACAAGCGAGTCCGGCCGGAGATGGTGCTCCGGGACGTGGCGCGCGGCCGCAAGGTCCTCCCGAACCACTTCATCGCCGACTTCAAGGCTGAGCCCGCGCCGCAGGCCGGCGCGCGAGCGATCCAGGTCCAGTTCACCGTCCGGAACGTGTCCGACGCTCCGGCGAAGGAAATCCAGGCCGCGGTGGAGCTCGGCGGCCGGGTGGTGGGAAAGACCTTCCTCGAGCTCACCCCCGGCGGAACCGCCCAGAAGGCGCTCACCGTGCGCTCCGAGGTCGGGGGCCCGGTGGCCGGAGCGGTGACACTCTCGCCCGACGGCCTGGCCGAGGACGATCACCGGGACTTCGTCGTTCAGGTGCCCCGTGAGCTGAAGGCGCTGGTGGTCGACGGGGCGCCCAGCCCCGTGCGCTACCGGGACGAGGTCTTCTTCCTCGAGGC
>Ga0066903_100004183_pt1 | contig 12114 bp, 10 predicted proteins | sample PanSoiMetaGPlot1_FD_67491 | JGI IMG/M metagenome (GOLD analysis project Ga0066903, IMG submission 67491) | Tropical forest soil microbial communities from Panama analyzed to predict greenhouse gas emissions - Panama Soil - Plot 1 (version 2) | ecosystem: Environmental > Terrestrial > Soil >...
GCGGTTCTCGCGCTCCGTGTCCGAACCCTGGAGGTGGGCGGAATCGCGCAGGACCAGGTCGGCAAGTTCAATTGTCGCGGGCGTCGCGTAAATCGGCCCGTTGTATTCGAGGCGGGTCAACAACGGCAGCCGGCCGGTGTGATCGAGATGGGCGTGCGTCAATACCACGGCATTCAGGGCACGGAAGACTCCTTTCTTGGGGATGCGGTTGTAGTTTTCGACCTTTCTGGCGCCCTGGAACAGCCCGCAATCGACCAGCACATTGGCCGATTTCGTCTGCACCAGGTACGCCGAGCCGGTCACTTCACCGCCGCCCGCCCCGTGGACCGTGATTTTCATGAAAATCTCCGATGGGTGCCGCGAGAGAATTTGTCCGGGGATCGCTCCGCAGTATTGCCGAATCCGTCACCGACCACAAGGGATTGGCCGCGTGCGACAGCGATCACGTCGCTTGTTTCGAGAATGCCGCGACAGCGTCGGGAAGCTGATTGAAATGCGCGTGCTCGCCAAACCATTCCTGCAATCCCAGGCGCACTGCGGCCTCCCGCAATGGGAGATGGGCCTTGGCGACGACGAAGGTGGTGCCGCGGTCGCGCAGGCGGTTGAGGAACACGGTCAACTGTTCGGCCGCGGTCACGTCAATTTCCGGTATGGCCCGCGCGTCCAGGATGACCTGGCGGACCGGAGCCGCCTCGCGGGCGAGGAAGTGCTCCAGTCGTTCCGTGAAGAAGCGGATGTTGGCGAAGACCAGCGGGCCGTAGAAGCGGTAGACAACGAGACCGGGAACCGTCTGTGCCGACTCGTCGTCGCCGACATCGTGCAACGTCGGCGAGCCCGGTACCCGCCCAAGCAAGGCGTCTTGCGGCCGGGCAATCTGGTTCAGCAAGTGGAGCAACGAGAGGAAGACTCCCACCAGGATCCCGGGCAGGACGCCCAGGCCGATCACGGCGACGGTCGTGACCAGTGAGAGGCGGGCGCTGCTCCGATGCAGCCCCCGCAGTTTCCGGTACTCGCGAACGTCGATGAGCGTGATGCCCGTGAAGATCAGGATCGCGGCGATGGCGACGGTTGGGAGTGTCGAGATCCACGAAGCCAGGAAGTAGAGGAACGCGACCAGCAAGGCCGCGGCGGCAAAGCTGACCAACTGCGTCCGGCCTCCGGTGGCGGAGTTCAACAGTGTTCGCGATTGACTACCGCCGACGGCAAAACTCCGGAACAGGCCAGCGATCAAGTTGGCCGCGCCCAGAGCCACCAGTTCCCGATCGGGTTTGATCTCGTAGCCGTGCCGACCGGCCATGGCCCGGCCGAGCAAAATCCCTTCGGGAAAGATCAGGAACGCCAGCCCGAGGGCCGCGGTGACCAGCCGCGGCAGATCAGCGACTGACAATTCGGGCGGGACCGGTGTCGGAACGCTCGTGTCAATCGCACCGATGACCTGCATGTTCGCCGCGGCGAAGTCAAAGAGACGCCCAGCAACCAGCGCGAGCGCAAACACTACGATCGTGCCGGGCAACCGCGGGAGCCAGACGCGGACGGCGACCAGAATGGCGATGGCGGCAGCGCCGAAGGCCAGGGTCGGCCAGTGAACTTCCGGCAATCGCCGGATCCATTCAAAGAACTTCAGAAGTGTGTTGTCTTCCTCCAACCCGATATTGGTGAACTTCCCGAGCTGGCTGCCAATGATGACGACGGCGGCGCCATTCATGAAGCCGAGCATCACAGGGCTGGACAGGAAGTCCGCCGCCGCTCCCAGCCGAAGCCACGCGGCGAGCAACAGCAAGATCGCCACGATCAGCGCGAGCCAGGCGGACACGGCGATGGCCTTACCCGGATCGCCACCCGCCACCGGCCCGATGGCAGCGCCCACCATGATGGCAATCGCCGCGTCCGGGCCGACAACCACGTGCCGCGAACTGGTGAAGATCGCGAACGCAACCATACCGCCCAGGGCGGCGTACAACCCGGCGACCGGGGGACACTTCGCCAGGTCGGCATACGCAATGGCCGACGGGATCAGTACCAAAGTGACCACCACACCGGCCGACAAGTCCTTCGACAGGCAAGCGCGGTCGTAATGCAACAGGAGCCGAAGTCCGGGTAAGTAATCGAGAGCACGCTGCAATCGGCTTGGCCGGTTCATTCGCGAATCTCCAACCTCGCCGGCGAGGAGTCGAGTGCTCCCCGCCTTCGATTGGCTCAGAGCCGAGAATAGTAATCTCGTCAGGTTACCGCGAGCCGGAGGTCACGGGGATCGCGTGTCGATTACGCCCGAAAATCCGCCTGACTTCTCGGCTTCTTCACAGCCAATCTGTTATCTTGAGTGACCAGTCCCAGCCACTCCATTTTCGAGTTCCGGCAATGTTTCCCATTACCCGTCGGCATTTCCTGTGTGCCTCTGCTGCCGGACTCGCTTCGAGCCCGATTTGCGGCGACGAGCCAGTGAGGGATCGAGAGGTCAAGAAGGAACTACCGAATCCGAAGGCAGTGAAGGAGGACGCAGCGTTTCAGCCGGCCACCTTATTCCTCACATGGCACACCGATCCGACGACCACGATGGACATTCAGTGGGTTGGCGTCCGCGGCGAGACAGCCGACACGACTGTGTACTACACCCCGACCGCGTTGACCGTGCTCGCCCAAACCTTCCCTTGGCGGGCCGAGAAATCGGTCGCTCGTCCATACCCGCAGAGCGACTTCAAGGTCTTCCGCGCAGAGTTGACGGGCCTACTGCCCGGGGCCGACTACACCTTCAAGATCGGCAAGCAATCCCCGGCCTATCGCTTCCGGACGATGCCGGCCAAGTCGACCGACGCGATCTCTTTCATTTCGGGCGGGGACTGCGGCGTCAACACTGCGGCTCTCGCGAACAACGCCCAGGCCGCGCGGCAGGACCCGATGTTCGCGATCGTCGGCGGGGACCTCGGGTACGACAACGGCAGGTCGGTCGAGACGAGCCTCGCGTTCCTCAAGAACTACAGCCGGACGATGGTTGGCCGCGACGGCCGGCTCATCCCAATGATCGTGGCGATCGGCAACCACGAGGTGGACGGCGGATACGCCAAGCCCCGATCGAAGGCGACTTTCTTCTATCCACTGTTTGACGGCCTGTATCCGGAAACCGGGTATGCCACACTCGATTTCGGCGACTACTTGAGTCTCGTCCTTCTCGACACCGGACACACGAGCCCTATTGACGGCGACCAGACGCGCTGGCTCGAAAAGACCCTCAAGGCCCGCGAGGACCATCCCAATGTCTTCGTGATCAATCACGTACCCGCGTATCCTTCGTTCCGCAACCCCCAGCCCGCTGAGGTCAAGGGAGCGGCAACGGCCAAACCAGGGACCGGGGAACTCCAGCGCAAGAACTGGGTGCCGTTGTTCGACAAGTACCGCGTACCGGTCGTGCTGGAGCACCACGACCACACGTTTAAGAGGACGAAGCCGCTGCTCGATGGGCTGCCGCACGAGAACGGCGTGCTCTACCTGGGAGACGGCTCCTGGGGCCGGCTGCGGAACCCGAAGAAGGCAGACCCTCTTCACGTCATGGCCAAGACCAGCGATGAGTACCACTTGTCGCTCCACCGCATCCAGGGCGAAGAGCGATTTCACCTGGCAATGGACAAGGATGGCCGGGTGATGGACGTGGCCCGGACCGGTCAGCGAAAAAAGGGGGCGATGTCGGTCGGCGGCTGATCAGTGCGAATGATTCGTCCCTTCAATCGCTCGCCTTCGACAGATTCCTCGTTCAGTCGTCATAGCAAGCTCACGCGATCATCACATCGGCCGGTTATTCTGCTTTTTCGCATTCATGTCTCTCCCTATTCGCCCTCCTGGCCTTAACGGGAGCAATCATGCGCCGAAGAGGATTTACCCTGATCGAGTTGCTAGTCGTCATTGCCATCATCGCCATCTTGATTGGCCTGCTGTTGCCCGCGGTCCAGAAGATCCGCGAAGCGGCAAACCGAATGAAGTGCACGAATAACCTGAAGCAGATCGGCCTCGCCCTCCACAACTATCACGACACGAACGACCGCTTCCCTTCCGCCTCGCAGATCCCCTGGTGGCTCAGAGTCCAGGACCGCGATGACTTCATGGACTATACGAAGCCGTTCGGCCCCAACTGGGCCGTGATGCTCCTGCCCTTCATCGAGCAGGACAACTTGTACCAGCAGGGGAATGTCACTTCCTATCCTGGTGTTCCCATCGTCCAAGGAGTCGTGCCGACACCGAACCAGGCCTGGCGGTCGATCGTCAACACCGAAGTGCGCATCTACCAGTGTCCGTCCGACGGCAACAACAGGCGGCACTTCTCGGACCCCAACGTCCCGAGTGTCGGGTCCACGTCCGACTGGGCGCGGGGGAACTACGGTGTGACGGCGGGTTGGGAAGATTACGACCACGTGGCCAACGGCGGCGAGAAGACCACCACTCAAAAGGGGGTCATGAAAGGGTTCGTCGCGAGCCCGATGATGTCCGCCAACTTCGGGACGAACATGGCTTGGGTTACGGACGGTTTGTCGAACACAATCATGGTCGGTGAGCTAAGAGCCGGCAAAACGCCCATCGACCCCCGCGGCGTCTGGGCCCTCGGGTTCCCCAGTTCCAGCATCGTGAACGCCGGTCGGGCCGCCTACAACCCGACGCCAAACAACAACCTGGGCGACTCCGGCAAGGATGGCGACGAGATCCAGAACGGCGCCGCCATTTGGAATCCGACGATCGGTTCGCTTGACCGCATGGGGTGCTTGAACGACGGCACGTTGATGACGTCGGGAATGTCGCGCAGCCTGCACCCGGGCGGGGTGAACGCGTGCATGGGCGACGGCAGCGTCCGTTTCATCAAGCAGACGATTGACGAGCAGACCTGGTGCTTCCTGATCTCCAAGGCGGACGGGCAGGTTATTACGGGCAACCAGTAGCCGCTTGAGAGGAACACCCATGAGGTTTATTCATTTCGGTTGGATCGCGATTCTCGCTTGCGCCGCCCTGACTGGCTGCGGTGGAAACCCCCGGCTCAATGCCAAGGGTCGGGTCGTCAAGGGTGGGCAGCCGTATACCGTGCCGGCCGGGGACTACGTCCGCGTCACCTTTTACGAGCTGACCCCGGACGGAGGGACCGGTAAGAACTCGTATGCGGCGACGTTCGACAATGCCGACGGCACGTTTCGGGCGGTCGGCCCGGACGGACGAGGCATCCCACCGGGTAAGTACCGAATCTGTGTGGAACACGAAAGCAAGAGGCGGGACCTGTTCAAGGGGGCGTATAACACCGACACGACGCCATTCGTGTTCGACATTGATTCGCGCACGACCGAGTTGGTCATCGACCTGGACCGAAAATCCTGAAGGTTGAGTGTGATCGCGTGCCGATTGACCGCGGCGCGAATAGACCGTCCATGCCATCGTACCGGCGTATGCTTCCCGCCCGGACCGCAGCAGTCACCAATCGCGAGGCCCCTCATGCACCGCACACTCGTCGGACTCTTCACCGTGGCCATGGCTGCCGCGGCGGCCGCCGCCGACCCGCCGGCCGGGTACAAGCTCGAAAAGACCATCCCCGTCAAGGGGGACGGCGGCTGGGACTATCTGACGGTTGACTCGGGCGGCCGCCGGGTGTATGTGTCACACGCCACCGTGGTCGACGTCCTCGACGCCGACTCCGGCGAGCTCAAGGGGCAGATCCCCGACACCGCCGGCGTTCATGGCATCGCTGTCGCCGCCGATCTGGGCCGCGGATTCACCAGCAACGGCCGGGCCGACACCGTCACCGCGTTCGACCTCAAGACCCTCAAGCCGATAGCCAGCGTTAAGACTGGCAAGAACCCCGACGCCATTCTCTATGACCCAGCGACCAAACGGGTGTTCGCGTTCAACGGCAACAGCAAGAGCGCGACCGTGATCGACGCGACCGACGACAAAGTGGTCGGCACGATCGATCTGGGCGGCAAGCCCGAGGGGACCGCGACCGACGGGACCGGACACGTGTATGTCAACCTGGAGGACACCGCCGAGTTGCTTCGGCTTGACGCTCGTGACCTCAAGGTGCTGGACCGGTGGTCGGTGGCGCCGGCGAAGTTGCCGGTCAGCCTCGCGATGGACCCGACGACCGGCCGGCTATTCGTCGGCTGTCGGAGCAAGGAACTGCTCGTGCTCGACGCGAAGACCGGCAAGGCAGTGGCGACGCTACCCATCGGCGAGCGGGTGGACGCTGGGGCGTTCGACCCGGAGACGAAGCTCATCTTCTGCTCGTGTGGCGACGGGACGGTGTCGGTTGTGAGCCAGGAAGGGCCGGACAAGTACGTGGCTGTCGGTCAGCTACAGACCAAGCCGGGGTCGAAGACCATGGCCCTCGACCAAAAGACACACAAGCTGTTTCTGCCGATGGCCGAGTTCAAGCCGGCGGCCAAGGGGGGCGGCCGCCCGACAGCCGTGCCGGGCACGTTCGCCGTCCTCGTATTCGGCAAGTAAGGTGGTTTTCGCCGGTCGTAGCGCGCCGGCGAGCCCGGGCGCGCGACTCGAATCGGCGGTCCCCCCTGGCAAAAATGACGGACGGCTACGGAGTCGCCATCGATGTATCCACGACTGCATAGCATTCGGTTGCGATGAAATCCGGCACGGGAGTTATAAATGTCCGGGTAGCGGGAGCGCGTCCTTAGGCAGCAGCCGCGCGAGTTCTCACCGTACCAACCAAACGTTGACGACGTGTGCCGACCGCTTTTCAGCATCCACACTGAAAGTCAGACCGAGAGGCTCGACATAATGCACCCGAAGCGTGCCGAAGCGGCTCTCGCCCACCATATCGGCCGAATCGGTGAGCTCGCGGTCAATTTGTGCAGCCGCCTCCGTGATTGCTCGCCGACCGGCTGAATCCAGTGTCAGCCAGATGCGGGCGAGTTCATCCAGCGCTGACTGGATCCAATCGACCTCGAACATTACAGACTCTCCAGGTGACGGAGCACCTCCGCGGTCGAGTAGGTCTTCTCTTTGGCGGCGAGTCGCCGGCGCAGTTCCTCGTCAGACACGGGTCGGGTCAGGCGATCTAACTCCGCTTGCGGCACGAAGCGTCCGATCGGTCGGCCTGCCTCGTCCACAAGGTCCGTCGGCTCTCGGAGTTTTTCGAGTTGGCCTTGGAACTCCGGCGGCAACGTCAGCTTGGACATGATTGGCTCCCTTCAGCACTTCGATTGTACCGCGTACTGCTCAGAAATGCACGCGGGCCGAGGCTCCTCGCCCCGGCCCGTCGGTCTCTGATCACTCATCACTGACCACTGACCACTATTTCTTCTCGGGCTTCGGAATATCCGCCAGCGCCTCCGGCACCTCGGCGTAGTGGCTAAACTCCATCGAGAAGCTCGCCGTTCCGCCTGTCGCACTCTTGAGGTCGCTGTCGTAACCGAACATGTTGGCCAGCGGCACCTTCGCTCGAATCGTGCCGCGGCCCTTGTCGGAGCTGATCTCCTCGATCATCCCGCGGCGGCGGTTGATGTCGCCCGTGACGGAACCTTGATACTGCTCCGGGCCGACGACCACCACGGTCATGATCGGCTCCAGCAGCTTGATCCCGGCCACCTGTTGCACGTCCCGAAAGTTCTCCTCCGCGGCCAGTCGGAAGGCGTCCTGGCTGGAGTCCACGTCGTGGTATTTGCCGTCGAACAGGATGCACTCCAGGTCCACGAACGGGAAGGGGTACTTGCTCCCCTTCTTCGCCATGTTGCGAATGCCGTCCTCAACTGGCGGGATGTACTCCTTTGGCACGACACCGCCGGAAATCTCATCGTCGAAATAGACGTTGTTCGGATCGGGTTTTTCCTTTGCCTCAAGCATCTTCGCCGTCCAGCGCTCGATCCCTTCTTCATCGAGCGGAGTATAGCGCATGTGGATGACCGCGAACTTGCCGCGTCCACCCGTCTGCTTGATGTATCGCGTCTGGAACTCGATCTGCTTGGCCAGCGTCTGCCGGTAAGCGACCCGCGGCCTGCCGAGCGCCAGGGCCGGGTCACCTTGCGGCAAGCTGATCGCCCGCTTGATCTTCTCCAACGTGATGAACAGGTGCAGTTCGCCCATACCGGAGAGGATCATGTCCTTGGTCTCTTCGTCGGTATGGAACTTCACGGTCGGGTCGTCGCGGATCATCCGGCTCAGAGCCTCTCCGAGCTTGCCAGTATCGACAGTTCGAGCCACGCTTATCGCCGCCGAAATCACTGGCTTCGGGAAACTGATCGACTCCAACGCAACCGGCGCATTCTCGGCACAGAGCGTGTGGCCCGTGTATGTGTTCTTGAGGCCCACGACCGCGACGATCGCGCCCGGTTCGGCGACTTCCAACTCCTGGCGCGTATTCCCCATCATCCGGTAGAGCCGGGCGATTCGCTCGGTCTTGCCGTAGGTGGTGTTGAGTACCGTGTCGCCCTGGCGGAGTTCGCCGGAGTAGACGCGGACGTAGACCAGGTCCCCGGTCGGCTCGGCCACCGTCTTGAAGGCGAGGCCGGAGAATGGCTCCTTCGGATCCGGCTTGCGCTGGACCGCATCCTTGGTCTTCGGGTGAATCCCTGCGACCGGCGGGCGGTCAAGTGGGCTCGGCAGGAAGTTGACGACCGCGTCGAGCAGGATCTGCACGCCGTGGAAGTTCTTGCTCGACCCGCAGTAGATCGGGCTGAACCGCCCCTCGATGGTCCCCTTGCGCAGAGCGCTTAGGAGCTTCTCCTTCGAAATCTCCTTGCCCTCGAGGATCATCTCGGCCAGCTCGTCGTCGGCGAGCGACGCGGTTTCGAGCAGGTGCTCGCGGTACTTCGCGGCCTCTTCCTTGTGGGACGCGGGGATGTCCACGAGGCTGTACTTGCGGTTCGTCTTGTCGGTCTCATCCTTCAGGACGAACCTGTTGTCGATGAGGTCGATGATCCCCTTGAACTCGCTCGACTCCCCGACCGGGATGGCGCAGATTGCGGGCGTGCACTGCAGCTTCTGCTTCATCTGGCTGATGCAGTCCTTGAAGTCGGCGCCGAGCCGATCAAGCTTGTTGATGTAGGCGATCCGCGGGACGCCGTACTTGTTGGCCTGGAACCAGACCGTCTCCGACTGCACTTCGACGCCGCCGACGGCGCAGAAGACGCAGACGCCGCCGTCGAGGACGCGCAGGCTGCGCTCGACCTCGGCCGTGAAGTCCACGTGGCCGGGGGTGTCGATGATGTTGATCTCGTTGTCGCCCCAGTCGATGGACACGGCGGCGGAGTTGATCGTGATCCCCTTCTGGCGCTCCAGGGGGTCGAAGTCGGTGGTGGTGTCCCCGGTGTCGACGTCGCCGACCTTGTGCTTGGTGCCGCTGTAATAGAGGATGCGCTCGGTGGTCGTGGTTTTGCCCGCGTCCACGTGTGCGATGATGCCGATGTTTCGCAGTTTGTCGAGCATTTCCAGTCGGCCGGACCGGTCCGGCCGGCTCCAGGTAGGGACGAAATCAGGTATCGGGATGCACCACACATCCCGCGGGCGGCTCCCGGATGGGAGAACACCTTAATGGATATCAGACTGTGGGGGGTTCGTCGCGGTTCGGTCCGACCGAACAGGAGAGCGTCGGCGCGCGCCGGGGCGCGTCAATCCTTTGACGGAGGGACGAACTTCCTCAATTAGAAGAGGATATAGCGGAAAAGATTCAGAAGTCCAGCTGCGGCAAGTGAAGGCGGCGTGAAGAGTTGCGATCGACGTCGCCAATTACGTTCTGGGTGTTTTGGCGTCGGGGCCAGCCAACCTGGCGGACACTCAAACGGACTTTATTCCGGGCTGGGATGGTGATTCTGGCTTCAAACGGTGATTCTGAAAAGGGGTCTCACCCTTTCCGCCAGAACCATTCATGCTCTGAACGTTTGGTCGCGTTCCGTCCAGCGCAATAGGCACCACTCCAACAACCATACGAGGGTGCCCAGGCTCTGATCATTCCGGTCGCGGCCGGGATCAAACTCGGAGAATGACACGCCAGTGACCCGCTCCGACCAGACGGCCGCGAATACTCGGAGCAGGAACGCGGGCGACAGCCCCATTGGCAGCGGATGCTGAACGGCCGGGAAAAACGCGGGGTCGAAGACGTCGCAATCAACGTCGAGCCAGACTTGTTTGGATTTTCGGGTCGCTTCGGCAGCCTTCTGAACCACGCGATCCGGGTCGGTCGACACGTCCTCGGCGGAAAAGACTTCCCCAAAACTCTCCCGGACATGCTTCTCAGGCAGAAAGAGGTCGCGTGAACCAACGTTTACAAGTCGCGGCAGCGGGCTCTCAGCATGGAGCAAAAAGTTCCCGTGCGACAACTCTTCGGTACAGTCGGCAAGGTTATACGCGTCCAAATGGGCATCAAACTGCAGGACCAGCGCATCAGGTCCCAACTCCTCGTAAGCTGGGAGTACGCCCAAGTGGTTACCAGCAAGCCAGATGATGGGGTCGCCGGCCCGGAGCGCCGACCGCGCCGCCTGCCGGGCCGTCTTCCGCCAGTCGGTACACGCGTGGGGGGTGTCGAAAGTGAATTCGTGGACCCGCACGCGGTCACGGTAGGCGTCGGACCTGGCCGGGCGGGTCTCGCGTTTGGCATCATCGAGCATCTCGCGCAGCGCGTCGCCCAGGAGCTGTGCACCCGCTCCGGTCCCAGCGCTGCCGAACTGGTCGAACGGAAAGACGATGGCCTGCATCGATTGCTGATCGTCGATACGTGATTGTCAATTGCGACGGGTGTTTTCTATTGGGCGCGAGCCATGCGAGTCGTCAAGGGCGCCTATCTCGCCGAAGGAGTGATCGTGACCGGGGATGTCCTCCTCGGCGTCGGCACGAACCTGTGGTTCGGGACGATCGTCCGCGGCGACATTGCCCGCGTCACCCTCGGCGACACCGTCAACGTCCAGGACGGCTGCATCCTGCACACGGACCACGGGGCGCCATTGACGATCGGTCCCGGGGTTGTCGCGGGCCACGCGGTGATCATTCACGGATCGTCCATCGGCCAGGACACGCTGCTCGGGATCGGCGCGCGCCTTTTGTCCGGGAGTGAGGTCGGGCCGGAGTGCATCATCGCGGCGGGGAGTGTCGTCGTGGAGGGAATGAAAGTGCCGCCGCGATCAGTCGTCATGGGCATTCCCGGCCGCGTGGTGCGGACCGCGACGATCGACGAAGTAGCGAAGACGCGGGCCATCAACGCCCGCTACCTGGAGCTGGCCCGGCGCTACGCGGAGGGACGCGTCGACCGGCCGTACGGGGGGTGACATGGGGACCGAGCCGGGCACGACCGAGATGTCGTCGCTGGCAACGCTCGCCACGGAGGACGTGCGCCGGCTCGACATCGACGGCAAACAGAACCTGGTCGCCCAGCTTCTCCACGACAGCGAGTGCGACGGCCTGCTCGTCCTGCACCCCGCCAACTTCCGCTGGCTGACCTCCGGTGCCAGCCCGGTCGGCCTCTACGGCCGCGACGAAACCCCCGCCCTTTACCTAAACAACAACCAGCGCTGGCTTCTCTGCTCCGCAACCGACACGCAGCGATTCTTTGCCGAGGAGTTGGACGGTCTCGGCTTCCAGCTCAAGGAGTGGCACTGGTCGACGAGCCGCGAGCAGATGCTGGCCGACTTGACCTTCGGGCGAAAGGTGGCCGCGGACCAGCCGTTCCGCGGGTGCAAGCACGCGGGCGTGTTCTTCACGTCCGAGCGACGCAAATTGACCTTATACGAAGCAGAACGGATGGTCGAGCTGGGCAAGCTCGTGGCCCACGCGGTGGAGGCGACGGCCCGGAACTTCTTTTGGGGCGAGTCGGAGGAGGAGATTGCCGGCCAGCTCTCGCACCGGCTCGTGCGCCATGGGGCCGAGCCGGTGGCGTTACAAGTGACCGGCGACGGCCGCAGTCGAGCATTCCGGCGGCGCGGCTATCGACCGGACCCCGTCAAGAACTGGTGCGTGCTGCAGGCGACTGCGCGCAAGTTCGGCCTGCACGCAACGGCCGCCCGGACTGTGTACCACGGCCCCCCGGGCGATAGTTGGCGGCCAGAATTCGAGTTCGTCTTGCGCCTCCGCGTCGTCCACCTCGCCGCGTCCCGGCCCGGGGACCAGGTCTCGGTCGCCCTCGACGCCGGCAAGTCTGTGCTCCGG
>Ga0066903_100004186_pt1 | contig 12112 bp, 9 predicted proteins | sample PanSoiMetaGPlot1_FD_67491 | JGI IMG/M metagenome (GOLD analysis project Ga0066903, IMG submission 67491) | Tropical forest soil microbial communities from Panama analyzed to predict greenhouse gas emissions - Panama Soil - Plot 1 (version 2) | ecosystem: Environmental > Terrestrial > Soil >...
GGAGGAAAACGTGACCTTCAGGCTTGGCCGGATGATCATCGCGGCGGCAGCCGCAATGGCGCTTGCGGCGCCCGCCACCGCAGCAGCGGCGGAGACGCCGCTGACCGTCATGGTTTTCCAGGGCATGCAGAACCTGCCGCTGCTCGCCGCGGAGGCGAAAGGGTTCTTCACCAGGCATGGCCTCAAGGTCGACGTGAAGATCGCGCCCAGCTCTGACGAGCTGCGCCATGGCCTCGCCGACGGCCGCTGGCAGATCGTGCACGGGGCGATCGACAACAGCGTCGCCATGGTGGAGGTCGCCAAGGCCGACGCCGCAGTCTTCATGGGCGGGGATAACGGCTTCAACAGCCTCGTCGTCCAGGCCGACATCAACGCGCTCGAAGACCTGCGCGGCAAGACGGTCGCGGTCGACGCCACCAATACCGCGTACGCCTTCCTGCTCTACGAGATCCTGAGGCAGAACGGCCTGAAACGCGGAACGGATTACGAGGTCAAGGCGGTCGGCGCCTCGTTCCGCCGCTACGCGGCGATGATGGAGGACAAGTCGCTCAAGGCCGCCATCCTCAATCCGCCGTTCTCGCTGCGCGCAGTCGACGGCGGCCTCAAGGACAAGGGGCTCGCCGTCAAGGCGGTCGGCTCCTATCAGGCGACCGGCGGCTTCATCATGCGTCCGTGGGCGCAGGCCAATGCCGACACGGTGGTGCGCTACATCCAGGCCTACGTGGAGGCGCTGCGCTGGGCGCTGGATCCGGCCAACAAGGAGGAGGCCATCCGGCTCCTCGCCGACGGCCTCAAGCTGCCGCCGGAGCTTGCCGCGCGCTGCTACGCGATCGCGGCCGATCCCGTCACCGGCCTCTCCCGCGACGCCAGGCTCGACCTCGATGGGTTCAGCAACGTGCTCAAGCTGCGCGCCGCGTTCGAAGGCGGAACGGCGGGCGCACCGGACAAGTATCTCGATCTCTCGTATTACCAGCGCGCCTTGACCGGCCTTTGATCATTCCATCCCGTTCGATCGCGCGCGCCGGCCGAACGGGATCGTCGCCGCGGCCGCGATCTGCAGCACCGCGCACGCGCCCATCGGCACGAAGGCGGCGGCCGGAATGCCGCTCAGGTCCCACGCGGCGCCGCTCGCCACGGCAACCATCATGGCAAGGGAGTAGGCGACGGTCAGCATGCCGGCCGACGTGGACGCCACTTCGGCCGGCGCGCACAGCAGCGGCGGCAGCGCCAGCACCAGCACCAGGACGCCCGCCGCCGCGAAGCCGAGCACGCCGGCCCAGACCACCGTCCATGCGCTCGCCGTCGCGGCAATGCCGACCACGCTTGCGAGGCACAGAAAAGCGAATACCGCAAACGGCCAGATGCGCCGCTCGAGGCGGCTGGCGAGCGGGAGCAGCACCAGCGAGGCCGGCAACTGGCCGAAGTTCAGCGCGCTCAAGGCGGCGCTGACCAGGTCGGCGCGGCCGTGGCTGGTCAGGTGGTCGGGCAGGAACGTGTTGGCGCCGAAGTAGATGGAGGTGCCGCCGCCGAAGGTGAGGCCGAGCCGCCAGACCAGCCCATCGGCCCAGTCGGGCCACCAGCGTGCGGGCGCGACGGCCGCTCCCTTTGCCGCTTCCGACCGGGTCCACTGGACCAGCGCCGCGATGGCGAACACCGGAAGCGACCACAGCGCCAGCGCGAGCTGCCACGAGCCGCCGATGAGCGGCATCACCATCGGGATCGTCAGCAGGACAGGGAGGATCTCGCCGACCACCAGGCCGTTGGCATAGAGGGCGGTGGCAAAGCCGGCGCGATCCGGGGTCCACGTGCTCACCAGGGCCGGCAGGGCGGACTGCATCACGGCAACCCCGGCCCCCATGAGGATCGTGGTCGCATAGAGCCAGGCAACGGCCGGCACCGCGCCGCGCAGCGCGCCGAAGGCGGCCGTGGCCAGCAGGCCCGCCACCAGCGCCCGCACCGGCCCGAGGCGCGCGATCAGCAGCGAGCCGGGCACCGCCGCCACCGCAAACAGCAGGACCGGAAGGCCGCCCAGAATGCCGACCGCCGTCGCCGACAGATCGAGGTCCGTGTGAATCAGCGGGATGACCGGCGGAACCGCCAGGATGGTGAGCCGCAGGGCGTTTCCGGTGAGCCACAACAGGAGGAGGTCGAGGAGAAGCGATCGGCGCACGAGACGGGGCTTTGTCGCGAGGAACTGAGGTGGAGAAGGCAGGCGCGCGCGGCGTTACGGTGAGACCTCTTCGAGCACCCGCCCCTTGGTTTCGATCGCGAACAGCGCGGTGACCAGCGCGGCGATTGCCGCGACGGTGCCGAACGCGACAAAGACCGATCCGAGGCCCGAACCGACCATCAGGCCGACGACGGTGGGCCCGATCATGGAAGCGAAGCGCAGCCACGCCGAGGCGGTTCCAACCGCGATCGCTCGCGCTCGGGTCGGATAGAGCTCCGGCGTGTAGAGGTAGACGCCGAGATTGATGCTGCTCACGAACAGGAACGCGATGCTGACGTGGACCACCACGCGCTCGGCCGAATCGGCGCCGGCAAGGCCGAGCGAGATCAGCGCGAGCGCGGCGCCGGCAAACGCCAAGGCGAACCAGGTTCGCCGGCCGACGCGATCGATCGCGAACGCGCAGGTCAGCGTGCCGATCAGGCCGACGGCTTGCGTGATCAGGCCGTATTGCAGCGAGGTCTCGAGCGGCAGGTGGTACACGATGCGATAGATGGTGGGCAGCCAGACCACGAGCCCGTAATTCACCAGGTAGGCGGAGAACCAGATCACCCAGACGACCAGCGTGCGTCGCAGATAGCGCGGACCGAACAGGTCGGCCCACGAGCCGCGACCGACATGGGTCGCGATGCCGGGCGCCGGCGCCGGCAGCGGCTTGCCGGTCGCCTTCTCGGTCTCGCGTTCCATGCGGGATATCGCCACCTCCGCCTCGGCATGGCGGCCGCGGGCCGCGAGCCAGCGCGGCGATTCCGGCACGAGCCGCTGCAGGACGAAAACGAGGATCGCCGGAATTGCGCCGAGCACGAACATGTACTGCCAGCCCAGATTCGGCACCACCCACAATCCGACCAGGCTCGCGCCGACCAGACCGATCGGGAATACAACCTCGTAGAGAAGCACGAAGCGGCCGCGTCCCTTGGCCTTGGTGAGCTCGCTGATGTAGGTGGCCGCGACCGGCACCTCGCCGCCGAGCCCGACCCCCTGGGCGGCACGGAAGAGGACGAGCGAGGAATAGTCCCATGCCGCCGCGCAGACGAGACTCATGCCGGCGAAGATGGCGATCGACCATCGCATGGCGATCAGGCGGCCGTAGCGCTCCGACACCCAGCCGAACAAAAGCGCGCCCACCAGCTGCCCGAGAAAGCCGGCCGAGATCAGGAACCCGATCTGCGCCGGCGTGAGCTTCCACAGCGGCACAATGGCCGGCAGCACCGACGCGATCGCCAGCGCGTCGAAGGCGTCAAAAAAGGTTGCGACGCCGACGATGATCCGCACCTTCACATGCCAGGCGGAAGTCGGCAGGCGCTCGATGCGAGCGACGACCTGGTCGGCGATGTGGTCGCCGGGGTGCCCGGCAGAGGCGTTCGCGGTTGCGGTCACGGCGGGTTACCCGGATGGTCTTCACGCTAGAATAGCGGCGCGAATGGGTCTAGCGCCAGATCGCCCGCGCGGCGTCGACCACCAGCTTGAGCTTCGCGCGCTCGTCGGCCTCGCTCAACGGATTGCCGGCCGCGGTGCTGGCAAAGCCGCATTGCGGGCCGATCGCCAGCCGGTCGAGGTCGATGAAGCGTGCCGCCGCGTCGGTCCGCCGCCTGAGCTCATCGATGTCCTCCAGCACCGGGGTCTTGCTGCTCACCAATCCGAGCACGACTCCCTTGCGCTTGGGCACGAAGCGCAGCGGCTCGAAGGCGCCGGCGCGCGGCGTGTCGTATTCGAGCAGGAAGTGGCCGACATTGGTGCCGGCGAAGAACCGTTCCGCCACCGATTCGTAGCCGCCTTCGCCGAGATAGTGGCCCTTGAAATTGCCCCGGCACATGTGCACGCCGACCACCATGTCGGCCGGGCGTTCCGCGACCGCCTGATTGATGCCGTCGATGTAGAGCTCCACCAGGGCGTCGGGATCGCTGCCCATCGCCGCGACCTTGTCGCGAATCGTCGGATCGCACAGCAGGGCGATCGCGACCTCGTCGAGCTGCACGTAGCGGCAGCCGGCCGCGGCAAGCTCGGCGATCTCCGCGCGGAACACGGCGGCAAGATCGGCGAAGAAAGGCTCGGGGTCGCCGTAGAGGCTGCGATCGGCAAAATCGGTGCAGCGATAGAAGTGCATGGTGGACGGCGACGGCAGGGTGATCTTCGCGGTCAGGCGGGTCGATTCGCGCAGGAACACGAGCTCGTCGAGCGCGAGCGGCCGCGTGCGCCTGATCTCCGCCGCCGCATAGGGCGCCGTGAAGTCGACCTCGTGGCCGTGGTCGTCGCGGAACTTGAAGATGGCCGGGCGGATGACGAAGCCGTCGGTGCGCTCGACGAAACGGCCCCAATAGGAGCCGCGGCGGAATTCCCCGTCGGTTGCGACCTCGAGCCCGACCTCCTCCTGCAAGGCGAGCACGGCGCGAACGCAGTCGTCCTGGATGCGCACGAATTCACGCTCGTCGATGGCGCCCGATCCATGCTGCCTGAACGCTTGGCGCAGGGCGGGCGGCCGTAGCAGGCTTCCCACATGGTCGGCACGGAACGGCGGCCGGCCGTCGCGACGGTCGCTCATGGACGCGCGGTCTCCTAGTGCCCCGTTTCCGAAGTTCGTGATACACCGCGGCACGGTTTTACCCGAACTTCGGAAACAAAGGGGCACTAGCAAGCATATGATTCTAGTGCCGCTTTTCGATTTGAAGTTCCTAAATGAGTTTGCCGCGGCCGGTGTAGGAACTTCAAATCGGCGGCACTAGCGTGTTTCAATAGGCCGGACGAGCGAAGATCGGTATAGCACAAGACCCGCCATGCCTTCGGACCATCCGATGACCGAGGTCGATCCGGCCTTCGCGACGCTCCGCCGCAAGACGGCGCCGCTTCTTCTTCTCGAGCGCGCGCGGACCATGCCCGACGTCGTCGCGTTCCGCTCCAAACACCGCGGCCTCTATCGGGAACGGACCTGGCGCGACTATGCCGGCCTGGTCGCGCGGTGCGCGCTCGGCCTGCGCGCGCTCGGGCTCGAGCGCGGCGGGCGCGTCGCCATCATGGGCGATCCGTGCGAGGAATGGATGATCGCCGATCTCGCCGCACAGACGGTGGGCGCGGTCAGCTACGGCATCTACCCGACCTCCTCGACCTCCGAGCTCGCGTTCCTCATGAACGACGGGCAGGCGAGCATCTTCATCGCCGAGGACCAGGAATACGTCGACAAGGTCCTGTCCGTCATCGACTCGCTGCCGCGACTGCAATGGATCGTGGTGATCGATCACTCGGCCATGTTCGCCTATCGCCATCCCAAGCTCGGGCGCTATGCGGACGTGCTGGAAGCCGGCACGCAGGCTGCTGCCGATCCGCTCGCGGCCCTCGAGGAGATGGTGCGCGCGCTCGATCCGGCCGATCCCGCCTTCATCGTCTACACGTCGGGCACCACCGGCCGCCCGAAGGGCGCGGTGATCGCGCACGGCAGGCACCTCGCTTCGGCCTACACGGTGGTGGATCACTATCCGACGCTTCTTCGGCGCGATCATCGCACCGTCGTGTTCCTGCCGCTCTGTCACATTTTCGGCCGTGACCTCGCCGTCACCGTGCCGCTGCTCTCGCGCCTCGTGCCGCATTTCGGCGAGGACGCCGACGACCTGCCGGCGACGCTGTTCGAGGTCGCCCCGACGATCCTGTTCACCGTGCCGCGCTACTTGCAGAAATTCGCCTCGCGCATGCTCGTCGACCTCGGCGCCACGTCGCGCGTCAAGCGCGCCGTCTACGATCTCGCCATGCGGCTGGGGCGCGCCTGCGCGCGGCGGCGCTGGACCGGCACGGCGGGCCCCGTTGCCGCTTTCCTCGAAGCGCTCGCGCGCGTGCTCGCGTTCGGCCCGATGCTGCGCAAGCTCGGTCTCGACAAGCTCGAGCTGATGGTCTCGGGCGGCGCGCCGCTCGCGCCGGAGACGATGGCGCTGTGGCAGGTCTGGGGCGTGAACGTGGTCGAGGTCTACGGACAGACGGAAACCGGCGGCGCGTTCATCAGCGGCCAGAAGGGGCCGTTCCCCAAACCCGGCAATGTCGGAACGGTGGTGCCCGGCTGGCAGGTCGCCCTCGGCGAGGCGAACGAGATCCTGGTGCGCGGCCCGGATCCGTTCGCGGGCTATCTCGACGACCCGCAGGCGACGCGCGCGGCGGTCGATGCCGACGGCTGGCTGCATACCGGCGACGTCGGCGAATGGCAGGACGGAGAAAACCTCCGCATCGTCGACCGGGTGCGCGATTTCATCGTCACCGCCGGCGGCAAGACCCTGTCGCCGTCCTTGATCGAGACCATGCTGCGCGCGAGCCCCTATATCGCCGAAGCGGTCGTGTTCGGGCACGCGCGCAAGTACCTCACCGCCCTGGTCGAGATCGACTATGAGGCCGTCGCCGAGTGGGCCCGCAGCCACGACGTGCCCTATACGGGCTTCACCAGCCTGGCGCTGCATCGAGAGACCGATCGCCTCGTCAAGGCCGAGATCGACAAGGTCAACGGCGAGCTTGCCCGGGTCGAGCAGATCAAGGCGTTCCGCATCCTGCCCAAGGCACTTGACCCGGAGCAGGAGGGCGAGCCGGTGACGCCCACCCGCAAGGTGAAGCGGGCGCTGATGTACGAGCGGTTCGAGAAGCTGGTGGAGGACATGTATGATGACCGCGAGGAGAAGCTCGTCGCGGCCGCCGCGGAAGGCGCGCTTTGACCCATTTTCCGCTCATTCCCGCGCGGGGACGAGCGGATGAACGACCGATTCGATTTCGAGCGGAACAAAAGCAGGGAGGGAACCGATGCCAACACGTGCAGTGATCGCCGCGCTCGCCATGGGGGCGGCCGTCGTCCCGGCGGTTGCGCAGGACGCCTACGTGATCGGCGTCACCGGGGCCCTGACCGGGCCGGTCGCCAGCACCCAGGCGCCGGCCATGGAGGCGATGCGCATCTATGTCGAGCGCGTCAACGCGGCGGGCGGAATCAATGGCAAGCCGGTGCGCATCATTCTGCAGGACGACGCGGCCGAGCCTTCGAAGGCGGCCGCCAATGCCAAGAAGCTGATCACCCAGGACAACGTGGTGCTGCTGATCAACGCCAGCCTCTCCTCGACCTATGCGCCGACCGTGGCCGAGGCCAAGCGCGCCGGCGTCCCGATGCTGTTCGCCAGCGGGGTGTGCCCGAAGGAGGTCTATCCGCCGGCCGATCCGCTGCAGTTCTGCACCACCGCCTATGCGTCCAACTACGACAGCCGCGCCGCGCTCGGCTTCATCAAGGAGACCGCCACGGAGCCGGTGCGGATCGGGTTCGCCGCCATGGCGATTCCGCTGTCGCGCGGCGAGATGGATTTTGCCGAGACCCAGGCGCCGGCGCTCGGCATGACGGCCGTCGACAAGGAGGTGATCCCGCCGCCCACTCCCGACTACACGCCGTTCGCCACCAAGCTCAAGGACGCCAACGCCAACTGGGTGTTCTCGTGGGCTCCCTGGGTGACCCAGGTGCGCACGCTGGAAGCGCTGCGCCGGCTCGGCTGGGCGGGAAGCTACCTCGCCTGGTCGCACCTCGAGGCCGAGGGCGAGCTCGCGCGCCTCAAGGACGCGAGGTTCTACGTGCTCGGCGCCAACTCGCTGTTCCAGGAGGATCTGCCGATCCATCGCGAGGTCGCCGAGGCCGCCAAGAAGGCCAATGCCGCCTATCCGGGCAACCAGATGGCCGAAGGCTGGATCGCCGGCATGGTGATCGAGGCGGCCTTGAAAAGCGCCGGCTGGCCGGCCGATGCCGCAAAGGTCCGCTCCGCCCTGGAGACCGTGAACGTCGACACCAAGGGCTTGCGCGGCGGCCGCATCGAATGGACCAAGGACAACCACTTCCGTACCCGCCAGTACTATCGCGTCTACCGCTGGGATCTGGGCAAATCGGCGATCGTCGTCGCCAAGGACTGGGCGCCCTACGACGTGAAGTGAGCCGCGTGTCGCGGACGCGGCGCAGGCGATCGTGCAGCTCGTCGTCAACATCATGGTGCTCGCCGCGATCTACGCGCTGATCGCGTGCGGCTACGTGCTCGTGTACCGGGTGAGCCGCGTGCTCAACCTGGCGCACGGCGAGCTGATGATGCTCGGCGCCTACCTGCTGCTCGCCACCGCTTCGCTGTTTGCCGGCAATCCGTTGACGGCGCTGGCGGCCGCCCTGGGATTGAGCCTCGTGGTCGGCATCCTGGTCTACGTGCTGCTGATGCGGAAGATGACCGGCGAGATGGTCCTGGCCGCGGTGCTGGCCACGGTCGCGCTCGGCGTCCTGTTGCGCGGTGCCGTCATCCTGGTCTGGTCGGCCCAGCAGCAATATCCGGCGCAGGCATTGGGGCTCGCCAATCCGCCGCTCGAGCTGCCGGGCGGCGCCCGCATCTCCACCTGCGCGGCTTTGCTGATCGTTGCCACCGCCGTCGTCTACGCCGCCCTGTTCGTGTTCCTGCGCTTCGGCCGGTGGGGCGTGCGCATGCGCGCCGCCGGCCAGAGCCCGCTGCTTGCCGCCCAGCGCGGCATCAACCTGCACGCCGTCTACGCGCTCGCCTGGAGCCTCTCGACCCTCACCGGATCGGTCGCCGGCATGCTCATCGCGCTCGATTCCGGCCTGACCGGCACCATGGTGGTCATCGGCCTCAAGGCGTTCCCGGCCGCCCTGGTGGGCGGGCTCGACAGCCTCCTCGGCGCGCTCGCCGGCGCGCTCATCGTCGCTAGCGCCGAGGTCCTGCTCATCCACTATGTCGACCCGCTGCTCTCCGACGTGGTGCCGTTCCTGGTCCTCATCGCCATGCTGATCGTCCGCCCGTGGGGCCTGTTCGGCACGCGCGAGGAGCTCGACCGTGTCTAGCCCGCTGGCCGCATGGAGTGTGAGAAATGCGGGCTAACCCGCGCGCCAGTGGCTATTTCCGCACCGACTATCGCCAGGACCTTGCCCTGGTGCAGACCCGCCTGCAGCGCGTCGCCGTCGCCGTGCTCGGCGCCGCCCTTGTGGCCTTTCCGTTCCTCGCCTCGCCGTTCCAGCTCGATCTCGCGTGCCAGGTCTTTCTCGCCGCGATCGGCTCGCTGTCGCTCATGCTGCTCACCGGCTATGCGGGCCAGATCTCGCTCGGCCATGCCGGCCTGCTCGCCGCCGGCGCGTTCACGGCCGGCATCCTGTTCCGCGAGGTGGGCGCGCCGTTCTGGATCACGCTGCCGGCAGCCGCCGCGGTGGGAGCGCTGCTCGGCGTCGTGTTCGGCCTGCCTTCGCTCAGGCTGCGCGGCCTCTATCTTGCGGTCAGCACGCTCGCGCTGCACTTCGTCGTGGTCTATGCGGGCGGCGAGTACGAGACCCGGCGCGGCTTCTCCACCGGAATCGTGATCGATCCGCCCAGCCTCGGCGGCCTGTCACTCGCCGACGGTCGCGCCTGGTATTTCGTCCTGGCGCTCGCGGCCGGCGCAACCCTTCTCCTCTGCCTCAACCTCCTGCGCGCCCGCACCGGCCGCGCCTGGCAGGCGATCCGTGCCCACGAGACCGTGGCGGAGGCGCTCGGCATCGGCATCGCCGGCTACAAGCTCCTCGCCTTCGTGATCAGCTCGGCGATCACGGCGGTGGCGGGCGCGCTGTTTGCCTATTACCGCGGCTTCGTCTCGGTCGAGGCCTTCTCGCTGTTCCTCACCATCCAGTACGTGGCCATGATCATCATCGGCGGCATGGGGTCGCTGCTCGGGGCGGTGCTGGGAGCGGTGTTCGTTACCCTGTTCCCCTACTGGATCGAGTCGGCCCTGCTGGCGCTGCCCGGGGCCCGGCGCTACGCGGGCGAGGTTTTTGCCGTCAACTACGCCGCGTTCGGCCTGGTGATGATTCTCTTTCTCGTGTTCGAGCCGCTCGGCCTCGTCGGCATCTGGCATCGCGTTCAGACCTACTTCCTGCTCTGGCCGTTCCGCCGACGGCCGGCCGCGGGCTCGCGCCGATGACCACGCCCCTGCTCGCGGTCGAGAAGCTGGAGGTGACCTACCAGCGCGCCATCACGGCCGTGCAGGGCATCACGCTTTCGGTCGAGCGCGGCCGCATCGTTGCGCTGCTCGGCACCAACGGCGCCGGCAAGACCACGACCTTGCGCGCAATCTCCGGCTTTCTCGGCATCGATGACGCGCGCGTCACCGAAGGCGCCATCGTGTTCAACGGCGAGCGCATCGAGAACCGGCTGCCGCACGAGATCACGCGGCGCGGCATCGTTCTCGCTCCCGAGCGCGACAAGGTCTTTCCCAATCTCACGGTGGCGGAGAACCTCGCCGCCCCGGTGCCGCGCCGCGGCAATGCGGCCGAGCGGAAGCGGCTCGAGGCCGCCGTCTATCAGTTCTTCCCGCGGCTGGGTGACCTGCGCAACCGGCTCGGCGGCCTGTTGTCGGGCGGCGAGCGGCAGATGCTGGCGATGGCGAGCGCGCTCGTCTGCGCGCCCGAGCTCTTGCTGGTCGACGAGCTCTCGCTCGGCCTCGCGCCGGTCGTGGTCGAGGACCTCATGCGCCGCCTGGTCGAGATCAGGCGCGAGCTCGATCTTGCCGTCCTGCTGGTCGAGCAGAGCGCGGCCTTCGCGCTCGCGGTCGCCGACTACGGCTACGTGCTGGAGAACGGCCGTGTGGTGCTGGACGGCAGCGCCAAGCGGCTGCGCCACCACGCGGACATCCAGGAATTCTACCTCGGCCAGGCGGCAGGTGAGCGCCGCAGCTACCGCGACGTGAAGCAGTACCGGCGCAGTCGGAGATGGTATGGCTGAGCTTGCGGTCGAACGCCTCACCTTGCGGTTCGGCGGTCTCACCGTGCTCGAGGACGTCTCGTTCGCGGTCGCGGCGGGCGAGCTGTTCGCCCTGATCGGGCCGAACGGCGCCGGCAAGACCAGCGTGCTCAACTGCATCAACGGCATCTATCGCGGGCAAGGCCGCATCTGTTTTCGCGGAGAGGACATCGCCGGACGCGCGCCGCACCGGATCGCCCGGCTCGGCCTTGCCCGCACGTTCCAGCACGGCGAGCTGTTCCAGCATATGAGCGTGCTGGACAACCTCTTGACCGGCCGTCACGCCCGCGTCCGCACCCATCCGCTGGCCGAGATGCTCTATCTGCCCGGCGTCCGCCGCGAGGAGGTGAGCCACCGCGCGGCGGTGGAGCGCATCATCGAGCTCGTCGAGCTGGAGCGTTACCGGCATGCTGCCGTCGCCGGCCTGCCGTTCGGCATCCAGAAGATGGTCGGGTTCGCCCGCGCGCTCGCGCTCGAGCCGGCCGCGCTGCTGCTCGACGAGCCGTCCGCCGGGCTCAATCGCGACGAGCGCGAGGACCTGGCGCGCTTCATCCTGCGCATCAAGCACGAGCTCGGCCTGACCATGATCTGGATCGAGCACGACATGCAGATGGTTGCCGATCTGGCCGACCGCATCCACGTGCTCGACTACGGCCGCACGTTGGCGGAAGGCCCGCCCGGCGAGGTGTTGCGCGATCCTCGCGTGGTCGCCGCGTATCTTGGCACGGCGGGGTGAACGTTGGAGCATTTTCCGGAAAAAGCCTGGCCCGGACTTGATCCGGGTTGGGCACCGGTATTCCGCAGAAAATGCGATCAGATATGAAACCTATTCCCCGTGGAACGTGCCCGGTTTCGGCGGCGGCCCGGAAAAGCCAAGCTCGCGCCAGCGCGCCGCGACCCGCTCGTAGGTTGCGCGCCGCAGCAGCGTGGTCTGCGGAAAATGCCGAAGGTGGCGGTGCGGCTTGCAGGCGTTGATCAGCACCTTCGAGCCATAAGGCCTCGCCTCTGGCGGATACTGGCTCGGATCGAGCCCGGTCGACCAGGTATTGCGCAGCACGTCGAGATCGTCGGCCGGGTTGCAGCGCGTGCTCAGCGCCCACATCACCTCGTTGAAATCGGTCGGGTCGAC
>Ga0066903_100004187_pt1 | contig 12112 bp, 11 predicted proteins | sample PanSoiMetaGPlot1_FD_67491 | JGI IMG/M metagenome (GOLD analysis project Ga0066903, IMG submission 67491) | Tropical forest soil microbial communities from Panama analyzed to predict greenhouse gas emissions - Panama Soil - Plot 1 (version 2) | ecosystem: Environmental > Terrestrial > Soil >...
ACCTGGCGCGAGGTCGAGTTCATCGAACGCAGCGGCCAGCAGATAACCGGACGCTGGTTTACAGGTGCCTATGACGAAACCGGCATCGACGTCACGCTCCGCCGAGTGGCGAACGATCCCATCGTCACCGGTACCGATGTGAGCGCGCTGAAGACCTCGACCTCGAACCAGCGCGTGCGGATCTATGGCGCAAATTTCCCGGCGACGGTTCAGACCGCGGACGTCGATCTCGGACAAGGCGTACGAGTGTCGCGCCTCGTGAGCAGATCGCCAGACATGCTGACCGTCGATGTTGACGTCTCCGCGGCTGCGCGCGTCGGACCACGCGATGTGTCCGTTGGCGGTTCGACGATTTCGACCCCGCTCGTCGTCTACGCGAAGATCGACAGCGTCAAGGTCGTTCCCGTTGCTGGAATGGCGCGACTGGGCGGCATCAGATTTCCGAAGCGTCCGGAGCAGTTCGAAGCGCGCGGCGTGAGCTACGGATCGGATGGCAAAGCCGGCACGCCCGACGATCTCGACCTCGGTCCAGTCAACGTGCGCTGGAGTCTCGAGGAATATCCGGCAACGTTTCGCGACGATGACGTCCAGTTTGTCGGAGCGATCGCGCCAAGCGGCCTGTTCACGCCGAATGTCGAGGGACCGAACCCGAAGCGATCGGGCAATCGAAACAACGTCGGCGACGTGTGGGTGGTCGCGACCTACAACGCCACGACGGCGGACGGCGCCATCAAACCGCTGAAGGCCCGCGCGCATCTTCTCGTCACCGTGCCGCTCTACCTCGTCTGGGATTCGCGGGAGGTCGGCCGATGAGGACGTTGAGGACGTCTTCGGGGAACCGGCGTGCGCTCCGGTGGTTCGCCGCCCTGGTCCTGGGAGCGTCTGGCGTCGCGTCAAGCGCCGGTCGCCTCGATCTCAGTGCGCAGACGAGCCCGCCAGCGGCAGAACGCCGATTGACCGGCGGTGATGGGACGCTCTACATCGGCGGCTATCCGAATCTGATTTGGATCATCGACGAGGCGACCGAAAAGGTTGTCGGCACCATTCACACGAAGGGCGGCATTCCGCGCCGGCTGAGCCTGACGCGTGACAAAAAACTCTTCTACATCATCGACGCCACCCAGGAAGTTGTGGAAATCGTCGACATCGCGTCGAAGACCACGCTCGACACGTTCAAGCTGTCGGAGAGCAACAAGCGCGTCAGGATCAACTCGATTGAGCCCGATCCGACGAACCGCTACGCGATTCTCCTGACCCGAACGGCCACCAGGGCTACCGACCGCGTCGAAATCGGTCCGTCCACGTTGCAGCAGTACGATCTGAAAGAACACAAGATCATCCGAACGATCGACTGGCCCGATGGACAGGAGCGCGATCAGGCGAATCTGATGTTCTCCCCGGATGGAAAGTTCCTGTATTTCCTCGGCAACGAAATCCTGATTTTCGAGACCGAAAAGTTCACACAGGTGGACAAGTGGGATGTGTCGAACTTCGAGCAGGGGCTCGGGCAAGTGAGCTTGGCGTTCGGCGGTTTCGGCGGCCTCGACACGGTCAACGACGAACCGGGCTTTTTGACGACGACGCTCACGATTGAGGATCCGGTGCAGCACCGCCGCATGATCGGCGTGGGGCGCATCGACCTCAACAAGAGGGACCTGGACTTTTCCACGCTTGGTCCCGCCGGCGGCGTGAACATTGTCCTGGCGCCCGACCGGAAGCACGCCTACGGCCTCGAGTCGGAGGTCGGCCGCTACCAGTTCTGGACGATCGATCTCGACGAGCGGAAGGTCACGTCGCGAGCGGAGTTCGCCGGCCGGCCGCGGATGTCGCTGAAGACCAGCTCGAATGGCAGGCTGCTCTATATCTATAACGCCGGCAATACGATCGACCTGTTCGAGGCCGCAACGTACACGTACCTGCGAACGATCGAGCTTGATGGGGACGTCACAACCGCGTTCTACGTCGTGCCGAAGCAGCGAGGTCAATGATGCAGAAGATCACGGCGAGGATGGCGCTGGCATCAGCGTGTTTGACAGGCGTCACACTCTCCTTGACGTTGACGGCCGCTGATTCGCCGTCATGGGATCGCAAGGCGGCCGCCAGGGTGTTGGATGGGCGCCAGACCTGGTGGGCGGGCTTCCCATCGGCCCAACGCGATCACGGCACCTTCTGCGTGTCGTGTCATACGACGCTGCCCTACGCGCTCGCTCGACCGCGGTTGCGCACATCGATCGGCGATCGTCTGGCATCGTCGACCGAAGCAACCCTCTTCGAAAACGTATTGAAACGCGTGCGGCAGTGGAACGAGATCGCGCCGTATTATCCGGACCAGACCGCGGGTTTGCCCAGGACGAGCCAATCGCGTGGAACCGAGTCGGTGTTGAACGCTGCCGTTCTGGCGGCACGGGACGCGTCAGCGGGCACGCTCAGCGCCGACACGCGCGCGGCGTTTGCGAACATGTGGGCGCTCCAGATGAAGACTGGCGAGCTGTCGGGCGCATGGGTCTGGCTCCATTTCCGCCTCGAGCCGTGGGAATCCGATCAATCGCCGTACTTCGGCGCATCAACGGCGGCGGTGGCCATCGGCACGGCGCCCGGCGGCTACGCCTCTACGCCAGACATTCAGGGCGGTCTGGACGCGCTCCGCGGCTATCTTGGCAAGCAGTTCGATCGCCAGCACCCGTTTACTCACTTGATGGGCCTGTGGGCCGCCGCGAAGTTGCCGGGCACGTTGACGGCGGCCCAGATCCGCGCCGCTGCAGACGAAGTGTTCCGCCTGCAGCAGACCGATGGTGGATGGAGCATGTCTGCGCTCGGACCATGGAAGCGATCCGATGGCAGCGAACAGGACCAGACGGGCGACGGTTACGCGACTGGCCTTGCGACGCTGGCGCTGCAGGAAGCAGGCTACGGCGCTGATCTCCACGTCAGGAAGGGGCTCGAGTGGCTGGCCGCGCATCAAGATCCGTCGACCGGACGCTGGCCCGCGTCCTCTCTCAACAAGCAGCGCGACCCAAAGAGTGACGTGGGCCAGATGATGGGCGACACCGCGACGGCGTACGCCGTGCTCGCCCTGACGGCGAGCCACGCGAACTGACATCCGGCGACGATCAGTCGCCTCGACATGTTCCTGCGCGAATACACGGGCTGCGGTGTCCGCGTCGCGGTCGTCGACAGCGGCGTTCACGCGACCCATCCACACGTTGGAAGCGTCGACGAGGGCATTGGCGTTCGAGAAGACGGGTCGCTCGACCACGACTTCGTCGATCGGCTCGGCCACGGCACCGCCGTGACCGCCGCGATTCGCGAGAAATCGCCAGACGCCCGGATCATCGTCGTCAAGGTGTTCTGGCGCACGCTGACGACTGACATCACCTCGCTCGTTCGTGGCATCGACGAGGCGACGGCCCGCGGCGCCGCGGTCATTAATTTGAGCCTGGGGACATCGAATGCCGCGCACCGGCCGCTGCTGCAGGAAGCCGTCCACAGAGTTTCCGCCCGGCGAGCGGTCATCGTCGCGGCAATCGAGGACGCGATCGAGTGGCTGCCTGGTACATTGGACGGCACGATCCCCACCGCTCTCGATTGGTCGTGCCCGAGGGACCAATACCGGATCGTCACGCACAGAGGGCGGCGAGCGATTGTCACGTCGGGGTACCCGCGCGATATTCCGAATGTCCCGCGGGACCGCAATCTGAAGGGCATCAGCTTCGCCGTGGCGAATGCGAGCGGCTTTGTCGCACGCGCCTGCGAAATGCGGTCGGGAGATGACTCCGAAGGAATCTGGACAGCGCTCGAGTCAGGGCTGGCTGGCGCGGGTCTCGAATCGTGAAGACGCGCCATCGCGCACAGGTCGATGCGGTCATCATCGGCGGCGGTCCTGCCGGCGCCACCGCGGCCGCGCTGCTCGCCGAGTGGGGCCGCTCGGCCGTGGTGGTGCACCACGATGCCGGTCATCCGAGCCTGGCCGAGTCGCTGCCGTGGAGTATTCGAAAGCTGCTTCGTCATCTCGGTCAGCTCGAGGCTGTCGACGCCGCGGGGTTTCACCCCAACAGCGGAAACATCTCGAGGTGGGCCGGAAGAGAGGCCCGTGCGGTCACCGACGGCCGTGGTTATCACGTCTCACGCCGACACTTCGATCGCGTGCTGCGCGACCACGCGCGAGCGAAGGGCGCGTCGATCGTGGAGGGCTCCGTCAATCGTGTGGATCTCTCGTCGATGCCGTGCGTCGAGTGTGCGAGCGCGGACGGCGTGCGTCGGTTCGACGCCAGGTTCGTGCTCGATTGTTCGGGTCGAGCAGGCGTCATCGCCCGCCGAGGACTGCGACGAAGCGATGTCGGCTACCGGACGCTCGCGATCGTCGCTGAATGGGAGTGTTCGGCGTGGCCGGCCGATGAACGCACACACACGTTCGTGGACAGCTACCAGAACGGATGGGCCTGGTCCGTTCCGCTGTCGCCGACACGGCGGCAGTGCACGGTGATGATCGACGCGGAGTTGACGGCGGTCAGCAAGGCTCATCTCGAAGCCCTGTATCGCAAGCAGCTTCGACAGGCCGTCAGCATCGAAGGCCGGCTTGCAGGATCGCGTCAGGTGAGCTCGGTCTGGGGATGCGATGCGTCGCTTTATCGCTCGACGCGTGCCGCGGAGTCGAGCGTGTTGCTGGTCGGAGACGCAGCCTCATTCATCGAGCCGCTGTCGTCGGCCGGGGTCAAGAAGGCGCTCGCCTCGGCGTGGCGTGCCGCCGTTGTCGTCAACACGGTGATCGCCAGCCCCGCGATGCTCGATGCCGCCTCGGCCTTTCATGATCGACGCGAGCAGGACCTGTATGCCCAATGCGCTCGCCGTTCAGCGGGGTTCTTCAAGAGCGCATCAGCGGTGTATGACGATCCGTTCTGGACCGTTCGTGCGGACGATTTGGCGAATGGCTCGCAGGACGACGAAGAGGCGACAACTGACGAAGCGATTGTCCGTGATCCAGCCGTTCGCAGCGTCGTCGACGACGTGCGTGCCGCTGGCAGGTTGAAATTGACAGTGTCGCCGACGCTGGCATTCGATGCGGTGCCCGTCGTGGAAGGCAACATGATCGTCTTGCGCGAGGCGATTGTCATCCCCGGCTTCGTCGAACCGGTGCGATTTGCCTGCGGCGTCAACCTGCCCGAGCTTGTCCGCATCGCGTCGGTATCGCCGGATGTGTCGTTCTTGATTCAGGCGTACCACTCTCGTATCAATGCCGTCGACCCGCGAAGTCTCCTGGTTGGACTGGCCTTTCTGGTGACGAGAGGCGTGCTGGTCAAGGCGCTCGAACGGTGAGAGCGTGCGCGGATCCGCGCGGGGCCGCCGAGTTCATCAGAGTTCATCAGGGCTGGCTGCATTGGTACGACGACGCCGACGTCGGCGGTCCGCCCACGTATTTCGGATACGTGGGATAGGAGTACAGCGGCAGGCTCTTCTCGCCGGCGGTGACGGCTATCGACATCCCCGGTGCGACGCCGCGCTCGACCCAATCGAACAGCAGCGCGAGCCGATCCCAGCCGTTGGGGACAGGCGCCACCGCGAGTGGCTTGCCGTCGCCGGACGTCGTGTAGTTCGTGCCGCTCAGGCCGTGGCCCGTCTGCGGCATGACGAAGAAGCGCGCGAAGCGGTCCACTTGTGCGCGGCCCATCTTGTCGATGACCCGAGCCGTACCGCCCGTTCATCGTCGAGGACCCGCTGCGCGAAGAGCAGTTCCGGACGCAGCTGCCGAAGCTGCGGGTGATGACGTCGGTGCCACTCGCGCCGGGTGAGGAGTGGGGCACGCGCGCGGACTTCAGCCCGCTCGTCGAACAGCGCGACATCGACTTCGCCCGCGCGTCACTGCCGAACGTCGGCGGCATCACAGAGATGCTGAAGATCATGGCGGTGTGCGACACGCACCGCGTCGGGATCGTGCCGCATTTCACCGGGCCGATTGCGACGGCGGGCCACATGCACACGATGATGACGTTCCCCGGACAAGTGCTGATGGAATACAACCAGGGCGAGCGTCCGGTCCCGTATCTGCCGGAGTTTCTCGAGTGCCGCAACGGCAAGGTGTGGCCCAACGACCGTCCCGGCCTTGGTGTCACGATTGACGAGCGGCAACTCGTCTTCGGCGAAGCCGTCACGGAGGGCGCCCCGGGCGCGACACAGCGACGGCTCGACGGGTCTCTGACGCACTGGTAGATGCCGCCACTCCTCGAGTTCGAATTCCGCGTGCGCGTGCAGATTGGCGAGCCGCTAGACCAGGGCACCTGGAATGGCCTGCGCCGGCGTGTCATGCCTGTCGTCGGCGGGACGTTCGAAGGACCGCGATTCTCAGGCACTGTGCTGCCCGGTGGCGCAGACTGGCAGTCGGTACGAGTGATTGACGGCGTCGCTCGGATCGACGCGCGCTACACCCTGCGGCACGACGATGGCACGCTGGTCATGATGGTGGATCGCGGCGTGCGGCGTGGGCCGCCCGAAGTCATGGCGCGGCTCGCGGCCGGTGAGGTCGTCGAGCCGTCGCTGTACTACTTCCGCACCACGCCGCGATTCGAGGTTCAGGACGGCCTGCACCGGTGGCTCGCCGACCACGTCTTTGTCGGTCGAGGGCACCGCCGGCCCGACGCGGTCGAACTCGAGATCTTTTGCGTGCTCTGACGTGTTGGGCTAGACCGCTTCGACCCGTTGCGGAGCCGAGACGGCGGCCACGCGGGCGCCGGGCGCGATGGTGGCCGGCGCTCGATTGAGCGTCTCCATCGCGAATCCCGCCGCGGCCTTGTAATCGGCCATGAACGCGTTGCGCTCGTCGGGCGGAATCACATCGTCGATGTTGTCGAATCGGCCGCCGCACCGCTCGTCGACCAGATTCAGCAGACCGAAAGGCCCCGCTCCACGGTTGCGAAGGACCAGACGGGAGATCGGTCCACACAGGCGCGCGTCGTAGGCAGCAAGCGCCGCCGGTGTCGCGCCGTGCTCGCACATCAGAGCGCCCAGGACGCGCGCGTCGACGATGGCCTGGCTGGCGCCGTTCGAACCCGTCGGGTACATGGCGTGCGCCGCATCGCCGAGCAGCACCACCGGGCCATCGACCCACGTCGGCACAGGGTCGCGGTCAATCATTGGATTTTCGAAGGCGAACTCGCCGCCGCGGATGAGCGCCGGCACGTCCAGCCAGTCCCACGTCCAATCCGCGAAGTGGTGCAGGAATGTCTCGATGGGCACGGGACGGAACCAGCCGTCAAGCTGCGTAGCGTCAGCGTGGTCCCAGGTCACTTCGGCGATCCAGTTGATCAGGGCGAGCCCGGTCTTCGGATCCGGGTGGGAAATCGGATAGAAGACGATGCGGTGCTTGTGCGTGCCCAGGCCCACGAACGACGCGCCGGTCCGAATCGGTTTGGCCCACGTCACGCCGCGCCACATGATGCTGCCGCCCCAGTGGATCGGTGGCTGATCCGGATGCATCCGGGCGCGCACGGCTGAGTGGATGCCGTCGGCCCCGACGACCAGTGTGGCCGCAAGATCCTCGCGGGCGCCATCAGCATAGGCGACCTGGACGGACACGCCTCCGTCCGACAATCGCTGGTAACCCGCCACGCGCGCGCCAAGCCGCACGGCGTCTGCTCCGATCCGCTCCACGACCTTGCGGTACAGCAGCATCTGCAACTGGCCGCGGTGCACGGCGTACTGCGGCCAGTGATAGCCGGCGATCCGGCCGCGCGTCTCCGAGTAGATGTCGTTGCCGTTCAGGCCGACCAGCGCCCACTCTTTCGCGGGCACGCCGATCTCGTCGAGCTCTGATTCCGTGATGCCGAGATCGTAGAGTTCGCGCACGGCGTTGGGCTGCAGGTTGATGCCAACCCCCAGCGGCTTCATCTCGCGCACGGACTCGCACACCAGGCACGGTACGCCGATCTGGTGAAGCGTGAGGGCCGTCGCCAGACCGCCGATCCCGCCTCCTGAAATAAAGACCAGAGGTTCAGCCATGACTCGAGCGCACATTATGCACGGAGACTTCGCTAGCGTGTCAGTCGCGCGGGCCGTAATGCGGCGCTGTCTGCCCCAGCTCGATCGCACCGAGGTCGGGAGCTGCGCCAGCGAATCCATCCGTCACGTTCGGCAACGCCTTTCCGCGATCGACCGCCTTCGATCCGGCCTTCAGCCTGAAGTCGAACGATTCCGCCTTGTAGACTTTCTGGACGGTCGCGACATCCTGCGCGTCAAGTCTCGGGACGTTCATGAACACGTCGTAGTCCACGAGGACGCTGTGCTGATCCTGATGGGTGGCGCGGCTGTACTCCTCAAGCGTGGCGTACTGACGCGTCTCGAGCGACGACGCCGTGGGCGCGGGACCGGTACCGCGTCCACGCATCAACGGACTGTAGTCGGCAACCGTCGCCCACGGGGGCGAGTTCCAGGCAAATGAATACGGCGCGCCGGGATTCATGCGGAAGCCGTTGTAGTCCGACGACGTGTAGTTCGTGTAGGTGTTGATGGCGAAAATCGCGGGCGAGGAGTTCTCGCCGAGGAACAGGTTGTTCGCCCAGTGGACGTTCGACGCGCCCTGTGCCTGCGTCTCCGACAGCACGGTGTTGTTGTAGAAGATCGCGCCCGCCGAGCCGCCGGTCAGTCTCGTCGATCCGCCCGGCATGTGATACACGATGTTCCGGATCCAGTACACCGGCCCGCCGATCGCCGGCTGGTTGCAGAACGCGTGCGACGCGGAGTTGATCATCATGTTCCGCAGCACCCGCACGTTGTGCATGCTGCCATCTACTTCGAACGGGTTGTCATGGAAGTTGGTCATGTAGTTGTTGTAGTAGTCGATCGAGACCGTGCGCTTGTCGAAATAGTCGCGCGTCGGATACTTCGCACCGCCGACCGCCGCCGAACCATCCGGGTTTCCGTACGTCTCGGTGTCGATGCCGTCGTGAAAGTTGGCGACGTAGTTGTACGCGATGACGTGTCCGGGACCGTATACCTTGACCGCGATGTAGGAACCCATCACCGGCGGAAACTTCTGTCCGTCTTTGCCGTCGAACTTCCTCCAGAACTCGCCGGCCCAGCCGATGACGTGATTGGGATCGTGCCGGCCGATGAAGTAGTTGTCGGCGATGTAGAAGTTGCTCGAGCCCGAGTAGTTGGTGAACACTCCTGCGCCGATGTCCTCGAACCGGCAGTGCTTCACCGTAAGCCCTTTGGCGCCGGCGAGGAACTGCGTCCCCGCGAGAATCGCGTAGTCGGTGTTCCGAAACGTCAGCCCCTCGAAGTACGTGTAGTCGGCCGCGCGAACGTCGAACAGCGCGAAGTTGCCGGCGCCGTCGAAGATCGCGGGACCATCACCCGCGCCTTTGATCACAATCGGCTTCTCGGGCGTGCCCTTCCCGACCAGGTAATACGTGCCGTCGAGCGGCGTCGTGCGGTTCACCGCAGGATCGTTCGTGTATTCGTAGCGATTGTATTTGTAGAGGCCGGCATGCACGAGGATCGTGTCGCCGGCCTTCACTCGCGGGCGGCCGGCCGTCGCCCAGTCGGTGCCGGCGCAGGTGATGTTGTAGGCGCACATCAGGCCTTCGAAGGACGGCTCGAGCTTGGCGCCCTTAAACCCGGGCGGATACACGTGGTACGTGCTGCCGCCCGCCGCCGGCATCGGCTCGGGACGCGTTCTCACGGTGACGGTCTTCGTGGCCACGCCGCTCACGCCGTCGGGATCGCGAAGCACGAACCGCGCTTCGTACGCCGTATTCGGTTCAAGATCGAGAATGCTGCCGGCAAACATGTTCGGTGAGACGACGTCGATCTGATCGCCCTGCTTGATGCGCTCGCCGTGAAGGCGCAGCATCGGCAGCGCCTGCTTCCAGTCGGTCGCGCCCTGCTTCCGATACGACACGTCAACCGACGCGTTCCGGTTGTCATCGCCCTGGATGAACCACTCGAACCCCAGGTTGATCAGCGTCGGCGGATCGACGATGAACTCGCCTGCCGTGACCGCAGCGCCGGCCGCGGCGGCGGTCAGCACACGATGACGAAGCCAGACACCAATCACGATCGTAAATGCCAACGTGAGTAAAAGCGTTCGGAGGGCGGCTGTCTTCATGACGGTCCTTCCTGAGACGGTCACATCTTAAGATGTTGGGCATGTCGATGCGACGACGGTTTCTTGTGGGTGCACTCACGGCAGGAATCGCGCTGACCACGCTCGGCCTGGCGCCGGCCCGCGCGACCGGCCCCGTGCGGGGACTCTACAACTGGATTCACGGGACTCGCGACGCCGAGCGCGCGTTCGCGTTTTATCACGACGTCTTCGGCATCGAGCTCGCGCGATCGCCGTTTGCCGGAGGTGCTGGGCCGGCTGCGCCGCCAGAGCCGATCCGTCCCGCTGCACAGGCGGGTTCCGATCCGCTCGTCTGGGATCTCACGAACACGCACGGCTCGCGATTCCGCACCGTCTTCATGCGAGCTCCCAACACGCCGTTCGGACTCGAGCTGTCGGAGTTCTTCGACATCGCGCGCGCCGATCGAGCGGCCCACCCTTGGGATCCTGGCGCGTCGACGCTCATCTTCTCGGTCCGTGACCTCGAGGCCATCGCCAACCGGCTGAAGGCCACCAGCGCGCCCATTGTCACGCTCGGCGGTGCTCCTCTCATGACGCCGAGCGGCCGCGCGGTGCTCGTTCGTGATCCGGACGGCTGCCTCATTGAAGTGCGGCAGGGGTCGGCCGCGGAGTTGTCGCGGGCGACGGCAGCGGGCGATGTAATCGAGACGTCGATCGGCATGACCGTCGCCAGCCGTGAACGGGCGCGCCAGTTTTACGAGAAGCTGCTGGGCTTTGCCGTCAGCGGCACGCGCACGGCGAGGGCCGCGGAACTTCGCGTTCGCGGTCTGTCCGGAGGCAAGCTCGTCGAAACGGTCATGACGGTTCCCGGCACAGCTGTACGCATCGTGCTTTTCGAGTTCGGACTGCCGACTGGAACCATGCCGCTGGCAAAGCCTTTCGACTGGAAGCTTCAGGACGTCGGCTCGCCGCAGTTGCAGCTCGAGGTGAACGGCCTTGACACGCTCATCGAGGGCACGAAGCGTGCGGGGTATCGGTTCCTCAGTGTCGGCGCAAAACCCATTCAACGCCCGTTCGGGCGCTTCGTATTCGCAATCGACCCGGACGGGGTGCTCGTGGAATTCGTCGAGCCGACGGCTCGGTAGGCGTCCAACGCTCGCCTACCGGCTGACCTGGAGGCTGGGTTCCACCACCAGGGCCGCCGCTGGCGATCCGATCGAGCCGTTCGAGCCGTGGCGCAGCTCAAGGCGACGTGAATGTCGTCTCTACCTACTCTCTGCTCTTGACGCGGTAAGCCGTTTGTAGACTTCGCACAGACCCGCGCCCGGATTTCCCGCAGGTTGCAGTCCCTGCGCATTCACGTTCCAGCTCCAGCTGTCGTCGACGCGACGCATCGACGCCGGGTCAATCGTGTTCGGGTTCGGCTCGGTGTTGTAGTCCGGGAAGTGCTGACGCATCTCAGCCAGCGTTCGGATCGGAGCGCCTGTGACTGCGATGCGCGCGCCGAAGACCAGTGCCTTCTGCGCAGGGTCGAGCCGGCCGCTGTTCCTCAGCCCCCCGAGTGGGGCCCAATCAACGGTCCACAGTGTTCCGTTGTCCAGCCTGAGAAAGATCTGGCTGTGCGGCTCCTTGTATTCGACCTTTTCGACTTGCCCCTCGATCGTCAGCGGTTTGCACCAGTCGTAGACAAGCGCGTGGCTGTGGTGGGCGTAGGCGGAGGACGCTGCGGTGACTGTATATATAGCCGCCGCGAGGGTGAGTCGTTTCATAGCCCTGTACACGGTATCGAGGCCCTGTTACCGGTTTATGACCGTCGTTGAGCCTCCACTTCAACGTGACCGCCTAATTCGCCGCTGGTGGCTGTACGCTGTCGATGACGAGCAGCTTGAGGCGCCCCTTGCCCGGCACCAGCCGCAATCCCCACTGCTCCTTGATGGCCGTGGGCAACGAGGGCCCTGCGAAATCCGGCGGCGGCGCCGCTCCGGTGAAAAGGTAATCCAGATCCAACGTGTAGCGGCCCGTCAGCCCGGTGCGATCCACCGTGATGGTGCCCAG
>Ga0066903_100004188_pt1 | contig 12112 bp, 13 predicted proteins | sample PanSoiMetaGPlot1_FD_67491 | JGI IMG/M metagenome (GOLD analysis project Ga0066903, IMG submission 67491) | Tropical forest soil microbial communities from Panama analyzed to predict greenhouse gas emissions - Panama Soil - Plot 1 (version 2) | ecosystem: Environmental > Terrestrial > Soil >...
GCCACGGCATCGTCGGGATTTGAGGCGGCGCGACCACGCGGAATCTGAAATCCGTTCGCGGCCAGGATCGCTTTGCCTTGATACTCGTGGAGTCGCGCCATGTTGCTTCGCGCGATTCTAGCGAAATTTCTGGGTAGCGCACGCGTCAGTCGTGTTGTACCAAGCCGCAGAGTCATGACCTCGCTCGATTATTACGGGATCGAAGAATTACTCACCGATGAGGAACGCGCGGCGCGCGATCGGACGCGCGAGTTCGTGCAGAAAGAAGTCATGCCTGAGGTCGTCCCGTGTCATCGCGCTGGAAAATTTCCGGAGCAGCTCATTCCCCGAATGGGTGCGCTGCGTTTGTTCGCGCCATATTTGAAAGAGCACGGCTGCGCCGGACTGAGTTACACCGCTTACGGATTGATCATGCAGGAACTCGAGCGCGCTGATTCCGGCGTGCGATCACTCGCTTCGGTACAGGGCTCGCTTGCGATCCACGCGATCCATTCTTTTGGCAGTCCGGAGCAACAGACGCGTTGGTTACCGGGAATTATTTCGGGCGAACGCATTGCCTGTTTCGCCTTAACCGAGCACGGTCACGGTTCCGATCCCGGTGGCATGGAAACGCGCGCGAAAGGCGACGGCGATCACTACATTTTGAATGGGAGCAAATGCTGGATCGGCAATGCGTCGATCGCCGACGTGAAGGTTGTCTGGGCGAAGGACGATGATGGCAAAGTCGGCGGCTTCATCGTCGAAAAAGACGCGACGGGATTTCGCGGGCGCGATATCGAAGGAAAATTCAGTCTGCGCATGTCGCGAACATCGGAATGCTGGTTCGAGGACTGTCGCATTCCGGCGGAAAATCGTTTGCCGAACGCGAAAGGATTGCGCGCGCCGCTCTCGTGTTTGTCGCAGGCGCGGATCGGTGTGGCATGGGGAGTGATCGGCGCGGCGATCGATTGCTACGAGACAGCGCTCGCCTACGCGAAAGAACGCGAACAATTCGGCCGACCGATTGCGGGTTTTCAATTGGTACAGGAGAACCTCGTGTGGATGGTGCAGGAAATAACGAAGGCGCAATTGCTCGCGCTGCGCTTAACGCGAATGATTGAGGCCGGCACCTCGCGACCGGCGCAGATTTCGTTGGCGAAGCGAAACAATGTCTGGATGGCGTTGGAATGCGCGCGGCTTGCGCGAGACATTCTCGGCGCGGTCGGGATCACCGATAAATATTCGGTGATTCGGCACATGCTGAATCTCGAAAGCGTTTACACCTACGAAGGCACGCACAACGTTCACACGTTGGTTGTCGGCCACGACGTGACCGGTCTGGATGCGTTCAGCGGTTGATGACAGAGCGCGAACTTTAGCTAAATTTAACAACCTATGAACGAGCCAGTTTACATTCTCGGCGGTGCGCGGACCGATTTTAAGCGCAACATGAAAAAGGAGGGGAAAACCATCCGGCATTTGATCGTTGAAGCCGGAAAGAAAGCGCTCGAAGACGCGAAGATCGACGCGGGCGAAATCCAGGCCGGCGCGGTGGGAAATTTCAATGCCGGCCAGTTCACCAAACAATTGCAGCTCGGTGCATTCATTCCGGAGATCGATCCGAAATTGCGCGGCATCCCGACGATGCACACCGAAGCGGCCTGCGCTTCGGGCGCGCTCTCGGTTTTGCTCGGCGCGGAATGGATCATGGGCGGGATTTACGACGCGGTGCTGGTCGTTGGCGCGGAGCAGCAAAAGACGATGTCGTCCCTCGACGGTTCTGACGTTCTCGGCGCGGCCGCTGATTATCACAACGAAAAGCCGGAATATGGCGACTTCATGTTCCCAAAATTGTTCGGCCGGATCGCGCAGATCTATATCGACAAGTACGGCGCGAAGGAATCGGACCTCGCGACTGTGGCCTGGAAAAACTACGCACACGCGAAGTTGAATCCGTTGGCGCAAATGCGTGACGCCGATCTCACGCTCGATTGCGCTTCGCAGGTCTCCGACAAGAACCCAAGCGTCGCGCCCCCGTTAAAGGTTTCGGATTGCTCGCAAATCACCGATGGCTCGGCGGGGCTCGTGCTCGTCTCCGGGAAATACTTGGACAAGATCGGGCGCGACAAAAATAAAACGCCGCGTCTGCTCGGCTTCGGTCACGCGACCGATTATCTGCCGCTTGATAAAAAAGACGCGCCGACGTTCTCGATCGCGCGCAAAGCGGCCGAGCGCGCATTCGGAATGGCGAACTTGAAACCGCGCGACATCAACGGCGCCGATGTGCACGATTGTTTCTCGGTGACCGAGGTTGTTGTTTACGAAATTCTCGGACTGGCCGAGCCCGGGAAAGGCGCGGAGTTGGCCAAGAGCGGGGCGACGGCTTTGCCGCAGGTCCGCAACGAAAAGATGAAAGGTAAGTTCGACTTTGAGATTCCGGTGAATCCTGGCGGCGGTCTAATCGGCGATGGCCATCCGGTCGGCGCGACAGGCGTTCGGCAAGTTGTCGAAGCCTATCAACATTTGACTGAGCAAGCCGGTCAGAGGCAAATTCCAAACGCGAAGCGTTATTTGACCTTCAACATGGGCGGCAGTCTCACGACCAGCGTCGCGATGTTGTGGGGCCGCGATTAGGAAACGCTTTTGCGAAGTAGCGCGATTCGGTGGCGAACAGCCTCACAGCGTTTGCGCTCGCGGACCGCGTCTGATTCCGGCAAGCATTGCGCTTCGTAAGGAGGACGCGCGGGCTTGAGACAACCTTCGACGAAATCGTTGGCCAGCGCAGTGCTCGCGATCTTTGCGCTCGTGTGAAGTTTTTCGGCTTCGGCGAGCAGTTGGTCGCGAATGGCGATGTAAGCGTTGATCTCGGCGATGGAATAGGCGGAACCGAACGCTGAACTAAGGGTAGGTGCCGGACGCGCGTCACGTTTCGCCGCTGGCAGGGTGGAGTCGATTGCGAGAGGCATGGCACCTCCAGGAGCAAGTTCTGTGCTCGCATTTGCCGCGCGATTTCCCGGGCGTTTAGAGAATTAGGTAGATCAATCCGATCCCGAAAACGAATGCGGCCGCGCCGCATATCATTTCAACCGTCCGCCTGCGCGCCAGCCACCAATCGATCATTCGGCGATGTCGATCCACGCCGAGAATCGGCACCACGACCGCCACAATCAGAATAACCAAACCCAGAAGCCGCAGGAGCAACGGCGCTTTCGATTCGGACGCCGCAGCCAACAAACCCAATCCGAGGACCGCGCGAATCGCGGTCGCGATCCACATTCCACGTTTGTCCGCGAACATGTGCGTCCATTCGTGCGCCAGGCCCGGTTTCACGATGACGATGACGCCCATCGCGGCCATCGCGGCACATAAAATTAATGCCAACGCAACCATGTTCGGATGCGTTCTCTTTTCGCATGGTGGCCGCGTATTTGGAATCCGAAAATGAAAGTGCCGTTTAAGCTCGGTGTTGTCGGACATTTTGGTCTCGCGGTGCGCGATCCGAAGAAAAGCGCGCGCTGGTTTCAAAGCGCGCTCGGCTTGCGCAAACAATTCGAATTCGAAAACGGCGTCGCGATCGGCAACGACAACGTGACGATTGCGCTCTTCAAAGGGAAGCCATCACCGAAAACGCTCGATCATATGTCGTTTCATCTTCCGAACATGTCGATCTTGCGCAAAGCGCTCGCGCATTTAAGAAAATATAAGGTCGACATCGAAGATCCGGGCGACGAGATCGGTCCGGAAGGGCCGGGTTCACCGCACATGGGACTCTGGTTTCACGATCCCGACGGATACCGTTGGGAACTCAGCGTGCAGGGAGGCCGCTGAGTAGATGGTCAGACCCGCGAGGGTAGCGGGTGAGTTGGCGGGAGCCAACGAGTCAACTTAGCGTCCAAAACGGACGAAGAGTTTAGCGATTCGAGCGCGCCGCGGTTTTGGATCGGAGCTGGCAAATCGATCCGCGGCAGACTGCGGTCGATCATCGATGTGCTCATTTTCGAGAAACCGAAGATTGCAGGGTTCTTTTCGAACGCTCAACCTTCAACGCGCAAAAATGATCCGTTGAGGGCTCAGATTCTGCGGTTAGAATGATTTCGGGATGCTTGATCTTGCTCTGGGATGTCTCAAGTGGGCCGCAGTAGGTTTCGTCGTCGCGTTTGTGTTGATGAGACTCTACGAGGGCAGCCACATTCACGACGACATTCCGCGGCCGGAATTCAAAGTGCGCCAATCCCGCCGCGCTGCACTCGTGCTTTCCTCATTCGCCGGAATTCTTTCGGCCCTGGTTTGGTTGTTGGTGCAAAAGTTGGATTAACAAATTTTGCCAGCGAGCCAGCGGGCGTAAGGTGTGAGTCCACCCTATGACTCCACAAACGAAAGCTTACGCTGCTCCATCCGCGAAATCGCCCCTCGCGCCATTTTCTTTTGTCCGCCGCGATCCGCTGCCGGACGACGTCAAGATCGACATCCTCTTCTGCGGTGTTTGTCACTCCGACGTTCACACCGCGCGCGATGAATGGGGCGGAACGACTTATCCCTGCGTCCCCGGTCACGAAATTCTTGGACGCGTCGTCGCCGTCGGTCGCAACGTGAAAAAATTCAAGGAGGGCGATCTCGCCGCGGTCGGTTGCATGGTCGATTCCTGCCGGGATTGCCACAGCTGCCACGAAAATCTCGAGCAATTCTGCGAGGATGTTGTTTTCACTTACAACAGTCCCGACGAACACACCGGCGGCGTTACTTACGGCGGTTATTCCACCAACATCGTCGTGAATCAGGATTTTGTGCTCAAAGTGCGCGACGGTGTCGATCTTGCCGCGACTGCGCCGCTCTTGTGCGCGGGAATCACCACCTACTCGCCGTTGCGCCATTGGAAAGTGAGCAAGGGACAAACGGTCGGCGTCGTCGGCCTCGGTGGACTCGGTCACATGGCGGTGAAATTTGCGAATGCGTTTGGTGCGCACGTGATTCTGTTCACCACCTCCGCGAACAAGGCGGACGACGCGAAGCGACTCGGCGCGCACGAAATCGTGATTTCGAAAAATGAGGACGCGATGAAAGCGAAGGCGATGAGTTGCGATTTCATCATCGACACCGTTTCGGCGAAGCACGATCTCGACGCTTATCTGAATCTTCTGAAGCGCGACGGCACACTTTGTATGGTCGGAGCGGCGCCGGATCCCGTTCCTCTCGGCGTGTTCAGCTTGATTCGCTGGCGGCACAGCCTCGCCGGATCGCTGATCGGCGGGATCGCGGAGACTCAGGAGATGCTCGACTTCTGCGCCGAGCGCGGAATCGGCTGCGACATCGAGAAAATCAAGATCGATTACATCAACGAAGCGTACGAACGAATGATACGAAGCGACGTGAAATATCGATTCGTCATCGACATTGCGTCGCTCAAATAACGCGCGATTCGTCAGCCCATGTAGAATCCGCCGTTGACGTTCAACACGTGGCCGGTGATGTAGCTCGCCATCGGTGAAGCGAGAAATAACGCGGCGTTCACGATTTCCTGAACATCGCCGAGTCGTCCGAGCGGAATTTGTTTTTTGAAATTCTCGGTCACTTCGTCCGGCAGCCCTTTGCTCATGCCGACATCGATGAATCCGGGCGCGATGGCATTAACCGTAATGTTCTCACGCGCGAGCTCGCGCGCGGAAACTTTGGTCAACGCGATGATCGCGGCCTTGCTCGATGAATAATTCGCCTGGCCAAATAGCCCCATCTCGCCGCTGACCGAGGACATGTTGATCACGCGGCCACCGTTTGGCAAAATCGGCATCGCTTTCTGGATGACGTTGAATGTGCCGGTTAGGTTCACGCGCAGGATGTTTTCAAATTCTTCCAACGTCATCTTCTTGATCGTGCGGTCGCGAATGATCCCAGAATTATTGACGAGAACATCGAGCCCGCCGTGTCGATCCTGGATTTGTTTCATCATCGCGTCGACCTCGTCCGGCTTGGTCACGTCGGCATCGATCAACAATGCGTTCCCCAATTCTTTCGCCACTGCTTCCGCGTCGGCTTTGTTTTGACCTTTGGGATCGGTGAAATAATTGACCACGCACTTCGCGCCGCGCGTGCCGAAAGCCTTGATCATCTCCGCGCCGATGCCGCGGGAGCTGCCGGTCACGAGCACAACTTTGTCGCTGAAATTCAACGGATCATTCATTCGGTTGAGAGTATCGACTGATAATGAACGCAGTCGGCAAGCCAATCAAAGAGATGTGTATGGCAATCGCGAGTGTGTCGTTCCCGATCCGGTGTCGAAATTTTGGGAACACGGTCGGGAGGACAACCCAATACATGAACAGATAGACGAGGATTCCGTAGAGCGCGCCGGAAACCAGCGGTTGCTTCAACAGGAAGCCGATTTTGCGACTGGCGAGGTAAAAGATCGAGACGACGACGAAGGCGATGAAAAAATGAATGGCGAGGCCAAGGAGCGCGGTTGCAATTCCGCCCTCAAGCGATTTCGGGCCCAGTATTCCAGCCCCGATTCCCTGTAAGCCGCGCCGCAATCCAGTCCCGCGTTGATACCAGATCACGATCGCGGATGAAATATCGAGGACGCCGACAACCAGCCACGCGGGTAAAATTGCGCGCAGCGCTGACGGTCTTTTCATGCGACTTCGCTAGTAGGCTAGAATGCCGTTGCCCGTCAAACGATAACCGTTAAACTTTTTGCCCCGATGGGTTCACCAATCCGAGTCTTAACTGCTGTCCCGATCTGCGACGGGCACGACAGCGCGATCAATACGATCAACCTCGAGTTCATTCGCCACGGGATTGAAGTCGTCTATCTCGGCTATCATCGGCCGGTTGGCGATATTGTTCGCGCCGCTATCCAGGAAGACGTGCGCGCGATCGGCATTTCCAGTTACAACGGCGGCCATATCGAGTTTTTCGCCGAGGTTGTCGATCTTCTCCGCAAGAAGGGCGCGGACGACATCAAAGTTTTCGGCGGGGGCGGGGGAACGATCACGCATGACGACGCAAAGCTGATGCGCAGGAAAGGCGTGGACGAAATTTTCTTCGCCGGCACTTCGCTCGACGACATGGTGAAATTTGTCCATGAGCGTTACGGAAAGCCGCGCGCGAAGAGAGTTAAGCCAAAATCACCCGAGCAGGAGCTCGCGCACAAATTGACCGCGGTCGAAGATCACAAGGAGAAGATTCAAAGTCCGAAATCGAAAATCAAAAACACGAAGGTGATTGGCTTCACTGGTCCCGGCGGCGCGGGGAAAACGACGTTGATCGACGAGCTCGTGCTGCGATTTCTCAACAAAGACAAAAAATCGCGCGTCGCGATTTTGTCGCACGATCCGAGCGTAATCGGTGAGGGTGCGTTGCTCGGGGATCGCGCGACCATGATCAATTCGCAGAACGATCGCGTGTTCATGCGCAGTATGGCGACGCGCGGACAAGCCGGTGGACTTTCGCCTGCGACCAAGGATTGCCTCGCGTTACTCGCGCAGTCGGGATTCGATTATGTCATCATTGAAACTGTCGGCACTGGTCAGGAAGCGATGCCGTTTCAGAAAAATGGCATTGTCGATCAAACAGTGCTGGTGATGAATCCGGATTACGGTAGCCGGTTGCAACTGCAGAAAATCGTCATGCTCGACCTGGCTGATATCGTGGTCGTGAACAAGAGCGATCTGCAACGCGCGAAGACCGCGCATACCGAGATCGAACAACGCCTCGAGCAAAACCGGCGCAAGCAACGCCTCCTCGACACGGTCGCGAAACGTCATCGCGACGCTGGCGTGGATCGCTTGTTCGATTTAATTTCAGGAGACGCGAAAGACGCGAAGGAACGGAGGAAGAAATGAGCAAGCTCGGAAACGTCGTTGAGTCGGTCGAGAAGTACAACCAGTTCGTTGTCGATCAAGTAAAGCGCGCGCGCATCGATAAAGATTTCGGGCGCGATCTGGTCGGTCGGTGGAACGACATCAAAGCGAAGATCCCAACCTCGCGCACGCCGACCGGGATTCCGTTGCCGCGCCTGGCATTGCCGGAGATCGACGAGGCCGGTGAGATCGCTCGTTACTTGTTCGGCGAAGGATTGCCGGGCGAGTTTCCATATCTGAACGGCGCGTACCGCGAGATGTATCTGGAGCCGATCCGCGAAGTCGAAAGTCTCGAGAAAAATGGCGGCGCGAAGAAATCTACCGCGAAGAAGATCGCACCCGCGGAAGAACCAACACGATTGTTTTCCGGTTTGATGCTCGCCGAAGATACGAATGAGCGGTTTCATTTTTTGACCGCGCATCAACGCACGCATCGGCTAAGCACCGCATTCGACGGCCCGACGCTTTACGGAATCGACAGCGACGCGGACGGCGTTTTCGGAAAAATCGGCGAGGGCGGCGTCGCGATCGACACCGTCGAGGACATGGTTCGGCTTTACGACGGATTCGATCTCGGCTCGGCGAATTTTTCCGCGTCGATGACGATTAGCGGGCCGGCGCCGATCATCATGGCGATGTACATCGCCGCGGCGAAGCGGCGTTTCGGCCCGAGCGTCGTTCCGAAACTGCGCGGCACGGTTCAGGCCGACATCTTCAAGGAAGTTCAGGCGCAGAACGAAACGATTTTCCCGATCGAGCCGTCGCTGCGGTTTCTTACCGACATGGTTGAGTTCACCAGCCGCGAGATGCCGCGCTGGTATCCGATTTCGATCAGCGGCTATCACATTGGCGAAGCCGGATCGACGCCAGTGCAGCAAGCGGCTTACACACTTTCGAACGGGTTCGCTTACGCTGAAATGTTCGCCGCGCGCGGAATCCCGGTCGATCAATTCGGGCCGCGCTTGTCGTTCTTTCTCGATTGCGGACTCGACGTCGAATACATCGCGCTCGCGCGCGTTTCGCGACGTATCTGGGCGATTGGAATGCGTGACGTGTTCGGCGCAGGACCGAAAGCGCAACTTTACAAATTACACACCCAAACGAGCGGGCGTTCGCTGATCGCGGCGGAGTTCAAAAATAATCTCACGCGCACGGCTGCGGAATTGATGCTCGCGTACATGAACGCGACCAATTCCTGCCATTCGAACAGCGCGGACGAACCGTTCACCACGCCGAGCGAAGAATGGATCCGCCTCGCCGCGCATGGTCAGGCGATCCTCCTCGAAGAATCAGGAATCTTTAAACACACGATGAACATGTTGGGCGGCTCGCCCGGCATGAAAGCGGTCGAACGTGCGGTCGAGGCGGCGATCCTCGAAGAGTTCCGCGAGATCGAGCGGCTCGGTGGAGTCCTCTCGGCGGTGGAGGAACGTTATCAGCGTAGCCAGATCCAGAACGCCGCGCATCGCTACGAGCAACAAATCTACGACGGCACGCGTCCGATCATTGCCTTGAATAAATATCGCAACGGCGATGACGGCGCTCCGGAAGTGAAACTCGTACGCACGCCGCGCAAGAAACAACAGCTTCAGGTCGATCGGCTGACCAAGTTCAAAAAGAAAAACGCCGAGAAATCGAAGCGCGCGCTCGACAAACTCGCGGCCGTTGCCGAAAGCGGAAAAAATTGTTTCCCTGCGTTGCTCGATGCCGTCGAAGCCTGTTCGTTAGGCCAGATCACCGGCCGTTTACAGGAAGTCGTCGGCCGGTTTCGGCCGATGGTGTAATCAGACGCGCTCGACTTTGCAGGAGTAACATCCCGCTCCCGCATTGTGCAGATGCAGATAGGCGATCTCTGGGTTCGCGAAGAGTTTTTCGATGTGCGCTTTCATTTCCGGACCGGCAACAACCGAGCCGTCGAGCATCACTGCATTTTCATCGTAGGCACGGACTGACATCGTTCGATTAGTTACGAGTTCTGGAACCTCGCCGGCCGCGAGCTGTGCCTCTTTGCCGTTTTCGCGCACGAAGATCGGTCCCGACGCGCGATAGGGCGAATCGACATCGTGATGAACGAACCGTAAGAGAATCACCGTCTCGCCGATCTCCGCGTCGGCCAGACCAATCCGGCAGGGAAATCCCGGTTTTGCATCGACAATCATTCGCCGCGCGCCGCGCGCTGAGAGTTCTTGCTCGTCCAACGAAAACAACGGCTCAAATTGCGCCCGCGGCAGTCCAACGATTCGAAAATTCGTATTCATGCGGCAAGGTCGTCGATCTTGGCGCGACTCGACACCCGATTCTTGCGCCTATTTTCGGTGCGTGTGATCATGCGCGCGGTCATGGAGTCTGGACAATTCACCGGGGAAAGTGCGCGCACTCGCGTTGCGTGGCGGCTGCTGCCGTTTCTCTTCGTGCTCTACATCGCGAATTACATCGACCGGACGAACATCGCTTTGGCCGCGCTAGGGATGAAAGGCGATCTCGGCCTGACCGATTCGGTATTCGGAACGGCGAGCGGGATTTTTTTTATTGGGTATTTCGCGCTCCAAATTCCGGGAGCGTTGCTGGTGGAACGTTGGAGCGCACGGTGGTTGCTCGCGCTGACGCTCATTACGTGGGGCGCTCTCACGACGCTGACCGCGTTTGTCCACACTGCGCATCAACTTTATGGCGCGCGTTTTTTGTTGGGAGCGGCCGAAGCGGGATTTTTTCCCGGCGTGATCGTTTATCTGTCACATTGGTTCACAACGGCCGATCGTGGCAAGGCGATCGCGCGATTTATGGCCGCGATTCCGATCGGTTTTATGATCGGTAGCCCGATCGCCGGCATAATTCTCGAGGTGCATTGGCTGAATCTCGCCGGCTGGCGCTGGCTTTTTTTGATCGAGGGCGCGCCTGCAATTGTCCTCGGCATCGCGACGATCTTTTACCTGCCCGATCGGCCTAACGATGCGCGATGGTTGCCGACCACAGAACGCGATTGGATTAACGCGCGTCTCGCGGAAGAGCGTGCAGGGAAAGTGCACGTCGAACACATGACGGTCTGGCAGGCGTTGCGTCATCCGGCGGTCTTGGTTTTGACGATAGCGTTGTTCTTCACCTATATCGGCGGCTATGCGTTTTGGTTTTGGTTTCCACAGATCCTGCAGCGGCTCACCGGCTGGACCGATGTGCAGCTGATCACGCGGGTCGGCGCAATTCCTTTCGCGTGCGCAACGATCGCCCTGCTTTTCGTCGGTTGGAGCTCGGACCGCGTGCACGAACGCCGGTGGCATTTTGCTGTTCCGCAAATCGTGGCCGCAATCGCGCTCTTGGCCTGGTTTTTTCTTCCGCATTCGAACGCGCTGCTCGTATTGCTGTGCAGCATCATTGGCATGGGCACGGTGGCCTATTTCCCGGCTTTCTTTACGCTGCCTTCGGAATTTCTGACCAGCGCAGCTGCCGCGGCTGCCGTCGGTTTCATCAATTGCACCGCGAGCATCGGCGGATATTTCGGTCCAAAAATTTTCGGCGATCTCAGTCAGCGAACAGGCTCGTTCGACACCGGTTTTACAGTGATGATCGCGTGCTGGATCATCGGTTCGCTGCTCGTCTTAATCTGTCCGCGCGAGCGGACCGCGACGTGATGCGGAGAATTAAGGGCGTCGAGATCAACGGTGTCGATGTCGATCCAGAAACGCGCTGCGCGCATTATCACGGTCCAACCGATATCGTCGCGCTGAAGTTCAAGTGCTGCGGCAAATGGTTTCCGTGTCACCAGTGCCATGATGAAATTGCCGGACATCCCGCGATCGTTTGGCCCGAGCAGGAATTTGATGAGCTGGTTGTTCTTTGCGGCGAATGCGGACGGCAGATGAGCGCGCGGGAATATCTCGATTGCAAATCGATCTGCCCGAACTGCGGCCGATCGTTCAATCCGGCTTGCGCGACGCACGCGCATTACTATTTCGCCGTTTCATAAAGTCCTGGGTTACTTCTTCAGCGCGACTTCGAATGGCGCGCCGGTCTTAGCCTTAATCTCATCCACTGTCGCGTCGGAATGAATTTCAGTGAGGACCAGACCGCCTCCTTCTTTCACTTCAAACACGCACAAGTCGGTGATGATCAGATTCACCACGCCGAGACCGGTGATCGGCAGCGTGCATTTTTTCAAAATCTTCGGGCTGCCATCTTTCGAAGTGTGCTCCAACACTGCGACGACGCGCTTTACGCCCGCGACCAAGTCCATCGCGCCGCCTGGCCCCTTGATCATCTTTCCCGGAATCATCCAGTTCGCG
>Ga0066903_100004189_pt1 | contig 12112 bp, 8 predicted proteins | sample PanSoiMetaGPlot1_FD_67491 | JGI IMG/M metagenome (GOLD analysis project Ga0066903, IMG submission 67491) | Tropical forest soil microbial communities from Panama analyzed to predict greenhouse gas emissions - Panama Soil - Plot 1 (version 2) | ecosystem: Environmental > Terrestrial > Soil >...
CCGCCGCTCCGGCGGATGCGGTCGCGGCCGATGTTGTCGAGCGGACGCTGCCGCCCGAAGCGCCGGACACGGCTCTGACGAATACGCAGCCTGCCGTCCAGTCGCAGACGGACGCCAACCTGGCCAACCGGGTCCAGCAGGAGCAGAGTGAGCAGCTCGCGCTCGACAAGCTGTCGAAAGCGCTGAGCAGCGTCTCGGCAGGACAGTCAGCCGCGGACGCCATCCAGCAGGGCAATTTCTCGGCTGCCCGCAACCAGCTCCAGAGCCTGGGCGACGAAGCCGACCAGTTGTCGGATGCGGCCAAGCAGCAGCTGGCGCGAGCGTTGCAAGACGCCGCCGCGAGCACGGCCGAGGCCGATCGCCAGCTGGCGGACAGGGAGCGCCAGGCGGGTCAGGCGTTGAGCCGCCCGAACTACAACGAGCAGCGTCAGGCGCTGCGGGGGCTGGGTGACCAGGTCGAGCGCAGCGGCGCCCGAAGCGTGCCAGCCGATCAGCTGGCGCGTGACGTCGGCAAGCTCCAGCAGCAGCAAGCCGCCAACCAGGGGAGCGGTGCACGAGGCCAGACGCCCGCCAATGGTCGGCCGTCCGACTCGGCGTCCGCGCAATCTGGGCAACAGGTGGGACCTGCCACGGGCGCTCAAGGCGGCGGGGCAGACGGGCAGCAGGGCGGCCCGGGCGTCGGCACCGGGAGTGACCCGGACGTGTTTGGGGACCCGTCGCAGCTGGAGACGACTGGCGAGCGGGTTCAGGTGCCGACGAGGCTCGGCAGCGGCCCAGGCGTGCGGCCGCCCGACGGTACAGAAGACCAGGTGGGCGCCGATCCGGCGATCGGCGGACGCACGGTGGCTGAGCTGGCGCGGGCGCAGCAGACCGGCCAGGTCGCACCCGAGCAGAACCTGGTCCCCGGCGAGCAGCGCCCCGTGGTCAGGGGCTATTTCCGGTGAGGCCGCGCCGAATCGAGCGGAGCCGGTTGGAGGCGAACCAGTGACCCAGGTGAGTTCAGACGGCCGCGCGGCAGCGGCTCAGGACATTGAGCGGCTGCGACGGACTGTCCAGGCGCTGGAGCGCGAAGTCGCACGTGTCATCGTCGGCCAGGAACTGGTCGTGCGCGGTGTGACGATCGCGCTGTTGGCCGGCGGCCACGTGCTGCTCGAGGGCTTGCCCGGACTCGGCAAGACCCTCCTCGTCAGGACGATCGCGCGTGTGCTGCAGCTTCACTACAGCCGCATCCAGTTCACGCCTGACCTGATGCCTGCCGACATTCTCGGCACGAACATCCTGCTGGACACGGCGCACGGCGGTCGCGCCTTCGAGTTCCAGGCCGGCCCGATCTTCGCCAACCTGGTGCTGGCGGACGAGATCAACCGCGCGACGCCCAAGACGCAGTCCGCCCTGCTGGAAGCGATGCAGGAACAGGTGGTCACCGTCGGCACGATCGGCCATCCGCTGCCGAGACCGTTCTTCGTCCTGGCGACTCAGAACCCGATCGAGCTCGAAGGCACGTATCCGCTGCCCGAAGCTGAGCTCGACCGCTTCTTCTTCAAGCTCCAGGTGGGGTTCCCCTCACGCGCCGAGCTCTCGGCCATCGTCGAACGGACGACCGGTCCACGCGGCGAGCCGCCGGCCACAGTAGCGGACGGGACCAGCGTGCTCGAGCTGCAGGAGCTAGCGCGCGAGATTCCGATCGCGACGCACGTGGCGGACTACGCGGTCAGGTTGGTGCTGGCCAGCCACCCTGAGCTGCCCGAGGCGGCCGAGACAGCCAGACGCAACGTGCGTTTCGGCGCCAGCCCGCGGGCCGCCCAGACGATCATCCTGGGGGCCAAGATCCATGCGGTGTTGGCCGGGCGGGTCAACGTCGCTTTCGACGACGTGCGCCGCGTGGCGCTGGCTGCTTTGCGCCACCGCCTGATCCTCAGTTACGAGGCCGAAGCGCGAGGCATCACGGCCGATCGCGTCGTTGCCGAATTGCTCACGGCGGTTACCGAACAGGGCTGAGGCGACGTGGCGCTGACGGTCGCGGCCGACGCATTCAAGCAGTTCGACCGGCTGTCGTTTGTCGTGCGCCGACCCGCTCGAGCAGGCCTGGGTGGCGAGCATCGCAGCCGGCGACCCTCTCCGTCGACCGAGTTCGTCGATTACCGGCCGTATCAGCCGGGCGACGACTTCCGGCGTGTCGACTGGAACGTGTACGGCCGACTCGGCTCGCTCCAGGTGAAGGTCACCGAGGGTCGCCAGCGACTCGAGGTCGTTGTGCTGCTGGACTGCTCGAGCTCGATGGATGCTGGCACGCCAGACAAGCTTTCGTTCGCGGCTGACGTCGTCGCGGCGCTCGCCTACATCGGCATGGCCCGCGCGGACTCGGTACGCGTCCTGTGCCTCGGCAAGGACACGCCTTCGGCGAACTTCGGGCCGTTTGGCCGCCGGTCGCGCATGCCGGAGCTGGTGGCTGGGCTGAAGCGGATCGCTCCGGTTGGCGCAGTGGATCTGAACGCCGCCATCGATACGTGCCTGGACGCCGCGTCCCGCCAGACGCTGGTGGTGGTGGTGAGCGATCTTCTCACCCGCGACGGTATTGCGGGCGGCCTCGAAGCGCTGCAGGCCCGCCTGGCGGACGTCGTCGTCGTTCACGTCGTGAGCCCTGACGAGCTGGAGCCGCGGCTTTCGGGTGAGGTCGAGCTGGTGGATGCCGAGACCAACGGCGTGCTCGAGCTGGGTGTCTCGCTCGAGACGCTGGCGGCGTACCGCGCGCGGCTCGCCGCGTGGCTCGAGGAGCGCGCCTCGGAGTGTCGGATCCGTGGCATCCGCTACGCGCGGGTCAGAACCGACCGACCCCTGAACATGGTGGTCCTCGACGACCTCCGTCAATCCGGCGTGCTCCGATGACCTTCCTGGCGCCGGTGGCGCTTGTCGCCCTGGCCGTGCCGCTCGCCATCTACGTCATTCACTGGCTCTTCGGCAGCCGCCGGCGGGTACGCGTGCCGGCGATCTTTCTGTGGGCCGAGCTGCCTCAGGCGCGCACCGGTCGGTCACGTCGGCGTCGACCACCCTTCAACTTGTTGCTTCTGCTCCAGCTCGTGGCCGCCACGCTGGCGGCGCTCGCACTGGCGCGTCCGGTCGCCTCGAGCGATCCGCCACGTCACCTGGCGCTCGTTCTGGACGCCTCAGGCAGCATGCAGGCGACCGACGTTGCGCCGACGCGCTTCGACGCAGCCCGTGCTCGGGCCTTCGATCGACTCCGCGGCTTACGCTCGACCGACCTGGTCAGCGTGATTCGTGCCGGAGGTGACGCGACGCTCCTGGCCAGCGGATCGCCCGACAGCGTGCGGTCGGCTATTGCCGCCGCACAGCCAGGTCGAACGTCTCCGGCAATCCGCGAAGCGCTGGCGCTGGCGTCGAGTCAGATTGGCCAGACCGGCGAGCGTCGCGGCCAGATCGTGCTGCTCACCGACGGCGCCTGGCCACCGCCAGAGCCAGTCGGGCCGCTGAGTGCTCCAGTCGACGTGGTAGCCGTCGGCGGTGGCTCCGAAAACCAGGCCGTGTCGAGCCTGGTGGTGCGCATGGATCCGACGGGTCGCGGCCAGACCGCCTTCGTCGAGATCGCCAACAGCGCCGAGCATGCGGTTCGCGTGCCCACGCGCCTGTCCGCCGACGGCGCTCCGCTTGACGAGCGCCAGGTCGACATCGCTGCACGCGCCCGAGCACGGCTGAGTGTGCCGCTGCCGGTCGATGCCCACCGTATCAGTGTGCGCCTCCTGGGACATGACGCCCTGCAACTGGACGACGTCCTGGAGACCACCGCGCCAGGCGGCCCCCCACGCGACGTCGACCTGCTCGGGCGCTTCTCAGACGGTATGCGGCGGGCGATCGAGTCCATTCCGTCGCTGCGCGTGCGAGCAGCCGACTCGGGCTTGCCGCCGGACCTGACGGTCCTCGTCGGCGTGCTGCCGCCGCGGCTCCCGTCCGGGCCGCTGCTCCTGGTCGACCCGCCTGCGAGCAGCGGTCGGCTGCTGGGCGTCGGCCTGGGGAGCGGCGCTCGGGTGCAGGCGTCGCATCCGCTGTTGCAGGGTCTGGACCTGGTCGCGCTCGAGAACGAGTCGCCGTCGGTGAGCGGAGTGCCTGGCTGGGCGCACGTTGTGCTCGGCACGCTTCAGGGCCCGCTGATCATGGAAGGCCGCCTCGAGGGCCACCCCGCGGTGGCCATGACCTTTGATCCGTCTGTCACGGGATTGGAAAAGTCGATCGCGTTTCCGCTGCTCGTCAGCAATGCGACCGCGTATTTGCTGACACAGTCAGAATCGGTCGCAACGGCGAAGCTCGAAGTCTTCGATCCAGCCGAGTCGGACATCGCCCCGCGACCGATCCCCAGCTTCCAGTCGGTGGTGCCGCTCTCGAGCCCGACGAATGGCGCTACTGACGTCTGGCCGTGGTTCGTGACGGCTGTCGTCCTCGTGCTCGGCGCCGAGTGGCTGGTGTTCGGTCGTCGCGGGTGATCAACCAGATGTCGTCCGTCCTCGAGTCGCTCACGTTCGAGCAGCCGCGCGTCCTGCTGGCACTTGCGCTAGCCGTACCGCTGGTGCTGCTGACCGTGCATGCCAGGCTGCGAAGCACGTCAGGCGCGCTGCGAGCGGGCGTTCTCGGCGTGCGGCTCGGAGTTCTCGCAGCGCTCCTGCTCGGACTGGCCCAGCCAACGCTTCGACCGGCTGGTCATGGACGAGCGGTCGTGTTTGCCATTGACGTGTCTGACAGCCTGGCCGCCGACCAGGAGCAGTGGGCCCACGCGTGGGTCGATCGTGCAGTTCGCGGGCTACCGCCCGGCAGCCACGCCGACGTGGTCGAGTTCGGCGCTCGCGCCCAGCTGGCCGATGCCGGGCAATCGCCTCCGACGAGCAGCACAGATCTGGCCGGTGCGCTGCGATTCGCAGGCGCGCTTCTGCCGCGCGATGCGACCGTTGCGCCGGAAATCGTCCTGCTCACCGACGGCTGGCAAACAGCCGGCCCGCCGCCGCTCGACGCCCTTCCGAGCGGCGTCGCCGTATCGTTCGTGGCCATCCCCGCGTCGACCGCCGCCGATCGCCCGCAGGCGGTCGTGCATGGCCTGGATGCGCCGAATACCGCACGCGTTGGCGATCGTCTCAACGTGAACATCAGCCTGCAGGCTGTCCAGCCGGTGGACGCTCAACTGCGGTTGTTTGTTGACCGCGCAGTGATCGCCAACGGGCCCATCCACCTCGAGAGCGGCGAGACGCACCTGTCGCTGCCGGTGCCGCTGTCTGCGACCGGGTTCGCCCAGGTGCGCGTCGAGCTGATCGTTGGCGGCGTGTCCAGCTCATTGTCGACAGTCGTCGTTGTCAAACCCGCTGGCCGAGTGCTGATCCTGCAGGACAATGCCAACCAGGCCGACAGTCTGGCTGGCCTGCTCGCCGATCAGGGTCTGCAGATCGAACGGCGGGCCTCGTCCAGCGTGCCTCCCAGCGCGAGTGATCTGAGCGCGTTTGATGGCATTGTGCTGGTGAATACGCCGGCGACGAGCCTGAGCCTCGATCAGCAGCGCACGCTGCAATCGTTCGTGCAGGATCTTGGGCGCGGACTGGTGGTCATCGGCGGGCTGCGCACCTTCTCTCCGGGCGGCTACCAGGGGACTGTCCTCGACGACGTGATGCCGGTCTCGGCCGAACCGCCTATCGAGCCGCAACAGGGCAGCCTGGCACTGTTCCTGGTAATCGACCGCTCCGGGAGCATGGATATCATCAGCGGCGGCGGCGCCTCGTCGGGCGGTGCGACCAAGATGGCGATGGCGCGCGAGGCGGCAGTCGAGGCGGCCGGCCTCTTGCAGCCGGACGACACACTCGGCGTGATTGCATTCGATTCGAGCTTCCAGTGGGTCGTGCCGCCGACGAAGCTGCGCGGTCCCGACGACGTCAAGGCTGCCCAGGCGCGCATCGCGACGATCAAGTCGGGCGGCGGGACCAGCATCCTGCCGCCGCTCGAAGCCGCCATGCAGGCCGCGGCGGCCACCGATGCGCCGCTCAAACACGTCGTGCTGCTGACGGACGGCGAGTCGAACGATCACGGCTACGAAGAGTTGCTGGCGCGGATGACGCCTGCGCAGATCACGCTTTCGACTCTGGCGATCGGTTCGGATGCCGACACCCGCCTGCTGAGCACGCTGGCCCACCTGGGCGGTGGACGCTACTACTTCACCGAGCGCAGCTCGCAGATTCCGCGAATTGCCGCCAAGGAGACCACCATTCTGACTCGCAACGCGGTGATCGAAGGCCAGGCCGCGGCCCTCGTGGTCGATCCTAGCCCGATCCTGCGCTCGATCTCGGGCGACCTGCCGCCACTTTCGGGGTACGTGGCCACCACGCGCAAGGAGCGCGCGGTCACGGCCCTCGAGACGGAACGCGGCCATCCCTTGCTCGCGCACTGGCAGTACGGTCTGGGGCGAGTCGTCGCCTGGACGTCGGACGCGCAGCAGGGCTGGGCGAGCGAGTGGGCGAAGTGGGCCGACGCGGGGAAGTTCTGGTCGCAGGCCGTCCGCTGGGCCCTGCCGGCGCCGGTGCAGGCCAACTTCCAGCCCAGCGCTCAGGTCGGGGCTGATGGGCGACAGGTGCGACTGTCGGTGCAGGCGATGGGGGATGACGGCCGGTTTGCGGACCTCCAGGACACGCGCGCCACAGTGGTGGCGCCTGACGAGTCGGCGCGTCAGCTCAGCCTGCCGCAGCAGGGCCCGGGCGTGTACGCGCTCGACACGCGGGTCAACGCTCCGGGGCAGTACCGCGTCCTGTTCGCCCAGGGTGGTCACGAGGAGGTCGCCGCCTTCAGCGCGCCCGACGCCATCGAGGCCCACTCGGTCGGCACCAATACCGCGCTGCTCAACCAGCTCGCCGTCGCCAGCGGAGGCCGCCCCCTCGGCGACCCGGCCGATCTTCGACCTGGTAACGGCCCAGGCCCCGCGATCCAGTTATGGCCGTGGCTGCTCTTGGCCGCGCTGTTGTTGTTGCCACTGGACGTGTACTTGCGCCGCCGAACCTAGGCGTCGCGGAGCGCTTCGGCGGGGGTAAGCCGGGCGGCCGTCCGGGCGGGGAGCACGGTCATGAGCAGCGCCGCGCCGAGGGCCACGAGGACCACCAGCGCGATCTGCTCCCAGGGCACCGAGAACCGCAGCTCGGGGTTCAGTCGACTCAGGAACGATACGGTGTTCTGGGCCACGAACAGGCCGACGCCTACGCCGAGTCCAGCCCCAAGCAGGGCCACAACCGCCGACTCGACCAGCAGGCCCGTGCTGACCGCTCTCGCAGAAAATCCCAGCGCCCGCAAGACGCCGATCTGGCGCCGGCGCTCGACGACCGCGCGAGTGCTCAGCGTGCCCAGCGCCGCGACGCCCGCCAGCAGGCCCACGCCCATGAAGCCCTGCAGGATCATGTTGAGCAGACCGCGCACGCCCTGCACCAGCCGCAGCTCGTCGCCAATGGTGCTCGCCTTGAGGTCCGGCGCGGACAGGTTCAGTCCGGCGGCGAGCTCACGCGCATTTGTGCCCGGCGGTACCGACAGGTAGTAGCCACTGGTGTCCGGCGGCGGCCAGTCGCTCAGGCTGGCCGAGTTGACGACGATGGCGTTGCCGAATGGCCCGCGCGCGTCCGCCAGCCCGACAACCTCGACGCGAAGGGTGCGGCGCGTGCCGCGCGTGTCGCGCAGCCACAGCGTCGTGGGACTGAAAGCTCCACCTTCTTCATCCAGTACGCGGATGCGATTCGGTACCGCACGCAACAGTCCGGCGCCGACGATGGCCGTGCCCTGGCGCGCCAGCCGAGCCCACCCGTCACCCCCGACGATCGGCGTGCGGGCGGCCTGGACAAACACGTCGTCCACCGCCAGAACGCGCGCCGCTGCCCAGCGCGCCGTACTGCCGACGTCGGTCTGAATGGCTTCGACCTGCAGCGGAGACGCCGCGCCGATAGCTGAAAACGCATCGGGTGACACGACGCCGTCTGAGGCCAGCTCGGTTCGCAGGTCACGTGGCGGCTGGCTGCTGGTGACGTGAATGTCCCAACCGCCTGTCACGGCGTCGGGGTCGGCATAAGCCGTGCGTGTGGCTGTCAGCATGACCGCCGACACAGTCAGGCTGAGCACGACCAGGGCGAACATCGTCAGCGTCAGCCCGGTGCGGAAGCGGTTGGCGGCGACGTAGGCCGTACTCAACCGCCACAGCGCCGCGGGTGCACGCAGACGTCGAAGGACGCCAACGTTGTAGGCCAGGACCCAGACCGCCCCGAGCAGCATCGTTACGCCACTCAGAAAGCTCATCTCGACGACAGGCGGGAACAGCGCGATGGGTAGCGTCCACCACACGATCAGGGCGACACCTGCCAGCGTAAAGACGACGCGCTCGGGACCGCGCAACCCGAGGCGCAGAAGAAACCACCGCGCAACGAGCGCCGCGCCGACAATGGCCACGGCAATCCCCGCCGCGTACGCGAGACTCAGCCGGTGCACGACGGCGAACACCACGAGCAGCGGGCCGGCGACCGCCGGCGTGAGACCGACCGCCAGCGACTGCCAGCCAGGTGCCGCGCCGACAGGATCGGGCAGGTCACGTATCGCCGTCACGATGCTGAAGCGACTTGACCGCCAGGCGGTAGCCGTGACCGTGACGAACGTCAGCACGACCCCGAGGCCATAACTCGCGGCGATACTGGCCGGCTCGACCACCGGTTCCAGGTGGAAGCCGTACTGCTCGACCAGCCCCTGGGCCAGAGCCATGATGCCCAGCGCCAGTGCCAGACCAGCGCCGAGCCCGAACAGCGACGAAAGCAAGCTGTACAGCCCGCCTTCGATGCCCAGCAACAGAATGATGTCGCCGCGCCTGGCGCCGAGGGCGCGGCTGATCCCCAACTCCGTACGCCGTTCCAGCGCGACCAGCGAGAACACAAGCACGATCAGCAGCATCCCGCTGAAGAGTGAGAACGCCCCGAGCACGATGAACAGATCGGTGAAAGCGCTCCCCCAGCGGTCGGCCTGTTCTTGCGCCACGCTTTGCACGTCGATGACTCGAAAGTCACTCGAGCCCGAGGCGGAAGCGGCAAACGGGGTATTGCCGCGGGTCACCGCGCCACCCAGACGTGAGGCGAGACGAGTCAGCACCTCGGGATCCGTGGCCAGCGCTCGGAATTCGGGATTGTCGACTGCGCCCGGGCCGTCGAGGTCCGTCTCGAGGCGCCGCAGCTTCTCGACTAGCAGCCCTGACGTATCGGGACTGGCGATCGCTCGAGCCAGCAAGTCACGCGCGGGCGGCGACGACAGCACGCGAAACAGCCGTCGCGCCGTCGGGTCGTCGACGAAGGCCGAGCGCAGCTTTACCGTGACTGGCCACGAGCTCTTCAGACGCTCGGCTGGATCGCCGCTGTTGACCACCAGCACCTGGTTGACCTGATCCGCGCGACTGGCGAGGTCCTGCAGCCTCGCCAACGGCACGAAGATGGTTGCTTGACCGCCGCCGAGGTCGCCCAGTCGCGTGATCGCCCTGACCGTCCACGTCGCCTCGGCGCCGTATGGCAGGCCGTAGGCGTGCACGCGTTGGCCAGGCGTTACCGACAACGCGCTGGCTGCCTCAGTATTCAGGTACACCTCGTCGGGCCCAAGCTCGTCGACATGCAACGCGGTCCGCGCATCATTTATGGACCGCAGGGTGAGGGCGTCCTGGGGTGGCACGCCAAGGAGATTGATCTGGGCGGCGAACGCCTGGCCGTCGCTGGCCACGGCCGCCTGCTCGAGCACCACCGGCACGACTGCAGCCACGCGCGGATCGTCGCGCACCAGATCCCGGACGCGTTGCACGTCGCCGGCAGGGAAGTAGCTGGTCACACCGGTCAGTAGCGATCCGCTGGCAACCGACTGGGCCAGATCAAAGCCCGAGCGCTGCGCAGCCGCTGGGATAAAGACCACCTCGTCGGCGCTACCGAGCACGCCGGCCACCACGGTACGAACCGACTGGCTCATGGTGTCGCCGGTGGTGAACGCGCTGGACAGAATGACCGTGCCGATCGTCAGCCCCAGCGTGATCAGCGCCGCGAATCCGGGTCGGCGCGGCAGGTTGCGCCAGGCGAGGCGCGGCAGCAGTGGGTTGCGCCAGGCGACTACACCGAGAAAGACGACCACGACGGTCGCGAGAACGGCCAGTCCCAGCAGCAGCGCGTCTTGAGAAAGGCCGAACAGGCTGCGCACGCTGGTCAGAACGTGGTTCGAGATTCGCTCGAGTCGGCGACGATCTCGCCGTCGCGCATGCGCACGATGCGCCTTGCGTGCACGGCGACCTCGCGCGCGTGCGTCACGAGCACGAACGTCTGCGCGTTGTCGCGGTTCAGTCGATCGATGAGCTGCATCACTTCTTCGGCAGAGTCCGAGTCAAGATTGCCAGTCGGCTCGTCGGCAAAGATGACCGCCGGCTCAGGCGCCAGCGCACGCGCGATCGCGACGCGCTGCTGTTGGCCACCCGAGAGCTCGCTCGGCCGGTGGCGTAGTCGGTTTTCGAGTCCAACCACCTCGAGCGCACGCAGCGCTCGCCGCCGCGCCTCGCCCCCCGAACGGCCGGCCAGCAGCAGCGGCAGCTCGACGTTTTCGAGTGCGTTCAGCACGGGCAGCAGGTTGTAACTTTGAAAGACGAAGCCCATTCGCCGCGCGCGCTGGTCGGCTTTTCGTCCATCCGACAGGCGAGCCAGGCTCGCGCCCTCGAGCCGTACTTCGCCGGACTCGAAGTCCTCGAGGCCAGACAAACAGTGCAGCAATGTCGTCTTGCCGCACCCCGACGGGCCGACAATGGCAACGATCTCACCCCGCTCGATGCGCAGGTTGACCTCGCGCAGTGCGGGCACGCGTACGCGGCCCATCACGTAGGTCTTGCAAAGGGCGCGCGCTTCGACGACCACCGTCGACAGCGGCTGAGATTCGTCTAACCCCGTTCTGGGTTTACGCCCCAGCACCGACTGCCTCGCCGAAGACTTCGGCCAGCGCCTGATAGCCCTCCGAGCTGGGATGGAAGCCGTCGGCAGACAGGTACTCGGGATGCCCCGCCACCTCTTGCCAGCGTGCGTAGAGATCGACCAGGGTCGCGCCGTGCCGGGCGGTGGTGCCCGAAATCACCTCGTTCCACCGATCGACCTCGGCCTGCAGGGGCGTGGGGTCGATGCCGCGATACGCCGCCAGGCGGCCAAGGTCGGGGACATTGCCCACCAGGACCCGCGCATGCGTGCCATCCAGTTGCGTGAGAAGGGTGTCGAGTTCGGCGGCGTATCGCTCGAGCGGCACGCGCGCGTTCAGATCGTTGACTGCGAGCCAGACCGTGACCACGTCGGGCCGCGCGTCGAGGGCTGGCCCGACCTGCTCGTCGAGGGCCTGGCCCAGGGTTGAGCCGCTGACACCCAGATTGATCACCCGTACGTTCGGGCCAAGGCGAGTCCCAAAGCGTGGCACCCAGCCCTCGGTCTCCGGATCTCGTGCGCCTACGCCGACCGCATCCGAAGCGCCGATGGCAACGTACGTGAGCGGCCGCGGCGCCTGCCCGCGCGCGGAACACGCGACGGCGACCACCGCGACCATGAGGCCGAGACCAGCCGCCAGCACTCGCGCCCTGAGCATTGCATCGGAATCCTAGTCGACCCGCGCCGCCAAGACGGAATTAACCCATTACCATGGGGCCGTGTTCCGCGACCGCCTCGAAGCCATCCGCCGAACACTAGGCGAAGTGCTTTACGGCATGGCCGTGCACGAGATGGTCCGCCACGTTCAGCGCACGCGCGGCAGCATGGAGCACCTGTTTCTGTTGATCACGCTCGGCGATCTGGTCGGGGTGCCCATCCTGCCGCCGTATTACACTCTGCGGCTGCTGCCGTACGTCGTGCCCGAGATCAACTCCTGGAAGCGGCGACTGCTGCGGGAGCGCGACATCACCGACCTACTGGGCTAGCCGCGGAAACAGCGGCGGGCCCACCCTGACCACGCCCCGCCGCGTGGGATCGAACACGTCGCCGCCTGGCACCGGCGGAGTCCCGGCCAGGCGGCAGTGTGCCTCCGTGGCAGCCCGCGGCAGGATCGGCGCGTAGTGCCAGGCCGC
>Ga0066903_100004190_pt1 | contig 12111 bp, 12 predicted proteins | sample PanSoiMetaGPlot1_FD_67491 | JGI IMG/M metagenome (GOLD analysis project Ga0066903, IMG submission 67491) | Tropical forest soil microbial communities from Panama analyzed to predict greenhouse gas emissions - Panama Soil - Plot 1 (version 2) | ecosystem: Environmental > Terrestrial > Soil >...
CGGCTCGAGCACGGCGAGCACCTGCGCGCCTGGGTGCTCACCATCGCCGCCAACACGGTCGTGGATGCCGCGCGGCGGGAGCGTCCGTCGACCGAATTCGCGGTCGACCCGGCCGGCGCCGACTCGCGGCCCGCGTTCGAGGAGCTCGCACCGCTGACCGACGGCCTGCCCCCGAAGGAGAGGGCCGCAGTGGTCCTCCGCTACGGGTACGACCTCGACTACGACACGATCGGCGCCGCCCTCGGCTCCAACGAGCAGGCGGCGCGGCAAGCGGCCTCCGCCGGCGTGCGGCGGCTGCGGAAGGAGAAGGAGCAGCGATGACCGGAGTCCCAACTCTCCTCGACGAGCGCTTCCGCGAGGCCGCGGCGGCCGAAGGCGTCCTCGACGTCGCGTACGACGTCCTCGACGACACGCCGGTCGGACGGCTGATGGTCGGCGTCAGCGACCGCGGGCTCTGCCGGATCGGATTCGATCCTGCGCCGGAGAAGGAGCTCGACCGCCTCGCGCGCGAGTTCGGCCCCCGCATCCTCCGCAGCCCGAAGGCCGTCGACCGCGTCCGTGCGGAGCTCGACGAGTACTTCGCCGGACGCCGGCACGCCTTCGATCTGGAGCTCGACCTCCGAGCTGCGCCGGAGTTCCACCAGCGCGTGCTCGCGGAGTTGAGCCGGGTCGAGTACGGGAGGACGACGACGTACGGCGCGCTGGCGGCGCAGGTCGGCTCGCCGCGTGCGGCTCGCGCGGTCGGCACCGTCATGAACCGAAACCCGATCCCGATCGTCCTGCCCTGCCACCGCGTCGTCGGTGCGAGCGGCAGCCTCGTCGGCTACGGGGGCGGCCTCGACCGAAAGGAGTGGCTGCTGCGGTTGGAGGGGGCGCTCCTCTAGCCGTCCGGCCTGCCCGCGATCATCCGGGCATGACCCTCTTCGACATCGTGATCAAGGCGCACACGGGACTCCGGCTCGCCGAGATCGGAGAGGTAGCCGGCGCGGTCGGCGGCGTCTTGCTCGTGCTCGGCGGCATGACCCCGTTGGGCAGGCGTGCGGGCATGACGTTCGGCGGCCTGGCGCTTGCTATCGGCTTCGCCCTCCTGGTCGTCGCCACCCACTGGGGCCACTTCCACTAGAAGCACCCGACGTAGGGTTTGGATCAATTGCCCACCGCCGGGTCGGGCATGAACTCGCGGATCTCTTGAGCACAGCGGCAGGCGGCCGCGATCTTCGCGGCCCACTCCAAGGCGGCCTCACGTGAGGGCAGGTCGAGGATGGTGAAGCCCCCGTTGAACTCCTTGGTCTGCGGGTACGTGCCGGCGGTGATCGTCCCGTCACCGGCGACCATGACGGGATCCACGTCTTCGGCCAGCCCGCCGGCGAACACCCACACGCCCGCGTCCATGGCCTCCTGGACTACCGCATGAGCAGCCTCGCCCACGGCAGGCCCCTCCTCATCCGGGATGTGGGCCATCGCGTCGCTCGGAAACGAAATCAAGTAGCGCGTCATCTCATGACTCCTTGTAGGCGTCCTGCTCAGGCGGCAGTTCACCCTGAACCCGGGCGCACTGGAGACTGCCAAACGACGGCAAACTCATCGCCTCCCGGATGAATCCCTCTCTTCAGGGCTGCTAGCGGTGGCAGGGGCGTGTCAGCACCACTCCTAGCGTCAGGAGCCTGCGCTGCGCTTGCGCGCGCACGAACTCGTCATACGACCTCGTCAGCGCGTCGGGACGTGGCGAAGCTTGTAGCCCACGCCCCAGACGTTCACCACCCAACCCGGAAGCCCGGCCGCGGCGAGCTTCCGGCGGATCCGCGACGCGTGCGACTCGAGCGTGCGCGTCGGGACGTACGTTCGGAATCCCCACACGTCGCGGAGGAGCTGCTCGCGCGTAAAGACCCGGTCCGGGTCGGACGCGAGCTTCACCAGCAGCGCGAACTCCTTCGCGGACAAGTCCACCTCCCGGTCGCTCGCGGTCACCCGCCGAGCCGCGCGGTCGATCGCGAGCGGCCCGATTTCGATGAGCTCGATGCGCGGTGGACACCGCCGCAGGAGCGCATGGATGCGCGCCAGCAGCTCCTCGTACACGATCGGCCGGGGAAGGCAGTCGTCGGCCCGGGCGAGAGCCCGGACCCGCGCGGCCGGATCCGGGCCGCCGAGCACGATCACGGGGCAATCCGGCACGACCCCGCGATCGAAGGCGTCGGCGTCGCCGAGGAGGAGCACGTCGGGATCTGCCGCGCGCGGCAGCTGTTCCGCCCGCTCGCACGCGACGACGTCGAAGCCGTCGTTGCGGAGCTGGCGCTCGAGGAAGCCCCGGACTGCGGGTTCCGGCTCGGCCAGGAGAAGCGCAGTCATGACGCCGAGGCTAGGCACGCCGGGCACGCAGCGCCAGATGTCCTTTCGCGCTAAAGCGTGACGATCGCTCTACAGACGGCCGGAGCGGATGACGCCCCAGAGCAGCCAGATCCCGAGGATGGTCGAGAGAGCGAAGCCGATGATCGAGATGACGTTCACGCCGAGCAGATCCGACCCGCCCTGGGCGAAGATCCCGATGAGGCTCGAACCGATCAACCCGCCGACGACCATGAGGGCGATCACGAGGCGGTTGATCGCGAGTTGCATGCTCTCGAGGAACTGATCGAGCCCCTTGTGGACGAAGCCGACCTCGATCTGGCCGTCCCGGATCTCCTCCATGAAGTCGTGGAACTGGTAGGGGGCCTCGGCGAGCACACGCGCGTAATTGACCACCTCGCGCTGCGCACGCCGCGCCACACGATGCGGCGAGTATCGCTCCAGCATCAGGTCGCGGGCATACGGCCGCGCGACCTCGAAGACGTTGAAGTCCGGGTAGAGCTCGATACCGACCGAGCCGAGCGTGGCAATCGTCCGGTCGAGGAGAAGGAAGCGGGCCGGCAGGTGGAGGTTCATCGAGTAGATGAGCTGGAAGCCCTCGCGCATGATCTGGATCGGGTCGATCTCGCTCAGGCTCGAGCCGTAGTAGCGGTAGTAGAGCTCGCGCAGCTCGGCGAGGAACTCGCCTTCCCGCTCCTTCGGATACCGGACGCCGAGGTCGGCGAGCCGCCTCGGAAGCTGCTCGATGTTCTCGTTCGCCGCGTCGATGAAGAGGCCCGTCAGCTTCGACATGTCGTCGTCGGTCAGCGTCCCGACAGCTCCGAAGTCGACGAGCCCGATCGTCCCCGCCTCGGCCGGGAGGAGGATGTTCGCCGGGTGGGGGTCGCCGTGGAAGAAGCCGTGCCGGAAGATCATCGACATCCACGCCTCGGTGATCCGGTACGCGATCTCCCGCCGCTCCTCGAGCGTCGTCGTGACGAGATCGAGATCCGCGAGCTGTACGCCGTCGATCCACTCGAGCGTCAGCACCCGCGCTCGCGTGTACTGCCAGTAGACCTTCGGGACGCGGACGTGCGGGTTGCCCGCGAAGTCGCGGTGGAAGTTCTGCGCGTTGCGCGCCTCCTGCCGGTAGTCGAGCTCCTTCCGGATCTGGCGGGCGAACTCGTCGACGAGCTGTCGTGAATCGACGAAGTCGAGCGCCCGGACGCGCTCCTTCACGAGGCGCGCCGCCTGGTAGAGAAGCCCGAGGTCGGCCTCGATCTGGCGGGGCGCTCCGGGGCGCTGAACCTTGACCGCGACACGCCGTCCGTTCGGGAGGGTCGCGCGGTGCACCTGTCCGATGGACGCGGCCGCCACCGGCGCCGGCTCGAAGTCGACGAATAGCCGCTCGAGCGTGTTGCCGAGCTCCTCCTCGATCACGCGCTCGGCCTGCTCGAACGGGAACGGTCGCACATCGTCCTGGAGGCCCCGCAGCTCCGAGATGATGTCGGGCGGCACGACATCTGGCCTGGTCGAGAGGAGTTGTCCGAACTTCACGAAGGTCGGACCGAGCTCGTCGAGCACCTCGCGCAGGTGCTGCCCGCGGGCGGTGGCGGCGCCGTGCTCGGCGGCGGCGTTCGCGATTCGTTCCTCGGCCGAGCGGCCCGGCAGGAGATCGCTGAGCTTGTGCGCCTCGAAGAAGTAGCCGAACCCGTGCCGCACCATGACCTGTGCGATCTCGGACAGGCGGCCGATGCTGCGGGTGGTGTTGGTACTCACCCTGGACAGGCTACGCGGCGGGGCGGCCGATGTCAGGCGGCGCGGCGGCGGGCCTCGCGTCTCCGCGTCCAGGGGCCCGGCGGGACGAGCAGCGACTCGGCATGGAGGTATGCCATGCCCACTGCCGGGAGGTCCGCGAGCCGTTCGACGCAGATGTAACGGCGCCGCCATTCGGGAAAGAACTTGCGGTTGAAGGCGTACAGCCGCTCGAGCTGGAAGACGTGGTCCGCGAGCAGGAGCCCGCGTCGCACGAGCCTCCGCAGCGGCGTCTTCGCGCGCTCGGGCGCGAGGTAGTCGGTGAGCGCGCAGAAGTTGAGGGAGAGCTCCCTCGCACCCGTCTCTCGCGCCCACACGATCGCCTCGACCACGAGGAACTCGGTCAGCCCATTCGGGGCGTCGGGCCGGCGCCGCATCGCGCTCAGCGACCAGCCGCCGCCGGCAGGGGACGGCGCCAGGTGGAGGAACCCGCCGATACGCCCGTGACCGTCCATCGCCAGCGCAAGGACCGTGCCCGGAACGTGCAGCTCGTCGATCGCCATCGAGAAGCCGCGCTCGGGCTCACCGCCGCGCCACGCCGCCGAGACGTCCTCGAGCTCCGCCTCGAGCTCGGGCCCCACCTCGTCCGCCGCGACGACACGGAAGGAATAGCCGGCCTTGCCGAGGCGCGAGACCGACTGCCTGACCTTGCGGATCGCTCGACCCTCCAGCGAGAACTCGGTCGGCCGCAGCACTGCCTCGTCCCCCATCGCCACCGGCTTGAGCCCGAGTGCGCGGTACCGGTCGAGGTGGTCGTCCGAGGCACCGACGATCGCGAGCCGCCAGCCGTGCGCGCGGACGACGCGGCGCAGCTCGGCGAGGAGCTCGTCGATTTCCGCCTCGTCGCCGACCGGATCGCCGCTGACGAGCGCCGTTCCCGCGATGACGCGGTAGGCGAGAAAGGCGCGACGCGACGGCGAGAAGAGGTAGCTCTTGTCGCGCCGCAGGGCGAAGAAGGAGAGGCTGTCGCTGCCGTAGGCCTCGACGAGGGCGTGGGCGGCCCGCCGCTCTCCTACCGTCTGCGCCACCGCCTGCCCGAACGGCCGCAGCCAGAAGTAGAGGGCCGCAACGCCGAGCGCGAGGCCGATGCCGGTCAAGGCGTCGGCCGCGCGGTGCGGCAGCTCCGGCCCGCTCAGCTCCTGCGCGACGGCGATCGCGGCGATGCCCGCGAGCGCGCCGCCGAGCGCGGCGAGCGGACGAACACTCGCCGGATCCCCGGGCACGTCGAAGCGCCGCCGCCAGTGGACGAGAGCCGCGAGCAGGAGGAGCGAGACGGCCGCCTCTTCGAAGTCGAGGCCCTTGGCGAGGTGCGCCGCCGCCGAAGCGACGACGACCGCGACGGCAAGCTGCCAGGCTCGCCTGCGGCGACGCGCGAGCGAGCGGGAGAGCCAGATCAGGCCGACTCCGAACGCGACGGTGAGGACGCGGGCCGCCTCGGGCCAGCCGGGCGGGAGAACGCCGCGCACGAGTTCGACCCGATTCGCCATCTCTGGCGTGAGCGCCGAGGCGATCCCGATCACGCCGACGACGGCGGCAGCCCACGCAAGGAGGCTCTCGGCCCTGGGCAGCCGCAGCATCACGCGGCCAGGGTACAACGTGCTCATGAGGGAATTGGGAGAGCCGTTCGTCGAGGAAGAGCGGGAGGGCGACGTGCGGATCCCACTACCCCGCTGGATGACGTTGCTGCTCGCGCTGGTCGCCGTAGGACTGGTCCCGTGGATCTTCTACCTGACCTTCACGCTGCCCTCCCGCCACGTCACGTTCCATTACGACCTGGCCTGGGTCGGCTTCGACCTTGCGCTCCTCGCGTCGATCGCCGCCACGGCCTGGGCGACGTTCCGGGGCTCGCAGTGGCTCGTCCCGCTCGCAGCGGTGACCGGGACGATGCTGGTGTGCGACGCGTGGTTCGACGTCGTCACGTCGCAGAGCGGCGGCGAGATGTGGGAGGCGATCGCGGAGGCGGCGCTCGCCGAGCTGCCGCTCGCGGCCGTCTGCGGCTTCATCGTCTACGACGCGGAGACGTTCCTCGCCGCCACGGTCACCCGTTTCAGACGCTGAGCTCTAGGCAGCGGGCGGGATGTCGCGCGGCCCCTCGAGCAGCCGCAGGCGGTGCTCGAGCTGCGCGACGCGGAGTTCGAGCTCGTCGAGCTCGTCTCGCGTCACGAGATCCAGCTCGTCGGTGATCCCACGCAGTGCCGACAGCGCGCCCTCCGAGAAGCGCTCCCGGCTGCCGCGAACACGGGCCGGAAGCTCCGCGAGCAGCTCCTCGACCGTGTCGAGGAGCAGCCGGCCGCTACCGCGCGCGGCCATGCGGCCTCGAGCGCCGCCGCTGCCGCCGCTTCTCGCGCCGCGCCTGCGCCGACGGCTCCGACGGCGTGGCCGTGACGACGTCGACGAGCTCGGGTGTGCTCTCCGCCGCGAGTGCAGCCTCCGACTCGGCGAGCGCAGCCGTTCCAACGACCTCTTCGGCGGCCCCACGACCGTCGCCGTCGGCCGACGACGCCTCGGCCGCGGCGAGCGCCTTCCGCCGCGCATAGTCCGGCTCGCGCTCCTTCCACATCGTGAGCAGCGGTGCCGCGATGAAGATCGAGGAGTAGGCGCCAGAGATGACGCCGACGATCAGCGCGAAGGCGAAGTCCTTGAGGATCGCGCCGCCGAGAACGAAGAGACAGACGATCGGCAGCAGCGTGATGAACGTCGTGGCCAGCGAGCGCCGGATCGTTTCCCAGAGCGAGACGTTCGCGATCGTCGCGAACGGCGAACGGCGCATCAGCGGCACGTTCTCGCGGATACGGTCGAAGATGATGATCGTGTCGTAGATCGAGTAGCCGAGCACCGTCAGCACGGCCGCGACCGTCGCCACCGACACCTGTTTCCCTGAGATCGAGTAGACCCCGAGCGTGATGAGTATGTCGTGGATCATCGCGAGGATGACCGGGATCGCGAACTTCAGGTCGAACCGGATGGTGATGTAGAGGACGATCAGGAGCAGCGAGACGATGATCCCGTAGATCGCATCGATCGCTATCTGGTGGCCGAACGTCCCGGAGACGTTCTTCGCCCCGGTCGAGTAGCCGCCGAACCGGTCGACGAGGCTCTGCGTGAGGGTCGACTGCTTGGCGCTCGAGAGCGACTCCGTGCGGATCTGCCACTCCTTGTAGCCGCCGTTGACGGCCGAGCCTGCGCCCTGCACGACCGCGTCCGGCTCCCCCTGCGACGTCATGAAGGAGGCAACCGTTCCCTGGGGGAATGCCTGGTGGGTCTTGAACGTGATCTGGGTGCCGCCCCTGAAGTCGATCCCCAGGTTGAGGCTGCGGATGCCGAGCGAGACGACTCCGGCGAGGATGATCGCGCCCGAGATCGCGAACCACAGCTTGCGCTTCCCGATGAAGTCGATCTGGAGCCATTTCGCCGTCTGCTGGCCCTCCGCGCCCATGAAGCGCGGGTTGTTGAACCAGCTGAAGCCGCTCAAGAGGCTGAGCATCGCGCGCGTCGCCGCGACCGCCGTGATCAGCGAGATCACGGTGCCGATCAGCAGCATCAGGGCGAAGCCCTTCACGTCGGCGACGGCGATGAGGAACAGGACCATGGCCGTGATGGCGGTCACGACGTTCGCGTCGAGGATCGTGTGGAACCCCTTGCCGTAGCCGGCCGCGATCGCGGCCTTCACGGATCGACCGGCTCGCACCTCTTCCTTGATGCGTTCGAACACGACGACGTTCGCGTCGGCGGCGACGCCGATCGTGAGGATCAGGCCGGCGAAGCCCGGCAGCGTCAGCGTGACGTTGAAGAGGAGGATCGCCGCGTAGTAGAGCCCCGCGTAGATCGCGAGGCCTGCGACCGCGACGAGGCCGAGGAAGCGGTACAGGATGAGCAGGAAGAGCGCGACGACCGCGAGGCCGATGACGGCGGCGAGGATCGCCTGGTGGAGCGAGCTCTTCCCGAGCGTCGCCGACACGTCGGTGCGCTCGAGCGGTTGGAAGGTGTACGGGAGCGAACCGCTCTGGAGGACGAGCGCGAGGTCCTGTGCGTCCTTGAGCGAGTTGGTGGTGATCTGCGCCTTGCCGCCCGCGATCCCGAGGCTGAGATCGTTCTGCGTGTAGTCGATGTACGGCGTCGACTGGAGTTCGCCGTCGAGGACGATCGCGTTGTGGCCGGCGTACTGGTTGACGGTGCTCGGGTTGTGGTTGCCCAGCTGGCCGGCGACGCCCGCGTTCGTCCTGCCGCGGTCGTACTCGGCCTTCGTGATGTCCTGGAACGCCTTCGCGCCGTGTCCCGTGAACGTGAGGAACACGGCGGGCTGGCCGCTGTTCGGGTCGGTCTGTGCGCTGATGTCCGACTCGACGAGGTCCTTGCCCGTCAGCTCAGGCGGGCCGTTCGGCGAACCCGGGTGGTAGTTGAACAGGTACCAGTACTGGCCGTTCTTCGAGACGCCGTTCGCCGTGGCGCCGGGGCAGCCGTTCTTGACGTTGCAGGAGATGGCGATCCGGTTCTCCGGAACCCTGAGCACCTGGGTGTTCGCGGGCTTGTTGCCACCGTACGGCGCCAGAAGCTGCTTGAGCGACTGGGCCGACTCGCCGAGCTGCTTGTGGATCGTGACCGTCTTCGGCTTCTTGACGGTCTTCCCGTTCTTGCTCTTCGACTTCACGAGCTTGGTGACGGCCTTGTTGCGGAAGAGGTAGTACGCCTGGGGAGAGCCCTTCTTCGCCTCGCCCTTGACCGCGGTGAGGAGGGAGTAGAGCGACGGCATCGGCGTCGGCTGCTGGTTCCCGTTGACGGTCGGCGACGCCAGATCCGTCTCGAAGTCGAAGAACTGCAGCTGGCCCGTCTTCCCGATCAGGGCCGCCGCCTTCGCCGGATCGTGCACGCCTGCGAGCTGGACGACGATCTCGTTCCCGCCCTGTACGGCGACGTTCGGGGAGGCCAGTCCGAGCGAGTTCACGCGGTTCTCGATCACGGTCCGCGCCGTCTGCATCCCGGCGGCGGTGACCGGCGGTTGGCCCTTCTCCGGGACGGCTTTGAGGATGACCTCGAGCCCGCCCTGCAGGTCGAGGCCGAGCGTCGGCTTCTTGTGGATCGGCGAGCCGGGGACTGCGAGCAGCACCACGCCGACCAGGGCAGCGGCGATCGCGCCAATGAGGAGGATGTACTTGCGACGCTCTGTCACGAGGGGACCTTCAAGCCCGCAGGTTAGCCGCGGTCCTCCCCACCCGAGGGCTCGCGGCCCGTGATTGGCCCAGTCGTGTCAACGCCGGGTTCCGAGCTTGCTGCGGCCTCTTCCGGCTGCTCCTCGGGCTCCTCGGCCTCCTCCTCGGGCTCGTCAGGCTCCTCTGCCTCATCGGCCTCCTCATCCTCTGGCTCCGGCTCCGGAGTGACGGCCGCGATCGCGCGGCGCGCGACCCGTACCTCGAGCTGCGGCGCGATCTCGACGACCACCTCGTCGTCGTCGATGCGTGAGATCGTGCCGTAGATGCCGCCCGCGGTCAGCACCTCGTCACCCTCGTTGAGCTCGTTGAGCATCTGCTGCTGCTGGTTCTGCCGCTTCTTGCCGGGTCGCAGGATGAACCAGTAGAAGGCAAGAAAGCCCAGGAGGATGAACAGGAAGATCGGCGACCCACTGCTCGCTGCGACCATCGGCGTACCCACTAGACAGCTCCCTTCGCTCGCACGAGCGCCTCTTCCTTCCACGTGAGGAACTCACCGCGCTCGATCGCCTCTCGTGCCGCCCTGACGAGATCGAGCAGGAAGCGCAGATTATGCAGGCTGAGCAGCCGCAAACCGAGGATTTCCTGCTGGTTGACGAGGTGCCGGATGTAGGCGCGGCTGAAGCGGGAGCAGGCGGGACAGGCGCAACCCTCCTCGAGCGGGCGTTCGTCGCTGACGAAACGCGCGTTGCGGAGGTTGAGGCGACCCTCCCGCGTCAGTGCGCTGCCGGTGCGGGCGGTGCGCGTGGGCAGGACGCAGTCGAACATGTCCACGCCGCGGGCGATCACTTCGAGCACGCCTTCCGGATCGCCGATCCCCATGAAGTAGCGCGCCTTCTCCTCGGGCAGGACGTCCGCAGCGGCGGTCGTCGCCTCGAACATCGGCTCCCTGTGCTCCCCGACGCTGAGCCCACCGATCGCGTAGCCGTCGAAGTCGAGCGCCACGAGCTCCTCCGACGAGCGGCGCCTGAGAGCGCCGTCCAACCCGCCCTGGGTGATGGCGAAGCGGAGCTGCCCCGGCGCCCGCGGAAGATCCCGCTGCCGCTCGGCCCACAGGGTCGTCCGGCGCACTGCCTCCTCGAGCTCGGCCCGGGGAACGCCGGCAGGCGGACAGATGTCGAGACACATGGCGATGTCGGAGCCGAGGAGCTCCTGTACACGGGCCGCCAGCTCTGGCGTGAAGCGCTCCGGACTCCCGTCGTAGACGGAGCGGAACGTGACGCCGTCGTCGTCGGCCTCGAGGAGCGTGTCGCGCAGGGAGAAGACCTGGAAACCGCCGGAATCGGTGAGTATCGGCCCCTCCCAGCCCATGAAGGCGTGGAGGCCGCCGAGCTCCGCGATCAGCTCCTCGCCCGGGCGGAAATGGAGGTGGTACGAGTTCCCGAGGACGATCTCCGCGCCGAGTGCATGCAGCTCGTCTGGGTCGACGGCCTTGACCGTCGCCTTCGTCCCGACGGGCATGAACGCCGGCGTCCGCACCTCCCCGTGGGCCGTGCGGAGGATGCCGGCGCGCGCGCCGCCTTCACGAGCGGTGACGGTGAACGTCTCGGGCACGAGGCGACCGCCTAGCGGTTGTGGTTCACGGCCTCGACGTTGTTGCCGTCGGGGTCGAGGACGAAGGCGCCGACGTAGCCGGGGTGGTACTGCGGCCGCTCGCCGGGGCCGCCGTTGTCGCGGTACCCCGCGGAGATGGCGAGGCGATGGAACTCGGCGACGCTCTCGTCGTCTGGCACCGGGAAGGCGAAGTGGACGTTCACGGTCGGCGGCCGCCCGTCCGCGACGAGCATGAGATGGCGGTGGTCGCTGGCGACCGCCACATGTCCCGGCCGATACGCATCCGCGACCTCGACCCCGAGCACGTCCGCGATCGTCTCGTAGAAATGCCGGCTCGCCTCCAGGTCGGCAACACGAATCCAGAGGTGGTCGATCGGCGGCCCTTGCTCGGTTCGACCGGGACGATGCACCGCCTCGACGCTGTTTCCGTCCGGGTCGAGGAGAAAGCCGCCGTAGTAGTCGCGCGTGTACTCCGGCCGCGGCCCAGGCTCGCCGTCGCTCCGGTAGCCGGCCTCGACGCCGCGCCGCCAGAAGGCATCGACGTCGTCCCGAGAACGTGCCGCGAAGGCGACGTGCAGGTGGCGCGTGACCGGCTGCCCGTTCTCCGCCTGGACGATCGAGAAGTCCCGCCACCCGATGTACTCGTGGTCCTCGTGCGTCGGCTCCCCCAGCAGCGTCTCGTAGAAGCGCCGGCTCGCAGGCCGGTCGGACACGCGGATGTCCACGTGGTCGAGCATCAGAGGAGGAGCATTGCATCGCCGAAGGAGTAGAAGCGGTACCTCTCCTCGATCGCGAGTCGGTAGAGGCGCCGCGTCTCCTCCACTCCCGCGAAGGCCATCACGAGCGCGAGCAGGGTCGAGCGCGGCAGGTGAAAGTTCGTGAGGAGGGCATCCACGCGGCGGAACTCGAAGCCGGGGGTGACGAACAGCTCGGTGCGACCGGCGAGCGGGCCGCCGCGGGCGAGCGTCTCGAGGACGCGCACGGTCGTCGTGCCGACCGCGACGACGCGCTCGGCCGAGCGGATCCGCTCCCACGCGGCCGAGGCGACCTCGTATCGCTCGCCGTGGATCCGGTGCTCCTCGAGCCGTTCCTCGCTGACCGGGCGGAACGTGTCCAGCCCGACGTGGAGGGTGACGCGCACGGGGTCGAGTTCGGCCAGCAGTTCCGGCGTGAAGTGCAGCCCCGCCGTCGGCGCGGCAGCGGAGCCCTCCTCCCG
>Ga0066903_100004191_pt1 | contig 12111 bp, 13 predicted proteins | sample PanSoiMetaGPlot1_FD_67491 | JGI IMG/M metagenome (GOLD analysis project Ga0066903, IMG submission 67491) | Tropical forest soil microbial communities from Panama analyzed to predict greenhouse gas emissions - Panama Soil - Plot 1 (version 2) | ecosystem: Environmental > Terrestrial > Soil >...
CGGCGCTCGAGGCGCTGCCGCTCTATGCGCCGGACCCGAGCCAGGCGGAGATCGACCTGAGCGACAACGTCAACGCCTGGGGCGTCCCCCCCGCGGCGGAGAAGGCGCTCCGGGACCCGCTCGCCGCGCGCCCCAGCGTCTACCCGCGCTCGAACCCGGTGGAGCTGCGCCGGGCGCTCGCCGCCTACGCCGGGGTCGAGCCCGCCCAGGTCATCACCGGATGCGGCTCGGACGACGTCATCGACGGAGCCCTCCGTGGCTTCGCCGCTCCGGGCGAGAAGGTGGCGTACTGCGCTCCGAGCTTCTCGATGCTGGTGACCTTCGCCCGGGTGAACGGGCTCGAGCCCGCGCCGGTGCCGTTCCGGAAGGATGGAGACATCGATCCAGAGGCGCTGCTCGCGGAGCGCGCCGCCATCACCTACGTCTGCAGCCCGAACAACCCCACTGGGACCAGGGTCTCGATGGCAGCCATCGAGCGGGTGCTCGCCGGGGCCGAGGGGCTGGTGCTGGTCGACGAGGCCTACGGCGAGTTCTCGGGCCAGTCGGCGGTGCCGCTTCTGCGCCAGGCGCCGCACCTCCTCGTGACGCGCACCCTCTCCAAGGCCTTCGGGCTGGCCGGCCTGCGGGTCGGGTACGGGCTCGCCGCGCCCGAGCTGGTGGGCGTCCTCGAGAAGGTTCGCGGACCCTACAAGGTCAATGTCCTCGCCGAGCGGGCTGCCCTGGCCGCGCTGCGCGACGACGGGCATTGGGTCCGGCGCCACGTCGAGGAGGCGCTCGGGATCCGCGATCGGCTCCGGATGGCGCTCGAGGGCCTAGGCCTCCGTTCGTTGCCCTCGGCGGCGAACTTCCTCTGCGTGCCGGTGGCGGACGCCGCGAGCCTGGGCCAGGCGCTGCTCGCGCGGGGCATCAAGGTGCGCGTCCTCCGCGGCCTGCCCGGTGTGGGAGACGCCATCCGCGTCGGGGTCGCGCCCTGGGTGCAGATGGAACGGCTCGTCTCGGCGCTTCGGGAGGCCCTCCGGTGAAGGTGGCCGTGCTCGACACCCGGGTGGGCAACGTCCACTCGCTGCTCAAGGCCCTCGCGGCGGCGGGTGGCGAGCCGCGGCTCGAGTCGCGACCAGAAGACTGCTTGGCTGCCCCGCTGGTCGTCCTTCCCGGCGTCGGGGCCTACCCGGCGGCGACCGCGCTCCTCGCCGAGGCCCGCGAGGCGTTCCGGGATCGCCTCCTCGCGGGTGGCCGGTGCCTGGGGATCTGCCTGGGGATGCAGCTCCTCCTCGATGGAAGCGACGAGGGGCCGGGAGCCGGGCTGGGGGGTGTGCCCGGACGGGTGGTGCGGCTGGACGCCGCCCGCGTCCCCCACATGGGATGGAACCGGATCGAGGGGGAGGACCCCCTCCTGAGCCGTTCCGGTCTCCGGACGGCCTATTACGCCCACAGCTTCGTCTGCTGCCCATTGAATCCTGCGGCCATCCGGGCGACGACGGAGCACGCAGGCGTCAGGTTTCCGGCGATGATTCGGGCTGGGGGAATGGTGGGCGTGCAGTTCCACCCCGAGAAGAGCGGTGCACCCGGTCTGGCGTTCCTGGCCGCGGTGCTCGAGGAGGTCAGGTCATGAGGGTCTATCCGGCGATCGATCTGCAGGGCGGCGCCTGCGTCCAGTGGGTCGGTGGTGTGCCAGACGCGGAGAAGATCCGCCTCCCCGACCCGCCGGAGGTGGCGCACCGTTGGAAGGCGGCAGGATTCAAGGTCCTGCACCTGGTCGACCTCGACGCCACGCTCGGCACCGGCTCAAACGCGGGGGTCATCGCATCCATCCTGAAGGACTCGGGGCTGGAGGCCGAGGTCGGTGGCGGCGTGCGCGACGTCGACGGCATCCAGCGGCTGCTGGACCTGGGCGCGAGCAAGGTGATCGTCGGCACCCGCGCACTGGAGGACCCGCGCTGGCTCGAGGAGATGGCGTTCCAGTTCCCCGGGAAGCTGGTCCTCGCCGCCGATGCCCGTGGTCGGCAGGTCGTCACCCGCGGCTGGACCCGCACCCTGAGCCAGGACGTGGGGGCGCTGATCGCCGGGGTCGACCCGCTGCCCTTGGCCGCGGTGCTGGTGACGGCCGTGCACGTTGAGGGTCGCGAGGGAGGCACGGATCTCGCGCTCATGTCCGAGCTGGTGGAGGCGTCCGGGCATCCGCTCCAGGCCTCGGGAGGCATCGCCTCGATGGAGGAGCTGCGGAAGCTCGCCGGCGTCGGAGTCGCCGGCGCGGTGCTCGGCATGGCGATCTACACGGGGAAGATCGACGCAAAGGCCGCAGCGCGAGAATTCCCGTGACCGTCAAGCTGGTGCGCGAGACGAAGGAGACCCGGGTCGAGGTGGAGCTCGCCCCGGGAACGGACCCCGGCCGCATCGCGACCGGGAAGCCCTTCTTCGATCACATGCTGGCGACCTTCGCGCGCTACGCCGGGCTGAGCCTGAGCGTGCTGGCCCGCGGGGACCTCGCGCACCACCTGATGGAGGACGTGGCGATCACCGTGGGGCTGGCATTCCGGAAGATGATTCCTGCGACCGCGGCACGCTTCGGCGAACGCACCGTGCCCATGGACGACGCGCTCGTGCAGGCGGTCGTCGACGTCGGCGGGCGGGCCTATTACCGGGGCCGGCTTCCCAATGCCCTCTACGAGCACTGGATGCGCAGCTTCGCCGAGAACGCCGGAGCGACGGTGCACCTTCGGGTGATCCGAGGGCGCAACCGGCACCACATCGTCGAGTGTGCCTTCAAGGCGCTCGGCCTCGCGCTCCGGGACGCGCTGGCCGAGGGCGGGACGGTGTTCAGCCTGAAGGGCGCGGTAAAGGTGACCGAGGGCGGGGGCTGATGCTCTCTCCGCGGATCGTCGCCTGCCTCGACGTCACCGGGGGCCGGGTGGTGAAGGGGACGAAGTTCGTGAACCTCCGCGACCGAGGCGATCCGGTCAGCCTGGCCGAGGCCTACGGCCGTGACGGCGCGGACGAGGTGACGTTCCTGGACATCTCTGCAACGCCGGAGCAGCGAGCGCCGCTCCTGGACGTGGTCCGCCGGACGGCGGAGCGGCTCTTCGTACCGCTCACGGTCGGTGGCGGGATGCGCTCGGCCGACGACGTGGAGCGGGCGCTGCGGGCGGGGGCGGACAAGGTCGCGCTGAACTCGGCGCCGGTGCGCGCCCCGGAGCTGTTTTCCGAATGCGCCCGTCGCTTCGGAGCACAGTGCGTGGTCGCGAGCATCGATGCTCGCCGCGCCGGAGGAAGATGGCAGGTGGTGGTGGGCGGCGGGCGGACGCCGGTGGACCTGGAGGCGGTGGACTGGGCACGGGAGGCCGAGCGGCGCGGAGCAGGCGAGATCCTCCTCACCAGCATCGACCGCGACGGGGTTCGGACCGGCTATGACCTGGAGCTCACCCGAGCGGTGGCGCGGTCGGTGCGGGTGCCGGTCGTTGCCTCGGGTGGCGCAGGTGAGGCCGAGCACCTCCGTGCCGTGCTCCAGGACGCGGGCGCCGACGCGGCGCTGGTGGCGGGAATCCTTCATGACGGCACGACCACGGTGCGAGCGCTGAAGCAGGCGCTCTCGGCGGCCGGGGTGCCAGTACGCGGCGAGGTGTGATGAGCGAGGCACGGTCGTGGATGGAGATGGCGGAGGCAGTGGCCCGCGTGGCGGGAGACGTCGCGCTGCGCCACTACCACCGCGGGGTCACGGTCGAGACGAAGGGCGACGGCACGCCGGTGTCGGTGGCCGATCGCCAGGCGGAGGAAGCGGCCCGGAAGTGGCTCGAGGCCCGCTGCCCCGAGGACGGCATCCTCGGCGAGGAGCTCGGCCTCACCCGGCCCGATGCACGCCGCCGGTGGATCCTCGATCCGATCGACGGCACGAAGACCTTCGTCCGGCGTGTGCCGCTCTGGGGGACACTGGTGGCGCTGGCCGAGGGAGAGAAAGTGCTCGCCGGCGCGGCCTACTTCCCGGCGGTGGACGAGCTGGTGGTCGCCGCCAAGGGGGGAGGGTGCCTCTGGAACGGGAAGCCGGCGCACGTCTCGGGCGTCTCCCGCCTGTCCGAGGCGGTGGTGCTGACCACCGACACGCGGATGGGAACGCAACATCAGGTCAGGGCGCTCGATGGGCTGTGCTCGCGGGCCGGCATGGTTCGGACCTGGGGGGACTGCTACGGCTACCTGCTTGTCGCCACCGGACGGGCCGAGGTGATGTCCGATGCGTTGATGGCCCCCTGGGACGCGGCGGCGCTCCAGCCGATCATCGAGGAGGCGGGTGGAGTGTTCACCGACTGGAGCGGCCGGCGGACGGCGTTCGGAGGGAACGCCGTGGCGAGCAACGCAGCGCTGGCCGCCGAGGTGCTCCAGGTGCTCGGAGCAGCGAAATGACGCTCGACTTCGAGAAGGGGGGCGGCCGCGTCGTCGTCGTCACCCGGGACGCGCGGACCGGGGCGGTGCTGATGGTGGCGCACGCGGATCGAGAGGCCATGGCCCGGACCGAGGCCACCGGCGAGATGCACTACACGTCGCGGACCCGCGGGCTGTGGCGGAAGGGCGAGACCAGCGGGAACGTGCAGAAGGTGGTGCGGCTCACGGCGGACTGCGATTCGGACGCTGTGCTCGCCGACGTGCTGCCCGCCGGGCCGGCCTGCCACGAGGGGACGGTGTCCTGCTTCCGGGAGGCCGGCGAGGCATCCGGCGCGTTCGGGCGGCTCGAGGCCGTCGTGCGCGAGCGCTCCGGATCCGCGGAGGGCGAAGGCAGCTACACCCGGAAGCTGCTCGGAGATCGGAATCTCCGGCTCAAGAAGCTCGGTGAGGAGATGGCGGAGCTCGTGACCGCCTGCGCCGACGGAGATCGCCAGCGGGTCATCGAGGAGGCGGCGGACGTGGTGTACCACCTGACGGTCGCGCTCCGGTCCCTCGGAGTCGGTCTCGGTGACGTCGCCTCGGAGCTGGACCGGCGCGCGCGCTGAACGAAAACTCGATCGACCTTTCTCCCGGCTCAGCGTGGAACTGAGGCGAGCGTGGCTGTCTGGGGTCGAGGCTTTCCGCAGCGTTCGTGTGCGGAGACGGCTCCGCGGCGCGGAGTCTCCGAGCGCCTTGAGATTTTCGGAAGGCCGGGGAGTAGGGTTCCGGCGTGCGCCTGACTCCGGGCACCCGGCTGGGTCCGTATGAGGTGCTCTCCATCCTCGGAACCGGGGGAATGGCCGAGGTGTATTGCGCCCGAGATACTCGCCTCGGACGGGACATCGCGCTGAAGGTCGTCAACGAGTCACTCGCCGGCGACCCCGAGCTGGTCCACCGTTTCGAGCGAGAGGCGCGGCTCGCCGGCTCTCTCAATCACCCGAACCTGGTCGCAGTCTACGATTTCGGTCTCCACGAAGGAGCGCCGTACTTCATCACCGAGCTGTTGAAGGGAGAGACGCTCCAGCAGCGCCTTTTGCGCGGACCCATTCCACTGGACTCGGCGCTGGCCTGGGGCGCTCAGCTGGCCCATGGGCTCGCGGCCGCCCACGCCCGGGGAATCGTCCACCGCGACGTCAAGCCAAACAACGTCTTCGTCACCTCGGACGGGCACTTAAAGCTGCTCGACTTCGGCATCGCCAAGCTGGCCGAGGGAAATCGGGCCGAGGGTCCGCACGGCATCCTCGATGACACCGTCACTCCCACCGGCGGGGTGACCCGGTCCGGCGCCATTCTCGGGACGCCGGCCTACATGTCTCCCGAACAGGTTCGTGGAGAAAAGGTCGACGCCCGGACTGACATCTTCAGCCTGGGAGCCGTCCTCTACGAGATGCTCTCCGGCCGACGGCCGTTTCCCGGCGACTCCCTGGTGGAGAGTGGCCACGCCATTCTTCATGACGAGCCCCCACCGCTCGCCGGCGTCCCTCCAGCCCTGGCGCAGCTGATCCGCCGCTGTCTGGAAAAGGATCCCGAGGCTCGCTTTCAGTCCGCACGCGATTTCGCGTTCGCTCTGGAGACGGGTCGATCGGATGTCGAGGCCGGGCCCATCCCCGGGGAGAGTGCACGGCGCTCCCTGCTCCGAAGACCGTGGTGGGCGGTCGCCCTGCTGGTTGTCCTGGCAACGGCAGCGCTCGTCGCTCGCTCGCGCACCGCTCTCTCGCCGAGGATCGAGTCGCTGGCGGTCCTGCCGCTGGGCAACCTGTCGGGCGATCCCCAGCAGGAATACTTCGCCGATGGGATGACCGAAGCGCTCATCACCGACCTGGCAAAGATCAGCGCGCTGCGCGTCATCTCGCGGACCTCCGCGATGCAGTACAAGGGCGTCAAGAAGCCGCTTCCGGAAATCGCGCGGGAGCTGAACGTCGACGCGGTGGTCGAAGGCTCGATACAGCGCTCGGGCAATCGCGTTCTCGTCACGGCGCAGCTGATCCAGGCTTCGAACGACCGGCACCTATGGGCAGAGAGCTACGAGCGAGATCTGAGTGACGTGCTGGCCCTGGAGAGCGAGCTGGCGCGGGCCATCGGCAAAGAAATCCGCGTCAAGCTGACGCCGCAGGAACAAAGACTCTTCGCCAGCGCGCGTCCGGTCGACCCCGCCGCCCATGACGCGTACCTGAAGGGCATGTACTACTTCAACGACGGCCGAGATCGGGTGCAAACGAAAGGAGGAGCCGAGTCGTTCCAGAAGAGCGTCGAGTATCTCCAGAAGGCAATCCGGATCGATCCCAGCTACGCGCTGGCCTACGCCCAGCTGGCACGCACCTACCACTGGTGGGCCTCGAGAACCCAGCGAGGACCCGTGGCCGAATCGCGGGAGGCGGCGAGAAAGGCGCTCGAGCTGGACGACTCGCTCGCGGAAGCGCATGGGGCGCTGGCCTTTGTGTTGTACAGGTTCGACCGGGACTGGTCGGGTGCCGAGAAGGAATTCAAGAGAGCGATCGAGCTGAATCCGAGCTACGCAGAGGCGCACCACGGGTACGCCTTGTATTTGGTGGACATGGGACGAGTCGGCGAGGCCATCACGGAGATCAACAAGGCTCTGCTCCTCGATCCACTGACGGTGCCGCAACGGACGAATGCAGCCTGGATCTTCGCCTGCGCAAGGCAGGACGACGAAGCCATCGAACAATCGAAGGCCGCGCTGAGGCTCAACCCGGACAACCCTGGCGCCCACTACTACCTCGGCGAGGTCTACCTCCGGAAGGCCATGTACCCGGAAGGCATGGCCGAGATTCAGAAGAGCGTTGAGCTGGCTAGAGACCACCGGTGCCCGGAAGTACCGCTGCTCTTCGCGTCTGCGGCATCTGGGCGAAGGGACGAAGCCAGGAGACTGTTCGACCAGTTTTTCTCGAGATCGAAGCGAGACGCAGTCCCGGCCTCCTGCATCGCCGAGGCCTACGCGTCGCTCGGTGACGACACGAATGCCATCGCCTGGCTCGAGAAAGCCGCCCAGGAAGATCCCGTGTCATTCGGAGACCTGAGATGCGCCGAGCCGCTGGGCAAGCTGCGCAACGATCCTCGGTTCCAGGCCCTGCTGCGACGAGTTGGCCTGCCGCCATAAGGCAGCCGTCACCATCCGGCGACCGCACTGAGCGCCCGGTTCGCGGGGGCCGCAGCAGGACGTACGGACGATGACCGCACGTTGGATGCGGGGATGTCCGGCACTTGCGTGACCACCCCACGGTCTGAAAGAAACCCGGAGCTGTGACGCACCAGGAGTTTCTCGACCAGGTCGACGCGTACGCCCTCGGCGCTCTCGAGCCGGCGGAGGCCCGCGCGCTCGAAGCGCACCTCGATCGCGAGGGGCCACACCCGCTCTGCGAGGCAGCGCTCGCCCGTGCCCGCGAGACGGTCGCCACGATCGCGGCCGACCTGAAGCCGCTCGTCCCGCCACCCCGGGTCTGGGACGCGGTGGCCCGCGAGATCTCCCAGCCTGCGGCACCCGCAGCGCCCGAGCCGGTGAAACCGCCGGCGCGCGAGCCGGTCAGGCAACTGCCTCCGCGCCGCGCCCCCGCGTGGGCGTACGCGATGGCTGCTGCGGCGGTGCTCGCGCTGATCGTGAGCGGCGTCGGCGTCCGGGAATCGCGCCGCTCGGCCGCTCAGGCCAGCAACCGCGCCGCCGAGTGTGCCAAGGAGCTCGCGGAGATGCGGATCGACGCGCTCCGGAAGGAGGACGCGATCCAGCTCCTCCTCGAGCCGGGCACGCAGATCGTCTCCCTGAAGCTTTCTCCGGGGACGACCGGCTCGGTCGCGCAGGGCTCGGGCGTCGTCCTGTTCAATGCACGCGGTCGCGCCCTGTTCCTCGGCAAGAGCTTCGCCGAGCAGGCTGCGAGGGACTACGAGCTGTGGGTCATCCGCGACGGCAAGACGATCGCCGCCGGGCTCCTCCCGCCCGGGCCGGACGGGCGGGTGTTCGCCGAGGTTCGTCCGGAGCTTCTGACGAGCGGACGCCCCGCCGCGTTCGCGGTCTCCGTCGAGCAGAAGGGTGGCGTCACCGATTCTCCGAAGGGCCCGGTCATCCTCACCGGAGCGGTCGCGCCGCCATGAGCGTCTCTACCGAGGAGGGGAGGCTGCTCGAGGCCATCCGGCACGGCGATTCGCGCGCGCTCGAAGACCTCTATCGCCGCCACGCTCCTCGCATCTACGGGCTGCTGCTCCGCATGCTGCGGGACACGCCGGACGCGGAGGAGGTTCTCCAGGAGACCTTCGTCGACGCCTGGAAGCGTGCCGCGGAGTATGCGCCGGCGCGGGGCTCGATCGAGGCCTGGCTGATCACCATTGCCCGGAGCCGCGCCATCGACCGCATCCGGCACCGGGGCGCTCGGCTGCGCCTCGTGCGTCAGTCCGAGCAGCTCGCTCCGCCCGAGCCGCCCCCGGCCGAGCCTCCCGACGTCCATGCCCGCACGCGCCTGCACCGGGCGCTGGGGACGCTCCCGCCGGAGCAGCGCCGCGCCATCGAGCTCGCTTACTGGGAAGGACTCTCCCAGAGCGAGATCTCGGAGCACACCGGCGACCCACTGGGCACGGTGAAGACTCGTGTCCGCCTCGGGTTGCAGCGTCTCGCCGAGCTCCTCGCGGGCTGAGCCGGGCGATCTGCCCAGAAACCAGCGGTTTCCGAGCAACCCTTCCCGTCCGACATCCGGATCCGTTCCCGGTGCGTAGAGGCCCCGAGTCGAACCCGACACGGAGGAAACCGGATGAACCGAGCTTGTCTCGGCCGCGCGCTCACGATCGCGGCTTTGCTGTGCACCCCGGCGGCGCTGGCCGCTGACCATCGCGATGGGGCGGCGGTCCTGACCGATCCGTCGACGGACATCAACGACGTCTTCGCCTGGACGTCGACCGACGGCACGAAGCTGAACCTGGCAATGACCGTCTTTCCGGCGGCCACAACCGCCGCGAAGTTCTCGAACGTTGCCCAGTACGTCTTTCACACCGCGAGCACCCCCGGCTACGGGACGCCGTCAACCGCCACCGAGGACATCCTCTGCACCTTCGACACCTCACAGAAGATCAGCTGCTGGGGTGGCGGGGAGTACGTCACCGGTGACGCCAGCGCCACGTCGGGCATCACCAGCTCCAGCGGCAAGCTCCGGGTCTTCGCTGGACTCCGGGACGATCCGTTCTTCTTCAATCTCGACGGGTTCAAGGCGACCGCTCACCTCGTTCACGAGGCCGCGGGGAGCCTGACCTTCGACGCCGCCGGCTGCCCGGCGCTGGACCAGACAACGGCCAACGCGCTCGTCACCCAGCTCCGAAGCGCTCCCGGCGGCGGAGCACCGCAGGACTTCTTCGCCGGCCTGAACGGGCTGGCCATCGTCATCCAGATCGACAAGACGCTCGTCACCAAGGGTGGATCGACCGTCTCCGTCTACGCCAGCACCCGCAAGTGAGACCCGCGACCATGAACCGACTCCCCCTCCTCGTCCTCGGCGCTGCGATGGCCGGCCTGTTCGGATGCGGCAGCGACAACGGAAGCAACAACAACAACCCTCCGCCCGCGAAGCCGAGCCTCAAGACGACCCAGATCGATCGGATGGGCCGGGCCGGCGTGAACACGGCCCTGACCGACCCCTTCGACATCGTTCAGGGAAGCACCCCCGACCAGGTGAAGGACGCCTACAACGCCCTGGTCGACCCCTCGACGTGGTCCGCCCAGTTCAAGAGCAACATCGCCACCAACCTCGCCATCCTCGACTCGCTCGACACCGTGTGCGGGAACCAGGTGCTCGCGGGAAGCTCGGCGACGGCCGGCCGGTACGACACGCTGGCCACGGTGCTGGTCGACGATCGCCTCTATGTCCGGACCGACAAGACGACCTGCGCCACCTACCTCGGCGTGGAAGCCAATGCAGTGGGTCTGACCAACGACGATTGTGGGGGGCGCACGCCGCTCTACAACACCATCGACGTCACCTACTCGGCGCTGGCCATCGGCCAGTTCTCGGGTGTCACCAATGGGTTCACCCAGAATCACGAGGGCCCGCCGGACATCACCACCTTCCCGTTCCTCAAGGCGCCGAACTGACATGCGAGGCGCCGCGACCCTCGTCCTGCTCCTGGCCGCAGTCGGCTGCACCCGCGGTCCGGCGAAGTCTCCGCCACCGTCCGATCCGACCACCACCGATGGGCTCCTCGCCCGCTCGAATCTGGAGGCGATGATCGGCGGGCGGGAGGCGATGCTCGCACGGGATCCGGACTCGGGCGCGGTGCGGCTCACCCTGGTCACGCTTCTCCAGGCGAGGGCCTCCACCTACGGGCGGGTGGAGGACCTGGACCGTGCGGAGGACCTCGCGGAACAGGCGGTCGTTCGCGCACCGCGGAGCCCTGATGCCTGGCTGGCCCGAGCAGCGTCGCGCTCGTCGGTGCACCGATTCCGCGAAGCGGGCGCTGACCTCGACCGGGCGGAGTCGCTCGGGGCCGAACCCGACGCGGTCGCAGCGCAGCGGGCCTCGATCGCTCTCGCCACGGGACAGGTGGCGACGGCGCAGACCCTCGCGCAGGCGCGAGCGAAGCGTGAGCCGGGGATGGCAACGTTCAGCGCCCTCGGGGTCACCCTCGCGCAGGCCGGCGACGAGCCCGGTGCCGCGCGGGCCTTCACCCGGGCGCTGGAGAGCTACCGGGACACCAGCCCCTTCCCGGTGGCCTTCGTCGATTTCCAGAACGGGCTTCTGGCCGAGCGCGCCGGCGACCTCGCGAGAGCGGTGGAGCGTTACCGGGCGGTGCTCCGGCGCCTTCCTGGGCATGCGCAGGCGGCCGTGCACCTCGCGGGGATCGAGATGGCGCTCGGTCGTCTCAATGCCGCGGAGGAAGCGCTGCGCTCGTTGCTTCCGGAAGCGTCGGACCCCGAGATTCCCGCGACCCGGGCAGCGCTTGCCCGCCGGCGGGGAGACGCCGCCAGGGCACAACGCGAGGAATCCGCTGCGCGTGGCCGATACCAGGTCTTGCTCGCGCGGCACCCGGATGCGTTCGCCGACCATGCGGCTCGGTTCCTCCTGGAACGTGAGCCGGCGGAGGCGCTGCGTTGGGCGGTGCACAACCTCGAGGTGCGCCAGACCTCGGAGGCGTACGACCTCGCCCTGACAGCTGCGCTCCGGGCTGGTGACGGGCGCGCCCGCTGTGACATCGCTCGACGCGCCGGAGCGGTCGGCAGCCCGACGCCGCGGCTCGGCATCCTGGTCTCCGATGCGCTCGCCGCCTGCGGCCGAGCGACCTAGCTCCGCGGGCCGATGAAGGTCGGCTCGGCCAGCACCGACCGCTCGATCCGGGTCGTCTTGCCGAACCGGGCGGTGTAGTCGTCCCGGAGCCCAGTCGTCTCCGGCGAGCGCTGATAAGCTTCGATCACGGCGACGTTCTCGGCCCGGTAGTGCATGACGTACCGCGGCCATCCGTCGGCCGTGCGCTGCCGGTCCTTCCAGCGGGTCACGCCCAGGAACTTCCCCACCCGGAGCACCGCCGGGATGTGCTCCCCGTCCATCCACTTCAGCCAGGCCGGCTCCGCCTCCGGAGCCACCTCGACGGTCACCCGGTAGACGGCGTTCGAGCGGCCGCTCACATCCGCTCCGCGAGGTACTCGATGAGATCGATCTTGGTCACGATGGCCACCACCTGCTCGTGCTCCTTGACCACCGCCACGTTGTCCTG
>Ga0066903_100004192_pt1 | contig 12110 bp, 7 predicted proteins | sample PanSoiMetaGPlot1_FD_67491 | JGI IMG/M metagenome (GOLD analysis project Ga0066903, IMG submission 67491) | Tropical forest soil microbial communities from Panama analyzed to predict greenhouse gas emissions - Panama Soil - Plot 1 (version 2) | ecosystem: Environmental > Terrestrial > Soil >...
GCGGCGAAATCGACCGCCGTCGTGTTGGCGCCGCACACCACGACGCCGATCCGTTCGCCGCGCGCCGGCACGTAGGCGCCGCTGATGAGCGCGGCGAACGGCGCAGCGGCGCCTGGTTCGGCGACGATGCGGGCGCCGGCCCAGAGTGCTTGCTGCGCCGCGACGATCGCCTCATCACTCACCAGCACGACGCGCTCGACGTTCGCCTGCGCGATCGGGAAGTTGAGCTTGCCGACGCGGCGCGGCGCGAGCGAATCCGCCGCGATGCCGCCGGTCTCGGCATCGACCGGCCGCCCCGCTTCGAGCGCGCGAAAGAGCGTCGGCGATTTCTCCGGCTCGACGCCGACCACCCGCACGCGGCGTCCATACCAGGCGGCGACGCCGCCGATCAGCCCCGCGCCGCCGACCGCCACCAGTACGCTGTCGAGGTCGGGTGCCTGCCGCTCGAGCTCGCAGCCGAGCGTGCCGGTGCCGAGCATCGTCTCGACCTGGTCGAAGGCATGCACCGGCAGCGACCCGGAGGTCTTTATCCATGCCTCGCTCGCCGCCAGGGCGTCCGCGTAGAGCTCGCCCTCGACCACGAGGTCGGCGCCGTATTCGCGGATGCGCGCAATCTTCGCCGGCGACGATACTGTCGGCACGAAGATTTTCGCCCTGATGCCGAGCGCGCGCGCCGCAAAGGCGACGGCCACGCCGTGGTTGCCGCCCGAGGCGGCGGTGACGCCCGCGGGCGGGATCTCGCGCAGCAGCAGATTGGCAAAGGCGCCGCGCGCCTTGAAACATCCGCAATGCTGCAACTGTTCCAGCTTCAGGACGAGGCGCATCGGCGCCAGGCTGAAATCGGCGCCCTCGACCGCGACGACCGGCGTCTCGCGGACGTATTTCCGAATGCGCTCGAACGCCCGAGCGATCGATTCCGGATTGACTGCCGTCGTGTCCATGATCCGATCTCCAAACCACGCACCCGATGGCGCGTCCCATCACCTCCATCCTTATGAAGGCTTGCGGCGGATATGGTGCGGGCGAAGCGCGCCTGCCCGCTAGAAATCCTTCGCCAGCGCGCAGTCATGGTCGAGCAATTCCTCGCCCTCGGCGTTGCTGTTCGTCTCCGGATTGACGTGCCCGGCGAGCAGGACGAAACCGCGCGGCATGCCGACCGCAACCAGCGTCCAGTTTCCCATGTGCTGGCGCGCCGCCGGAATGTTGCGCGCCAGAAGATCGAACGGGTCGAAGCGCGAAAGATCGCTGCTGTAGAGGTGCATCGCGAGATAGCGATGTCCGTTGAACGCCATCCCGAGATCGGACCAGCTGATCGGCAGGCGGCGGGCGTTGCGCAGGAGATAGCTGCGCAGATCCGGGCGCACGCAGTCGACGTGGATGTGCAGCTGGTTCTGCGAGCGGCTTTTCACGGAATTGACCGCAAGCGCGATCGCATCGCGCGGCAGCTCCTTGTGGGCGCGGGCGAACACGTAGAACCGTGCCGCCCACGCGGGCGTCCAGTAGTTCGGCGCCTTGGGCGCGAGCAGCGCCGCATCCTCGATTCCGCTGACGCGCGCGGTCGGGATCACGAGGAACTGGGTATTCCCCTTGATGTCCTTGAGCACCACGTGCCCGCGCTCGGCCCCGCCGCCGAGATCAACCTCGGCGCACGGCGTCGAAACGTGGTGCTGCTGCTCGTTCGGCACGCACTGATCGTGCACGATCTTCCACAGGATGTCGGGATCTTCTGCCGATGCGGGCAGCGCGCTCGCGGCGATCGCCGCAGCCGCAACGGCAAGGCAATGAATCTTGCGCGGCCGATGCCCGCGCACGGGCGATTCTGCGATACGCATGGTGGTCCCGCGTCAGAGCGATAAATCGCGCCGACGCTAGACCGACCGCAGCCAGACCTCAATGGAAAAGGCTCCAGGCCTGCGAATTGCGCAGGGCCGCGAGCATGTGCCGCCCGTACAACATGCCGCCCGTCACCGCATCGCGGCACTTCCATCCGATCCGGATGAGCTGCCCCTTGAGCGACTCGTGCTGCTTGAGACCGCGTGAGCGCAGCACATGGTGCAGGCCATCGGGAAAATTGTGCATCTCGGAATCGATGCTTTCGGCGACGCCGTCCATGATCGCCTCGAGGCTGCGACCCCAGGCTGAATCGGCGAGCTCGATGCGCACCCGCAGCGCGTGCTCGGCGTCGTAGATCACGGCCAGGAGCTGCTTGGCGCGCCGAATATGCATGGTCTGGAGGGCGGCCCTCAATGCCTCGACTTGGCCGTCGAGCCAGGCGAGCACGATGTCGATGGCGATCGCATAGGGCGCGGCCGCGATCTCGTCCGCATCCTTGGTCTCGGTCGCCTTGGTGGCAAGACGCACGAGCTGCCAGGGTGCCGCGAGGTGCCCGGCGATCAACGCGAGCGCGAACGGCACGGCATCGGCGTGCGCGGCTGCAAAGGCATCGAGCGGGGCGCGCGTCTTCTCGAGCCGATCGCCGATCAGCTTTTCGATGCTGGCCGGCAGGCACTGCTCGAACTGGGCGAGGCCCGCACGCGCCTTGAGGATGCGCAGGACCTTGGCGAGGTCGTCGAAGCTCGCGGGCGCGCCGCCGTGGGCGGCAAGCTGCGCGCGCGCCTGGGAGGCGCCGTGCGCGGACGCGAGCGTGCCTTCGAGATATTTGACCGCCTTGTTCTGGAACGATTGCACCGCCTGCTCGATTTCGCGTTGCTTGCCGGCGCTGATGAACTGCTTGACGTCGGCCGCATAGGCGCGCGCCATCGATGCCATCAGGTCGCGGCCGATCCACCGCCAGATCGCCGGCAACGACGCGCGCGAGATCTGCGCGCCATTCGCGCGCTCGGGCGGGCGATCGGTGAGGTAGGGATCGAGCAGACGGAAGAAGTGACGTGCGTCGGGTTCGAGCTGATCGGCGGGCTTGCCCTCGGCCCGGCCTTCGGCCCGCAGCTCCGCGATAATGAACTCGGCGCCGGGAAATTCCTCGCCGCTCTGGCGCAGCCGCTCGATCTCGGCGAGCAGACGCCCGCGCGTCGGTGGCGAGAGCTGCCGCAGATAACCCCGGAGATTTTCGGCTGGGGTCGGGTTGCGGGTCATCTTTGGTTCGCGGCGTGGTGGCGCACGTCCTTCAGGACATGCGCGAGCGCAATCTCCTCCTGCATGTTAGGCATGCATCCTTGAGTAAAAATCCTAATCGGTCATTAAGGAACCGGCGGCGCGCGGTGGAACTCGCGCGCGGCGGCTCGCCTGCGCAAGCATGAATCAAAACGCACCGCTGCGGTGTGAATCCGCGGCGGTGCGTTTGACCTTAGGTGATTTCAGTCGCGGTCTCGACTGATCGAGGCCGCAACCTCTCACATCGGGTTGACGCCTTGGATGTGCACGAACGGCGCCGGGTGGTCGACGGCCTTCTGCGGCGGCGCATTGGTCATCGGGTTGACGCCCAAGATCTGCTCGACCTGCGCGATCGCAGTCGCGTGCGGCACGGGCTTCTGATGCTTCGCCGATGCGCCCCACGCGGCGCTTGCGAGTGCGGTCGCGGCGATTGCAACGATGGCTGTCCTGATCATCGGATCTCCTTGGATGTTTCGACGGGACGCGCATCGGCGCGCTCCGCAGACGTGGCAAAATTATCGCAGCGCGCGCGGAGGACCGATTGCGGGTGCGTTAAGTCGGATGGCCGGGGCGTAAAAGATTCGTGGCCCGCGCGTAAAAGAAGCATTACGGGCGAGATGCCGGCGTGCTCGTTCGAGAGGCCGCACGCCCACGTCCGCGCAACCCTGGGGCGCGGCTGCGCAGGATTGCGAGCGGATTAGCGCAAGGAACTGAACAATCTTGAGAATTTTCAACGTCTCAAGGGCGGCTTGCCCTTGCGTTGTTCTTGATTTGTTCTATACTCAGCCTTTCCCTGAAATCATGTTGGATGGGCGTATCTCCATGTCTTCGTCTTCCCTCACCATCCTTCGATCTGGAGCACGGGCCGCGACACGCGTTGACCGCGCCGCGATCGTCGCGGAGCTGCGCCGCCTGCTGCCGCGCCTGGAGAGTACTGCCGCATCGGCGCGCGCCCTGCCCTTTGGGCTCACCGCGCTCGACGCGCATCTGCCGCACGGCGGGCTTGCGATCGGCGCTCTGCACGAGGTCGTGCCGCAAACCCATGGCGACACGCCGGCCGCCTTCGGCTTCCTCGCCGCCCTGCTCGCACGCTTCGCAAAAGATCATGCGCGAACGAACAGGCCGCTCCTGTTCGTCGCCTCGCATCGCGCGCTCGCGGACCACGGCCGCCCGCACGGGCACGGCCTCAACCGGCTCGGCCTCGACCCCGCCCGGCTGATCCTGGTCGAGACCGCGAACGAGAAGCAGGCGCTGTGGGCGATCGAGGAGGCGCTGCGCTCGGGCGCGCCCGCGGCGATCGGCGGCGCGATCGCCAAGCTCGATCTCAAGACGAGCCAGCGGCTGCAGCTCACAGCGGGCGAGGCCGGCCTGCCGCTCCTCCTGCTGCGGCCCGCGAAGGTCGCCGAGGCGAGCGCCGCGGCGACGCGCTGGCGCATCGTGGCGGCGCAAGCCGCACGCGATCGCTTCGGGCTTCTGGCGCGCACGCGCTGGAACGCGCGGCTCGAGCGCTGTCGCAACGGACGGACCGGAGAATGGTTGGTGGAGTTCGATCATGGCGCGTATCGTTTCAGTCTGGCTGCCGCGCTGGCCGATCCTGCGCTTTCTCGCGGCGCAGGCGCAATGTTCCGGCGAGCCGGTTGATCCGGCGCATCCATTCGTGCTCGCCGCCGACGTGTCCGGCACGCCGCGCGTCGTCGCCACAAATGCGGTCGCCGAAGAAAACGGCGTGCGCATCGGCGAGACGCTGGCGGACGCGCGCGCCAAGACCGTGGACGCGGGCCTGCAGGTGCGCGCTGCCGACCCGGCGGCCGACGACGCGGCGCTGCGCGACCTTGCGCTGTGGGCGACGCGCTATACGCCCACGGTCGCGGTCTTCGATGAGAAGAGCGGCGCCGACGGGTTGTTTCTCGACATCGCCGGCGCCGCGCATCTGTTCGGCGGCGAGGAGAAGCTCATCGCCGACCTCGAAATGAGACTCGCGCGGCTCGGCCTGCCGGCGCGCAGCGCGGTCGCCGCCACGGCCGGCGCCGCCTGGGCGATCGCGCGCTTCAACGCCGCGCCGCGCATCCTGGCGGCCGGCGCGGAGCGCGCCGCGCTCGCGCCGCTGCCGATCGAGGCGCTGCGTATTTCCGGCAAGACGCGGCAAACGCTGCGGCGGCTCGGTTTTCGGCGCATCGGCGCGCTCCTCGACAATCCGCGCGCGCCCTTCGCGGCGCGCTTCGAGCGTGAGTTGCTCCTGCGGATCGATCAGGCACTCGGCTGCGCACCTGACCCGCTTGTCTTCATCCTGCCGCCGCCCATCTATCACAGCCTGCGCTATCTCCTGGAGCCGGTCGCCGCGCAGGAGGCGATCGTCGCGATCGCGCAGCGCCTCATGCGCGACATCGTCCACGCCCTGACGCGCGACGGCGTCGGCGCGCGCACGCTGCGGCTCGTGCTCTATCGGGTCGACGGCGGGGTGAAGAGCCTCGACATCGGGTTGACGCGGGCAACCCGCAATGCCGCGCACGTGGCGCGTCTCATCGCGCTCAAGCTGGAACGCAAAGCCGAGATGTCGGACGAGATGCTCGATGCCGGGTTCGGCTTCGAGGCGGTCGGCCTTGCGGTCACGGCGACGGACAGGGTGGAGCCGGGACAAAGCGAGCTGATTGCCGGTGCCGCGGCGACGGACGCAGGCCTCGACGAGCGCTGCGCCGAGCTGATCGACGGGCTGGCACAACGCCTCGGCCCGAACAGCGTGCAGCGGCTCGCGCCGGTCGCAAGCCACCTGCCCGAACGCGCCGAGACGGCCTGCGCCGCCGAGTGCGTGTCCTGGCCCGCCGCCGACGAGGCGCGGCCGCGGCCGTTGCTCCTGTTCGCGCGCGCCGAACCCGCCGAGGTCATGGCGCAAGTGCCCGAGGGCCCGCCGCGCCGGTTCCGCTGGCGCGGCGTGCTGCACGGCGTCGCCAACGCGCAGGGGCCGGAGCGCATCGCCGGCGAGTGGTGGCGCATGGGCGCCGCCACGGGCGCAGGCGTGGGCGCAAGCCAGCCCACGCGTGACTATTACCTCGTCGAGGATGAGGCCGGCCGCCGCTTCTGGCTCTACCGCGAGGGCCTCTACGAACGCGAGACCACGGCGCCGCGCTGGTTCGTGCACGGGCTGTTTGCGTGAGATCATTCGCATGAGCTACGCCGAGCTCGCCGTCACTACCAACTTCTCGTTCCTGCGCGGCGCCTCGCATCCCGCCGAGCTGGTCGCGACCGCGGACGCGCTCGGGCTTTGCGCCATCGGCATCGCGGACCGCAACACGTTTGCGGGCGTGGTGCGCGCTTATGACGAGGCGCGCAAACGCAAGATCCGGCTCGTGGTCGGCACCCGTCTCGTCACCACCGACGGCTTCGAGACGCTCGCCTATCCGACCGACCGCGCCGCCTATGGCCGGCTCTGCCGCCTGCTCACCGACGGCAACCGCAGGGCCAAGAAGGGCGAATGCCACATCGTGTTTGCCGACATCCTTGCGGCCGCCGAGGGCCAGATGCTGATCGCGCTGCCGCCGGACGAGCTTTGCCCCGCCTTTGCGGAACGGCTCGCCGCGCTCGCGCGCAGGGCGCCGGGACGCGCGTTTCTCGCCGGCGTGCACCGCCATCGCGGCGACGAGCCGCGCCGGCTCGGCCTGCTCGACGAGCTCGGCGCGCGCATCGGCGCTCCGCTCGTCGCAGTCAACGACGTGCACTACCACGCGCCCGAGCGCCGACCGCTCGTCGATGTCGTCACCTGCATTCGGGAGAAATGCACCATTCGCGATGCCGGCCTGCGGCTCGCCGTCAATGCCGAGCGTCACCTCAAATCGCCGGCCGAGATGGCACGGCTCTTCGCCGCCTTTCCCGTCGCGCTCGCGCGCGGCGCGTCGATCGCGCAGGCCTGCGATTTCTCGCTCGGCGAATTGAAATACGAATATCCCGACGAGCCGGTGCCGCCCGACAAGACCGCGCAGCAGCATCTCGTCGATCTGACCTGGACGGGCGCGCGCGAGCGCTATCCCGACGGCGTGCCGGAGAATGTCCGGCAGCGGCTCGACGAGGAGCTCGCCGTCATCGCCAAGCTCGACTACGCGCGCTACTTCCTCACCGTGCACGACGTGGTCGCGTTCGCGCGCAGCCGCGAAAAGGAAATCCTCTGCCAGGGCCGCGGCTCGGCCGCGAACAGCGCGGTCTGCTATTGCCTCGGCATCACGTCGGTCAATCCGGACAAGAGCACGCTCCTGTTCGCCCGCTTCATCTCGGAGAATCGCAACGAGCCGCCCGACATCGACGTTGATTTCGAGCACGAGCGGCGCGAGGAGGTCATCCAGTATATCTACGCGCGCTACGGCCGCGAGCGCGCCGCGATCTGCGCGACCGTCATCCACTATCGCGCCCGCCGCGCGATCGGCGAGGTCGGCAAGGTTTTCGGGCTCACGCCCGACGTGACGGCGGCACTGTCGAAGACGATCTGGGGCATCAGCGACGAGGGCGTCGCCGACGCGCACATCCGCCAGGCCGGGCTCGATCCGAGCAATCCGGCGATCCGTCAGGCGGTCACGCTCGCCAACGACCTGATCGGCTTTCCGCGCCATCTTTCCCAGCACGTCGGCGGCTTCGTGCTCACGCGCGCGCGGCTCGACGAGACCGTGCCGGTCGGCAATGCGGCCATGGAGGACCGCACATTCATCGAATGGGACAAGGACGACATCGACACGCTCGGCCTCATGAAGGTCGACGTCCTCGCGCTCGGCATGCTGAGCTGCCTGCGCCGCAGCCTCGATCTCATCAAGCTGCATTACGGGAAGGATTATTCGCTCGCCACCATCCCGCAGGACGACGCGGCGGTCTACGACATGCTCTGCCGCGCCGACTCGGTCGGCGTATTTCAAGTCGAGAGCCGCGCACAGATGTCGATGCTGCCGCGGCTGCGCCCACGGGAATTCTACGATCTCGTGATCGAGGTCGCGATCGTGCGGCCCGGCCCGATCCAGGGCGACATGGTGCATCCCTATCTGCGCCGGCGCGACGGCACCGACGCGGTTCATTACCCCTCGCCCGATCCGGCGCACGGACCGGCCAACGAGCTGGAGAATGTGTTGCGCCGGACGCTGGGCGTGCCGCTCTTCCAGGAGCAGGCGATGCAGATCGCGATCACGGCCGCAAAATTCACGCCCGACGAGGCCGACGGCCTGCGCCGCGCCATGGCGACCTTCCGCCACAACGGCAGCGTCCATCTCTTCCGCGACAAGTTCATCGCCGGCATGACGCGGCGCGGCTACGACCGCACTTTTGCGGAGAACTGCTTCGGCCAGATCGAGGGTTTCGGCGAATACGGCTTCCCCGAGAGCCACGCGGCGAGCTTCGCGCTGCTCGTCTACGTCTCGTCCTGGATCAAGTGCCACTACCCGGACGTCTTCTGCGCCGCGATCCTCAACAGCCAGCCGATGGGCTTCTACCAGCCAGCCCAGCTCGTGCGCGACGCGCGCCAGCATGGCGTCGAGGTTCGCAGTGCGGACGTGAATCTGAGCGAGTGGGATTGCACGCTGGAATATGGCGCAAACTCGGGACTCGCGGAGAGACCCCCTCACCCCGACCCTCTCCCTATAAAGGAGCAGAGGGAGGAGGACCGCTGCGCCGTGCGCCTCGGCTTCCGCCAGATCCAGGGACTGAACGAAGAGGAGCTCAAGCGGCTCGTCGCGGCGCACCGCAACGGATTTGCCGGCATCAAGCAGCTCGCCGCGCTCGCCGGCGTCTCCCGCTTCACCATCGAGCGCCTCGCCGAAGCGGACGCCTTCCGCTCGCTCGGCCTCGACCGCCGCGCCGCGCTGTGGGCGGCTCGCCGGCTCGATACGATCGGGATCGCGCGCGGCGCGCCGAAGCAGGCCCCTGCCCGCGATCCTCCGCGCTCGCTGCTCGCCGCCCAGCGCGCCGACGAGCTCTTTCCCGAGCCCGCCGTCGCGCTGCCGCCGATGACGCTCGCCGAGCATGTCGCGCAGGACTATGCGGCGACGAGCCTGTCGCTCAAGGAACATCCGATCACGTTCTTCCGCGACGACCTCACGCGGCTCGGCGTGATGCGCAATGCCGATCATCGTGCCGAGCACCTGCGCAACGATCAGACCGTCACCGTCGCGGGCCTCGTGCTCATCCGCCAGCAGCCCGGCACCGCCAAGGGCGTCATCTTCATGACGCTGGAGGACGAGACCGACATCGCCAACATCATCGTGTGGCCGAAAGTGTTTGCGCAGAACCGCCGCATCGTGATGACATCGCGCTTCGTCGCGGTGCGCGGCCGCCTGCAGCGCGCCGGCCTCGTCATCCACGTGGTGGCGCAGAGCTTCATCGACCTCACCGCCGAGCTGCGGCGACTCACCGATGGCGATGTCGCGGCTCCGGACGCGCCCGCGCAGGGCGAGCTGCCGCTCGTCAGGAGCCGGGATTTCCATTGAACAATCGGCCGGTGGATCCAGACCGTGCACAGACCTCCTGGACCACGCCGCGATGCGCAATTGCGTTGGGAGCGAGCGGTCGACATCGCCGGCCGCTCGCCCCTGCTCGCACTTTACAGCGAACGCAGGAAGTCGAGGATCCCCTGCTTGTCGTTCTTCGAGAGATTGTTGAAGTTGTCGATCACCTGATTGGCCTCGGAGGCTTGGTAGTACAGGCCGCCCGCCCCGGTCCCGGCATTCGATCGATGCGCCAAGATCGCCTGCAGCAGGTCGCTGGTCCGCCCGTCATGCAGGAAGAAGATGCGCTGACCGATACCCCACAATGGCGAACTGCGGAACTCGTCCGGTCCGGCCTGTCCCTGGCTGACGCCGTCCGCCAGTCCCGGCCCCATGTGGTGGACCAGGAGGTCCGAGAACAGGTTCACCGGGCGGTTCGACAACACCGCGCTGCTCGTCAACGGCGCCGTCATCATCTGCGGCGTGTGACACAGCGCACAGCCTACCTGGTTGAAGACCGCCGCACCACGCTGTGCGCTCGTGCTGGGGTTGGCGACGGGTTGCGGCGCGTCGGTAAATCGCATCAGCAGCTGGAATTGCATCCAGTCCGCCAGGATGTGAACCGGGTTGAAGAAGCTCTCGTTCGGTGGCGGGCCGGTGTCGTCGTTCTGGGTCCGCGTGACGTCGTTGGGTTCAGGCTTCTGGATTCCCTGGCACGCCGAGTCCTCCTCCGTCGCGGTCGGAAACAGCTCGTTGGTGATCCCCATTTCGACGTTGTACGCCTCGCCGGCGAACATGGTGATCGACTTGTTTTGCGCCTTCCAGCCGAAGCGCGTGATCGTGCCGTCATTGCCGCTGCGGTTGGGATGACCCGTGATGCCGAACGCGGCGGCTCCGTTCTGTTGAGCGAGGCTCTGCCGCATCAGGATCTCGCGGTCCTGGATCGAATCGATCAGGCCGAGCCCCAGCATTGGGGTCGGGATGCGGAAGGCCAGGTTGTTCTGGCTCAGCTGCATGGCGAAGTTCGGCTGCGTCAGAGCGCACTGGGTGATCGTCTGATCGCCCTGGATGCCTCGGACGGTCCACAGCTGATGCACACCGCCATCGAAGATCAGGTTGCCGTTTTGGTCAGTCAGGAAGGCGCCCGTATTCGGATCGACCTTGTAGATGAACCGCACCTCGCGGATCGGGCCGAATTGCACCTCGAAGCTCGGCACGATGTTCTGCTTGCCGAAGCGGTGCGGGATCAGGTTGAACTGCGGGTTCTCGGGTTGCTGCGGCGGCTGCCGGCGGAGAGCGACCTGTTTCGGATTGGGGACGAGGAAGCCGCCCGAGCCGCCCAGCGTCGGCTGGGCGTGACACGCGAAGCATTGATCGGAGTTGTGCCGCGCTCCCAGTCCGTTCGAGTTCGTCGTGAACTGCGGAAAGAACGGATCGAGCTCGTTGAAGCCAGTCGCGGGACCGCCTTGCGGGGCGATCGAGCAGGTATCGCATGTGGACTCGAGCTGTCCGGCGCGACTGATCCCCTCCGTGAAGGAGGCCGATTCATTCGCGTTCGCGGTCGCGCCGGTCGTCGGGTGAGCACTGATCAGCGGCGGATGCGGGATCGGCGGCGTCCGCGGCAGCTGCCCGGTGAGAAAATACGTCAGCATGGCCTGGTATTGCAGCATGCCGGCAAGCTGGCCGCGCACGCCGGAATCGGTTTGTGCCCACGTCGGTCCGGTCAACAGGCAGAGAACCGCAGTCGCACGCAACGCGACCGCCGCAGCACCTGATGCGAAAAACGGAGATCGGTTCATCATCGTCGCTCCCCTGGTCCTTGCAGATTTCCACCAGGGCCCGGCTCGCGTCGGGCCCGTTCGTTGGAAGCCAGGCGATGTCTCCGCCCGCGACATTCGGGGGCTCACGCAAAAGTCCTGCGCGCCGCCGCAACGGCGTGTCGACGCCTTTGCGCGTTACGGAAGTCTTCGTTCGGAGCGGAGCAGTGTCGCCCTGGTTTCGGCCCCTGCGACCCACGGCTGACGCGAAGCCTGCGGTGGTCGTTCAGCCGCCGTAGCCTCAGGGGCTCGCGCAAAAAAGCTAGTCGATGCCGGCGGAACTTCCGTGTGAAAAATGCGTGACAGCAGCGCAAAAATCGCTTTGGGCAATCTGCGAAAAGCGTCAAATCACGATGCTACAGATGCCCTTTACGACCGGGTCAGACCCATTTCGGTAGGTATCTTAATCCTCGCGGCACGGCGCCGTGACGTCGTGGCGTCCTTTGACAGCGGGAATATTTCGACTCAAGCGCGAGTCATCTTTATACCTGTACAACCCGTATATGTTTGGACGACCCGCAGGTCGAACGATTGGGGCGTACCGTGTCTGCGGAAGCGAGTGGTTCGGATGCTCTCACGATCCGAATGCTGGGCCCGTTCATGGCGCTTGCCATCGTCGGGCCTCCGGTTTTGCGGCTGGGCCGCAGGTCGATCGCACTCATCGCGTGCCTCGCCGTCGATCCGGATGCCGTCTGGACACGCGATCGCCTCGCGGCGCTTTTGTGGGGCAAGC
>Ga0066903_100004193_pt1 | contig 12109 bp, 8 predicted proteins | sample PanSoiMetaGPlot1_FD_67491 | JGI IMG/M metagenome (GOLD analysis project Ga0066903, IMG submission 67491) | Tropical forest soil microbial communities from Panama analyzed to predict greenhouse gas emissions - Panama Soil - Plot 1 (version 2) | ecosystem: Environmental > Terrestrial > Soil >...
CAGGCGCGGGGACTGCCCTTCGCGGTCGCGATCGGGACCCATCCGTCGATCATGATGGCCGCAGCCCATATGGCGCCATCCGGCCTCGACGAATTCGAGCTGGCTGGCGGGCTCGCCGGCACACCGATCGAGCTTGTCAAGTGCGAGACCGTCGATCTTGAGGTTCCCGCCGACGCCGAAATCGTGCTCGAAGGCGAATTGCTGCCGACCGGGTGGACCCAGGATGAAGGCCGGTTCGGTGACTTCACGGGCTTCGTCGGGCCGATCAAGTGGAATCCGATTTTTCGCGTCAACGCCATCACCCACCGCAGGGACCCGGTGTTCTACTCGCTGCACATGCCGGACGAGGTCGATTACCTGGTGGCGCCGCCGCTTGAAGGCAGCGCCTGGCAGGCGCTCGCGACCGCCGGCATCGTCGGCAAGGCGGTCTATGCACCGGCGCCGTCGGGCTGCAACTTCCATCTCTACGCATCCATCAAGAAACGGCCCGGCGAGGGCAAGAACGCGGTGCTGGCGCTGATGTCGCTCAAGCGCGTCAAGCACGTGGTGGTGACCGACGACGACATCGACATCTTTGATCCGGCTCAGCTCGAGCGCGCGCTCGCTTATCGGGTGCAGCCCGCGCGGGATATCATCGTGGTCGAGGGCGCGCGTGGCTCCCATCTCGATCCGAGCATCCAGCTCCAGGTCGGGAAAGGGGCGCTTGCACCTTTGACGGCCAAATGGGGCGTCGACGCCACCATTCCCGAAGGCTCGGATTTGAGCGAATACGAGGCGATTTCCTATCCGTTCGCCGGCGAAGTGGCGGGGCAGGATGTGGCGCCACGTCCCGACCGCAACATCGGCGCTGAAGCGCTCGCAGCCGAGATCGCCGCGCAACTCGGCACACCGCGACATTTCGCCGACATCCTGAAGTTCTTCGATGATGTGCCGCACCGGACTATCGTTCAAGCCTGGGCAATTTTACGCGAGGCTGATCGCCTGGACCGCGAGGTGAAGACGGGGAGGTATGTGCCGAAGAAGAAGTAGCGTGGGCAAAATCGCCCGGCACCGTTGTCGCAATTGCGCAATCGCCATGCGCGATTTTGCCCACGCGGTCGAACACCGGGGGCTGACTGCTTTGGGCAACGCGCCCGCATGCCCGCGAAAAATGCAGCGAGGCACGGTGTAGGCGCATTGCCCACCCCACGGAGTCCGCGCCTTGTCGGGTATCTGGCGCTATCTTACAACGGTCGCGGACGGGCAAGCCGCGCCGAGGGGAAACGCATGGCAAAGAAACCGGCTAAAGCGCCGAACGCCAGGCCGATTGCAGCAAACGGCCGCGGCTACACGGATATCCTTTACGAGGTGAAGGACCAGGTGGCGTGGGTCACCATCAACCGGCCGCGCGTGCTCAATGCGTTTCGCGAGCAGACGCTCGACGAATTGATCGACGCCCTGAAGGCCACGCGCCACGATCCCTCGATTGCCTGCGCGGTGGTGACCGGAGCGGGCGACAAGGCGTTTTCGGCGGGCGGCGATTTCTACGCCATGATGCGGCTCAACTGGACCAATGCAGCGATGTGGAACGACCGCATGCAGGGGCTGGCCATGGCGATCCGCGGCTTGCCTATCCCGGTGATCGCCATGGTCAACGGCTGGTGCATGGGCGGTGGCCATGAGCTTGCGCTGTGGTGCGATCTCGTCATCGCGTCGGAGAATGCCGTCCTGGGCCAAACCGGCGCGAAGGTCGGCGCCTGCCCGACAGTGGGCGCCACGCAATATCTGCCGCGCATCATCGGTGAACGGTTGGCGCGCGAAATGATTTTTTGCGCCCGCCGTTTCACCGCGAAGGAGGCCGCCGGAATCGGCCTCATCAACAAATGCGTGCCGCAGCAGGATCTGGTCAAGGAAACGCTCGCGTGGTGCGAGACCATCAAGAGCCATAGCCCGCAGACCCTGCGGATGACCAAGAAGAGCCTGAACTTCGAGTCCGATCTGCTCTATGCCTCCTGGCAGCATGGCATGGAGCTTCTTGCGCATGTGTGGGGTTCGGAGGAAAGTCTTGAGGGCATGAGTGCGTTTCTTGAGAATCGCAAGCCGGACTTCCAGAAATTCCGCAGCCGCAACAAGCAGGAGCTTGAAGCCTACCTTGAGGGTTGCGCCAAGGACTTGAACGCGCCGCCGTCGATGCGCAAAGGCACTCGAAAGAACGGCAAGCCGGCGCGATGATCGAAACGAACTATGGAGCGCTTGCCGGCATTCGGGTGCTCGATTTGACGCGGGTGCTCGCCGGACCGACCTGCGCCATGATGCTCGGCGATATGGGCGCCGATGTCATCAAGGTCGAACCCCCGACGGGCGGTGACGACACCCGTGGCTGGGGTCCGCCATTCGCCGCCGGCGAGTCTGCCTACTTCCTCGGCGCCAACCGCAACAAGCGCTCGATGACCCTCAACATCGCGGTGCCCGCCGGACAGAAGCTGCTCGCCTGTCTGATCGAAAAAGCCGATATCGTGATCGACAATTTCAAGCTCGGCACCCTGGCCAAATGGGGCTTTACGGATAGCTGGTTCGAGGCCCATGTGCCCCGCGTGGTGCGCTGCTCGATTACCGGTTACGGATCGAGCGGCCCCAAGGCGGCGTTGCCTGGCTATGATTTCATCCTCCAGGCCGAGTCCGGCCTCATGAGCATCTGCGGCGAGCCCGACGGCACGCCGACCAAATATGGCGTCGCCATCGTGGATGTCTGTACCGGCATGCTGGCCTGCAACGCAATTCTTGCCGCCATCAACGCCCGCCATGGTACCGGCCGCGGCCAGAAGGTGGAAGTATCGCTGTATGAGTCCGCGCTCCACATGCTGGTCAATGTGGCGTCGAACGTGCTCGTATCCGGACGTGGCGGTGCACGGTTCGGCAACGGCCATCCGAGCATCGTGCCCTACACCACCTATGCCGCAAAGGACGCCATGATGGCGCTCGCCATCGGCAACGACAGTCAGTTTGCAAAGTGCGCCGCCGTGCTGGGTCATCCGGAGTGGGCCGACGATCTGCGCTTTGCCACCAACCGCGCCCGCGTCGAGCACCGGCGCATCGTCGATGACGCCATCGCGGCAGCGCTGGCGGACGACACCGCCGACAACTGGCTCGCCAAACTGAAGGCCGCCGGCGTGCCGTGCGGCCGTATCAATTCGGTTGCCGAGGCGCTCGCCGATCCCCAGACGGAGGCGCGGCAGATGATCGAGGCCGTGCAGCATCAGGCCATCGGGACGCTCAAACTCGTCGGCATGCCCTACAAGTTCTCCGACACCCCGGCCTCGGTGCGCCGCCCGCCGCCGATCTTGGGCGAGCATACTGAGGAGATCTTGCGGGAGGAATTGGGGTTGAACGCGGCGGCAATCGCGGCGCTGCGCGAGAACAAGGTGATTTAGCCCATGAAACGCGGCGATCTCGGCATCGCGGTTATCGGTGCTGGTCGCATCGGCACGTTGCGGGCGCGGCTGGCCGCCAAGCATCCAGCGGTGCGATTTCTCGCGATCTCCGATCGCGAGCCGGCTCGCGCCGCGGCGCTTGCTGCGCAAGCTGGCGCCGACCTTCATTCCGCCGACAACGATAACATCATCGCGAATCCTGAAGTAACCGCCGTCATCGTCTCGACGCCCGAGCAGGAGCACGTGGCCCCAGTCGCCACGGCACTCAGGCTCGGCAAGCCGGTGCTGGTGGAAAAACCTCTCGCTCTCACCCTCAAGGGCGCCGACGAAATCCTCGCAGCGCTGCGTGCCAGCAACGGCGATCTGCGGGTCGGGTACAGCCGCCGCTACAAGGAATGTTTTCTGCGCGCCAAGGAACAGATGCTGCACCACAGGCTCGGCAAGGTCGTGGGCGGCACCGCTCGGGTCTACAACTCGCGCGCCCAGGCGTTCGCGATCCTCAAGCGCGATCCACACGCCACGCCGGTGCTTGACGTGCTTACCTATTATGTCGACCTGATGTGCTGGTTCCTCGACGGCAACCGGCCTGTCGAGGTCGTGGCGCGCGGCCAGCACGGCATTTTTCGCGACGCCGGCTATGGCGCTCATGACGTCACCTGGGCGATCGTCACCTTCGCGGATGGCGCCGTCATCAATCTCGGTGTCAGCTACGCGCTGCCGGCCCGCTATCCGACGCTCGGGCAATCCGACCGTGTGGAACTGCTCGGCACCGAAGGCACCATGATCATCGACGACGACCACATGGACCACCTGCTGTTCTCTGAACTGGGCGTGCCCCACGCCTATGTGCCGGATCACGCGGTGGACATGGCTTTTCTCGGCAGCAACACCGCAGGCGACTGGGCGGTCGGGGATTTCTGGGGCCCGCTCGGCAACGAGACTCGCGCCTGGCTCGATCACCTCGCAACGGGCGCCGCGACCGTGCACACCACGCCGGCGCAGGCGCGCACCAATCTGGAGACCACGATCGCGATCGAGCGTGCGGTGGCGAGCGGGCAGGCGGTGCGATTGCCGCTGGAGGAGTGACTCGCAGACTCCTCGGGCGGGTTAGCAAAAGCATAACCCGCCGTTCCCTCGTGGGCCGGCGGGTTACGCTTCGTCACCCCATCCTTATTCTACTACAACGTTTTCAGATATTCGACGAGGTCCGCCTTCTGCCCATTGTTGAGGCCAAGGTGGAACTGTGCATTGTAGTGATCGACCACGGCGAGCAGATCCGGGGCGCTGCCATCGTGGAAGTACGGCGGATGCTGCCAGAGCGCACGTAACGGTGTCGTCCGGTACTGCTTGGTGGCGGTGCGGTTGGCATAGGCCGGGTCGGTTCCGACCTCGAAAGGAGAGTGCAGGAACGGCACGTTGGGATCGGGCCCGCTCAGCACATCGGTGAACAGGGGCGGCTTGTGGCATCTTGCGCATCCACCGGCGCCGTTGAACACAACCTGCCCACGTTGCGCTGCCGCCGCGTTGAAACTTCCTTCGGGCGGCGGGGGCGTCTCCAGTCCGAGTTGATACTGCAGCAACGCGGGGAGTTCGGGTGTTACCAGATCGGGCATTTGCTTGACACTAACCCCGATCCGGGGATCGCTGAAGCTGCCATGGCCGCCCATCTGCGTCACGCCAACATAGCTGTTCCAGTAGGAAATCACGCCGTCGCCGGTGTAGGTCTCGAAGCCGACGCCCTTGAGGCCGAAGGCGGGTGCAAGGACGACGGGGACCGTGGTGCTGAACAGGGATTCGAGCGTCTTGCCGTTGAAGATTTGGAAACGCGGATCGAATTTGCCGGGGCCCCAGCTCTGGAACGGCGCCTTGTCTAGGACCACGGGCGACAGGGCGATGATTGCGCCCACGTTCAGCGTGCGATTAGGCCAGCCATCGAGACGCCGGCCGATTCCGGGCGCGATCGAGTTGTCGACCGTCGAATGACATAACGCACAGGTGATGCCGAAGGTCGCAAGGTGGTTGTTCGGACCGGTCACTTTGCCGATCACGCCGACGACGGCATTGAGTTTCAGCAGTTGGACCGTCACCGCGGGGTCGTCGAGATTAACCTGCCCCGCCAGGATGGCATCGATCACTGCCTGTGGAAGCGCGTCCGAGTCGACTTTCAGCCCGACCGATAGGGCCGTTCTCGGGCTGACCTTGCTGATTGCCTTTTGCATCTGCAGCGTATCGGTCCACTTCTGTTCATCACCAAACGTGTTGAACCGAAAGATGGATTGACCGTCGGTACTACTCTGCGACTGCCCATGCGAAGGGGCCAAAATCAGCATCGCCGCCGATAAGGCTATCGTTGAAAAGAAAAATCGGGACATGGTTTGCTGTTCCTCCTGCTTCCTCTCCCCTGCCCCCTTGTTGGCGGGTTGTGCAGAGGTCGGGGTTTCGCGCCCGGATTGGCAGAGCGCCTGCGCAGTGATTAGACGCAAGAGGCGTTGGGAGGTTCCCGCGGACCTGCTGTTTATTTCTAGCCTTGGTGGTACTGAGGTCCGCTTTCGAGCGTAGCTGGTTACTCCTTCGGCCAATCTGCCATGCGTGCTATAAGCCGCATTCGCAACATCCTGGTCCCACAATGCAAATCCTCGCTGGCGATCGCTCATCCGCGCTAGACCGCACCACGCTCATCATCCGCCGTGTCGATGCAATCCCGGTCGCGCTACCGCTCAGGAAGCCCGTCAAGATGGCGGCCGAGACGGTGACGCATGCGCGTAACATCCTGGTGCGCATAGAAGCGGCCGACGGCACAGTCGGTTGGGGCGAGGCGGCGTCGGCGCCGACCATGACGGGAGATACGCTCGGCGGGCTCGTTGCCGCGGTGCGCGATCACCTTGCGCCGCTCCTCATCGGCGCGGATGCCTGGATGCGGCCGGCGCTGATGAAGCAGCTGCGCACGGCGCTCCATGGCAATACCGGCGCGCATTCCGCTGTCGAGATGGCGCTGCTCGACCTCGCCGGCCAGGCATCGGGCCTGCCGCTGATTGATCTCCTCGGCGGCGCATTGCGCCGTGAGGTTGCGCCCATGTGGCTCATCGGCAATGCGACGCCGGACGAGGACATGGCCGAAGCGAAGGCCAAAGCCAGCGAAGGCATTCGTTTTTTTAAGCTCAAGGTCGGCGTCAAGCCGCTCGACACCGAGATTGCCACCGCCCTTGCGGTGCGCAAGGCGCTGGGGCCGGAGCTGCCGGTCTGTGCCGACGCCAATTGCGGCTTCTCCTATCAGGCGGCACGGCGTTACCTGGAAGCGACGCGAGAGGCAGCGCTCCTTTTCCTGGAGCAGCCATTCGAGGATGCCGACCTCAGAGGCGTTGCAGCGCTCGCGCGCGGCGCGGCAGTCCCGATTGGGGCCGACGAGGGCATTCATTCGCTCCACGATATCGAAACGCATGCGGCGGCCGGCGTCGGCGGCGTGTCGCTCAAGCTTATCAAGCTCGGCGGGGTTTCGTCGGCGCTTACCGCCGGCGCGCTATGCCGGCGCCTCGGTCTCGCAATCAACGTGGCGGCCAAGATGTCGGAATCGAGTCTCGGCGCTGCCGCGGCGATGCATCTCGCCTGCGCGCTCGACAACATCGACTGGGGCGTCAGCCTCACGCAATTCTATCTCGCGGAAGATCTCGTGTGCGAGCCGTTGGCGATCCACAACGGGCTTGTCGCGCTGCCCGGCAAGCCCGGAGTCGGCGTCGAGATCGACGAGGCGGCAGTCGCCCGGCTACGTGTGGATAGTCCGTAGAGGCGAATGTCGCCTGACAGCGAATTTTCATAGACTTGAAAACAAGCTATGCTCCCGCCCGGCGCGCGGCGCCCTTTCCGTCACAAGACGATCGCCGGCGCGCAAACCATTTCGCCCCGCGTGAGGCGACCAACGGGAGGAACCGAATGCCCACCCTCATCGTCAATGGTCAAAGTCATAACGTCGACGTGGAGCCCGACACCCCGCTGCTGTGGGTGTTGCGCGACACGCTCGGCCTGACCGGCACCAAATACGGCTGCGGCATCGCCCAGTGCGGCGCCTGCACGGTCCACATCAACGGCGTCGCGACGCGGTCCTGCTCGGTGCAGCTTTCCGACGTGGCCGGCAAGGAGATCACCACCATCGAGGGCCTCGCCGCTAACGGTGTGCTGCACAAGGTGCAACAGGCCTGGCTCGATAATGATGTGCCGCAGTGCGGCTATTGCCAGTCCGGTATGATCATGGCGGTCGCCGATCTCATCAAGAACAAGCCAAAGCCGACCGATGCCGACATCGACGCCGGCATCACCAATATCTGCCGCTGCGGCACCTTCCAGCAGGTGCGTGCGGCCATTCACGCCGCCGCCAATGCGTGAGGGAGGGAACCCATGAATTACGCCCCAAAACTTGATCGCCGCTCCTTCGTGATCGGTGCCGCTACGGTCGGCGGCGGCCTTGCGCTCGGTCTGCATCTGCCGTTCGGCTCCGACATCGTCCGCGCAGCGGACGGCTCGCCCGAAGTCAATGCGTGGGTGGTAATCCGGCCCGACGAAACCGTGGTGATCCGCATCGCCCGTTCCGAGATGGGGCAGGGCTCGCTCACCGGCCTCGCCCAGCTTGTCGCCGAAGAACTTGAGTGCGACTGGACCAAGGTGACCACAGAGTATCCTACCCCCGGCCAGAGCCTCGCACGCAAGCGTGTCTACGGCGACATGTCGACAGGCGGCAGCCGCGGCATCCGCACCTCACACCAATATGTCCGCGAGGCCGGCGCCGCCGCCCGCACCATGCTGATCCAGGCCGCCGCCAATGAATGGAAAGTGCCGGCGTCCGAATGCAGCGCAGCGAATAGCGTGATCACCCATCAGGCATCGGGTCGCAAGATCACCTACGGCAAGGTTGCAGAAGCAGCCGCCAGGCTCGATGCGCCGAAGGACATCAAGCTCAAGGACCCCAAGGACTGGAAAATCGCCGGCAAGGGCCTCAAGCGCCTCGACACCGCCGACAAGCTCACCGGTAAGCAGCTCTACGGCATCGACATCAAGATGCCCGGCATGCTGGTCGCCACCATCAAGGATTCTCCGGTGCGCACCGGCAAGATCAAAAGCTTCGATGCCGCCAAGGTCGCCGACATGTCTGGCGTCAAGAAGGTCGTGCAGGTCGGCGATTCCGGCGTCGCCGTCATCGCGGACAGCTATTGGCGCGCCCATAAGGCGCTTGAGGCGCTGCCGATCGTGTGGGACCCGGGCGAGGCCGGCAAGGTGTCAAGCGCCTCCATTGCGGAGTTCCTCAAGGGCGGGCTCGATGCGGAGCAGGCCTTCGTGGGCAACAAGGCGGGCGACGCCAAGTCCGCCCTTGCGGGCGCGGTGCGCAAGATCGAGGCGGTCTACAGCTATCCCTATCAGAACCACGCCACTATGGAGCCCATGAACATGACGGCGCTCTATACGGCGGACAAATGCGAGGTGTGGGGGCCGACCCAGAACGGCGAAGCCGCGCTGGCGGCAGTTTCGGAGGAATCCGGCCTGCCGATCGGCAAGTGCGACGTGCACAAGTTCCTGTGCGGCGGCGGTTTCGGCCGCCGGGGCCGGGTGGATTACGTCCGCCAGGCGGTGGCGATCGCCAAGCAGATGCCCGGCACGCCGATCAAGCTGATCTGGTCGCGCGAAGAGGACATGACCCATTGCGGTTATCACCCGGTCACTCAGGCGAAGCTCACCGCCGGCATCGATGCCGCCGGCAATCTGGTCGGCTTCCATATGCGCATCTCCGGCCAGTCGATCTCAGCCTCGCTCGCACCGGAGCGGTTGGACCCGAGCGGCATGGACCCGGTGGTGTTCCAGGGGCTGTCGCCAAATTCCCCGGAAGGCAATTTCGGCTACAACTTCCCGAACCTGCTGATCGACCATGCGATGCGCAACACCCACATTCTCGCCGGCTTCTGGCGCGGCGTGAACGTCAACCACAATGCGATCTACACCGAGTGCTTCATTGATGAAGTCGCCGACGCGCTTGGCGAGGACAAACTCGCCTTCAGGCTGAAGTTCCTCAAGCCGAAGCATGCCGCCGTGCTCAAGGCGGTGGCCGACAAGGCCGGCTGGTCGACGCCGGCGCCGCAGGGCGTCTATCGCGGGCTCGCCCAGTACATGTCCCATGGCAGCTACGTGGCGGCCTGTGCCGAACTGTCCGTCAGTCCGCAGGGAGTGGTGAAGATGCACCGCATCGTGGGGGCGATTGACCCGGGCCACGCTGTCAACCCGGCCCAGATCCAGCGGCAGATGTCGGGCTCCTTCGTATATGGCCTCTCGGCGCTCTTCTATGGCGAGTGTACCGTCAAGGACGGCGCCATCGAGCAGACCAACTTCGACACCTACAACGTGCTGCGCATCCACGAAATGCCGCCGGTCGAGACCATCATCATGCCATCCGGCGGTTTCTGGGGCGGCGTCGGCGAACCGACGATCTCGGTCGCGGCCCCAGCCGTGCTCAACGCGATCTTCGCCGCGACCGGTAAGCGGCTGCGTTCGGTCCCGCTGATGCACGAAGGCATCAGGACCGCATAAGCGGTGGCTGACCTCTCCTCGCTTGCGGGGAGAGGTCGTCGCCCCCACCCTATCCTTCCCCGCTCAGTGGCGATCATATGGGGTGACCACAAGGGTCGCCCTACAGCGGAAAAATGTCGCCGCACGGCGGAAATACCGTAGGGGCGACCCCTGAGCCCGTCGAAGGGTGTGGTTGCCCCCGAGAACCGCGATGTTGATAGACGGAAAATGGATGTGCAGCGTGTGGATCGAGCCGGACGGCTGGTCCGTCGGCATCATCGATCAGACGAAACTGCCGCATGCGATGGCTACTGTGCGGCTCGCAACTCTTGCGGATGTAGTCCACGCGATCTCCGCGATGCAAACCCGAGGTGCGCCGCTGATTGGGGCGGTCGCGGCTTATGGACTATGTCTCGCATTGCGTGCCGATGCATCCGACGCGGCACTGGAACACGCCTATGCGACGCTCCTTGCCACGCGGCCGACGGCTGTCAACCTGAAATGGGGCCTCGACGAGGTCGCGGCGGCCGTGCGTAACCAGCCGCGCAGCGAGCGTGTTGCCGCCGCTTATGCGCGCGCCGCCGCGATCCGCTGCGAGGACATCGCCAACAACGAGGCGATCGGATGCCACGGCCTTGCCGTGATCGAACGTGTGGCCGCCGCGAAGGCGCCCGGCGCGCCGGTGAATGTGCTCACCCACTGCAATGCAGGCTGGCTCGCGACCGTCGACTGGGGCACCGCAACGGCGCCAATCTACAAAGCCCACCTCAAGGGTCTGCCGGTTCATGTGTGGGTCGACGAAACCCGACCGCGTAACCAGGGCGCTGCGCTGACCGCCTGGGAGCTTGGCCACCAGGGCGTGCCTCACGCCGTCATCGCCGACAACACCGGCGGCCACCTGATGCAGCACGGGCTAGTGGACCTCGTCATCACCGGCACTGACCGCGTCACCGCGCAGGGCGATGTCTGCAACAAGATCGGCACCTATCTCAAGGCGCTGGCGGCGCGGGACAACGGAGTGCCGTTCTATGTCGCGCTGCCTTCCTCGACCATCGACTTCGCACTCGGCGACGGAATCGCTGGAATTCCGATTGAACAGCGCGGACCCGAGGAAGTCGCCACCATGACAGGCCGCACCGCCGACGGCCGGATCGAGACCGTGACAGTGGTGCCGGACGGCTCGCCGGTGGCCAATTACGCCTTCGACGTGACGCCGGCGCGGCTCGTCACCGCCCTCATTACCGAGCGCGGCGTGATCGCAGCGACGCAAGAAGGCTTGGCCGAAAGCTTTCCCGAGCGCGTCCGGCGATAAGGTGGGCGAAGACGCGGCCCTGACCGCATGCGGCGCGGGCCGGAGTCGTTTCGCTCCTCCGGCGAGCCGCGTTGCCGGTGGTCATTCATGGTCCGGGACTGGAAATACGCGATCCGGATTTGGGAACGACTGATGACCCAGCGAATCGGATTGGTATATATCCTGGTATCTGTCCTGTCGTGATTGGTATTGAGGCGCATACCCAAAGGTTCGCGCAAATATGTGCGGTACATGCCGGACTTGCGTTTGGTTGCCTGGACGATGTTGTGCGCTTGCTGCACCTGCCATGAGAACAATTGCACCCATGGCAATAATTACGACCGAACCTTTCATGATGGCCTCCAGTGATTTTTGATGCGACCAGGCGCGACGATCGCGCTCGCTCGCGTTGAACCCACGCAATTGGGTCGAACGTCGGTGTTGCGCAAGCCCGTGAAAAATCGCGAAATCAAGCGCAGAAGCTTCGTGTTTATGAGAATTTAATAAGTCGCGCGGCGAAATTCAGAGTTCGCCCGCTTGGTCACGGATTTGATATGCCACAGCGCGCACTTGTGAAATTGTTGCGAAATATTCACCTATTTCGGTAGCATAGCTTTTCGATCTCAGCGCTCAATGCATGCAAATCGATGTAGCCTCATATGCGCCAAGGGACGAACGGTTTGGGTGAAATGGAACCGGTACGGCGTGTGCCCGTCCACGAAGACACACTATCGCCGCCTCGTCGGCTTTTTTAATAGCGGCTCTTTTTGTGTCCGCCCACGCGGGGCGGCCTGCCGGTGTTCCGCAATGGCAAGCGCGCGGCCCGCCCAGATCGCCAGTTCATCAGGATCATCGTAAAGCCGCT
>Ga0066903_100004194_pt1 | contig 12108 bp, 10 predicted proteins | sample PanSoiMetaGPlot1_FD_67491 | JGI IMG/M metagenome (GOLD analysis project Ga0066903, IMG submission 67491) | Tropical forest soil microbial communities from Panama analyzed to predict greenhouse gas emissions - Panama Soil - Plot 1 (version 2) | ecosystem: Environmental > Terrestrial > Soil >...
TAGGAAGCCTTGCTTATCTGTCCTCTGTGGTCTGTCCTCCGTACTCCAAACTGGAGGCCCGGCCTGGATTCGAACCAGGCTCAAGAGACCTTGCACGGCCTTTGCGTCGCCACTCCGCCACCGGGCCATTGCGAAATGTACCCAGGCTTGGATGAGCCGCACAACGACATCGTAAACAGAGGGTTAACGTGGCGTAGCCCGCAGCTGTGTGCGGGCTAAGGCTGAGGACGAAGTTGGAGCAGATTTCAACGAAATTGCATCGCCCATATGGGTTGAGCACGTGATGTCGTAGGGGCGGCCCTTGTGGCCGCCCTCTTCCTCTCGCGGCACAAGGGCGCCCACAAGGGGCGCCCCTACGATTGGCAGACTTCGCATTCAATCACAGCAAGCGGTTATGGTACGGGGCTTCCCACGAACGTCATCCGCTGATCATTGTGCTCGAGATTGGGGAAACGGCGCGCCGCTCTGAAGCCGGCCTTGCCGAGTTTCTCCAGCATGTCGGTCTCGGTGTAGTGGGTGAGGCCGAGCTTGCTGCGCAGCGCACGATATTGCGAGAACAGCGTGCGCACGAGGCCGAAGAGCGCGGCGCCGATAAATCCGTTGCGCCAGGCGAGCTTCATCAGGGCGGTGATCTCGGTGATCGCGCTGGTGTGCGGCGGGATGACGTCGCCGACGACGAGCCGGCCGTCGGGCGCAAGCAGCCGGTGGAAAACCGCGAGCAGGTCGTCGAGCGCGTCCGGCTCGAGGTATTGGGCAACCGAGTTGAGCACGATCATGTCGAGCGTGCCCGGCGCCAACCGCGCCACCTCATCGGGGGTGAGTACGGCGATCTTGCCATTGCCGGCAAATCGCGCCGCGAGCTTTTCACGCACGATCGGTGCGCCGTCGGAGAGGAGGAGCCGGCTGGCGGCTTGCGCGACGAGGTCCGCACCGGTCGCTTCGCCGCAGCCATAATCCAGCACCGTGGCGGACGGTGAGGGGACGAGCGAACGGATTTCCAGCGCCACCTCGCGATAGTGCACATCGCGGTGATGGTCGTTCACGTAGATGCGGTTGGGGGAATTCCAGAACGAGAGCCAGTCGCGCATGAAAAACTTCTTGCACAATTGCGCGGAAGTTACCGCTTCCACAGGCGCAGCAGCGGACCCTCGGGGCCGTACACGGGGTCGGCGTTCGGGTGCGGCACCAGCGGGATCGACTTCAGCGCACGGGCGTGTTCGGCGCGGCTGCCGCGGCACAGATTCAGGCGGCCGCTCGGCGGGTAGGCCCCGATCACGACCAGGTCGGGGCTCGCCCAGATCCGCTGATGGCCGGTCCCGGCCGGGAGAACCGCGACATCACCCATGTGAAGATCAACCTCCTTGCCGCCCTCTCCGCCGAAACGCACCCGCGCCCGGCCGCGCGCGATGCCCAGCGCTTCGTGGATCATCGAATGATAGTGCGGGAACGGATAGATCCCGTTGCGCCACATGCTGTCGCCCCAGCCGTTGCGCTCGAAGGTTTCCTCGACCGCCTCCGATGGATCGACGCGGCCGGTAAGGTCGATCGCCTTGCGATAGACCAGAAACGGCAGATGCGGATTGTTCGGAATCGTGCCGTCGTCCGCGAACAACATGGCGAGCGGCTCGATCACGGTGGCCTTCGCGCGCATGGCCTACGTCTCGATCTATTTTGCCTTGTGCTCCCGCATCAACGCGACGAAGCGACCGAACAAATAATGGCTGTCGCGCGGGCCGGGCGAAGCCTCGGGATGATATTGCACGGAAAATACTGGGCGATCCTTAAGTGCAATGCCGCAATTGGAACCATCGAACAGCGAAACGTGGGTCTCTGTGGCGCTGCCGGGAAGGGTGCTGGAATCGATCGCGAACCCGTGGTTCATCGAGGTGATCTCGACCTTGCCGGTGGTCAGATCCTTCACCGGATGATTGGCGCCGTGGTGGCCCTGGTGCATCTTCATGGTGCGGGCGCCGACCGCGATGCCGAGCATCTGGTGGCCGAGGCAGATGCCGAAGGTCGGCACTCCGGAATCGATGACGTCGCGGATGACCGGCACGGCGTATTCACCCGTAGCCGCCGGATCGCCGGGACCGTTCGACAGAAACACGCCGTCCGGCTCGAGCGCCAGAATATCATCGGCCGGCGTGGTCGCCGGCACGACCGTCACCTTGCAGCCCGAGGAGGCCAGCAGGCGCAGGATGTTGCGCTTGATGCCGTAGTCGATGGCGACCACGTGGAATTGCGGGTCGGTCTGCCGGCCGTAGCCCTTGTCGAACTCCCACGGCGTCTCGTCCCAGGTGAAGCGCTGCCCGCTGGTGACCATGGGGACGAGGTCCATGCCGACCAGACCCGGCCACTCGCGCGCTTCCTTCTTGAGCGCCGCGAGGTCGAAGTCGCCGGTCGCCGAATGGACGATCACGGCATTCGGCATGCCGCTTTCGCGGATCGATGCGGTGAGCGCGCGCGTGTCGATGCCGGAGAGGCCGATCACGCCACGGCTGCGCAGCCATTGGTCGAGATGGCGGGTAGCGCGGTGATTGGAGGGATCGGTGATGGCGGTGTGGAGAATGGCCCCGCGCGCTCCCGGGGTCGCCGCCATGTTGACGGTCTCGATGTCCTCCTCGTTGGTGCCGACATTGCCGATGTGCGGGAACGTGAAGGTGATGATCTGGCCCGCATAGGAGGGATCGGTCAGGATCTCCTCATAACCCGTCATGGCGGTATTGAAACACACCTCGCCGACCGCATGGCCGGTGGCGCCGAGGCCAAAGCCTTCGATCACGGTCCCGTCGGCCAACACCAGGAGGGCGGTGGGCTTCGGCTCCGCCCAACCGGAATCGGTGAGGTTGTCGGTCATGCGAACCTCATAGAGGGCGCCCGCCGGCCGCGTCAAATCATGTGGCAAGAACCACGGCCGGGATTGCCCTTCCAATCCCGGATAATAGCTGTACTAAGATATTACCGTCAGTCAGCGCGAGAGAACCATGCTGCGAGAGACGATCAACAACGCATTGAAAGACGCGATGAAAGCGCAGGACAAGCGTCGCGTATCGACGCTGCGGCTGATCAACGCGGCGATCAAGAACGCCGATATCGAGGCGCGTGGCCAGGGCAAGGATGCGCTCGCCGAGGACGCCCTCCCGAGCCTCTTCCAGAAGATGATCAAGCAGCGCCAAGAATCGGCCGAGCTTTACGAAAAGGGCGGCCGGCCGGAGCTCGCCGCGCAGGAACGCGAGGAGATCGAGATCATCTCGTCCTACCTGCCGAAGCAGATGTCGGACCTGGAGGCAGGTGCGGTCATCCAGGCCTTGGTGCATGAGATCAACGCCCAAGGGCTCAAGGACATGGGCCGCACCATGACGGCGCTAAAAGAGCGCTTTGCCGGCAAGATGGATTTCGCCCGGGCGTCCGCCAAGGTGAAGGAGCTGTTGGGCGGCTCGCGGTAGGGTAGGGTGGCGCGTGGGGGTCATGAACAGGATCGCATGCGTTTGCGTCGCGGCCGCTGCCGCTATGGCAGTGTCGCCAACCTTCGCGGATGACTATCCGAGCCATCCCATCCGCGTGCTGACCACGACGAGTGCCGGTGGCTTGAGCGACATCTTCATGCGCGCGCTCGGCGAAGAGCTGCGCGTGCGCCTGGGGCAGCCGCTGGTCATCGACAATCGTCCGGGCGGGATGCAGAACGTCGGCACGCGCGCCTGCACCGAAGCGCCGCCCGATGGCTATACGATCTGCATCATCAACGCCGATCCGCTCGTCTACAATCAGTTCCTTCTCAAGGCCATGCCGTTCGATCCTGAGAACGGGCTGCAACCGATCACCAATCTGTATCACCTGATCCAGACGCTGGTGGTGAACGCGTCGCTCAACGTGAAAACCGTCGACGAACTGATTGCCCTGTCGAAGCAAAAGGCCGGCACGCTGAGCTACGTCACCGCCCCGCCGCCGCTCGCGCTCTATATGGAGAAGCTAAAGAGCGAGAAGGGCGCCGACTGGGTGCGCGTCCCGTTCAAGGGCGGCGGCGACGCGGTCAACGCCATCATCGGCGGCTCGACTCCGATCGGCCTGATCGGCGAAGGCAACGTGATCGGCCACGTGCGCGCCGGCACCATGACGCCGCTGGTCATGGTGAACAACATCAAGTCACCGAATTTTCCCGCCGTGCCGACGCTCGAGGAGACCGGCTACAAGGGGCCGCCGTCGCGCAGCTGGTACGGCCTGTTCGCGCCGGCCGGCACGCCGAGGGCGATCGTCGACAGGCTCGCCAAGGAGGTCGCCGCGGTGGTGAACGAGCCCGCTTTCCGCGAGCGCCACTTGACCGCGCGCAGCCTGGTGTCGGCGATCAATACGCCGGAGGAGTTCGCGCGGCAGATCAAGCAGGATCGCGCGATCGCCGAGCAGGTGGTGAAGGAATCGGGCCTGACCCCGCAGTGATGATGATGAACCGCGATTTCGATCGACCCGCCTGCTCCCCTGCGGCCGTCGCGCTGATGTTGATTGGCGGCCTTGCGGTCGCTCACGCGCAGGACTACCCGGCGCGGCCGATCAAGGCGATCGTGCCGTTGAGTGCCGGCGGCACCAGCGACATCTTCATGCGCGCGCTCGGCGAGGAGCTGCGCAAGCGCTGGGGCCAGCCGTTGGTGGTGGAGAACAGGCCGGGCGGCAATACCAACATCGCCGGAAAAGCCTGCGCCGAAGCGCCGAACGACGGCTACACGATCTGCATTCTTCCGGGCGAGACGCTCGCGTTCAATCGTTTCCAATATAAGAAGTTATCCTACGACGCCGAGACTGATTTTGCGCCGATCACCAATCTGTTCTTCAGCCTATCCGCCCTGGTGGTGAACTCCGCCCTCGGCGTCGCCAGCATCGAGGAACTGGTGGCACTCGCCAAGACCAAGCCGAAGACGCTCTCCTACATGGCGCCATCGGTGCCGCTCGGGCTGTTCATGGAACGGCTCAACCAGGCGCGCGGCACCGACATCGTGCGGGTGCCGTTCCGTGGCGGCGGCGATAGCGCCAACGCGATCCTGTCCGGCTCGACGCCGATCGCCTTCGTGGGGATCTCCAACTTCATCTCCCATTTGCAGGCGGGGTCGATGCGGGCCCTGGCCGTCGATCACGTTAGCCGCGTGCCGCTATTGCCTGACGTTCCGACGCTGACCGAGCTCGGCTACGCGGACAATCCGACGCGCGCCTTTTTCGGCCTGGTGGCACCGGCCGGCACGCCGGCCGCGATCATCGCCAGGGTACGGCACGAGGTCGCCGGCATCGTCGAGGAGCCCGCGTTCCGCCTGCGCCAGATGACCGACCGCGGTCTTGCGCCGGTGGCCGATACGCCGGCGGAATTCGCGGCCTTCCTGCACGCATACCGCCTGGCTGCCGCGCAGGTGGTGAAGGAAGCCGGCTTGGAGCCACAGTAGTGGGAAGCCGCAGCGTGGCGCTGGTGGGGACGGGAGGAAATCCCGTCCCCGGAGAGTCCGTTCCGCCCCCCAGGAGACTCAATACAGTTCAGGCGGAACGGCCCTCATCCCTGGGCGAGCGGCAGCGCGACGAATTTTGTGCTGTCGCCGGACTTGACCCGCATCAGCACGGTGCGCTTTCCTTGGCTGTGCAGGGCAGCAAGCTCCTTACGCATATCGGCCGGTGTCGAGACTGACTTGCCACCGACATCGAGGATCACGTCGCCAGCCTGCAGCCCGTGCTCGGCAGCGGCGCTTTCCGGGTCGACCGCCGTGATGGCGACGCCGGATCCGCCGGCGCCGGCGACCATGCCGGCAGGCGCAACCGTGAGGCCGAGATGCGGCGCGCCGCCCGTCGGCACCTTCTCACTTTCGGATCTGCCCCGCGCCTCACGCTGGTTCGGCAGCTCGCCGAGCGTGAGCGTGATCGCCTTCTCCTGACCGTCGCGCATAACCGTGAGCTTCACCGAAGTGCCCGGAGCCTTGGCGGAAACACCTTTGGCGAGCTCTCGCGAATCCTTGACCGGGGCGCCATCCACCGCCGTGATCACGTCGCCGGATTTGATGCCGGCCTTGGCGGCAGGGCTGCCCGGCTCGAGTTCGTCGACGAGCGCACCGCTCGCATTCTTCAGGCCGAGGCTCTCGGCGATGTCGGCTGTCACCGGCTGCACCCGAGTGCCCATCCAGCCGCGGGTGACGGCGCCCTTGTCCTTGAGCTGCGCGATCACCGACTTGGCGGTGTCGGCCGGAATGTCGAAGCCGATGCCGACCGAGCCGCCCGACGGCGAGTAGATGGCGGTGTTGACGCCGATGACGTTGCCGTCGAGATCGAAGGCCGGGCCGCCCGAGTTGCCCTTGTTGATCGGCGCATCGATCTGTATGAAGTCGTCATACGGGCCGGCGCCGATGTCGCGTCCGCGCGCCGACACGATGCCGGCGGTCACGGTACCGCCCAGGCCGAACGGGTTGCCGACCGCGACCACCCAGTCGCCGATGCGGGGCGTATGGCTGGCGAACTGCACCGAGGGAAAGTCGTTGCGCCCGTCGACCTTGATAAGAGCGAGGTCGCTCTTTTGATCGCTGCCGACGACTTTTGCCGTGTAGATCTTGCCGTCGTCGGTGGTGACCTGAACGGACGTTGCATGGTCGACGACGTGATAATTGGTCACCGCGTAGCCGTCGGGCGATATGAAGAAGCCCGATCCTTCGCCGGTGATCATGTGGCGCTGCTGCGGCATGCCGTTGGGGCCGCCGGGAGCGCCGAATTGACGAAAGAATTTCTCGAGCGGCGAGCCGGATTCACCCGGCACCGCGTTCTCGTCCTCACCCATGCCGGTCGTGCTTGACGTCTGGTCGAGCTTCACGCGCACCGAAATGACCGCCGGCTTTACCTTCGCGACCAGGTCGGCGAAGCCGGGCTGATTCTGCGCGCTCTCGGCGGCCTGGGCGGGCGGCGCCCAATGGCCGAAGTTGAGCTCGTGATAGGTGGGGCCCGCAAGCGCGGCCGCGCCGAGACAAGCGGCGGACGCGAGCAGCACCACGCGACGCGCGGAAAGCGGCTTGCGCGGCGAAGAAACAGGAGCGTTTCCCTCAGTCATGATGCGTTCTCCATCTGGGTGAAGTGCCGAAAAGCACCCTTGGACCCAAGATGGAGAAGCCGCCTTACCGTGTCCTGTCGCGGCGATTAAGCTTTCGAAAGGTCGCCGGGCTGCGGCGATTGTGCTTGAAGTTCAAGCGACTGCACGCACTCACGAGCGCGTGAATCATGCCCTGGGCCGGCACCGGAGCACCGCGGGTGACCAAATTTCCTCAATGCTCGCCGGAGCGCGGGCGCGCTTGCTGGGCAGGTCGTCGGTACTGCGCGCAGATGATGTAGTCGCACGGTTCTTCCAGCGTCTCCTCGATCATGTTCGTCAGCTCGACGATGTCGCGAATGACCAGCGCGCTGCCGCGCTTCTCGATCACCTTGGCGCGCACGAGCTCGTTGAGCTCCCGGGTGACGGCCTCCCGGTGCGTGCTGATGCGGCTGGCAATCTCGGCGTGCGTCGGCGCCGGCGCAATGACGGCGGTCGTTCGATCCGGATCGCGGGCGCTGATCCGCGCCAGGCGCAGGAGCTCGGCATGAACGCGGCTGCGCACCGGCAGGGTGCTGAACTCGACGACCCGCTGCAGATGGCTGCGGGCAATCCGCGTCAATCGGCGCAGCGTTTCGGCGCAGACCGATTCGTAACGCCGCAGGACCTCCCAGAACAGATTCGCCGACATGCTGGCGATCAGCGTATCGCTCATCGACACCACGTCGGCCGAACGCGGCTCGCCGTCGATGGCCGCAAATTCGCCGAACATGTCGCCGGTTGGCAGATCGCAGAAGCGGACTTCACGGCCTCCTGCGGAATGATAGATGGCACATACGTGGCCGCGCACGATGAAGCAGACGTCGCGTCCCTCGTCCTGGCGCTGGAGGATGGTTTGGTTCGCGCCGTACCGCCGCCACCGGCAGCGCCGCGACAGCGACTCCACCGCGTCGGGTGGGAGACCGCGGAAGAGGGTGATCCCGGCCAGGCTTTCGCCCGACACGGCACCCGCAATTGGCCCGTTCTTTACGCATCCTTTCTCAAGCATGATCGCCATTCCTGACATGATCGGCTCCCTGTGGTGCCCCGGTTCTCCCGGAGACGGCGATAGTGCCTCGCTATGGGCGATCCGCCGCGCGCGGCAATCGACCCGTCGGCCGGCTGCTTACCAGCAGCGGAACTGCACCGCTTGGACTGGAGCGACAAAGATCTGGACTGAGGCGACGATAGCCGGGGGCAATCGCGGCAGAGAATTTTTTCGATCACGTTGAACCACTCCGTCATGCCCGGCCTTGTGCCGGGCATCCACGTCTTGCCGCGCGGACAGACGTGGATGGCCGGGACAACCCTCGCCGCTTGTGGCGGCTCGCCCGGCCATGACGCAGAGAGCGATCAACGTTATCGCAAAACGCTCTAACACAGCTCGAGAAGGATCTCGGCGAGGCGCTCGGGCATGTCGACCATCGCGTCGTGCCCGCATGGCACGTCGTACAGGCGCCACGACGAATCGGCTTTGACCTTCGCGTAGGCCGCATCGAAGCCCGGATTGGGGTAGCTCTTGGCGCGGATATACGCCTTGCGCGGCACGCGCTCGCGCGCGCCGCTGAGCGCGATCTTGTCCACCATGGTGCCGATCGGGTGCGGCGTACACATGGCGTCGACCCAGGCGCGGTCTTTTTCGTTCACCTGGAACATCGCGGCCGAGCGCGGCGGCACGGCCATGTCGCCTTTCTTGGCAGCGCTCTCGATCACGTCGCGGGTCGCCGGCGCGGTCACGTCCACCATGCGGTCGCCGTCCTTGGGAATGAAGGCATCGAGGAATACGAGCGAGGCAATCGCATGCTCCGCCTGCTCGGCCACGCCGGAGACTACGAAACCGCCATAGGAGTGGCCGCACAGCACCACGTCCTCGAGGCCTTCCCACTTGATGACGTTCACGACATCGGCGATGTGGATCGCAAGGCCGATATCGGGCCGCATCAGGTGCGAGCGCTCGCCCAGGCCCGTGAGTGTGGGCGTGAAGACCTTGTGCCCGCGTGCCGTGAGGAGATCGGCGACGCGCCGCCAGCACCAGCCGCCATGCCAGGCGCCATGCACGAGGAGGAAGGTCTTCGTGTCAGTTTCCTTCGGCATGTCGGACGACCCCCCGCGAGCGACGGCGATCATTCTGGAGCCTGTGAATAGCCGGGACAAGTGACCGCAGCCTGAGCGCTCACCTTCTTGTGCGGATATTGACTAGGATTCGGGACAACCCGAATCACCATGCGCTTTCCGCCCGCCTTCATCGACGAGCTGCGTGCCCGGCTTCCGGTCTCGGAAGTGGTGGGCAGGCGCATAAAGCTGAAGAAATCTGGGAGCGAGTGGAGGGGGCTCTCGCCCTTCAATCAGGAGCGGACGCCGTCCTTCTTCGTCAATGACCAGAAGGGCATGTGGTTCGACTTCTCCTCGGGCAAGAACGGCAACATCTTCAGCTTCGTGATGGAGACGGAAGGGGTTCCGTTCGCGGAGGCCGTGGAGCGGCTGGCGTCCATGGCGGGGCTCGCGGTTCCCGCGATGTCGGCGGAGGCGGAAGCCCGCGAGGAACGCCGCAAGACCCTGCACGAAGTGGTCGAGTTAGCGGCAAAATTCTTCGAGACGACGCTCGCCGGCCGCGCCGGCGCCAAGGGGCGCGGCTACCTTGCCGACCGCGGCATCGATCCGACCACCCAGCTCAAGTTCCGTCTCGGCTATGCGCCGCCCGAGCGCTTTGCCCTCAAGGAGCACCTCGGCGCGCAGAAAGTGCCGGTCGACGACATGGTCGAGGCCGGCCTTCTGGTCGCTGGCGAAGACATTCCGCTGCCCTACGACCGGTTCCGCGACCGGGTGATGTTCCCGATCACCGACCTGCGCGGCCGCGTCATCGCGTTCGGCGGCCGGGCGTTGGAGAAGGACGCGCCGGCAAAATACCTCAATTCGCCGGAGACGCCGCTCTTCCACAAGGGCGCGACGCTCTACAACGGGGCTGCCGCACGGACCGCGGCGCACCAGGGCGCGCGCGTCATTGCGGTCGAGGGCTACGTGGACGTGATCGCCATGGTGAGCGCCGGTTATCCGGCCACGGTTGCGCCACTCGGCACTGCGCTCACCGAAGACCAGCTGGCGCTGATCTGGCGAATGGCCGACGAGCCGGTTCTGTGTTTCGACGGCGACAGCGCCGGCCGCCGCGCCGCATACCGCGCCGTGGACTTGGCCCTGCCGCTGCTTGCTCCCGGCAAGAGCCTCAAGTTCGCGCTGCTGCCCGAGGGGCAGGATCCGGACGACCTGTTCCGCTCGGGTGGCCGGGAAGCCGTCGAGGAGGTGATTTCCGCCGCGCGTCCGCTAGCCGACGTGCTGTGGCTGCGTGAAACCGAGGCGGATGCTTTCGATACGCCGGAGCGGCGCGCCGCCCTCGAGGCGCGGCTCGGCGCCTTGACGGCCGCGATCGGCGACGACGTGGTAAAAAGATACTACCGACAGGACCTTCAGGCGCGCTTGCAGAGCCTGTTCGCGCCGCCAGTCAGCACCGAATCAATGGGACGACCGCAGCACGCGCAGCGCCGATTCGCTCCGCGCGAACGCGGTTGGCAGCGGGGACATAAAGGTGGCGCGACTCCACGGGAGGTCCTGCGCGCCTCCACGCCCCGGCTGGGCATCAGCTCTCTCGTCCGTGGCTCCCGCAGCGCCGTGCCGGCCCGTGAGGCGCTCATCCTCAAGGCCCTGATGAACCACCCGTGGCTCATGGACAACCACGCCGAGGAGCTGGCCGAGCTCGAGTTCCGGCATCCTTATGCCGACCGGTTGCGCTGCGCCATTCTCGATGCCGCCGGGCACGGTCCGCTCGATGCCGATGCGCTTGCCGCCAGCATTGCGGCGCGGGAGCTGGGCGAGGTGCGGGCGCGGGTCGAAGCGGCCCTGACCCATCCTTCGGACTGGCCGGCGCAAGCCGATGCTGCGCCTGAGGACGTCGACCGCTGGTGGACCCACGTCGTTACCTTGCATCGCAAGTCGCGCACGTTAAATAGGGAACTCAAAGAAGCCGAGCGTGCTCTCGGAGCCGAGCCGAGCGAAGAAAATCTCGCCTGGCTCAAGGATGTGCAGGGGCGACTTGCGGCACTCGACGGCACGGAAGCGGAAATCGAGGGTTTTGGCGCCTTCTCGGGCCGGCGGGTGCGGACGCTGTGAGGGCAGATCCGGGGCGGCGCGTGGGGTTGCGATTCCTCGGCTGCCGCGCTAGACGGCCAACCGACTGAGAATTAGAGTTAATCGGAGCTTAATCGGCTCCATTCACATTCGGCCGTGATTCGGAAGGTGGCGCTGCAAGCCGCGCTGCCTTGTGGCATCGATCGCGGTGCCGTCGGTCCGGCGGGTGTCGAATAAAGACCCGGGCGAAGCGTCTCAGGAGATACGCATGGCAAGCAAGACCAAGGCGACCGCCCAGAAGGACGAGGCACCGGAGAAAGAGACGACCGACAGTCCGGACAGCCCCCTTCTCGATCTGTCGGACGCCGCGGTTCGCAAGATGATCAAGCTCGCCAAGAAGCGAGGCTGGGTCACCCACGATCAGATCAATGCGGTGCTGCCGTCCGAGGAGGTCAGCTCGGATCAGATCGAAGACATCTTCGCGATGCTCAACGAAATGGGCATCAACGTGGTCGAGCAGGAGGAGGCCGAGACTGAGGAGGCGCCGGCCGAGGAACAGCGCGAGGAGCCGGAGGAAGACGAGCCGGAGGGCGAACTGGTCGAGGTCGCGCGCACCACGCCGGCCAAGACCGAGAAAGCGGAGCCGGCCGAGCGCACCGACGATCCGGTGCGCATGTATCTGCGCGAAATGGGCTCGGTCGAACTGCTCTCGCGCGAGGGCGAAATCGCCATCGCCAAGCGCATCGAGGCCGGCCGCGAGGCGATGATCGCCGGGCTGTGCGAGAGCCCGCTCACGTTCCAGGCCATCATCATCTGGCGCGACGAGCTCAACGAAGGAAAGGTGTTCCTGCGCGACATCATCGATCTCGAGGCGACCTACGCCGGCCCGGATGCCAAGGCGATGCCGGGCGTCG
>Ga0066903_100004195_pt1 | contig 12108 bp, 9 predicted proteins | sample PanSoiMetaGPlot1_FD_67491 | JGI IMG/M metagenome (GOLD analysis project Ga0066903, IMG submission 67491) | Tropical forest soil microbial communities from Panama analyzed to predict greenhouse gas emissions - Panama Soil - Plot 1 (version 2) | ecosystem: Environmental > Terrestrial > Soil >...
CGCGCGCGACTGGCGCCACTGGAAGAACATGATCCCGTCGGCGCCCCTGGCCACCGCCTGGAGGCTCCACAGGCGCATCTGCCCCGGCGCCTTGACCAAGTTCCGCGGCCGCCAGTTCACTCGGGACGACGTCTGCTCCATCAGGATCCACGGCCGGCCGCCGCCCAGCGAGCGCATCAGGTCGCCGCCCATCGCGGCCCGCATCGGCGACCGCGGGTCGCTCGGGTCGGGATACGCGTCGTTGCTGACCACGTCCTCCCGCGCCGCCCACGTCCAGTAGTCCAGCGGCTTGAAGAACCCCATGAAGTTCGTCGTCACCGGCACGTCGGGGCTCCGCTCGGCCAGCACCGCCCGCTCCAGCTCGAAGCACTCGAGCAGCGCGTCCGAGGAGAAGCGCCGGAAGTCCAGCTCGTGCGTCGGGTTGGGGAACGTGGGCGCCCGGCGCGGGGGCAGCACCTCCTCCCAGGCGGAGTAGCGCTGCGACCAGAACGCCGTCCCCCACGCCTCGTTGAGCGCGTCCAGCGTGCCGTGGCGCCGGCGCAGCCAGCCCCGGAACGCCGCCGCCGACTCGTCGCACCAGCAGGCGGGGACGTGGCACCCGTACTCGTTGTTGACGTGCCACAGCACGACCGCCGGGTGGCTGCCGTACCGGTCGGCCAGGGCCTCCACCAGGCGCCGCGCGGCGGCCCGGTACGCCTGGCTGCTCGGGCAGTACTGCTGGCGGCCGCCCGGCCACAGCCGCGTGCCGTCGGCCAGCACGGGCAGCGAGTCGGGGTGCCGGTGGGCGAGCCACGGCGGCGGCGACGCGGTGGCCGTGGCCAGGTCGACCGCCACCCCGGCGCCGTGCAGCAGCTCGATCACCCGGTCCATCCAGCCGAATTCGAAGCGGCCCGGCTCCGGCTCCAGCCGCGACCACGCGAACACCCCCAGCGTCACCAGGTTGACGCCGGCCTCCCGCATCAGGCGGACGTCCTCGCGCCAGACCTCCTCCGGCCACTGCTCGGGGTTGTAGTCGCCGCCGTACGCCAGGTGCGGCAGCATCAGCGGAGCTCCGGCAGCCAGCTGCCGTGGGCCTCGATGAGGTCGTCGACCAGCGAGCCGATCTGCTCCAGGTCGAGCTCGGCCCCGGTGTGCGGGTCGAGCATCGCCGCCTGGTACACGTGGTCGCGGCGGCCGGTCAGCGCCGCCTCCACCGTCAGCGACTGGACGTTGATGTTCGTCTGCATCAGCGCCGCCAGCTGCGGCGGCAGCGCGCCGACGCGCACCGGGTGCAGGCCCATGCGGTCGACCAGGCACGGCACCTCGACGCAGCAGCCGGCGGGCAGGTTGTCGATCAGGCCGCGGTTGGCCACGTTGCCGTAGATCACGCTCGGCGCGCCCGTCTCGGACGCGTGGATGATCGACGCGGCGTACTCGACCGAGCGCCGGACCGGCAGCGGCTCGTCGCCGGTCACGAGCTGGTCGCGCAGCACCTCCCACGCCGCGATCTGCGCCTCGCACCGGCGGATGTACTCGTCCAGCGGCACGTCGTAGCGGTCGACCAGGTCCGGCCGGTCGCGCTTGATGAACCAGGGCACGTACTCGCTGAAGTGCTCGCTGGACTCGGTCACGAAGTACCCGAGCCACCGCAGCATCTCGTACCGCACCCGGTTGCCGGCGGGCACGCGGCCCTCCTCGACGACGCCGCGGATCAGCGGGTACAGGTCCTCGCCGTCGCGCTCGAAGCGCAGGTAGAACGCCATGTGGTTGATGCCCGCGCAGAGGTAGCTGATCTCCTCCACCGGCACGCCGATGTCCCGCGACAGCTCCTCCGCCGTGTGCTGGACGCTGTGGCACAGGCCGACCGTCCGGATCGGGCTGGCCCGGTCGATCGCCCAGCACAGCATCGCCATGGGGTTGACGTAGTTGAGGAAGAGCACGTCCGGGCAGAGCTGCTCCATGTCCCGGCACATGTCGAGCACGACCGGGATCGTTCGCAGCCCGCGCATGATGCCGCCGATCCCGAGCGTGTCCGCGATCGTCTGCCGGAGGCCGTACCGCTTCGGCACCTCGAAGTCCACGACCGTGCCCGGGCGGTAGCCGGCGACCTGGAACATCGCGAGCGCGTAGTCGGCGCCGTCGAGCGCCCGGCGGCGGTCGGTGGTGGCCTCGATGCACGGACGCGCGCCCAGCGCAGCCGCCGTGCGCTGGGCCACGACCTCCGACGTCTGCAGCCGCTCCGCGTCGATGTCGAACAGCGAGATGGTCGAACCGGCCAGCTCGGGAACGCTGAGGATGTCGCCGAGCAGGTTCTTCGCGAAGACGGTGCTGCCGGCGCCGATGAACGTGATCTTCGGCATGCGGTGCATCGTGCCATGAATCAGGTGGAACGGAGGGCCTCCAGCCGTTCGTCGTAGCGAAACATCGGATGTCCGGTGAGGTGGACGCCGCCGATCCAGCGGTCGATCCCGTTCCGGCGCACGTGGTCCTCCAGCCCTGCCAGCACCCGCTCGCCCATCGGGGTGAGCCCGACGGGCCGGCGCCCGAACGGCTCGTCCGGGTCGCCGCCGATCGCCAGCAGCGGCTCCGCGCAGTCGGCCAGCTCGCGCGCGATCGCCCAGAAGACCAGGTCGCCCAGGAACGGCCGCCGCTCCGCCTGCGCCACGCGGCGGAACACCGCGCCCAGCGGACCGGCGCCCTCGGCCACTGCCAGCAGGATGCGTCGCTGGGTCAGGGACAGGCCGTCGGACCACGACGGGTACTCCTGAAGGAGTCGGGCGAACGCCTCGGCGAGGAAGCGCAGCTCGGGCGAGCGGGCGCGGGTGACCCCGGCCAGGCCGAGCGCGACCGGCGACGTGAACGCGGCCCAGGCCAGCGCCGCGAGGTCCATGGCCTCGGCGGTCAGGGGCCGCGCCTCCGGCGCCAGCGCCGCGAGCTGGTCCGCACGCAGCTCGCCCAGGCCCCCGAAGTGGGCGATGCCGGGGTACTCGCCGACGGAGACCTGGGTGATCGCGTCGGGCTCCACGCCGAGCCGGCGCAGCATGTCCAGCACCTGGACGAGCTGCAGCTGGTCGTAGAGGTCGGCCTCGAACCAGAGCACGTAGCGGCCCGCGGCGCCGGCCGCCAGCGTGGCGTCCCGCACCGCCCCGTCACGCTCGATCTCGTCCGCGTCGCCCCAGCCGCGCGCGGCCAGGTGCGCCGCCCGGACGCGGCGCAGCGCCGCCTCCGACTCGGCGGCGGGCACCGGGCCGTCGTGGAGCACGTCGCGCCACGGCAGCACGGCGCCCGGGACGCCGGCCTCCCGCAGGGTGCCGGCGACCGAGTCGCCGTTGGTCACGTTCAGCACCGGCGCGGGCGCTCCCGAGCCGGCGTCGAGGTGCGCGCGCGCCGTGCTGTAGCGCTCGCCGGTCCTCGCCATGCGCGCGCGCACGCGCTGCTTGAAGCCCGATTCCCTGGTCATCGCATGCTGCCTCCGCTCACCCGCGCCAGCGCCCCCAGCGGTGCCGGCCCACGGGCGCGGCGGACAGCGTTGCACCGCATCCGAGGTCGTTCCCCTTTGCCTCGCGCGCCGCCCCGCTGGGAGGGTGGATGAGGTTGGGCGGTGGATGCGCCGCCGAGAGGCAGCATGCCGCCGCGTCGCGGAGGCTGTCAAGTAGGCTAGCGGCCATGGCGGACCTGGCGCACAGCGCCGAGATCGAGGTGGGCGCGGGGCCCGAGCGCGTCTGGGAGGCGATCATCGATCCCGACCTGACGCGCCGCTACTACTACGGGTGCCTGATCGAGGGCGAGTGGCGCCCGGGCGGCGCCTGGCGGTACCTCGCCGGCGGCCGGCCGGCGATCGAGGGCGCGGTGCTGGAGGCCGACCGGCCCCGGCTCCTGCGGCTGACGGCGCGCGACGTGCTGGACCCCAACGCCAGGGACGACCCGCCCTACCGGATCACGTGGCGGGTCGAGGCTCAGCCCGGCGGCCGGTCGGTCGTCCGGCTGACGCACGACGGCTTCGAGGCGGAGAACGCCAGCTACCGCAACAGCGCGGAGGTCGAGCCGATCCTGCTCGGCCTGCGCAACCAGGTCGACGCCGACGCCCGGGCCGCCATCCGCCGCCTGGACCGGATCGGCCCCGTCACGGTGCGCCCGCTGGACCCGGAGCGCGTCGACGACTTCCTGCAGTTCATGGAGCACAGGGCGTTCGCGGACAACCCGAGCTGGCGCGGCTGCTACTGCTTCAACTTTCGCTTCGCGGGCACGGAGGCCGAGGCCTGGGCGCGGACCGGCGCCGACAACCGGCGGGACATGGCCCAGGCGATCAGCGATGGCCGCGCCCACGGCCTGCTGGCGTACGCGGACGGCGAGGTCGTGGGCTGGTGCAGCGCGTCGCCGAAGGCCGAGATGCCCGTGCTGGCCGGCCGCGACTGGATGCCTGCGGAGGGCGACGGCGTCGGCATCATCGGCTGCCTGACCATCGGGCCCAGGCACCGCCGCCACGGCGTCGCCCGGCAGCTCGTCGAGCACGCGATCGCGTACCTGGCGGAGCTGGGCTGCACCGTCGTCGAGGCGTACCCGCTGCGGGAGCTGGAGGCCGACGCGCACGGCCACTGGGGGCCGATCCAGGTGTACCGGGAGCTCGGCTTCGAGACGTACCGCGAGCACCCGCAGCGCCTGATCGTCAGGCGCCGCCTGGACTGGAGCCCGGCTCGCGGCGAGCCGGGCCCCTCTTCAGGGTCGGACTAGAACCGGACCGCGAAGACGTCCGGCTGGGTGTGGGTCCCGGCCGCCGGCGACTGCGGCGGCGAGGTGAACGTGTTGCGGTTGTCGCCGAAGGCGAAGACGGGGCCGCCGAGGACGTCGGTGGCCGCCATGTACTCGCCGATGTCGTAGCACGGCCGGATGGTCCGGTCGTAGTTGGTCGTGGTGTTGGCCGCGAACGGCGGCGACGGCAGCGGGTTGTTGCTGGGGATCAGGTCGAACGCCGGGCTCAGGCTGCGCGTCCGCGCGCCCACCAGCAGGACGTCCGTGCTGTTGTTGATCGCGACGCCCGAGACCGCGTCCACGCGGAGCTGGCCGTTCGCCTGCTGCGCGTAGTAGCCGATCGACACCCGCAGGCCGGTCAGGTCGGTCGAGATCGCGGGGTGGACGTGCTGCGGATCCGCGGCGGTGGCCGGGGCCACGGTCAGCGGGTTGAGCCAGGTGCCTCCGCCGTTGGGCGAGAACAGCAGCTTGATGGCCGAGGTCGAGTTCGGATCGCCGAACACCGGGCTGTTCGACGCGTTGAACGCGATGAACAGCCGGCCGGCCACCGCCGCCATGCTCGGCTGCGAGATCAGCCGGGTGGCGTTGCGGAAGCGGGGCAGCCCGAGGCGGCCGCCGCCCAGGTCCGGCCCGGAGTGCAGCACGGTGCGGAAGCCGCCGCTCGTGCCGCAGTCGGCCAGGGTGCCCGGGGTCACGACCGGGAACGTCTGCGCGTCGGGCGCGCCCGCCACGTTGAAGTTGAGCAGGTGGAACGTCAGGCCGCCGTCATCAGACTCCAGGACCCGGAAGTAGTCCGCGTCCGTGTTCCCGCCGTGCAGGAACGGGATGTACAGCTTGCCGGTGAAGCGGTCGACGACCGGGTTCGAGAACTGCAGGAACGCCGACAGCGCGGCGCCGTCGTCGACCGGCGTGAAGATCGTGCTGACGGTGAACGTCTGGCCGCCGTCCGTCGAGCGGCCCAGCTTCAGCACGGAGTTGCCGGCGCCGAAGCTCGTCCAGGTCACGTACACGTTGTCGCGGGCGAAGTTCGTCGGGTCGGGGCCGGCCGCGATCCACTCCTTGTCGGAGCCGGGATCGAGCTGCACGGTCACGCCGGGGCCGAACGAGTCGCCGCCGTCGGACGACTTGCCCACGAAGATCAGCGAGGCGCCGGCCGCGTTGGCGCCCAGGCTGGCGTAGTAGAAGTTGCCGAAGCGGTCCACGGTCAGCGCCGGGTCACCGAACGTGAACGGGCTGCCCGGGATGGGCGGCAGCGAGTACTGCTTGAACGACCTGCCGCCGTCGTGGGACACGCCGACGCCGGACAGGAATCGGTGCTGGAACGCGACCGTGTTCTGCGGCGTCAGCACGACCGGCTGGTCGGCGGAGTTGTTGAACCCCACGACGACGTTGCGGCCGAAGGACGCCGCCGAGGTCTCGCTCTGGATGGAGAACTCGTACGGCCGCTGCGGCTGCGGGAGCGCGTTGGGGAAGAACTGGATGTTGTCGAGCGCGGGGTCGTTGACCTGCACCCCGCGGCCGACTCCGTGCTGGCCGCCGGGGCCGCCGACGGCGCCGTCCCCCAGCACGGCCTGGTCGTCAGCGTCGATCAGGTCGGGCGGGGCGTTGGGGCCCTCGGTGGTCATGAACTTGGCCTCGCGCATGGCGGCGTCGAGGCCTTCGTCCTCCGCCAGGGCGTTCAAGGGAAATGCCGCGGCGAGCACGAGCCCGAGCAGCAAGACCAGCAGACGTCGCATGGGCTAACCTCCTCCTCCTCGCGGGGTCTCCCTCTCCCGACACGAGACGCGTGTGGACCCTCGCGGCGCCAGCATAACCGCATGGTCACGAGCGTGAGCACGCGCAGTTACATCGGGGTCAGTCGGGCCTCCCATCGAGCGCGAACGGCGCGTCCACGGGCAGCAGCGTGCGCGGGCCGTACGTGAAGATCACCAGCATGTCGACGATCTCCTCGACGTTCGGATAGCGGCCCTCCAGGTGGCCGATGATCAGCGACTCGGTCAGCGCGATGTAGCCGTCCGCGATCATCTCCACGCGGCGGCGCTCGGCCGCCGTGCCGGTCGGGAGGCCGAGCACGGCCAGGTCCTCGAACAGGTCCCGCCGGTAGCCGGACAGCACCTCCCGCGTCGCCTCGCCCAGCGGCGAGCGGTCGTGCCGGGTCCGCAGGCCGAGCCGGAACAGTGCGGGGTGGGCGACGGTCCGCTCCAGCGGCAGCCGGAATGTCGCCCGCAGGCGCTCGACGTCGTCCGGCTCCTCTCGCGACCGGCGCCTGGCCTCGCGCAGCATCCGCCGCATCCGGAGCACCGCCTCGTCGCCCAGGGCGCCGAGCAGGTCGTCCTTGTCGCGGAAGTGCACGTAGAAGCTGGACTGGGCGATGCCGGCGGCGCGCGCGACCGCGCTCGCGGTGAGGCCCGCCTCCCCCTTCTCGTCGAGGATCCGGAGGGCCGCCTGGAGGAGGCGCTGCCGCGTCAGCTCCTTGGCCTCGCCGCGGCTCAGCGTTCGTCCCGCCTCCGCGCCGCCCGCGTTCCGGTTCACGCCGCCGATAAGTGTATCGGTGAAATTGCGCTGATCAGTCCACTTGTCATTTGGAGACGGCGATACTATTCTCGGCGGGTGACCAGCCGGGAGCGGAGGAGGTGAGGTTTCTCGCCGCCCGGCTCGCCCAGCTCGTGGTGGTGCTGGTGGCCGTCTCGGCCGTCTCCTTCCTGCTGCTGAACCAGCTCCCCGGCAACCCCGTCATCACCCTGCTGGGGCCCGCCGCCACCCCCGAGGCCGTGCACCAGCTCACGATCCAGCTCGGGCTCGACAGGCCGGCGTGGCTGCGCTATTTCATCTGGTTGGGCAACGCGCTGCAGGGCAATCTGGGCAGCTCGTACGTCAACCACCAGCCCGTGCTGACCTCGATCGGCCAGCGGCTGCCGGTCACGCTGGAGCTGCTCGTGCTGTCGCAGCTCATCGCGCTGGCGCTCGCGATCCCGCTCGGCATTCTGTCCGCGCTCCGGCCCAGCCGCATGCTCGACCGCCTGGCCTCGGGCACCTCCTTCGGCCTGCTCTCGGTGCCCGGGTTCATCCTCGCCGAGCTGCTCGTCTACCTCTTCGCGGTCCGCTTCAACCTGTTCCCCGCGACCGGGTACGTGCACCTCACCGAGGACCCGTTCGAGAACCTGCGCTCGCTGACGCTGCCCGCGGTCACGCTCGGGCTGGGCTCTATGGCCGTCTACATGCGCGTGCTGCGCACGGACATGATCGCGACGCTCCAGCAGGACTTCATCACGATGGCCCGCTCCAAGGGCCTGCCCACCTGGTGGATCCTGCTCCGCCACGCGCTTCGGCCGTCCACGTTCACGCTCGTCACGGTCGGCGGGCTCAACGTCGGCACGCTGATCGGAGGCGCGTTCATCATCGAGTACATCTTCCAGGTGCCCGGGCTGGGCCTGCTGACCATCAACTCGATCTACGCGCGCGACTACCTGGTCGTCACGAGCACGACGGTGCTGGTGGCGGCGGGGTTCGTGCTCGTCAACCTGCTGGTCGACATCATCTACACATTCCTCGACCCGAGGGTGCGGAGTGCTCGATTCGCCTCCTGAGCGGACGATGACCGAGGCCGTCGTGGCGACGGTCGCGCCGGCCGCCGTCGCCGAGCCGGTCTTCGTGGAGCGCCGGCTCGGGGTCGCGTTCTGGGTGTCGATCGGTTGGGTGGCGCTGGTCGTGGTCGCCGCCGTCCTGGCCGGCGTGCTGCCGCTCCAGGATCCGCTCGCGATCGGCGACAACGCGCCTCGGCTGGGCCCGTCGGCCGCTCACCTGCTGGGCACGGACGAGCTCGGGCGCGACCTGCTGGCGCGGGTGATCTTCGGCTCGCGCACGTCGCTGACGGTCGGCTTCGCGTCGATCGCGTTCGGGCTGGCCGTCGGGGGCGCGATGGGCCTGGTCGCCGGCTACTACGGCGGCAGGATGGACGCGGCGCTGAACGGGCTCAGCACCGTGCTGCTGGCGTTCCCGGCGCTGATCTTCCTGCTGACGGTCGTCACGTTCCTGGGCCAGAACCTGTTCGACGTGACCATGACGCTGGGCGTCCTCTCGGTGGCGCCGATCGCCCGCATCATCCGGGCCAACACGCTGGTGTACGCCAACCGCGAATTCGTCCTGGCGGCGCGCGCGCTGGGCGCCAGGAACCGGCGCATCCTGGTCCGGGAGATCCTGCCCAACGTCCTGCCCTCGGCGCTCGCGTTCTCGCTGGTCGCGGTCGCCGTGGTCATCGTGGCCGAGGGCGCGCTGTCGTTCCTCGGCCTCTCGGTGCGGCCGCCGACGCCGACGTGGGGCGGCATGATCGCGGAGGGCGGCCAGGTGCTGGCGCAGGACCCGCTGGTCGCGCTGTGGCCGTCGGTCGCGATGTTCGCGACCGTGCTCGCGCTCAACTTCGCGGGCGACCGGCTCCAGGTCTACTTCCAGGTCCGCGAGGGCGGGCTGTGACCGATCCCACGAACTCCGCGCCCCACCACCGCGATTTCGCGGGGCCGCCGGGGACCCATGCGCTGCTCGAGGTCGAGGACCTGCGCACGCACTTCCTGACCGGCCGCGGCGCGGTGCGCGCCGTCGACGGCGTGTCGTTCACGCTGGAGCGCGGGCGGACGCTGGGCATCGTCGGCGAGTCCGGCTCCGGCAAGACCGTCCTCGCGCGCTCGATCATGGGCCTGCTGCCCGCGACCAACGTGGTCAGGAAGGGCGAGGTCAGGTACGAGGGCCGGCGCCTCAGCGGGCTCGCGCCGTCCGAGCTGCGGGAGCTGTGGGGGGCCGAGATCAGCATGGTCTTCCAGGACCCGATGACCTCGCTGAACCCGGTCGTGCGGATCGGGCGCCAGATCACCGAGACGATGCGCTTCCACCTCGCGATCCCGGACGCCGAGGCGCGGACCAGGGCCGTGGAGCTGCTGCGCTCGGTGGGCATCCCGGACCCCGCGCGGCGCCTGCGCGAGTACCCGCACCAGCTCTCGGGCGGCATGCGGCAGCGCGTCACGATCGCGATCGCGCTGGCGTGCGGCCCCAAGCTGCTGCTCGCCGACGAGCCGACCACCGCGCTCGACGTCACCGTCCAGGCGCAGATCCTGCGCCTGCTGGGACGCCAGCAGCGCGAGCGGTTCATGGCGATGATCCTGGTCACCCACGACCTGGGCGTGGTGGCCGGGCGCACCGACGAGATCGTCGTGATGTACGCGGGCCGGATCGTGGAGCGGGCGCCGACGCCGGTGCTGTTCTCGGACATGCGGATGCGCTACACGCAGGCCCTCTTCCGCTCCATCCCGCGCGTGACCGACCCCGCGCACCGGCGGCTCCAGGCCATCGGCGGCCGGCCCCCCGACCTGGCGGCGCCGGCCCGCGGGTGCAGCTTCGCGCCGCGATGCCGCTTCGCCCGAGCCCGCTGCCACGACGAGGCGCCGCCGCTGGTCGACGCCGGCCCCGGCCACAGCTACGCGTGCTGGTACCCGGCCGAGCCCGGGGAGGCCGCCGCCGAGGCGAGCTGATGGCGGGCAGCGGCACGGCCCATCTCCGCGACCAGGACGCGCTGCTGCGCGTCGAGCACCTGGTGGTGGAGTTCCCGGCCGGCGCCGGGCGGCGCGTGCACGCGGTGTCCGACGTCAGCTTGGACGTGCTCCAGGGGGAGACGCTGGGCCTGGTCGGGGAGTCCGGCTGCGGCAAGTCGACGACCGGCCGGGCGATCATGCAGCTCCCGCGGCCGACGTCGGGGACGGTGCGGTTCGAGGGCCAGGACCTGACGCGGCTCGCCGGCGATGAGCTGCGCCGGACGCGCACGCGGCTGCAGATGATCTTCCAGGACCCGATCTCGTCGCTGAACCCGCGCCGGAGCGTGCGCGACATCGTCGGCGAGCCGCTCTCGATCTGGGGCCTGGGCACGCCGGCCGAGCGCGGCCGGCGGGTGGCGGAGGTGCTGGACGCCGTCGGGCTGGACGCCGAGACGGCGGCCGGCCGCCGGCCGCACGAGTTCTCGGGCGGCCAGTGCCAGCGCATCAGCATCGCGCGGGCGCTGATGCTGGAACCGCGCCTGGTCATCTGCGACGAGCCGGTGTCGGCGCTGGACGTGTCCGTGCAGGCGCAGATCCTGAACCTGCTGGAGGACATGAAGGCGCGCTACGGCCTGACGCTGGTGTTCATCGCGCACGACCTGGCGGTCGTGCGCAACGTCAGCGACCGGGTGGCCGTCATGTACCTGGGCAAGCTGTGCGAGGTCGCGCCCGCCGACGAGCTGTACCGGGCGCCCGCCCATCCCTACACGGCGACGCTGCTGGCCTCCGTGCCCGTGCCGGACCCGACCGTCCGTCCGGATCCTGATCCCGCCGCCGACGAGCTCGACGCCGAGCTGCCGTCGCCGCTGGCGCCGCCCTCGGGCTGCCGGTTCCGCACCCGCTGCCCGAGGGCGGCGGCCATCTGCGCCGAGCGCGAGCCGGAGATCCGCGAGGTGGCTCCCGGCCACTTCGCGGCCTGCCACTTCGCGCTCGAGCCGGCCGCCGCGACCAGCCGTCACCCATGGAGAGAAGAGAGCGATGTCTGAACGCTACGACCGCCGCACCTTCCTGGGACGGGCCGCACGCACCACCGCGGGCGGCGTGCTCGTGCCCGGCGCCGTCGCGGCGTTCCTGGAGGCCTGTGGCACCGGGACGTCTACCGGCATTCCCTCGTCGCCCCACAAGGGCGGCGCCCTGACGTTCGCGACCGAGGCCGAGATCAACAGCTTCGACGCCAGGCAGGGCGCGTGGGACTCGACCGGCCTGCTGTACGCGCGCACCGTCTTCGATCCGCTGTTCACGCAGGCCGCGGACGGCTCCGTCAAGCCGTACCTGGCGGACTCGATCTCGCACAACCCCGACTACACGCAGTGGACGATCAAGCTGCGTCCGAACATCTCGTTCCACGACGGCAGCCAGCTGGACGCCAACGTCGTCAAGGTGAACCTGGACGGCGTGACCCAGTCGCCGCTGACCGGCCCGGCGCTGTTCAACGTGGACAAGGTCACGGTGGTCGACCCGATGACCGTGATGGTCACGACCAGGAGCCCGTGGGTGCCGTTCCCGATCTACCTGACCGGCCAGCTCGGCCACATCGCGGCGCTGAAGCAGCTCGCCGACACCAGCGGCAAGGCCAGCCCGATCGGGACCGGGCCGTTCATCTTCAAGGAGTGGGCGCCGGGCGACCACTTCACGGCCACGCGCAACCCGAACTACTGGCGGCAGGGCCTGCCCTACCTGGACACGATCACGTACAAGCCGATCCCGGACCCGCAGTCGCGCGGCAACAGCCTCAAGGCCGGGAACATCGACGCGATGCACTCCAGCGACACGCAGAACGTCGCCGACTTCAAGGACAACG
>Ga0066903_100004197_pt1 | contig 12105 bp, 9 predicted proteins | sample PanSoiMetaGPlot1_FD_67491 | JGI IMG/M metagenome (GOLD analysis project Ga0066903, IMG submission 67491) | Tropical forest soil microbial communities from Panama analyzed to predict greenhouse gas emissions - Panama Soil - Plot 1 (version 2) | ecosystem: Environmental > Terrestrial > Soil >...
CGAGTGGCTGACCGAGTCGTGCGTCGAGCGCGCGGAGCCGCGCCCGGGCGAGCGCTTTCTGGATCTCGCCACGGGGACCGGCATCGGCGCGTTCGCGGCGTCGCGCGCGGTCGGCCGCGCGGGGGGGGTGACGGGCATGGATGTCTCCGAGAAGATGGTCACGCTGGCCAGCCTCTACGCGGCGAACGGCGGGTTCAACAACGTCACGTTCCAGCGCCGCGACATGGAGACGACCGGCGCCGCCGACGGGGCGTTCGACGCGGTGACGTGCGCCTTCGGCCTGATGTTCGCGGCCGAGCGCGCCGCGGCGTTCGACGAGATGGCCCGCGTGACGGCGCCCGGCGGGCGCGTCTCGATCTGCGTCTGGGGCCGGCGCGCGGCGTGCGGCTTCGCGGAGGTGTTTCCGATCGTCGACGCGCACGTCGCCAGCGAGGTCTGCCCGCTGTTCTTCTCGCTGGGGGTTCCGGGCGCGCCGACGGCGTATCTGGAGCGCGCCGGATTCCGGGACGTGTTCGAGGAGAGCGTGCCGATCACGCTGTCGTGGGCGTCCGCGGACGAGGCGTGCGCCGCCATGCTGGAGGGGGGCGCGGTCGCGCTGGCGTGGAATCGATTTTCGCCGGAGACGCGGGCGATCGTGCGCGCCGAGTACCTGGCGTCGCTCGAGCCGTTCCGTCGCGGCGATCGCTACGAGGTTCCCGCCGAGGTGATGTTCGCGACCGCGCGCAAGCCGGCCTGACGCCGCGTTCGGACGGAACGCTTCGTTCCCTGCTTGGTCACGCCTCTCGGTTGAAAGCGGTTCCCGAGAACAACGACAAAAGGAGACAGGTCATGAAGACGATGAAGCTGATGAAGATGGTGGCGGTTGGGGTGGCGGCGCTGGCATTCGCGCCGGCGGCGCGCGCGGGCGAGAACCCGGCCGCGGCGGCGGCGAAGGCGGACATCCAGAAGACGCTGGGGTTCGTCCCGCAGTTCTTCACGCGCTTCCCGGAGGAGGTGCTGCCGGGCGTGTGGGAGGAGTTCAAGACGCTGCAGCTCAACCCGCACTCGGCGCTGCCGGGGCGGACCAAGGAGCTGATCGGTCTGGGCGTGGCGGCGCAGATTCCCTGCCGCTACTGCATCCTCGCCCACACCGAGTTCGCGCGGCTCAACGGCGCCAGCGAGACGGAGATCGGTGAGGCGGTGGCGATGGCGGGGTTGACCCGGCACTGGAGCACGTTCCTGAACGGCACCCAGACCGACGAGACCAAGTTCCGCGCCGAGATCGGCAAGGTCGTCGACAACGTCAAGAAGGCGAGCGCGTCGAAGGCGCCGGCGCCCGCGCCGGTGAACGTGGTGGACGGGGCGAGCGCCGTGAAGGAAGCGAACCAGATGCTGGGCGGCTACGTGCCCGAGTTCATCCGGAACTTCCCGGAGGAGGCGCGGGCGGGCGCGTGGCGCGCCTTCCGCGACGTGCAGCTGTCGCCGACGACGGCGCTGTCGGGCAAGCAGAAGGAGCTGGTCGGCCTGGGCGTCGCGTCCCAGATCCCGTGCCGGTTCTGCATCATCGCCCACACCGAGTTCGCCAAGCTGAACGGCGCCACCGACGCCGAGATCAAGGAGGCGGTCGCGATGGCCTCGCTGACGCGCGAGCTGTCGACGATGCTGAACGGCCTGCAGGTCGACGAGGTGCAGTTCCGCCACGACATCGACCGCGCGGTCAAGGGCGCCAAGTCAGCCGCGAAGAAGAATCCGGCGACGGCGCAGCGATAGTCGGACGGAACAGTGGTTGAATATGGGCCGGGGCGGTGGCGACACCGTCCCGGCTTTTCGTCGTCGGGAGGACGATCATGAGCATTCGACTTTACGGGTGGCCACAGAGCACGGCGTCGCGCGTGCGCTGGGCTCTGGAGGAGCTGGGCGTCGGCTACGATTACGTCGAGCTCGATCCGAAGAAAGGCGAGAACCGGACGCCCGAGTACCTGGCGATCAGCCCGACCGGCAAGGTGCCGGGGCTGGTCGACGGCGGTCAGGCGTACTTCGAGTCGGCGGCGATCATCCTGCACCTCGGCGAGGTCTACGGGCGCGAGCGCAACCTCTGGCCAGCGGCGGACACGGCGCGCGCGGCGGCGGTCTGCTGGATGGTGTGGGGCACGACCGAGCTGCACGCCTACCACATGCAGTGGCTGTATCACGGCATGGACACGATCGTTTCGTATGCGGCGGAGGGTCGCAGCAAGGCGGCCGCCGACTACAACCACGGCCAGCACCTGCGCAACCTGGACGCGCTGGAGGCGCGCCTGGCCGGACGCGACTACATCCTCGGCGCGGCGTTCTCGCTCGCCGACATTCCAGCCGCTTCGTCGCTGCTGATCGGCCAGGACATCGGCGTTCGGGTCGATGGTCGCCAGAACGTCGACGCCTGGCTGGCCCGCTGCCGCGCCCGCCCGGCGCTCGCCCGCGCCGGGGGGCCGGGGTGATCGCGGTTGACAGAGAAAACCAGCGCGGTCATCTTCGTTGAGCAACCCAACACTCCAGGGACTGGCCGAACCTGGAGCCGGCAGTCGACGGCCGATGTGAGTGTTCCGATGTCAGCTGTGTCGAGAGGTCGTTCCACCTAGGACCCCGCCAGTTCGGAGCGTCGTCGAGACGCGCGAGCGGCAGTACCCGTTCCGGCCGAAGGCGAACCGCTTCAAGCGGAAACCTCGCCCGGACGATCCGGAGAGCACGAAGCGCGTGCGGTACCGCGACGATCCGGGCGGCGCTGGCCGTGAAATCGTCCGCGAGCTGGCGCTGTGCCCCGCCTGCGCCGCCGAGGCGGCCGCGGAGGATCACCATCCGCGCCATACCATTCGGGGCCCGCCACGCAATCTGGCGCTGGCGGCGTGAGGTCGTGTTATGAGCCCCGGGGAGGCGCGACATGATCACCGGCGCACATTCGATCATCTACAGCACGGACGCGGACGCGGACCGGGCGTTCTTGCGCGACGTTCTCGGGCTGCGCGGCGTCGACGTCGGCGGCGGCTGGCTGATCTTCGGCCTGCCGCCGGCGGAGGTCGCGGTTCATCCGGGCGAGCAAGGCGATGGCCACGAGCTCTACTTGCTGTGCGAGGACGCGGCCGCTTTCGTCGCCGAGATGCAGGCGAAGGGCGTCGCGTGCAGCGAGCTGCGCGACCTGCGCTGGGGACTCCTGACCGAGGTCACCTTGCCGGGCGGCGGCAAGCTCGGCGTCTACGAACCGCGCCACGCGCGACCCGAGGCGAGCCCCGTCGCTCGGCCGTCGAGGCGGCGCCCGGCCCGCGGCGGCAAGTCGCCCAAACGGAAGCCGAAATCGAAGAAGAAACGATGAAGCTGTTCGCGCTGACGTGCAGGAGCTCGAGGCCTGGCAGCACAACCACTGAGTACATGAAATCGGGCGTAAGGGGCCGGCACACGCTTCGCTAATGTGGTACGCTTGGACGTACCTTCAGGAGTACGTCCATGAGCAAGGTTCCGGCAATTGTTCCCGTGAGCGACCTTCGTGACGACGCGGCAAACGTGCTCGATCGATTGAAGAAGAATCGAGAGCCGGTTGTGATCACGCAGCGCGGTCGAGCCACAGCCGTCATCGTCAGCATTGATGAGTACGAGCGATCGGAACACGAGCGTGAAATCCTTCGTCTCCTGGTGCTGGGCGACAAGGAGGTTGCCGCTGGGAAGGGCCATGATCTCGAGGACGTCCTGAGCGAGGCAGACCGGATCCTGGCGAAGTGAAGGTCAGGTTCACGCCGTCCGCCCGGGCGCAGTTTCTGGCGAAGGTCGAGTACACCAAGGCAGAGAACCCCGCGGCCGCCGCGGCTCTGCTTGCGAGGGCGAAGAAGAGTCTCCGTCGTCTGGCAGCCCATCCGCATTCGGGCCGCAGAATTCCCGAGTTCCCGGAGCTCGACCGGCGGGAGGTGATCGTTCCGCCATACCGATTCTTCTATCGCGTCGAGAAGTCCATCGTCTGGATCGTGGCCGTCTGGCACGGCGCGCAGAAAACGACGGCTGATTAGTCGGCGACGGACCGGTATAAAGTCCGTTCGCTCCCATGCGCGCGGTCCTGCTCGCCTGCTTCTTTCTTTCCGGTTCCTCGGGCCTCATCCTCGAGATGCTCTGGACCCGGAAGCTGGGGCTGGTGTTCGGATCGACAACGCTGGCGATCTCGACGGTGCTGGCGACGTTCATGGGCGGGCTCGGGCTCGGGTCGTACCTGGCCGGACGTTACGCCGATCGGATCAAGAACCCGGTTCGCGCGTACGCGGCCGCCGAGGCGGGCATCGGTCTCTACGCGCTGCTGATCCCCGTGATCATGTGGGCCTACCCGGGGTTCAACATCTGGATGTACCGCGTGTTCGGCGATAGGTGGCTGCTCTTGTCGATCGTGCGCTTCGCCGGCTCGGCTGTGCTTCTGCTGATCCCGACCACGCTGATGGGCGCGACGTTGCCGTTCTTGTCGCGGCACTTCGTCAAGCGGCCGTGGGAGCTGCGGCGCTCGGGCCTGCGGATCGGCACGCTCTACGCCGTCAACCTGTTCGGCGCGGTGGCGGGCGCGTTCTTCGCCGGCTTCGTGTTCCTGCCGCTCATGGGGATCACCTGGACCAACGTCACCGCCGCGACCTTCAACCTGTCGCTGGCCGCGGCGATCGTGATCGCGCGCCGCCGCCTTCCCGCCGCCGAGGAGACCGCCGCCACTGCCGACGAACGCCTGGACGTCGCCGCCGCCCAGGCCCACCTGGAATCGGCGGCGCTGCCGCCGCCCCCCGTGGTCGACACGCGCTCGCGGCGTGCGGTGATGGCGGCGTTCGCCGTCTCGGGTGCGACGGCGATGACGCTGCAGGTGCTCTGGACGCGCACGCTCGCGCTTCTGCATGGGTCGTCGGCCTACACGTTCACCCTGATCGTGCTCGCGTTCCTGATCGGCCTGGGGGCGGGCGCGGCAGTGTTCGCGCGCATCAGCCAGCGCACCCCCCATCCGGTCCGGTGGTTGGCGGCGCTGCACCTCGCGACCCCCTTGGTCATCGGCGTGACGTATCTGTTCACCGACAAGATCCCGTACGTCTTCACCTGGCTGCTCCAGTCGATGAGTACCAGCACGGACGTGACCCTGTTCTGCCAGTTCGCGCTCGCCTGCCTGACGGTGTTGCCGGCGACCTTGCTGATGGGCGGCGTGTTTCCGCTGACGGTGCGCGTGGTGACGGGCAGTCTCGAGACCGTCGGGCACGACGTCGGCAACGCGTACGCGCTCAACACCGTGGGGGCGATCGTCGGCTCGTTCGCGTCCGGGTTCTTCCTGCTGCCGCGCCTCGGTCTCGAGGGCGGAATCTACGTGGCCGTGCTGCTGGATCTGGCGCTGGCGGGCCTGCTGTTCTGGGTGGCGCCGGAGCTGCCCCGCCGCCGGCGTCAGGCCGGGGTCGCCGCCGCGGTCGCGCTGGCGCTGCTGGCCCTCGTGATCCCACGCTGGGACAAGGTCAGCCTGACGGCCGGCTTCTTCCGCGTCTCGATCGCGCGCGAGTACATCTACCGCAAGATCCACAAGCGCCCCTGGCAGGTGCCGAAGATGGTGTTCTACGAGGACGGCATGGCGACCACCGTCAGCGTCGACCAGTGGGACAAGATCTATTCGCTCAAGAACAACGGCAAGGTCGACGCGTCGAACGACGCCGACATGCCGACGCAGATCATCGTCGGCCTCTTGCCGTTCCTGTTCTACCGCGACACCCACCCGCCCAAGGTGGCGCTGGTCGGCTACGGCTCGGGCGTCACGGCCGGCGCCATCACGCAGTACCCGATCGGATCGCTGGAGATCGTCGAGCTGGAGGCGGCCGTCTACCGCGGCGCGCGCTTCTTCGACAACGACAACCACCGCCCGCTCGAGAACCCCAAGGTCACCGCGCGCGTCGGCGACGGCCGCAACTTCCTGACCCAGCGGAGCGACAAGTTCGACGTCATCGTGAGCGAGCCGTCGAACCCCTGGCTGACCGGCGTGTCGAACCTGTTCACGCGCGAGTACTTCCAGCTGGTCAAGACCCGCCTCGCCGATCACGGCATCTTCTGCCAGTGGGCGCAGCTGTACGAGATGGCGCCCTGGAACATCAAGACCATCCTCGGCACGGTGCGCGCCGAGTTCCCGTACGTCTACGTCTTCTCGGCCGAAGACTGGTCGTCCGACACGATCCTGATCGGCAGCCGCGATCCGCTGCCGCTCGACTACGACGTCGTCGAGCACGCCTTCCGCGATCCGGTGACGCGCGCCGAGGCGCGCCGGGGCGGTTTCCAGTCGCCCCACGACGTGTTCGCTTACCTCCTGCTGGGGCCCGACGAGCTGGAGTCGTTCACGGCCGGCGCGCCGCTGAACACCGACGACAACGCGCGCATCGAGTACGCGGCGCCGCGCGATCTGCTCGGCTACGCGAAGTTCGAGCCGTACCGCGCCAACGTCTACGGACCGATGTGGCCCTACGGCCGGCTCAGCGAGCTGGTGAAGGGCTACGACGGCCCCGACAAGAGCAGCCGCTGCGGGCTGCTCGCGCGCAGCCTGCTCGCGCACGGCAAGGCGCGCGAGGCCGAGCTCTGGACCCGCCGCGCGGAGGCCGCCGGCAACTCGCCCGACGCCCAGCACGCGCGCCTGCTGCTGAAGCTGGTGTCGACCCGGCTGGATCGCGATCCGGAGATCCCGCTCGCCCCCGGCGAGGATCTGCAGCCCCCGGCCGTGCCCACCTACCTGGGCGACACGCACCCGGATCTGGTCGCCAAGGTGAAGGAGGAATATCCGGAGGTGCTGGCGCACTACAGGTCGCACCGCTACGTCACCGGGTACAAGGTGCTCGAGGCCTGGCCGGAAGATCTGTGGGCGGGCCTGGGCAAGGACTTCTCGCTGCTGACCGGGTTCCTCGACTACAAGGCCGAGATCTACGCCGACGCGATCGACGAGCTGAAGGCGTTGGCCGACGACACCGCCTACGTCGCCAAGCGACCCGAGCTTCTGTACTACCTCGGGCGCTCGTATTACGCGGCGGCGCAGTTCACCAAGGCGGTCGACGCGCTGGAACGCTACGTCCGATCGCAGAGCGTGCTGGGGCGGGAAATACTGCCCGCGCCGCTATGATCGCGACGCCGGTGGCGTCGGGCGCCGGATCGCGCGATTGGCTCGCGCCCTGGGCCGATGCGGTGGGCGCCAGCGCTGCCTTCGTCGGCGCGCTCGACGCCGCGCTGGCGGAGGAGGCCGCGCGGCTCGCCGGGATCGACGTGCGGCAAGGGTTCGCGCTGCTACCCGACGATGCGGGCGGCGAGATCGCCTTCGACCCCGACGGCGCCGGCCGCAGCGGGGCCGTCCTGATCGCCATCGCCCAGGGGTTCGAGGTTGCGATCGCGTGGCGCTGCGCCCACCACCCCGGCGAGCGGGTCGCCCCCTCCGACCCGCTGCCGCCCGCGCGCGGGTGTCGGCTCACCGCCTCGTGGATCGGCCTTCCGGCCGCGGAATTGCGCGCCCAGTATTCCGGCCCCGTCGCCCCGCCGTTCCGGCTGTCCCCACGCGCCTTCGAGGTGCAGACGTGGGCGCTCGTCTGGCCGGACCTGTGGTTCGCGGTGGAGGTCCGCGCTAAAGGGCCGGACGTCGGCGGGCTGTTGAAGCGCGCATTCGACGACGCGGCGGCGGCCTGGAACGACGGCCACCCGGAGGCGCCGATCGGCCTTCCGGGCGACCCGCGGCAGCTGGGGGCCGGCACCTGGGAGATCTTCGTGCCCTTCGGCGACCACGGACCCGCCGCGCTCGACAGCCTGCTGGCGGCCCTGGCGGGGGTGGTGGTCGGGTCGGTTCCCAGGATTTTTCGCGTCGTGTTACGCAGCTTCCCGATCCGGCTCTGATCCGGCGATTGTGATATTTTCGAGATGATGACCACCCCCACCACCGACCGTGTCGTCGGGCTGGGACAGGCGACCGTCGAGCAGATCGGCGTCGGGCCGCGCTCGTCCGAGGCGGTCGTCGAGCTGCAGACGTTCAGCATCCAGGCCGGCGGCGCGGTCGGCACGACGCTGGCGACCGTCTGCGCGCTGGGCGGGCACGCGAGCTACTTCGGCCGGCTGTCCGATGACGAGTTCGGGTCGATGATCATGCGTGGGCTGAAGGCGTTCGGCGTCGACATGTCGGCCGTGCTGGTCGAGCCGGGCAAGATCTCACCGACGTCGTTCATCCTGGTCGACGAGCGGACGGGGCGGCGGCTGATGCGCTACACGCGCGGCAGCACGACGTCGCTGGATCCGGGCGAGCTGCCGCGCAAGCTGCTGGACGGCGCCAAGATCCTGCTGGTCGACGGGCGCAACCCGGCGGTGCACATCGCCGCGGCGGAGAAGGCGCGCGCGGCGGGCGTGACCGTGGTGCTGGACGCCCGGCGCCTGGGCGGCGGGATGGGCGAGCTGCTGGATCTCTCCGACATCGTGATCGGCAACGAACGCTTCGCCGCCGAGTTCTCTCATTCGTCGGACATGAAGCGCAGCCTCGTCGAGCTGACGCAGATGGGGCCGCGCATCGCGGTCATCACGCTGGGCGAGGAGGGCGTCATCGCGCTCGAAGGCGAGACGCTGGTGCGCCAGCCGGCCCTGCCGATCGACGTCTACGACAGCCACGGCGCCAGCGAGGTGTTCCGCGGCGCGTTCATCTACGGCCAGCTGCAGGGTTGGCCCCTCGACCGCTGCCTGCCGTTCGCCAACGCTGCCGCCGCGCTCAACTGCCGCCACCTCGGCGGGACCGGCGGCATCCCGACGCTCGCGGAAGTGACGCAGGCGGCGGGCATGTCGACCTGAAAGGGCCTCTGGCCTCGGGCCTGATCATTTTGTCGGCGGGGCGGGCGCGGGCAGCGGCGGCGGGCCGCCCGGATAGAACGAGATGATCATCATCGTGAAGCGACCCTTCACGCTCCGGCCGTGGACGGTGCCGTGAGGAATGAAGACGAGATCGCCCTTGCCGACGTCGACCGTGCGGGAGTTGGTCGCCTTGGCCGCCTTCCATTCCCCGGGCGACACCTCGTGCGGCGCGACCAGCTCGCCACCGAGCACGAGGCTCGCCTGACCATCGGTCACGAAGAACACGTGATCCTTGCCGTCGTGTAGCTCCAGCTCGGGCTGCGCGAAGTCCTCCTCGTGGCGCCAGGCGATCTCGATCCCCGTCGGTTGCGGCTTGAGCAAGTCGGCGGCGTGGCCGCCCTTTCCCTGGAGCGTCTTCTCCACCTCCGCCAGCGACGCGGCGGATTTGACGAAGTAGGGCGCGGGCGCGACGGCGGGTTTGCGCGCGGGCGCGGTGCGCGCCACCCGCACGCCACCGACGACACACGCGATTCCGACAGCGACAGAGACGGAGGCCAGGGCACGATTCATGAGGTCACCTCGGGCGGAGAGTCGCATGGAATCCGCAGGCCGCCCGGTCCCAGCGTCGTTTTTCGTGATGGCTTCCTCGGGCTGGAGACACTCTCAGCACGAGACAATGAACAAAGTTAACAAAGTCGTCCTAAGTGGCGTCCTCGGTTACCTTTTTCTGCTGGTCGGCTGCTCGAAGTCCGCCCCCAGCGGAACGATTTCGCCAGCTTGCAACGCCCCGCAGATCGCCTGCGGGTCGGCGTGCGTGAACGCGACGACCGATCCCCAGAACTGCGGCGCGTGCGGGAAGGCGTGCGGCAGCGGGCAGATGTGCCAGGGCGGCTCGTGCCAGTGCCAGGCTGGCCTCCTGAGCTGCGGCGGCGCCTGCATCTCGTCCGACGCCATGAACTGCGCGGGCTGCGGCATGGCCTGCCAGCCCGGCGAGGTCTGCAACGCCGGCGTGTGCGGCTCGACTTGCGCGCCGGGTACGACCCAATGTCCGAACGGATCGTGCGTGACGACGAACGGCAACGACGCGCTCAACTGCGGCGGCTGCAACGTCGTCTGCCCGCCGGGCGCGACGTGCAACGCCGGATCGTGCGGATGCTCGGTCGCCGGTCAGATGCTGTGCGGTTCCGGCTGCGTCGACACGAACACCAGCACCGCGAACTGCGGCGGCTGCGACCGACCGTGCGCGGCGGGCCAGTCCTGCATGGCCGGGAGCTGCGTCGGCGGCGGCGCCGGGACGGCGGGGACGGGCAGCGGTGCCGCGGGCAGTGGTGGCACGACCGGCGGCGCGGCGGGAGGCACCGGCGGGGGCGTGGCCGGCGCGGGGGGCACGACCGGCACGGGCGGTCGGGGCGGGGCGGCGGGCAGCGGCGGCACGACCGCCGGCGCGGGCGGACGGGGCGGCAGCGGCGGCGCGGGCGGCACGGCGGGCACGGGCGGCGGCGCCGGGACCAGCGGGGGCGGCGGCGCGGGCGGAACCGTCGTCTCGAACTCGCGCATCGACATCAACTTCGACGTCGACTGGCGGTTCCAGCGCATGGACGTCACGGGCGCCGACGCCCAGGCGTTCGCGGACAGCTCGTGGGGATACGTCGATCTGCCGCACACGCCGAAGTTCGTCACGCCCGAGGACAACACCGCCTACTCGGGCCTCATGTGGTACCGGAAGCACTTCACCGTCCCGGCCGCCTACCAGGGCCGGAAGTTGTTCATCGAGGTCGGCGCCGCCATGCAGCTGGCCGACGTGTGGGTCAACGGCACCAAGAAGATCTCGCACCAGGGCGGCTACGCGCCGTTCACGATCGACGTCACCGCCGACGTGACGACCGGCGGCGCCGACAACGTCATCGCGGTCCGACTGAACAGCGCGCCCAACGCCAGCTGGCCGCCCGGCCGCACCGGCGTCGATTTCCAGTATCACGGGGGCCTTTACCGCCACGTGACGATGCACGTCACCAACCCGCTGCACGTCACCGACGCCGTCTACGCCAACAAGGTCGCGGGCGGCGGCGTGTTCGTCACCTTTCCGTCGGCCAGCACCAGCTCGGCGATGGTCAGCATCAAGACCAACGTCATCAACGAGTCGTCCGCGTCCAAGAGCGCGACGGTCGTGTCGCGCCTTCTCGACGCCGGCGGCCAGATGGTCGGCTCGGCGATGTCGACGGCGTCGATCGCCGCCGGCGCCGACTCTGATTTCACGCAGACCATCACCGTCTCGAACCCGAAGCTGTGGCATCCGAACACGCCCAACCTGTACACGCTTGCCACCGAGGTGCAGGACAGCGGCGCCGCCGTCGACAACGTGACCACGCGCATCGGCATCCGCCGCATCGGCTGGTCGCATTCTGGCGGGCTGACCATCAACGGCGCGCGCTGGAAGGCGCTGGGCGTGAACATGCTGGAGGAGACCTACGGCCTTGGCAACGCCGTCTCCGACCAGTCGATCTATTACGACGTCAAGCGGATCCGGGACGCGGGCCTCACGTTCATCCGCGGCTCGCACTACCCGCACGCGCCGGCGTTCTACGACGCCTGCGACGCGCTGGGCGTGCTGGTGATGGATGCGCAGACCGGCTGGCAGAACTTCAGCTCCGCGACCGCGTTCGTCAACGCCAGCTACCAGGAGCTGCGCGACATGATGCGCCGCGATCGCAACCACGCCAGCGTCGTCGTCTGGGAGGCGAGCCTCAACGAATCGCAGTACACAGACGCGTGGGCCCAGATGGCCCACAGCATCGTGCACGCGGAGTATCCCGGCGACCAGGCGTTCTCGGGCCAGTACCAGTTCACGCATTCGGACATCTTCATCGAGGCGTCGCAGCACAACGTGCGGACGACGACCGACACGCGCCCGATCATCATCGACGAGTACGGCGACTGGGATTACGGAGGCACGTCGTCGACGTCGCGACAGTCGCGCGAAGCCGGCGACAGCGCGATGCTGACCCAGACCAACAACGTCCAGGACGGCCAGGGCAAGAACATCGTGATCTCCTGGTTCACGGCCGACGGCTACTGGCAGTGGTCTGACTACAGCGGCTACCAGGGGATGAGCCGCTCCGGCCTCGTCGATATGTACCGGCTGCCGAAGTTCGCCTACTACTTCCTTCAGAGCCAGCGCGATCCGGCCGTCACGGTCAGCGGCGTCGACTCGGGGCCGATGGTGTTCATCGCCAACAACTGGACGTCGACGTCGCCGACGACGGTGCGCGTGTTCAGCAACTGCGATCAGGTGTCGCTGTACGTGAACGG
>Ga0066903_100004198_pt1 | contig 12103 bp, 8 predicted proteins | sample PanSoiMetaGPlot1_FD_67491 | JGI IMG/M metagenome (GOLD analysis project Ga0066903, IMG submission 67491) | Tropical forest soil microbial communities from Panama analyzed to predict greenhouse gas emissions - Panama Soil - Plot 1 (version 2) | ecosystem: Environmental > Terrestrial > Soil >...
CCGAGGATCAGCGGGACCAATCCGGCTGCAAGGAACAGAAGAACGGCTGTGCCTAAGCCGTACAAAATCGAACGCCGGAGGATTTTTCGCGCGAATCCGAATCCGGAGGTTACACCCTGCACACCGAGACGGAAGAATTCGGGATAGGCGGCATTCGCGACGGAACGGATCGGCAAGATTGCCGCTTCAAGGAAGCGGTACGCCGCTGCATAGATAGCCGCTGCTTCGACTGTGCTCAGACGCGCGAGCATCGTTTTATCGATATCGTTGTAAACAGACTGGGACGCCAGCGACGTCGCGAAGTGAAACCCCTCGCGTACGGAGGGCGCAAAGAGATTCAGCTGAAACCGCGGAAGCGCACAGCACCGGCTCACCGCGACGATGGCGGTGGTCGTTGCGATTACGGCAGATCCGGCATACAAGTAGGCCCAACGCGTCGCTGTCGGTCCGGAGAACACCAGGATTACCGCTGCCACGAGCCGCACGCCGGTGGCAAATGCCATCAATTGCGAAAAATGCCGGCCTTGCTCCAGAGCCAGAAACGCCTGCAGGCAGATGTTGTTCACTTCCAAGCCGAAGAGATCCGCAATTGCTACCGCGATGAGCATCGCGGACGTGGATGAAGCCGGAAGCACATGCGGCCTCAGGATAAGCGCCAACAGCGTCAGGACCGTTCCCGAGGCCAACGTCACCAGAAGCGCGTTGCCTAGATAGACTGGCAGCACATTCCGGTTCCGCGCCACGTACTTGATCATCACGTGGCCGGTACCAAACGAAGCAAATGGCGCCATCGTCCCGATCAAGGCAGTACAAGCCACAAAGCTTCCATAACCAGCTGGACCAAGAGCGTGGGCCACGATGATGAAATAGCCCATCCGGCCCAGCAATTGAAGGCCGTGGCCGCTTAACATCCATGTCGCATTTCGCACAAGGTGAGAGCTGACGCTCGCACGCAAAAAACTCCGCAATAAGACCCATCGGCGCGTGTCAGGTGTGGACGAGGCCATTATTGAAGCAACTTCCGAGAGGCGCGATGAAGGACCGGAGGGAACCGGAGCGCATGTACTTAATGGGCAACCACGGCATAAATCGCGGCGCTTCCGACTGAGGTAGCGATGGTCTGCGTGCTACTAAGCACATCCTTGAACGCATTGCTGGGAATAAAGAGGATATCGTTCGCCCCAAGTTCGAGATCCTCCCCTTGACCACGCTCTATTCTGCCGACGTCAAGCTTGTGAGATATATACCCCCGTGCACTCTTGCGCAGTAGAACAGCCTTGCTCAACGATGCGTTCTTGCTTGTACCTCCGGCTTGCGCCAAGGCTTGCAGTAGTGTGATCCTACCGCTGTCCTGCATAACAAATCCGCCCGGACGGTTTACATTTCCCAGCACATAAACGACCCCTGCCCGCGGTACCAGGACCAAATCTCCGGGATAGACCTGAACATTATTGGAGAGGGAGGTATCGGGATCATCGGTCCTCAATTTGGCCGAGAGCTTGTCTTCCGTTCCGCTGCGGCGTTTCACAGTGACTCGCGTATCTGCCACGTTGGTGAGGCCACCTGCCATGGAAATAACGTCGATCAGGCTGCGCGGACCAAGTACCGGGTAAACCCCAGGGTGCTGCACCTCTCCCATGACCGAAACACCCTGGCTGGCAAACTCTTTCACCATGACATTAACCTGCGGCTGCAGCAGAAACTTCTGGTCGCGAAGTTCGCGTGCGATCATTTCCCCGGCCTCTTGTGCCGTCAATCCCGCCAGCGAGGTATTTCCGAGCAGTTGCAGTTGTGCTTTCCCATCAGCTCCCACGCGCACCTGCTGCGTCATTTCTGGAACATCGAATACCGTAATCTCCAGTAAGTCGCCGGCGCCGATCTTGATGGTGGCTGATGCCTGATTTGTCGCTGGTACCAGATTTTTTCCCGGCACCGGTTCTGCCTGCGTTACTGATGTCTGGCCGCTTCCCGCCGCCTGTTGGGCATGAGTGATGCCTGGGTGTAAAGCGACGTGCATCAGAGTCAACACAAGCAAGGCGCAAAAAGACTCACTTATCTTGTGTCGCATTATGAGCTCCCTTCTTTCTGGTTTGGCTGCGATCGCTCGGGAGAAAGCAACTGAAAGTTGCTGGAATCCCGGTTATAGTTCTCAGCCCCATACAACCCCGAGTATTGATAGTACTCAGGAGAACGGACATCCATTGCATTCACCAATACCCCGATCCGGGCTGCTTGCACATCTCTGAAAAGTCTGATGGTCCGGAGGATGCACGGCTCGCTGGTAACGGCAAAGCGGACCGCGATGAGTACTGCATCGACTTTGCGGGAAAGAACGACCGCATCAGTGACCGGCACAGCCGGTGGAGTATCGATCAGCACGTAGTCGAATTGTTTACGCCAACACTCGATGACCGCGCTCATTTGCTGCGACCCCAGCAGCTCAGATGCATCCGGAGGACACTCCCCGGCCGGCATAAACGTCAGCCCCGGAACGTCGCCGATTTGCCTGTAGGGGGATGAAGCGTCCAGGCCTCCATTCAAAATCTGACTAGCACTAAGATCTCGGTCATTCTGCCGTAATTTTCGAAGCACATCACTCAAGCCGATTCCGGTGCGGGCGTTAACCACCTTGCTCAGGGTTCTACGCCTGAGATCTGCATCTACCAACAACACTTTGCTTCCGTTGCGCGCAAATGCCACGGCAAGGTTCAGTGAAACAAAGCTCTTCCCCTCCTGCGGCATCCCGCTTGAGATGATAAGAACTTTCGAGGGGGCGCCGTTTGGCGGCGACAGCAATAATGAGGTCCGCACCGCTCGGAAAGCCTCCGCGACAGCCGCATTATGCAAGCTCGCAAGCAGCGCGGGCTGCGTCGTTCGACGCGGACCTTCCCGGATGCCCGCTTTAAGCATGTTTTCGAGTCCCGCCTTCGGAGCCAGCCTGGCGTCTGGAATCACTCCGAGAACCGGCACATACGCGGTCGTCTCAATCTTGCCCACATCGCGTACAGTCCGATCCATGGCCTCCACGACAAACACGCTGACGAGCCCCAGGAACAATCCGGACAGGGCGCCAAGGCCCAGGTAGAGTGGGACATTGGGCCTGGCAGGAAGGGTCGGAACCCGGGCTGGATCAAGGACGTGCAGCGCACTGGTATGTAACCCCGCCAGCACGCCGGCCTCATTGAGTTTTTCCAGCAAGTGATCGTACAGCACGCGGTTGGATTCGGCCTCGTGTTTAGCCATCAGATAATTGGTTGCCTTGTCGTTCATCTCGGCTGCGACCGCTTTCTGGTCTGTGAATGCTTTACGGGCAGCGGCTTCGCGCGAAGCTGCCACTTGGTACTCATTCTTCGCCCGTTCAGACAGCTTGCCGAGCTCGGTGGCGATCGAAGCACGCACCGACTCGAGCTTCTCCTTGATCTGGATCAATCTCGGGTAGGCCGGGCCGTATTTCGCCGAGGCTTGGGCATATTCCGAGTCGAGCGTGGCTTCCTGCTGGCGAAGATTATTGAGTAGCGCTCCAGCATTCGCCCCTTCGGGCACGTTCCGTTCGGGCTGAGCACCAATCATCCCGGAAACGAGTTCGGGGTTCCCGCTGCGCGAGAGCTTGTAAACGTTTTCCTTCATAACCCGATCTGCCTCAGCGCTGGTTAGCTCGTTGTTGAGTTGCTCCAATCGTGTAAGGACGATATTGTGGTGCTCGTCCTGACCAAAGATTCCGGACTCCCTTTGCAACTGAACCGCACGTTCTTGTGATTTTTCCACTTGAGCTTTGAGATCGACCAATTGGCCTCTTAGCCAGCCTGTGGCTTTTTCGGTTGCTTCATAGCGGACGCGGAAGTTGTATTCGACAAAATCTGACACAAGTCGATTCACGACTTTAGCCGCCATTTTCGGATCGGGATGCGTGAAGCTTACTGCGATGAGGCGCGTCCCGGAAATGGCATTTACTTTAAGGTTTGATTTGAACTCTTTTAGCGCACGAGCGGCCTGCTCGTCGGGTGCTGCGTCGCCAACCTTCGTCAGCGGGCTGGTTTCGTCTGTGTGAGCGAGAGGTGGACTGGCACTGGCATCCTTATCAGCAGCGGCAACCTTGGCATCGTCAGCACCGGCATTCTTCTCATCCACCAGGTTCAGTTCCCTCATCACCTGCCAGGCCAGCGTGTCTGACTTGAGCACTCCCAGCTGAGTCTGCAGAGTCAAGTTGAAATCTAGTGGATCTGCACTTGCCTCGAGTGAGGTGTTCCCCGAGCCCAGCGATAACCCGCTGGTATCCTGCTTCAGGACTTGCAGCTTTGACTCCGCTTTGTACTGCGGGGTCATAAAGAGGCAGACCAGTGCCGCTGCAGCAAGCATGACGGCGACCCACGCATAAATCCACTTGCGCCGGCGGAGAATAGCTTGCAGTACACCGTGAAGGTCTACATCCAGATCTTTGGGGTGTTCGGTGGCACCAAGCCTCTTTGCTTCAAGCGCACTGGGGGGCAGGCGGCGCATCGCATCTCCAGCTTCCGAGTGGGCGCGCAACTCTGCATCCGGGTTAGGAATCATTTCGTAGTATCTGCGCATGGTGCTCGCTCCCTCTTGGCGTGCAATGTACTCTCGCGCAAATGCGACTCTCGGACCAGCCTGCTGTCAGAGACACGATTCGTGGCTGTTGTAGCCGGATTTGCGTGATTATTGTGTCTGGTTTCGAGAACCGGCTTTTGTCGCAAACCGCTGAGCCACCTGTACGCCTACCATGGCGGCGCACGACAGCAGCGTTTCCTTCTCATCATGCAGCGGAGATGTGAGCCAGATTTCGGTGGCAGGTATCCGGGGATCCCGCACTGCACGGAAGCCGAATCCGTTTCTTTGTAAAGCGATGGCCAATGAGTTCAGGATAGCGGGAACTTCGTTCGCATCCCGCAGATGTATTTCCATGCGCTTGAGAGGCCGGGAACCCTCGGTTCCGAACACCAGGACGTTGCTGATCGCAGCAGTCGAATCAGGTCCTAATACGCCTCGAGCAACAGCGCTCGCAGAGGGGCATTGGTTGCCGGCGACATCCGCTCGATAATGCGGGGATACAAATTGGGCCGTGCGTTTTACGTGAACCTCGCCGGTGGAGTTGGACGGACGTTCGCTGGCCTCTGCCTTCTCCCAGTCACATCCCGCGGCACGGCCATCATATTCGCGAAGCTGATTCTGCCCTGGCATTCCTTCAACCGTGCCGGTCAGGAAGCGCTGATACAGCTTGGCCACTTGGTGACGAATCTCTCTGATCCCCATTATTGAACCTCTAGAAGATGGCAGCTCGACCGGGTTTTCTCCCGAGTCTTCTTGGTAAGTCGGGCACGGCCAGGCTCACCAGACCAGTCCCACAGTCGGACGCGGCAATCGCGGTTGCTAACAGCCAGCGCCGCTGCAAAGCGATCGCCGGCATCCAGGTCCTTGATCATCCAGCGATCGCCGGCGGGAATACCAGCGACGCGCGCGAGAAGGCCAACAGCCGCAGGTACGATCTCAACTTGCCTGATTCTGTCCGACAAACCTTCGCCCAAGGCCTTGACGAAGGCCTCTTTGCGCGTCCAACACCGAAAATAATTCAGCTGTCGCTGGTCGTCGGGCAATTGAGATAACCAGCTTTGCTCAGTTTGGGAAAAGATTGTCCGCGCGATCTCGCTGAACTGCACCTTGGAGTCAAGAAATTCGATGTCAATGCCAATTTGGTGGCCGACAGTAATGGCTACCAGGATTACGCCAGCGGAGTGTGCCAGATTAAAGGTAAGCCGGTCCCTGTGAAAATCACCTGCCAGCTCTGGCTTTCCATGCTGTCCTGCGCGAATGCGGACGGATCCCGGAGGTATGCTCAAATAGCGGCCAAGGACGAATCGGATAAAGCCGCGAGCAACGATAAATTCGTTCCGGCTTGCGGGCAGGCGATAGCGTTTCGCGTGGCTTTGCTCAGCTTCGGTTGCGTTGCTCGCCAGTAGCGCAACATTTGGGTCATTTGCGTTTAGACGCCAGATATGGATTTCGTTGCGTTTAGCCTCCAAAGCAAGAGGGGCTGCTGTCCATGAAACACACGCGCCTGCCTGGAGACACCTGAACCTGGCGCTGCTGCCGAGCCCGTTTCTCACCTTAGAGCCGCTCATTCAACATCACCAGCGCCCCTTTTGATGCGCTCGGACGAGCGTGCCGTACTACCAGGGGGCACATGCGGTCTGGTCGGGACGACATCAGACCGGCGAGAGAATCTACGCTGGAGAGCCTGGGCGCGGGCAAGCAAGAAATCACTCCGGCAAAGAACGTTGTCCCTGAATTCAGATAGCATCCGGCGCGTCCATACACTGCTCCGGCCGGCAACCGCTCGTCCCGGTTTTGTTCCAGGCAATCGGTTGCTATAGACGATCTTCACCGACCTCGACGAGAACGCCGGAATCCGCATTGTGAATCTGAGCACGTTGCCACGTATCGCAAAATCGGTTGCCTGGCCGCTAACAAGGACCTTCTGAACAGGAACGCCATCAGCTTCACACTTACAGACCATAAACGTGCGCTCACGATCCACCTGGTTCTCAATGACATGATCATTTGCATAGAGCCTGCACGCGACGGTGTTCACGGATACCTCACGCTCCACATGGCTTCTTGTGATGATTTCGTGCAGTCCAGCCCATTGCAGTCGCTCGAACGAATTGAGCCTGGCAACCAACTCGGCCAAACGTTCACCGCCATCCTTCAAGTACGCATGATGTTCGACGACGAGCACCGGCTTTCCAAAAAATAGATCAAAAGCAAACTGCTCGATTCCGGCGGGATAGCGGCGCAAGAAAAGCGGGAGCCCGCCGTACTTCGTGACAGCCGGCTCTAAGAGGTCTGCCAGGACCAGGAAGCGATTCGGCAATGACTGAACAGGCGAAGCCGATGAATTCACAGCTGCAAGGTAGTTGTTGGATTTGAGTGCTGTTAATGCTTCGGTGGAAAATTTTCCTTGGGGAAACACCATCGCCCTCGAATGCAACAGCCCGTCCTCTCGGTTGAGATGATCCATCCGTTCTGATGCCAGCTGTACTCTGGAGTTGAGGACGGCCAAATCCGTGACAGAGAATTCCGCTGTGGTGTGATCGCAGCCGTGCACGCAGAGAGACAGTCTGTCCGGATGTTCCCGGAAAAGTTGAGTGACTTCTCTGTCGGTACGCTTGTAGTTCCATGGAATGAATGCGATCGTACTGGCAAAGCCGGCTTTGTCCATGGTGGAAACCAGGTTTCGGAAATTCAGGTACCCATAAGAGCGCCTCAGCGGCGGATCATCAATGATGAAGTTGGCGAAGCGGTGTTTGCCGTGCCAGCATTGGCTCTTAAACACCCACCTCAAAAACATGGCTGCCGGAAGCAGTCGAGAGAAATATTGATTGACATCGATCCCGCCCCCGACCTGTTCCCTAATGTCGGCAATGGCACTGCACGCCAGCAAAAACGCCTGGTGGTGGCCATTTTTATGCACTAAAACCCAAAGGGGGATGCCTTGGATAGTTACCAGACGAACCATGCTGCGGAGATTCGTCGTGACGAACCCGAAGTCCGTTGTATTGTGGACGCTGCCAAATGAGAGTCCAGAGAATTCTCTTGTGATCTCCGGCTGCGAAGAACACACATCATAGCGGAGGTCCGTTTGTGTGAACTCTCGTACAGCCGTTATTGCGCCGTCGCTCAGGCTGCTTGCGATGTAATTTGGCGTCTTTGGGGCAAAACCATACGAGAAGAGAAAGGAAGCCTTCCGCTGCAATTTATCAAGAGCCGTGGTCGAACTCGGAAGAGTCTGGCACCACCTGTCCATGGTGGCGGCGCTCGCCAAAACGCAGAGTTCATGATCCGCCGCTCGATCCAATTCCGTGTCAAAGGCGGAGGCGTCGACAGTCCTGCAGTTAAGGCCGAAGAACTCCACCAAGCGCCTGAGACACACGTCAGCGGGTGCCGAATGACAATCGTTTAGCAGTATCGGTTCAGACTTGATCATGGAACCGCACAACAAGAGAGCGCGGCCGTTCAGCCAGACAGAGGGCGAAGAGCCGTCATGAACTCTTCGTAGCTCGCGGTGGCTGTAAACGGTTTCGTGATTCTGGCGAGAGGTTTCGAGGCATCCGAGCCATACAATGTATGCGGCGCGATGTTTCCGGTCACGAGCGAGGAGGCCATGATGATCGAGCCTTCTCCGATGACCAGTGTTCGACCCGCTGACGTCACAATCACGACCGCGGCGCCAATGTAGACATCTTTGCCGATGACAATTCGGCCGGCGCCGCGCGTGTGAGCGATGATGATCGAGCGCAGCCCCACCACCGTACCCTCGTGAATCTCGACCAGCTCTGGAAATTCGTTTTCCAGATACACATCATCGCCAATCCAGACATTGTTCCCGAGCTGCACCCCTCGTAAGCGATGCAAAAACGGGCGGAGAGTAGTCGCGCCCGGAGAAAAACGACAAAGCAGATGGAGGACCCTGTTCAGCGCTCTCCGGATAAATGTCTTGCGATGCGCAACGCGATTCGCATTTACCGCAGGCCCGGCCAATGTAGGCTGTGGACGGGCGGGGGCTGTCGCACGGGATTGGCCGTTGTCCTGCATGGCTGGGGCGCTTTGTTTTTGTGAGTTCATTCGGACCTCTCCTCATCTGGTTTCTTGGGAGTGTGGATGTTCGCCGCCGTCAGCAAGTCTGATATGCGGTGATCCGGTTTAGCCCCAGAGATTTCAACCAGCTTGCGAAAGTCGTCGAGCAACGCGACGATGGTGGTTTCTGTGAAGACATCCGGGTTGAACTGGGCCCGGCCTTTCACATGCTCCCGGCTTTCCCACATGACCATGTAGAGCCCCCAGCGTCCGGCGCCACTCTCGACATCCAATGAGGTCATGTCCCAACCCGGCGGGAGAGGTGCAACCGCGGGAGCTAAAGAGATCCCGACTCGAAAGAGTGGGTAACGGCCCGGCACCGGTTGCTTGCCGATGGCTTGTACTGCTTGCTCAAACGGCACATCACCGTGGGAGATAGCCCCGGAAATGGTCTCTTGCGCCTGCGTCATGAGCTCACGGAAGGTCTGCTGGCCGGAAATCTGAACCTGAAGCGGGACCGGATTCATGAAATAGCCGAGCAAGTTCTGAAACTCGGTGCGATGACGTCCACTTGGAGCAAGGGTACCCAGCACGAAATCATTCTGTCGGGAATAGTGATGAAGAAGGACGGCGAACACCGCTACAAGACTGGCAAACAGCGATATTCCCGCTTTTTTACGCATCGTTTGGAGCTCACCAAGAGCTTCCCGGGAAAGAGCAAACGGCTCAATTTTCGCGCGATGAGTTTCCAGCGGTGGGCGAGTGCCGTCATGGGGCCAATGAAGCGGCGCGCTTGGGACTGCAAAGCGGCCCCGCCAGTAATCTAGTTGCGTTTGCAGGGCGGCATCCCGCAGCCATTCCCGTTGCCAGGCCGCATAATCTGCAAACTGCCATGTCAACTCGGGCAGAGGTGAAGGTTTGCCGGCGAGGAACGAATCATAGAGCGATGCGAGTTCTGTCGGCAGTACCTGGAAAGCCGAAATCCCGTCCGTAATAATCTGGTGCATGTCGATGTAGAGTCGATGCTGCTGGTCGCCAAGCGATACGATCGTGGCACGGACAAGCGGTCCGTGGTGTAAGTTGAACGGGTGCTGTGCCTGTGCATTGCCGATCTGGGTCGCCTTCCGCTCCCGTTCGCCGGCTGGACATCCCCGCAAATCGACTACCGTCAGCGGAAACTCGGCGGCTTCTTCTACTACCTGGTATAACTGGCCTTCTTTTATCTCGAAGCTGGTGCGCCAGAGTTCATGGCGTCTAAGGACTTCCCGAAGGCTCTGTTGTAGAACATTGAGGTCGAGCGGCGCGGTGCGATAGATCGTGATTGATTCGGTATACATCTCAGGAATGGCCGCATACTCTTCCGAATGCAGCCAGAGTTGCTCCTGGGAAAGCGACGCACGCACTGTTCCCTTCCTGCGTGTCCTTAGCCGAGGCGACGTTTCTCGCCCGACTTCACCTCGCAAGTATTTGTCGAGCAGAATGCGTCTGGCGTCGGATTGAACGGTTGTCTCCTTCAGCATTGGGGGCGATCTCCTTGGCAATCCACCTAGTACGTGACGGGCAGCGCGAGCAGTCCTCTCAAGCCTAAGTTGGTCCGCCACCGCAACGAGGCGTCCTCCAGGGCCAGGTTGGGCATACGGCGGAGAATCGTGGCGAATGACACCTGACCCTCGATGCGGGCCAGTGCGGCACCGAAGCAGAAGTGAGCTGCCCACCCGAATGCGAGATGCCGGTTGTCTGTGCGCGCAAGGTCCAGCCGGTCCGGATCCGGGAACCTCTCGGGATCGCGATTCGCCGCGCCCATGATTGCGATGACTGCGTCCCGCTTGCGGATCTTCCGGCCGCCTAATTCAACGTCTGTACGCGCCAGCCGCGCTGTGTGTTGGCTCGGGCTCTCGTACCGCAGCAGCTCTTCAACCGCGGATGGTATCAACGCCGGGTCGTGCCGAAGCCTCTGCATCTCCGCAGGATGACGCATCAGGGTCAGCAGACCGTTGCCGATCAGATTCGTGGTCGTTTCCTGGCCGCCCACCATCGTGATGATGGAATTAGCGATGACTTCTTCTTCGGTCAGACGGTCACCATCGATTTCCGCGGTTAGCAGTGAATTGATCAGTCCTTCACGCGGATGCACGCGAAGTTCTCGAACGCGCTCCCGAAAGTAATCGAGCATCTCATCCAGCGCCCGCAACACTTTCGGAACGTGATCCGGGTTGTGCTGAAAATTTCCCAACATCTCGGCAAAATCGGCCGTCCAGTTTTTTAGCTGCCGGTGGTCGCTGGTTGGGACTCCCAGCATTTCTGCCGTCACGATGGCGGGCAGGGGTTCTGCAAAGTCAGCGATGATGTCCGTTTGCCCGGCCTTGCTTTCCGTGACCCCGTCGATCAGCCTGTCCGCGATCTGCTGGATGTGCGATCGCAGCACGTTGACCCGCCCCGGCGTAAAGGCACTCGACGCAAGGGAGCGCAGCCGCGTGTGCGCAGGCGCATCCAGGAACAGCATCTGCTTTACCATGACGGCGGCAATGGGGCTCAGCGCAGAAAGCTGCATCCTGCTCAGCTGTTCCGGGGTCGGAGTACGGTCGGCGGAGAAATCGTGAAGCACGCGTACCACGTCGCCGTAACGTGTCACCACCCACGCATGCAGAAATGGGTCCCAGTGCACTGGGTCTTCCGTCCGCAAGCGGTGATACAACGGATACGGATTCGCCAGAACCTCAGGGTCGAGCAGGTGGTAGAGGCTGAGCCCTAAACCAGCCTTGGCTGATTCCGAGGAACTCGCAATTGCACTCATTCTTGCCCTCCGCGCAAGCCGGCGTGCTCCAAGGCACTTTGGACTTCTTCCTCGCTCATCGTGTTGAGCTTAGTGACGATGAGACTCTCGATTTCCCGGGCCAAGAGCGCCGCTGTAGGGGATTCGAAGACGCTTCGCAAGGGAAGGTCCACTCCGAAAGTGTCTCGTATGCGAGCGATCAATTGCGTGCCGAAAAGAGAGTGTCCCCCGATCAGGAAGAAATTGTCGTTTACCCCGACCTGGGTCACGCCGAGCAGACTGGTCACCAGCGCTGTGAGTTTTTCCTCAAGCACTGTACGCGGCGAAACGTAGTCTTCATTGGGCAGGGTGGTACTGACTTCGGGCGGCGGTAGAGCCGCGCGGTCAACTTTCCCGTTGATGGTGAGCGGCAGATCCGGCAGGACGACGAAGATCGCTGGAATCATGTAATCCGGCACCTGGCTGCGGAGGAGATCACGTAATTCGGTGGCTGTGGGACGAGCCTGGGCCTGGTTCAGCACGACATAAGCAACCAGAAGCTGGCTGTCCGTGCCGTCCTGGCGTGCTATGACTGCGCTTGTTCGCACCGCCGGGTGCGAGTTCAGAACGGCAATGATCTCATTGGGTTCAATGCGGTAGCCCCGAATCTTGATCTGGTCGTCCACTCTGCCGACGTATTCAATTTGACCGTCGGGAAGCCAGCGGCCCCGGTCACCTGTCCGATACATGCGCGCGTCT
>Ga0066903_100004199_pt1 | contig 12103 bp, 8 predicted proteins | sample PanSoiMetaGPlot1_FD_67491 | JGI IMG/M metagenome (GOLD analysis project Ga0066903, IMG submission 67491) | Tropical forest soil microbial communities from Panama analyzed to predict greenhouse gas emissions - Panama Soil - Plot 1 (version 2) | ecosystem: Environmental > Terrestrial > Soil >...
CTGCGCGACCGCCTCACGGCCGAGGCCTCGGAGCACGTGCTGCGCTTCGACTGGGCCGACGTCGCGCGGCGCACGGCCGATGTGTACGCCGGGTTGCGCAGCACCGCGGCGCGTACGTAGCGCCAGCGCCCTACGGCCAGCCCAGGTACTCGCTCTCGTGCGCGGCGAACACGGCGCGCATCGCATCGTCGCCGCGCTCGTCCATCGCGTGGATCGCGTCGATCAGCGCCTCGATCCGGCGCGTCATGACGAGCAGGTAACGCGCCGGCTCGGCGCGCGGGTTCCAGTACGTGTGCGGTGTCCCGCGCGGCGCGAGCGCACCAGCGCCCGCCGGCACGCCAACGTCGCGGTCGCCGACCCGAACCACCAGCTCGCCATCGAGTACGACCCACGCCTCGTCGTCCGCGTGGTGGACATGCAACGGCGCGACGTACATCGGCGGCTCGTGGCCGCCGCCCGGGTCGGTCCACTCCGCGACCACCAGATCGGCACCGTCGGCGCGCAGTACGTCCATCGGTCCGAGGATACGGCGCTTGCTCGTGATCTCAGCGCGCGGCCGCGGCGAACTCCGCTGGCGGTGCCACCGCAGCGACGGTCGCCTCGAGCATGTGCTCGGCCGCGCGCAGCCCGAGCGCACGGTAGGCCTCGAACCGCGCATCGGTGTACAGCTGGTCGTAGAGCGCGTCGTTGGGGAACTGCGGATCGCGCCGGCGGTGACCGGCCGCGTCGGCGGGTGAATCGGCCGTCAGCGCCGGACAGGCGTAGCGCAGCGTGCCGCACGGACCGTCGCGGTAGGTGATCGTCGCCGTCACGAAGTCCGACGCACACAGCCCGCCGTCACCGGGCGTCAGCTGCGCGAGCTCGCCCGGCGCGAACGCGATCTCGACGCCGAGTTCGCTGCGCGCCAGCGAGACGGCGTCGGCGAGCGCGTCGAGCGTCCCGTTGCCGGCGTCGAAGCAGAGGATGTTCGTGCAGCCGCGGCGCAGCAGCTCGACGATCCCCGTGCTGTCGTAGTGACCGCCGTCGGTCACGTACAGAAAGCGCGCGTTGATCGGGTTGATCCCGAGCAGCTCGCGAAGCAGGTATGACGGCCGCGGGCGGCCGAACGTGCGGCGCTCCGCCTGCATGCGGCCCGCCCAGCGCGGGTTGGGCACCCACACCCCGAGCCGGACGTTGGCCAGCGCGAGCAGGAACCGGTAGCGCCGCCGCGTCTTCTTCCCCATCGCCGGCGAGATCGCCGCGCCGGACATCGCGACCGCGGCCGGCAGCGTCAGCGCTGCGCGCTGACGGTCCGCGCAGCAGTCCTCGAGCTCGCGCGTCGGCACCTGGCCGACCAGCGGTCCGCCGACCCGCTCGGCGCTGAACGTGAAGCTCGTCACCGAGCGTCCGGGCGGTGTCGCGGCGTCGTCGGAGATGTTGGCGGCCGCGCACACGATCAGCTCCGGCCACAGGTCGTCGATCGCCGTGTCCGACAGCATCAGCGGCTCGTCGTAGTCACGCGCGACGGCGACGCCGGCCGCCGTGTCGCTGCAGATCGGCGGGACGTCATCGGGCAGCGCGACGCGCTTGAGGGCGAACACGCTGCACAGCCGCTCACGGTAGAACGGGTGCAGCGACCAGGTCGTGAGGTCGGCGAGCGCGTAGAGGGCGGCGAACACCGCGGTCAGCACCGCGCACGCCACCCAGCGTTCGCCGGCCGCGTCGTGATTGAGCGTCGCCGACATCACGATCAGCGAGCCGAGCACGACCAGCGCGGGCCCGATCAGGACGGCGAGCACGAACGTTGTCGCACCGCGCACGACGGTGCGCGCCCGCCGCAGCCGACCCCGGGTCTCCTCATCGACGGCGGCCGCCACCCGCCGCCACTCGGTGCGCAGCTGGAGCAGGATCGCGCTGCCAGCCGTCACGACGCCGGCCGCGCCGACTGCCAACGCCCCGGGGGCGGCCGTCGCCGGGACGGCGTGGTTGGGAAGCGGCTCGGCGGGGGCGCGCACCGTACGCACGAGCCCGAGCAGCAGCGGCAGCGCGTCCAACAGCGCCGCCGCGGCGACCGCGAGCAGCAGCAGCCGCACCGACCACGCGCACGTGAAGTCGCGTGTCCCTGGGCCGGCGCGGTGGCAGAGCACGGAAACGAGGCCCAGCAACACGCCGCCGGCCGCGATCGCGATCGGCACTCCGTACGCCCACGGCGGCAGGTGCAACGGTCGGCCGGCGTGACCGGCAAGCGCTGGGAACAGCGCGCCGTAGGCGATCGCGAGGAGGATCGAGACGATCGCGATGAACAGCGCGATGAAGCCGAGGTTGATCGCGAGCCCGATCAGCAGCCGGTAGCCGAGACGCACCTTGCCGGCCACTCCCGGCGCGAGATACGAGCTGCGGTTGCGCAGGTACTGCTCCTCGGGCGAGCCCGGGAAGAACGGGCCCCGGGCCGTGGTGACGACCCGCGGGTCGGAGTCGTCCCAGCCGCGGTCCGGGTACGTGGGCGGCGTCGGACCGGCCCACGTCTTCTTGACCATCGCGAACGCGGCGGCGATGTAGGCGCCGCCGGAGACGGCCGACAGGTAGTCGCTGCGCTGGAGCTCGCGCGCCTCCTGGAGCGCCTGCAGCGCCCCGAGCGAGAACGCCGCAGAGCGGATCCCGCTGCCCGCGCACGCGATCCCGGTCCTTCCCGGCTCGGCCGCCTCGAGCAGCCCGGTGAACGACGGAACCGGCTGCGGGTGGCGCCCGTAGAGGGCGATCTTCCGACGGTCGTGACCGCTCAGCCGGTGAAGCCGGGCGGCGGCCTCGACGGTGGTGGACTTGCCAAACCAGGCCGCATACCTCATGTCGGTGGCTCCTTGGGGCGCTGACGTCCATATCACCGCACCCGTGCGCATCGCGCATCGTGGGCGTGCCCACGATCTTTGCCTGCATAGAAGGACTTCTCAGAGCCCGAAATGGGCGCGCCAGTAGGCGCTCAGGAACACCCCGTCGGGGTCGAGCTGCTGCCGCAGCGCGAGGAAGTCGTCCCAGCGCGGGTACTGGTCGCGCAGGATGTCGCGCCACGATGGGTCGTCGGCCATCGCCGGTTGGTACTTGCCCCAGTGCAACCGGAACGGGATCCCTGCATCGCGTGCGAGCTGCCAGACCTGGGGGAAGAACTCGTGCGCCGGGCTGTGGTCGTTGGCGACGAACCAGTAGACGTCGACGCGGAACGCGCCGTCGCGCCACTCGTCGTCGCCGGTCGTGTAGGACGGGCTGAGCCAGAAGTGGTTCGGCTTGGCCGCGTACAGCTCCCACGCGTTGACGCCGGTGCGATCGTAGGAAGCGCGCTCATCGGCGACGTCCGCGAACCAGTCGCCGAACAGCTTCATGACGTCCTTCGTTCTTGCGAGCGGGAACCACAGCTCGGTGAACGACGTCGGCAGCAGCACGTCGGAGGCCTCGTTGTCCATCGGCAGCCCGTGCCACGCCCGGTCCGTGAACCGCTGTGGCTTGCCGTCGCTGAACGGCACGAACGTGCCCAGCAGCTTGGGGAAGTAGCGATCGATGTCCTTCCACAACGTCTCGGCGAACAGCGACGCGGCGGCGAAGCCGAGCTTCGTGGCGCCGCGGGCGATCGCCTCGAGCACGTTGGCCAGCAGCGCGCCGAACTCGCCGAGCGACCGACGCGCGTCGTCGCGCCACTCGTCCCTGACGCTCGCAAACAGCGCGTCGAGCCGCGGCTTGCAGCGGTCGAGGTGGGGGAGATTGCCGAGCAGCGTGTACATCAGCGAGATCGCGAACTCGGCCAGTTCGGGGTGGTCGGTGAACTGGCGGTACGGGTGGGTCGGACCGTCGCCGGCGGGGGCGCGCTGCGCCTCCCACACGACGAACCGCTCGGCGCCGCGCTGCGGCCACCACTCGACGCGCGCGTACTCGCGCTCCGTGAGGAACTGGGCAAGCGACGGGCGCTGCGCGTCGCCGTCGCCGAACAGATCGATCGCGCAGTCCTCACGCGCGGCGATCGTTTCGCGGCCGGCGATGTCGAACGTGTCGTCGCACTGCAACGTGATCTTCGACACCACTCCGAGCAGCCCGAGATTCGGGCACAGCGCACCGAAGCGCTCGGGGTCGTCGTCGCGGGAGATGTCGTGGACGGTTCCCGTGCCGTCGATGACGCGGAACGCGACGAGGTTGTCGCTCGCCGAGTAGGTCAGCGACCCGCCCGACGAGCCGGTTGCAGTGAAGCCGCTGATCGTCTGGTGGGAGATGCCGCCGGTCGCCGACAGCATCCACCGCTTGCGGTCCCACAGCTGCCACAGCAGCCCGTCGTGCGGATCGGTCGCCGTGCCGGTCGGGTCGTCCGGGTCGGCCCCGAGGTGGATCCCCGCATCGCACACGATCCACTTGCGCTGCTCGTCTGAGACCTCCCAGCCGCGGTAGCGGTCGAGCATCAGGTTGAGGTTGGCGCCGGCGGGAGGGGCCTGCTGGCAGACGCTGTTGTCGAGCTCGTGCTGGGGGTCCGAGTAGATCGCGTGCGCGACCGAGTGGGCCGCGCCGCGCACCCGCAGCGACAGCCCGTTCCGGCGGGCGTGCACGACCAGCTCGACGATCTCGGCCTCGCTCGCCGGGTGGTAGTAGCCGTCGTCGGAGATCGCGATTGTCACTGCGCCTGATCGTCCTCGAGGCGCGCGGCCAGTTCCCCGCGGCGGTTGATGTCGAGCTTGCGGTAGATGCTCGTCAGGTGCGTCTCGACGGTCCGCGCCGAGACGACAAGCTCGCGCGCGATCTGCGCGTTCGTCGCGCCGGCGGCGGCCAGCTCGGCGACCCGCCGCTCGGCCGCCGTCAGCGACTCGGGCCCGCTGATCCGCTCGCGGCGCGGCCGCGCGCCGAGCACGCGCAGCTCCGACCGAGCCGCCCGCGCGAGCGCGTCGGCGCCGCACCGTGCCGCTCCGTCGAGGCAGCGGCGCAGCAGCTCGGTCGCCTCGCCACGGCGGCCGAGGCGGCGGTTGGCGACGCCGAGCGCGTACAGCGCCTGCGCGTGCTCGAGCGCAGCCGGGCTCGGGGCGAGCACCTCGTCCGCCTCGGCCAGCAGCTCGAGTGCCTCGCGTGGCTCGGCGATCGTCGCGGCCGCCAACAGTGCGAGGCCGCGCGCACGCGGCGCGCCGAACGCCCGCGTCAGCTCGATGTCCTGCGCGGCCAGTGCGTGCGCGGCGGCATGGTCGCCGAGCTCGTGTTCCACGACCGCGAGCAGTGGGCGCCAGCGTACGGCCGCCGGGCACTGGAACGCATGGCGCTCGGTCTCGGCGCGGATCAACTCGAGGTCGTCGCGTGCCTCTTCGAGCCGCCCCTGGGCGATCCGCAGCCGCGCCCGCGCGTCGAGCAGCGCGAGGTAGACGATCTGGTCGTCGTCGCTGTGCGGCGGTGCGTGGTCGAGCAGCTGCTGAGCCTCGTCGTAGGCACCGCGGGCGAGCAGCGCGTCGAGCAGGAACGCACTGACCATCGCGTGATGGGCGTCGTCGAGATCTACGTACAGCGCGAGCGCGAAGCGCGCGTCGTCCTCGGCGTCGGCGACCTTCCCCTGGCGCATGCGCCCGTACGAGCGCCAGGCCGTCGCGAGCGCGACGTCGAGCATCGCGCCGCGCTCCGATGCACGCGCGATCACGGCGTCGAGGAACGCGTCGCGGCGCGCATGGGCGTCGCACCACGCCAGTCCCGCCATCAGCCACGCGAGGTCGGGGGTCCACTCGAGCGCGTCGCGGCGTCCGTGCGGCGGAGCCTCGAGGGCGCGCTCGAGCAGTTCGGTGCAGCGCGCGGCGTCGTCGCCGCTCCAGACGGCGACGATCCCGACGAGCCCGAGGGCGGCGCGGCCCGCGAGATCGGGCGCGGCGGCCGTCGCGTCCATCGCCTCGCTGATCGCGGCCAGGATCTGCGCCGGGTCATCGCGCAGCGCCAGTGCCGACAACGCCCGCTCGGCCAGCAGTCCGATCCGGACCGTCGCGTCGGCGTCCGCCGCCGCCGCGACGCCGCGCTCATAGGCCGCCAGCGCCTCGCGCGGGCGGTCGACCGCCATCAGCGAGCCACCGACCTCAAGTGCGATCTCGGCACGCTCGGCGGGATCGGGCGTTTCGTCGAGCGCGTCGCGCAGCACCGCGAAGCCCTCGTCGCGAGCCGCGAGCACGAGCGCGCGCCCCTGCCACAGAGCGATCCGGTGGCGCGGTGTGGCGGCCGGCGGCTCGCGCAGCGCGCGCTCGAAGAACGCCGCCGCGCTCTCGTAGGCCGAGCGCGTCATCGCCCGGCGGCCGGCCGCGACGAGCAGGTCGGCCGCCCACGACTCGCCGACCGGCTCGGTCGCCAGCAGATGGACGGCCGCCGCGGTCGGCGCGTCGGGATCGGCGAGGACCTCGGCCGCGCGGCGGTGCAGGTCCTCCGCCGCCGCCGCGCTCAGTGCGCCAAGCACGGTCTCGCGCAGCAGCGGATGGGCGAAGCTCAGCGGCAGCCCGTCGGCGAACAGGCCCGCGGCGACCAGCCGGTCGTAGGCGTCGGTCGCCGCCTCGCGCGACAAGCCGGCGACCTCGCGCGCATGGCGCAGCTCGACGTCGACGCCGAGCACGGCGACGGCGTCGGCGAGCGCGCGCACGTCGGGGCCGAGACGCGCGAGCCGCGGCTCGAGCATCGCGCCGAGCCGCTCGGGGCGGGCGCGCCGGACCTCGTCGGCGGTTACCGGGCCCGCGTCGAAATGGCGCACGAGCTGATCGATCAGGAACGGGTTGCCGGCCGTCACCTCGTGCACGGCGCCGCTCGTCTCGCTGTCGGCGTCGTCGCCGAGCGCGCCGCCGAACAGCTCCGCCGTCGCCGCCTGGGTCAGCGGCGCCGGCGCCAGTCTCAGCGACGCCGTCTCGTCGAGCTGTCCCAGTCCTTCATGCCAGCTCCCGGGCTCGCTCGGCCGCAGCGCCACGACGAGCATCAGCGGCAGCTGGGGGGCGCGCGCCGCGAGGTGGCACAGCCAGCGCAGCGACAGCGGATCGGCCCAGTGGACGTCGTCGGCGAGCACTGCGATGGGTCGCAGCGCCGCGAGGCGCCCGACGACGAGCGTCAGTGCGGCGACGATCGCCGCCTGCTGGGCCGGGGCGAACTCGACGAGCTCGTCGAGCGACGGCGCCTCGTCGAGGATCGCTGCCGCCGGCCGAGCACGGCCCGAGAGCAACAGCTCGCGGTCGGTGTCGATCATGTCGATCAGCGCGTCGACGGCATCGACGGCGATCCCCCAGCCGAGCTCGCGCTCCAGCTCTCCGGCGCGCACCGATGCGACGGTGAGGCCGGCCGCAGCGGCGCGTTCATGCGCCGTTTCGACGAGGCTCGTCTTGCCGATCCCGGCCCGCCCGCGGATCGCGATCGCCGCACCGTGGCCGTCCGCGACCGTTCGCGCCGCCTCTGCCAGCGCCGCGATCTCCCTGTCGCGCTCGAGCAATGGATGGGACGGCGCGAGACTGATTGACGCGAAGCTACGACCGCTGCGCGCGGTCGTCAAGCCGCCGAATCATTCAGTCCCGGGTAGCGCCACTTGAGAACGGCAAGCGCATTGCGCGAGCAGATCCCGCGGGCGACGTCGAGCCCGTACGCCGACACGAGGTCGTCCTGGAAGAGCCCCATCTTCCGCTCGTCTTCGTAGGCGAACAGCGCCGGCTTGCAGTAGCCGTCGAGATCGGTCCCCAGCGCGATCGATTCGTAGCTGCCGGTGAGCTCGCAGATCCGGTCGACGTGGGTGCGGACGAGGCTCATCGACTCGCTTCGCGACCGCGTCTCCTTGACGTCGGCGTCCGAGAGGTAATGCGGGCAGTTGATCAGCCCCATGACGCCGCCGCGATCGGCGATCGCCTTGATGTGGCGCTCCGACAGGTTGTAGCCAAGGCCGACGTCGCTCAGCCGGCAGGCGATGTGCGAGGCGATGACCGGCGTCGGGGTGTCGCGGCCCGCGTCGCGGTCGAGCTGGTCGATCAGCTCGAGCGTCACGTCGATCGCGCGCTCGGTCATGTGGGTGACGTCGACGAGCACGCCGTTGGCGACGCACGCGGTGACGAGCGCGCGGCCGAGGTCGGTGAGGCCGTCGACGTCGTCGGGGATCGGGAACAGGTCCTCGTAGGTCTTGTCGGACAGGAACGGGAGCGCCGGGGCCTGGGCCGCGATGCCGCGGTAGAAGAGGTGCGCGGGGGTGATGTAGAGGATCCCCTTCTCGTCGGCCAGCCGCTTGACGTTGCGGGCGATCTGGTCGACGTCCGCCCCGATCAGCAGGCCCCCCTCGACGCAGTGGACGAACGCGATCTTGCCCGCTTCGCGTGCGGCGTTGATCTGCTCGCCGTTGTACGCGATCGCCGCCTGGTCATGAAACGTGTTGAGGTCGGTCTCGACCGACTCGAGCTGCTCCCACAGACGATCGAACGACGCCGGGTCGGGTGCCTCGCCGTACTCGGGCAGGAACTCGTCGATCGGCGGGTAGAGGACCGAGGCCGCGATCGCCATGCGCCCGTCGACCATCAGCGGGACCCGGACGCCAGGGGTGTCACCCTTGCCCTGGTAGTTGAGGAACAGCGAGATGAGCCCGATCACCTGGGCCTTGAAGCGCGCGAGGCGCCATGCGGCCCGGATCGCGTTCGTACGCCCGTGCACGTTCGGGATGATGTGCATCGGGTAGTGCGCGTGGAGGTCGACGAGCCACGTCTCCTCGGGCATCGGCTGAGTATTGCGGGACAGCGCCATCCGCGCGTCGTGGGTGCGCCCACGATGTTTGGAGGCGCGCTAGCCGCAGAGACGGATCCGCAGGTCGCGCAGCACCGCCTTCGAGGCGCCGGGGCAGCCCATCGCTCCGCCGATGTCGACCAGCACCCAGTGGTGGTTACGGCGGTGCAGCAGCACGACCGCCTGCTGCACGCTGCCGCGGAACCTCGGCTTGGGGACGACGTCGCCGGCCGCGAAGCTCGAGTCGACTGTCGAGATGCGGATGTTCTTGACGTCGTAGCGGCTCGACGGCACGGCCCGGGTGAGGCTCGACGTCCTGACCGCTGTCGTGATCGCGGCCGCCTCGGACTTCGTCGGGGCGCGGTGCGCGTCTGCGCTCGGGGCCAAGGCGACCGCGAGCACAACGGTCGTGGCCACGAGCGCCCGCATCAGGCGCCGTCCGGCGGGCGGTGTTCAACGACCTCGTCGGCGCTCCAGCGCAGCGTCTGCGGCGTCTCGCGAAAACGGATCACCCGCGCCGGGACGCCGCCGACGACCGCGTTCGGCGGGACGTCGTCGACGACGACCGCGCTCGTGCCCAGCACGCTGTTGTTGCCGACGGTGACGCCGCGCAGCACGCACACGCCGTAGCCGATCCAGACGTTGTGACCGATCCGCACGTCGCGCTTGTAGATCCCCTGCAGGCGGATCGGGCGCTCGACCTCGACCATCCCGTGGTCGAAGTCGATGAACATCGTGCGGTCGGCGATGATGCACTCGCGCCCGATCGACACGTGCTGGAAGGCCGAGATCGTGCACTCCTGACCCATCACCGACTTCGCGCCGAGGAAGACCTCGCCCTCGTGGACGCGGATCTTGCAATCGTGGCCGATCCACGACCAGCGCCCGAGGTGCAGCTTGGCGTCACGGCCGATCGTGATCTTCACCCGTGGGCAGACGAAGCAGAACCCGTCGGTCACCAGTCGCCCGCGGAAACGTAGCTTCAGCCACGCCCAGCGCCAGTACATCCGCAGGTGCGACGGGCTCAGCATCCGCTGACGACGCAGCCAGTTGAGCGTGTAGAGCGGGCCGCCGTGCAGCGGCGCCGGCTCGCCGCGGATCACGATCCGCGCGGCGTCCTCCTGCACCGGGGGCATCGTCGCCGACTCCACGGGCGGATCGTAGTCCCCCTGCCTCTAGAGTCCCGCAACCCATGGGCCGTGACGACAACCTCGCCCAGCGCCTCCTCGACGGCGATCGCCGCGCGCTCGCGCGCGCGATCACACTGGTCGAGAACGACGACCCGCGCGGCTGGGAACTGGTGCGCGAGGTCTACCCGAAGACCGGCCACGCGGCGATCGTCGGCTTCACCGGCGCGCCGGGGGCCGGGAAGTCGACCCTGATCGGGGCGCTGGTCAAGCACCGCCGCGAGGCCGACCGCGACGTCGCGGTGCTGTCGATCGACCCGAGCTCGCCGTTCACCCACGGCGCGCTGCTCGGTGACCGCATCCGCCTCACCGAGCACTTCCTCGACGAGGGCGTGTTCATCCGCTCGATGGCGAATCGCGGCGCGCTCGGCGGGCTCAGCGAAGCGGCGCTCCAGGCGGCGCTGCTGATGGACGCCGCCGGCCGCGACGACGTGTTCCTCGAGACGGTCGGCGTCGGCCAGGCCGAGATCGACATCATCGACCACGCCGACACGGTCGTGCTCGTGCTGATGCCGGGCAGCGGCGACTCGATCCAGGCGCTGAAGGCGGGGATCATGGAGATCCCGGACGTGATCGTCGTCAACAAGGCCGACCACCCGCTGACCGACACCATGGTCCGCGAGATCCGCAACGTCCTGTCGCTCGCGCGCGACACCGACCCCGAGGGGTGGAAGGTCCCGATCCTCAAGACGGAGGCGCTGACCGGCGCGGGCGTCGACGAGCTGGTGGGCGTGCTCGACAAGCACCGCGCGCACATCGACGCGCAGGGGACCCTGTCCGAGCGCCGCCGGCGCAACCTGCGCAACGAGGTCGTCAGCCTGTGCGCGTCGCGCCTGCGGCGCGATCTCGAGGCCCAGCTCGACGCCGACGACCGCTTCGCGGCGCTGCTCGACGAGGTCGTCGCACGGCGGATGGACCCAGCGACCGCGGCATCACAGATCCTCAGTGACTACGACGCCGCGGCAGCGACCGAGCCGTAGGGCTCGTCGGCGCCGGCGGCGGGTCGAAACTGCATCACTGAGGAAGGGGGAGCGCCCGCGCTCCCGGTGTCCCTGTCATCGAAGGGCGAATTGAGGCCGTATATGGGCCTTAACTCACCCTTCGGTGATTCCCCCCTTCCTCAGTGATGCAGTTCCGAGCGACCGCGCGGATCCGTCCTGCGCCACCCCGCCCATACGAACGCGCCAACCGCCAGCGCGGCGATCCCAAGCCACACGATCTCGCCGGTCGTGTCGGTGTCGCCGAACCGAGCGAAGACCACGTTCTGCAAACCACCCCACGGCAGCGGCCCGTGCGCCGGGGCGAGCGTCGTCGACGAGTCGGCGCGGATCGCGATGAGCAGCCACACGGAGCCCGCGAGCGTGACCGCGGCGAGCGCGGCGCCGGCCCGGGGTGCGAAGCGCAGCGCCCACGCGCACAGCGCGGCGGCCGCTGGCAGCGCCGGCAGCGCGTGGCGCGCGGCGAACCACGGCCCGTGGAGCACCGGTGCGGCAATGACCTCGGTCGCGATCACGGCGGCACAGACGAGGCTCAGCAGGAGCGCCGCGGCCTCGACGTCCGCCTGGTCGGGGATCGCGGCGGCCAACCGATCGCGGCGCGAGCGCCAGAGCAGCCACAGGGCCAGGAACGCGAGCCCCAGGAACGGCGCCCAGCGCAACAGCCCGACGTCGCGGTCAACGAACACCGCCACGATCCGCGGCAGCCTGGCGAGCACGTCGCCGGGGTCGTGCAGCCGCGTCGGGCCGCCGGCCGGCCCGGCGGCGTACGGCGTGTAGCCGCCGTACAGGCGCTCGTTGATCGTCACGTACAGGACGACCGAGGTCAGGACGATCTCCAGTCCGATGATCCCGGCCGTCCCGCGCACGCCGCGGCGCAACCAGCGCCACAGCGCAGCCGCGATCACCAGCGCCGGTGCGACGAGCTCGAGCGCCAGCCACGGTGCGAATGCGAGCAGCGCCGCGCAGCCGAACGTCGCGCGGCGCGTGACCCGCTCGCGCGCGCGCAGTGCGAGCAGCGCCGCGCCGGCGAGCAGGGTGCCACCGACGAGCTCGGGCGAGATGCGCGTGGCAGCGGCAAGCACCGGCGGCGACAGGCCGACGACGAGCGCAGCCCACCACCCCCACGGGTCGGGCACCAGCTCGCGGCCCAGCAGCGACGCGAGGACGAAGCCGAGCGCGACCAGCGCCGCGCACCACAGCTGCACGAGCGTCGGCCCGCCG